>CEUM01018114.1_pt1 | contig 43445 bp, 37 predicted proteins | sample 356421 | NCBI WGS metagenome assembly CEUM01 (sample SAMEA2622716, study PRJEB7988) | marine metagenome | biome: marine biome (ENVO:00000447); feature: surface water layer (ENVO:00002042); material: "saline water (ENVO:00002010), including plankton (ENVO:xxxxxxxx)" | depth 5 m
AATCGACAACAGCAAGCGGTTCAGGGCCGGTCCAGTCGTTGCCGTCGTCCCCCACCACCAGCAACTGAGAGCCGGAAAGCGACAGGTCGCTTGGCATGCCCGGGTGCTCCACGGTCCACTGAAGGCCCGCTGCGCTCAACCCATGCACGTTGAACCATGCCGCGATACAAACCTCACCGCCACGGTCAACCCAGTCACGAACACCGCTGCCCACGTGATGGATTTCGGTTGCCGCTTCAGCCGTCAACCGAAGCACTGCGCCGGATTGGTCGTGCGCGAGCACGCCGATTGAGGTTGAAAGAAGCCCGAGAACCACCTCGGTGTGCGCGTGCCGCCAAAGGAGATCCTGTGCGCCCCAGCGCTCGATTTCCACCACGTCTTCTTCCCCGGTCATGGCATAACCCTCGCGGGCCACCAAGACGCCACCGCCCTTGACCAAAGATCCCGCCGTGATGCGCTCGCCGTGGCTCCCGCGCGTGGGGCGTGTCCACATCAAGCCGCTTCCGTCGAGGGCATGGACGCTCAAAGCGACGCTTTGGGTCACCAAGACGGACGCCTCGTCGGCGTCGTGAAGGGACTGGACGCCGGTCACCACGTCCTGCTGGACCTCGGGCGTCCAACGCTGCACAGTACCCCGTTCATCGAGCACCACAAGGGCTCCTTCAACGGCGATGGCCCTCACCACGCCCGTCCCGTCCACGTTCTCGGCACGAGGAGAATGGTCGCCCAAGCGTGCGGTCGAGCCGTCGCTCGTCAGCACGACGTCCCCCAAGAGGCCCATTGGTCGTGGTCCGGGACCCAACACGATTTCTGGGGCGTGTGCGCCATCAAAGCGCATCATGCGCCCATCGTTGAGCACCAAGTGCCGCTGGCTGCCGTACTCAAACACCGCGTGAGCGGTGGCAGGAAGCGCCCAGCCCTCGACCGGTCGGGTGTTCATGCCGCCACCTCGGGCCGGTGTCCTTCAACGGTGCTCATCCAACCGTGCGCATCCGGGTCCGGGGGGACGCGCCAAGGGGCATCGAAGTGCCGCAACAGAGCGTCCATCTCTCGCTCGGTCCAGCCCATCAGGGGATCCAAGCGCGCAAGCGGTGTGGTTTTGACGGCCGTCGGTTGGCGGCCGGCGAGCGGTTCTGCCTCGGCCACGCTGAGACCGATGCAGCCCCAAGACGGGCGGTTCTCGTTCTTTCCGTCGTGTGTGTGATGTCGAGTTCGCCGACCAATGTTGGCGTCCCACGCCCGCAAACGCTCCACCAAGGTTTCATCGCTCCCGTCCACCGGCAGGATGCGGCAACCTCGGCGCATGATGAGGAAGCTCGCCAGCATGGCCTGCTCGTCGTCGATGAGTGCGAGCACGTCTCCTTGGGCGCCTGCGGGCAAACCGCCCGGACCGGGCATCCGATGTTCAACGACTTCGAGGGCGCCATCGCGCAAAATCACGTCAACCGGCCAATCGGGCTGGTTGAGGTTGACCCTCAGGGATGGATCTGCATCGATAAGCGCAGCACCGAGTGCCGCGGCGTAGGCTGGAGAAGTCCAATCCGGAACATCTCCAGTGCGACGGCAACGAACCCCGAAACTGCGGGGTGAGCCGCGCTGACCGTGCCTCGCAAGGATGGCTTCTGCAACGACTTGCAAATCAACCGGATCACCGAGGAGACGAACTCGGTCCACGGCCGCAATCCCGAGTTGATGCGCGAGGGCTTGCTCCACCCGGTCCACGGGACCGTTGCTTCGGACCACCACACGGTCGCGGCCGAAGGAGAGGCGCAGTTGAACGCCCCACCGGTGTTCGGCCTTGGACATGGAGCGACGCATGGCGTTCTGGAACAAGCGCCGGACGGGTTTGGACTTCAGGGTCACTTCGCCAAGGCGGAGGACCCAACGCACCTCGGTCATGCCTTCAGGCCTCACCGTTGTGAAGGCCCACGACTTCTGTGGAGGCGCGCGTGGCCTTGGCACCGTCGTTCCGCCGAGCCCGCAAGGTTTCGAGGTACGATGCATCGATGTCCTGGGTGACGTATTCGCCGTTGAAACAGCTTGCGTCGAATCGCTCTGGAGGAGCGGGGCCGATGGACGTCACGTCGATCAGGTCCTCGAGGGTCTGATAGAACAGCCGATCGCTGCCTATGATCGCGTTGATCTCATCGATGCTGCGACCGTTGGCGATGAATTCGTCCACGGCGGGCATGTCGATTCCATACACGTTTGGATGCCGTACCGGCGGCGCAGCGGAAGCGAAGTACACCTTTCGCGCACCGACGTCGCGAGCCATCTCCACAATCTGAGCGGAGGTGGTTCCGCGCACGATGGAATCGTCAACCAGCAAGACCGCCTTGCCTTCGAACTCATGCGAAATGGCGGAGAGTTTCCTCCGCACAGATTTCTCGCGCAGCGCCTGACCGGGCATGATGAAGGTGCGGCCCACATACCTGTTCTTGACGAAACCTTCGCGGTACACCACGCCCAAGGTTGAGGCGAGTTGGAGGGCAGCGATGCGTCCGGAATCAGGGACAGGGATCACGGCATCGATGTCATGGTCGGGCCACGATTCAAGGATGCGTTCAGCGAGACGTTGGCCTTGGTTGAGGCGCGCCTGATAGACCGAAATGCCGTCAATGACGGAGTCAGGGCGAGCGAAATACACGTGCTCGAAGATGCACGGTGCGAAGGGCTTCGGCTCGGAACAGATTTCGCTGAAAAGATGCCCTGAGGCAGAGATGAAAACCGCCTCACCGGGAGCGACGTCGCGTTCCACCTGGAAGCCCAAGGCGGTGATGGCCACGGATTCGCTGGCGACCACCCATTCGCTGGCCCCTTCGACGTCGCGACGACCCAAAATCAAGGGGCGAATGCCGTGCGGGTCGCGGAACGCAAAGAGCCCATATCCCGCGATGAGGCCGACACAGGCGTAGCCACCACGCACGTCGGCGTTGATCTCACGAATGGCCGAGAACACCGTTGAGACGTCGAGGTGCGCAGCGTCGCTGATCTTCAGGTTGCGCGCTCTCCGATGGAGGGCGACGGCGAACATGTTCAGCAACAGTTCGGAGTCGCTGGTGGTGTTCATGTGACGGAAGTGCTTGTCGCGCAGCAGCACTTCGAGTTCGTCAGCGTTGGTCAAATTCCCGTTGTGTGCGAGGCACAAGCCGTAGGGCGAGTTGACGTAGAAGGGCTGGGCCTCCGCACTTGACGACGAGCCAGCGGTCGGGTATCGGACGTGCCCGATGCCGATGGACCCCAACAAGCGCGACATGCGCTCGGCATCGAAAACGTCGGCCACTTGTCCGTTGCTCTTGCGCAGGATGAATTGACCGTCGTGCTCGGTCAACATCCCCGCCGCGTCTTGACCACGGTGTTGCAAAACGGTCAAGCCGTCATAGAGGATTTGATTGACGTGCACGCCGGGGCGTCCAACGATACCAAGGATGCCGCACATGACACGCCCTCATGCTCGCCAACGGGTGCCGACACTTGGCCTTGTCCCACGGAACGCATCACGCTTTGGGACGGTGGGTCTTCTTGGACCAAGAGTATCCTCGCATCTTGGAGGAAGCGCCGTATCCGCAGGAGGCGCAAACGCCCTTCTGCTTGTGGTAAGCGTTGCGACCGCAGCGGCGGCATCGGATGTGCGTCGTCTTTTGACGACGGCCCATGGACGGGGTACCCTTCGACATGCGGTCACCTCAGGTGTTGGGCGACCCTCATCCCCTTTATGAAATCAACTCCGAGGCATCTCGGCCTCGTCGAGGGCGAAGGTCCGCAATCCCACGGCGGCGATGAGCAGGCCGACAGGGAAGGCCAAGGCCAAGCCAAGTCCGACGGGGGCAAGATGGACGAGTTCCGTGAAAAAGCGTGCCAACGGCGAACTTGCGTCTCCGATGAGGTTGCCCGATTGAAGCAGCCAAAGGCCCAACACGAAGCCCACCATCAAGAGCACCGACAGGCCCAGGACGGGCGCTGCAGGGCGGTCACGGTTGTCGCCGTACGCCAGGAGCAGGAGGATCATGCCAAGCGACGTCACGACAAAACCCACGAACACGTCGTTGGCTAAACCGACGCCAAGCACATCGGCGTTGGGGGATGACTCCGAAGCGAGAAGCAGGACCAGCGCCGGCCCGAACAAGAAGGCCGAAGCAAGGGCTGCGAAGGCCATCGGCGTTCGAGCTTCAGGCATCTGCGTCACCCCCGTGTGTCACGCGACGTGCGATGATGGCGGCTGCACGCTCCAAATCGTCCTCGCTTGGAGGCGGCAGAGCGTCGGGTTCGGGCAGGTTCCTCTCGAAGAGCCAAATCACCAGCATGCACAGCAAGAGAGCAAAGCCCGCGCCTAGGAAGAGGCCAGCCACCTCGGCGACCACGAGGGCGCCGATGCTACCGTCCACGCCGCGAAGGGCGAGCAAGCCCGACGCACCGATGGCGCCGGCTGACATCGGCCACGACCGTGAACGCCGTCGAGGCACGTAGAACCGATGGAGCACGAAGAGAACGGCAGAGATGCTGGCTGTTGCGGCCAACAAGACCACAACGAATCGGCTCCACAGCGTGACGTCGTCAACAAATGTGGGGGTCCATGACACGATCAACCATGCAGAGAGGACCACGAGGAGCACGCCAGTGGGCCTCCCCCAAGCAGGAACGCGCCCGACGGGCACATCACCGCTGAAGACCAGCAGCCCCAGCCCAGACAAGAGTGGGAGACCAACGATCGCGACGCCCCACAGCAACTCGACGGCTTGGGTGCTGGTTGAATCCGGCACGGTCAGGGGCGCCACGGCCACCAACAGGACGCTGAATGGCGTCAGCACCCTCCACATTGTGCCACCACGGCCGACGAGGTTGAAGCCACCGAACACCGCCAACAGGGCAGGAAGCCACAACAGCAACGCCGCTGCGAGCGCTGGCTCCATGAAAGATGACCTCGGGGTCGGGCTCAAGAACCCTCCCCGGAAATCGGGCCATACCGCCCCTCCTTGGCGCGTCTCGCGGTGCGTCATCGCTAAATACCCGACTCCGGTGGGCGAAACGCTCAGGTGATGCGCATGGTGAAGATGCCTCGTCAAGTCAAGCGTTACAGCCCCTCTGCGGGCAAGCATACCCTTCACACCGTGGAGCGCGTCAAGAAGAAGCGCGCCTCCGAACTCCGCTGGGGTCAGCGTCGTTTCCGCAAGGTCACGGCCGGTTACCGCGGTTTCCCCCGTCCCAAGCCGGACGGTCGCGAAAAGCCGACCAAGCGCGTCAACATCCTCTACCGCTGCACGGAAACGGGCAAAGCCCACTACGCGCCGTGCAAGCGTGCCAAGAAGTTCGAACTCGTGGACCGGTGATCACCAATGGCTGGACAATTCCTCACCGTGACCTGCCGCGACTGCGGTACGGAGACCGTCATCTTCGACCGCTCCGTGAACACCATCTCCTGCGACGTCTGCGGGGCGACCCTCAGCCGCCCCTCTGGCGGAAAGGCGGACCTCGTGGGCTGCCGCGTCGTTGAGGCCAATGAGTGAGGGAGGACCCTCACATGGCCCGCATCACCGCCACCGACGGCCCCCAAGAAGGCGACTTGGTCGTGGCGACGGTCACGACCGTCAAGCAAAACGGCTGCTACGTTTCGCTGGACGAGTTTGACGGCCGTGAGGGCTTCATCTTCATCGGTGAAATCGCCAGCGGTTGGGTGCGCAACATCCGCGCCTTTGTTCGCGAAGGGCAGCGCCTGATCTGCAAGATCACCGGCATGCGTCGTGACGGCACCTCCTACGAATTGTCGCTCAAATCGGTGTCCGAGGAGCGACGACGCGACCGCCTTCAGCAGTGGAAGAATGAGCAGCGCGCCACCCAGCTCTTCGGCGTGCTCGGCGAACAAGTGGGATGGGATGAAGAGCAAGCGACGACGCTTCGCGAGGAACTGATCGCCTCATTCGGGACCCTCTATGGGGCCTTTGAGGAGGCCGCAACCAGCGAGACCGCCATGGCCGATTCAGGCTTTGATGACCCTTGGGTTCCCGCGTTCATCCAGTGCGCACTGGAGAACATCGTTCCACCTTTCGTCGAAATCCGTGGCGTCTTCACGCTTACCTGCGACGACGAGAACGGCATCGACCGCATCCAAGAAGCCCTGTTGGAAGCCGAAGCGTTGAGCAACGCCGAAGCAGAACTGGAGGTGGCGTGCTACTACGACGGAGCCCCGAAGTACCGCATCGAAGTCAAGGCTCCCGACTTCCGCACCGCAGAGGACCTTTGGGAGGAAGCCACGGCCTCCACCCTGACTTCGATTGAAGCCAGCAACGGCACGGGCGAAGTGTGGAGGGAGTGATGTGGCCCGCCAATTGCTCCAGCACTGCTTGGCCTGCAACGGTTGGACGCTGGCCGCGACGTGCTGCGACCAACCGACGCGTGCGGCTGCACCGATCAAGTGGTCGCCCGAGGACGCGAAAGCGCCCTATCGGCGCCGATTGGAAAACGTCGAGGACCCGGCCTGGGTCGAATCTCTGCCCAAGCTCGGCGAGCGAAGCGAAGAGGAATGAAGCGCTGTTGCGCCCAAGCCGAGACGCCAATCATTATGCCCCGTCGGGGCGATTTCACGCGGTATGTCGCTGAAGGTCATCTGGCTTGACGAAGGCGGAGTCGAGGGCACCCCGTGCTTCGTGGCTTTCCCTGGTGTTGGCGACATTGGTATCCTGACCGCTGAACTTCTGGAGCAACTTGTACCGTCCAAGACGGTCGCTCATGTCCTTGATCCGTCGCTTCCGCCTCTGGCTCAACTTGACGAGAACGGTGTGCTCCAGCCCCCCCACCACCGCTTGGTGCGGCTCGAGACCGACTCAGGCCCTGCTCACGTGCTCATCGGCGCAGGGCAATCTGGACTCCCCCATCTGCAGCACGCCACCGCCGTGGGCTTGTTGGAAGCGATGAGCGGCGCCAAGGAAATCGTCGGACTTGCGGGGTTCCGTGCCTCGGCAGAGGACAGGCGAACCTTCTGGGTGGCCACGTCCTCGGACGACGCCACATCCTTCGAGGCGGAGGGGCGCACCGTAAGCCGAACGGAGCCACAGGCAGGTTGCATTGGTGCCCTCGCCTTGCTGGTCTCCCTCGCACCTCACCACGGCCTCTCTGGTTCTCTCGCCGTCTCAACCACGGTCGGCGAGAGCAAGGACCCGAGCGCGGCTCAGCGCTTGGCCCAGATGTTGGACGACACCTTCGCGCTCGGCCTCGGCGCCATGCCAAACGTGGACGAGCATCTGCGTTCCTTGCTTGAAGCGCGTGCACCCCGCGCGGTGCAAGATCACATCTCTGAGTTGATGGAGCGGCCCGACGCCTTCTACGCATGAGGCGTGTGTAGGGGGTGCGAATACCCCCCGAACAATTCGAACCCCCTCACATGAAGGCGAGAAATGGCACACTGCGTCCCGAATTTTGTTCGATTGGCGCCGAGAGAGGGATTCGAACCCCCGAGTCTGACGACAGTGGATTTCGAATCCACCGCACTACCGGGCTATGCGATCTCGGCCTAAGCCGAGCCCTGTGCGCCACCGTCATAAGCATGATGCAGCACCTCCGCGCTGTGTTGGTGCGACTGAGCGGCGACGAGGGGCATCACGAAGTGACCCTCGACCAAGGCGCCACAGTACGAGACGTGCTTCGCGCGGCGAACCTGCTGCCGAGCCTCTACATCGTCTCTCACGAAGCGCAGGTCCTCCCAATGTCCACGGCGTTGAGCGACGACGTCACCCTTGAGGTGACGCGCATCGCCTCAGGCGGTTGAATCGTCGTCCGCTCGGGCCAAGACCCGAAGCTCAGAGGATTCGCTGACGTCGCCCTGGAGTTCGTTCACCCAAGCGCCTGGCGCGAGGTTGGTGAAGACCACCACGTCACCAGGTTCGACGTGCGCGTATGTTCGTGGCATCGCGTTGCTCCAGCCGTCGACCTTCATGGTCCCCGTTGAGTCGATGAGCATCAAGCCGCTTCGGGACCACGGGCGGCCGTTGCGCCCAATCCCGCCTTTCTCGAAGGAATACGCCACGCGACCGACGACGTCCACACGCGTGGGTTGGTGCATCATCAGGCTGTCCAGTGCACCGTCCTCGACGGGGGCAAGGGTCGAGCGAGGGTCGAAACGGAGGGTCAGTCGACCTCCTCGTCCAATCTCGGGCATCACGCCCGTGAGGTGAACGCGCTGGCCTTTCATGAGATCCAGCGTCACGCCGTCAGGGGTGTGCCGTCCGAGGATGCGCATCTCGGCTTGCCGTTGTCCGTCGGTGAAAAGGATCCTCGGTCGCGAGACGCCCGTGACCTGCACGGAGTTGACCTCCAGATGCAGGTCCACGCGCGGGTTGATGTCGCCCAGGGCATCGACGTCCGTGGTTTGGGCATTGCCGGGAAGTTGGAAGCGGCGGGGCAACGCAGGCAAATCACCGTCTGGTCCGGGGCAGATGACCTGCCACTCGCAGCCATGGCAGCGCTTCAATGGGTCCGCGTCAATGCCCTCAGGAACGCCCCCGCGGCCGTGGTTCTGATACGGCGAGGGGTGTGGTGGACAGGACGCCTCGTCAGGATCTTCCTGACGCAGTTCCTCCCACAACGAGGCAACACGAGCCTCGAAGGCATCGCACCACGCATCGTCAGGGCACTCAACATCCACGGCATCTCCGGTGCCGAGGAACCAAATCTCGAGCCGAGAGGGGAGCGGTGCGCCCTCGTGCGTGGCGCGCCACAGCGCAGCGTACGCCCTCAACTGAGCGTGGTATCCAGCGGTGCGGTCTGAAGCTCCCACGGAGGCCTTCAAATCGATGATCTCCGCCGTGCCGCGCCAGCGGTAAACAAGGTCGTATTCGCCTTGGAACATGAACGTGGGATGGACGGCCTGGCTGCTGAAACTGCCCGCATCGGGGTCCACAAACCACGGCCGCGCAATCTCCCACGCCTCAAGGAGGTCACACGCGCCATCACCGGCCAACGGGTGGGGTCCTGTCAAGGCATAACGCCGACCGTCGGGCGCCGGATGAGGGGGCCGCTCGCCCGCCCGCCACGCCTCCAAGCCAGGACCGCCGTTCATGGCAAGGCAAGACTCGACCTCTTGGAGGTGCAAATCGATGGCGCGCTTCACCATCTCAAGCACCGCTTCGGGTTGTATGCGCTCTTCCCACACTCCAGATTGACGCTCGTGGGCTTCCCACGCGGCGCGTTCGACGGCCAAACAAACAGGAACATGCACCGCAGCACGGGCGTAAGCCCACGAACGGAGGTCATCCGTCGAGGTCGGGCGATTGGGCAAGGGCAGCAGCCCATCGGCCGGCCACCCCTCGCTGGCCTGTGCATCCGGCCGGTCTTCGTCATCGAGCGGGGTGCCGCTGAGCAGGTCATGTGGCGCACCGGCAACGATGAGGCCAGGCGACTCCCGAAGCGTCATGCAGACCGCGGCCTCGACCGCACGTCCAAGATGAAGCGGCGGTGTTTGCGCGATCTTCAGGCGCCGGACCTTCTCGAGGAACCACTGTCGAGGACACGCGTCCCAGAGGTTGATTTGGCTTGCTGAAAGACGACGGTAGGGTCCAACCGGGTCTTCGCCCTCTGGCACGTGCACTGGCATACGCACGAGGTCGAACCACGACCCACATGAACCTCACGACGATGAAGGTTGAACGTCGACACGGGTGGAACGGGCGTCGATGCGCAGTTGTGGCATGCCTTCGCGCCAGCCGAGCTCCGCGCCGGTGAGGTTGATGTGATCGCCGGGGCGGATGGCGAGGATGCGGTCGGTCAGCGTGCTGCCAAACATCGCGACCTCGATGACGCGCGAACCGTCGAAAATGTGCAATGTCCCCATGGACCACGGGCGTCCGTCCAGACGGATGCCGTTCCCTCGCCCGATCGAAATCACGAGGGCGGACACGTTGGCACGCGTGCGCAGCATGCCCAAGCGCGTGATCTCGGCATCAGGATCATCCTCGTGGAAGGTCGTGCCCGCGTCCGCGTACAGGCGCGGCGCGCCACGCCAAGCACCTGGCAAAGCACCCCGGACGAGCACGGGCCCCGTGTTGACGTCGTGCAGACCGGGTGCCGCCCCGGGTTGGCTTTCCTCCAAGGCGACATGGGCGCGACCGCTGGTCAGCGCGGCACCCAGCACCGGCTCGCCGAAGTGATTCGGAAGAGGACCCCACCTTCCGTCGAGCGTTCCGCGGACGTTCACGCGGTGAGGAATGTTGGCCAAGGCTTCGAAAGGCGGTGCTATAGATGGAACAACTGCACGCCCATCGCAGCGGTCGTCGAGCAAGGCTTGGACGCCCTCATCGGTGGACAAGGCACACCATCGGCACCCTGGTCGGTCGCACGTGGCTTCGCCGGTCAACGGCCACGCCATGGCCCCCTCGCTGCCCTCGGCCATCGCCAAAGCGACGGCTTCCAGAGCCGAAGTGGCCCCGTCGTGGTCAGGAAAGGGCTCCACTGGAGCACGGAGTCCGCCGTTGAGGTACCATCCCTCAATCCCGTCAGGTGCCGACCCAAAGCAAGCCTCCCAAAGCCAGCCGTAGAAGCGCATCTGATCGTGAAGGGAAGCGCCGTAGGGGCCACCACCGTCACCCGACTTGAGGTCGACGAGACGGGTGGTTCCGTCCCACCGCAACACGAGGTCGAGTTCCCCGGCCGCCCAACCTTCAGGATGGAACATGCGCTGAGGTTGCCCGATTCTCGGGTCCTTGACCCAAGGCCGCACGACCTCCCACGCTTCGGCGTGGTCGAGGTCAGCACCGGGCTCCTTCCAGCCTGCGAACGGGGCCTTAGGTGCTTCATCGAGATGAGGAGGCCAGCGGTCAGGAAGCGGGTGCTCCGGTCGCGCACCATCGCAAGGGGCGGGAACCTCGAAGATCCGTTCACCGGTGCGCATGGCGTCGAGGTAGGGGCCACCGCCGACCTCGATGCATCGATCCACTTCGACCATCATGAGGTCCACGGCAGACATGAGCCGCGAGGTCAGGTCCTCGACGGTGAAGGGCCAACCAGGCGTTTCCCACTCCCTCCGCCACGGAAGCGCGTCCCATCGACGGAGCCCTTCCTCACGGACCAAGTGGGCTTCCTCCTGCGCACAAGCCGTGAGCCACGCAAGGAGGGTTACCCGGTCCGCACCTGCTGGAGCGTGACGCATGATGAGACGAATCACGCCGTCTTCCAACACGTGACCGAGCACCTGCGACGGCGAGGTCGGTGAACCCAAACCAAGCCCGCGGGTGATGCGCCACTCTGTGGGGCAGCGGCGCCACGTGCTGTACGCAGAGCCGGAAAGGCGCCGACGCGAGCGCCCCAGCGGGCCTCCAACGGGTGGCGTCGTGACCGGCATGGGATGTGCACCTCGCCACCATGCATCAAGGACGCGGCGTCAAGCAGAGTAGGAGTAGTAGTCTCCTGCGTTGCGTTGCTCGCGGTCTTTGCGGCTCTCGGATTTGTTGATGCGTGGGCGCTTCGATTCGTGATCCCGACGGAAGGTGATGTTCACGCCGGACAAGAAGCGGTTCATGCCCTCACGCAGTTCGAAGGGACCCTCGGCGCGCCCGTGCACACCGCCCTCGCCTTCGAACACCAGCAGTGAATCGCTGACGATGTCGATGAAATAGACGTCGTGGTCGATGACGAACGCGGCCTTTTCGTTGGTTTCCATTGTTCGACGGATGGCCTTCGCGGCTTCCATCCTCGCGCTGGCGTCAAGATGCGCACTGGGCTCATCCAACAGGTAAACGTCGGCCTCACGGCCGAGGCAGATGGCGATGGCGACGCACTGGCGCTCACCACCGGAGAGTTTCCGAACCCGCTTTGGAAGGAGTTGGTCCACCCCCAAAGCCCGGATGACGTTCACGTTGAACTCGCCCGAGCGCCAGCGCGGCCCGAGTTCGCTGTCGAGCCACAACTGGACGGTGCCGTCCATGTCGAGGTCAAGGTGCTGTGGCTTGTAGGAGATCTTCGCGTCGTCGCTGACCCAACCGGCGTCGTACTCGTGTTCACCGGCCAAGATCTTGATCATTGTGGATTTCCCTGTGCCGTTCGGACCGACGACGCCGACCACCTCTGCACGGTGCACGGCGCCTTCTCCTGCTTCGAGCTTGAAGCTGCCCAACTGCTTCTCGAGGTCACCCCACGAGACCACAGGGGCGCCGGCCTCGACCTTGCGGTCGCGGTGACCGAGGAAGGCGATGGGCTTGTCACGGATCCGGACGTTTTGCTCTGGAAGGAAGCCGTCAAGGTAGGCGTTGATGGCCGTCCGCGTGGCCCGAGCAGGCGTGAAAATGCCGAATGCACCCTTGGTACCGTAGACGATGTGCACCAAATCAGCGAGCACGTCGAGCACCGCAAGATCGTGCTCGATGACGATGACGCGGCGTTCCGCGGCCAGCTTCTGGACGATACGGACGATGCGCATGCGCTCGTGGATGTCCAGATAGGAAGACGGCTCGTCAAGGAAATACACGTCCGCATCGCGCAGCAGCGTGGCGCCCATGGCCATGCGCTGCAACTCACCACCGGACAGTTGGCCAATTTCTCGCTCAAGCAGATGATCGATACCGAGGGCGACGGTGAGTTCGTCGAACAAGCCGCGCTCGTCCACCTTGCGCAACAGGTCGCCGACCTTACCCTTGACGCGTTGCGGCAGGCGGTCGACGTTCTGTGGCTTGACGGCCACCGAAATTCGACCTTCTTTGACCTCAACGAGGAAATCCCGCAGTTCGCCACGGGGCAAGGTGGCGATGACGGAGTCCCAATCCGCCTCGCCTTTCCAGTCGCCCAAATTCGGCACAAGGCGTCCTGATAGCGCGTTGAAGGCCGTCGACTTGCCCATCCCGTTGGGGCCGAGGATGCCGACCACCTGGTCCTTCGACGGCGTGGGCAGGCGGAACAAGCGGAAGCCGTTCATGGAATACCGATGGATCATGTCCGTCTCGAGTTCCTCAGGCAACTGCTCGATGATCAGCGCATCGTGCGGGCACTTGTTGATGCAAATCCCACAGCCAATGCACAGGCTTTCGGAAATGTGCGGTTTGCCCGTTTTGGTGTCCATCACGATGCATTCCTGTCCGTTGCGAACAGGAGGGCAAAACGCGTGGCACTCGTCGTTGCACTTCTTCGGTTGACAGTTGTCAACCTTGAGCACCGCCACGCGCATGTCGAATCCTCCCAATGGAAACGCGCCGGTGGCGCGCTATGAACGTGACCTCAGACGAGGCCCTTCAGGTGCTCAGCGCCGCGCACGAGCTTGGTCGAGCAGGGCGTAGGGAACTTCATGCTGGCCTTGCGGAGCGCGGACTTGGCCGTGAGGTAGTGCTCAGGCGTGGTCTGAAGGGTCAGAACGCGCTGGCCGCGCTGCACGCGGGCAGCGGTGCCGACGTTCTTTCCGAAGGCGCAGCGCATGCCCTGAGACACACGGTCAGCACCTGCACCGGTCGCCTGCTTGTTCTCGCGCAGGACGTGGTGAGGGTAGGTGTGAACGCGGAGGGCGTAGCCTTGAGCGCCGGAGGCGTTACGGATGGTGGCGTTGCAAATCACACGGGCTGCTTCGAGCGCCGTGTGGCGGATCTGGCAGGCATTGTCCGCGCGGAGCTCGAGAACGACGGGGAAGCCGCCGGTCTCGGCAGCACGGCGGTTGCCGACGTGAAACTGCATGATACGGTTGTTGGGCACACCACCGATGTACTTGCGGCGGGTGTAAGCCGGACCCTTGACTTGGCGGTACATCTTCGCGGGCTTGCGTGCCATAACGGAACCTCCGAGCAACCTGCCGACCTGACCGCCGCTTATGAGCCCTCCGATGTGCAAAACGAGGGCCAACGGCGCGAAAAGGCTTGAGAGCCCGAGGCCTGTGGTCTGACCATGGCCTCCCGCCTTTCACGCCTTCTGGAGGAGGAGTCCGAGCACCAATGGCTTGCCATTGGCCTCTTCGCCCTCTTCGCCCTCGCCGGGGGCTGGGCGGTGAGCGCGACAGGCACCCTGTCCTCCTTGAGCGACGCGCCCGTCACCGCGGCCTGGCACGGCCACGATGTCATCGATGTGGCGATGATCGACGGCGACTGGGATCTTGCTCACGTCGGCATCGTGGTCAACCAACAAGGTCCGTTGCTGTACATTCAACACACGGAAGGAGAGGGTGGCGTGACCATCATCAGCGAAACCAACGTGCCTGAGCGTCTGCTCAAGGCCGACGATGGCGTGTGGTGGGACGCCGGCAACGGTGTCCTTCGGGGCTACGCCGAAACCGGCGACCAGCCCTACAAACAAACCCTCTCAGGACTCGACTCCGGGCATGCCATCGACCTCGTCCAATCCAGCACCACCACCGCCGTCCTCGGTTGGTTGCTCGTGCAAGACGGCCAAAGCACATCGGCGGTAGCCTACGACGGACTTGGCTCTGAATTCACCGCTGTGTCTTCACCTGAAGGCGTCACGTGGACCCACCTCGAACGTCTCGACGAGCGGCATTTGGCCGCCGTTGGATGGCGTGCATCGACGGCCCCGGGGCAAAATCCGGCCCAACCCGAACGCCAAGCCGCCATCAGCCTGATTCAAATCGACGACGGAACGATGGTGCTCCTCGAGACCTTGAACGGCCCAGAAGGCAGCGTGCACACCGCGCTCGCAACCGCGGACGAGACGGTCTTGGTGGCCACGCAACAAGGCGCGATGCTGGTGGGCTCCGATGCCGAGACCACGAGCATTGACGTTTCGTCCAGCGCCGCCATGGTGGCGGAAGACGGGAGCCTTTGGTTCGCGGGCGGCGCCGACAGCATGCTCATGCCGAAGTGGGTGGACGGTGCGCTCCATAGCGAGCGGTTGTCTGCTCCGCTCGGCCTTGCTGTGACCGACTCGGAAAGCGACGGTCACCGCTGGATCCTCTTCGGTCTTGAGGGGGCGGGCGAGCATGCGGCGCTGGTGCTTGACGCGGATCACAGCGCTTCCATGCTCAGCGGACGTGGCTTCCTGAACTTGCTCTTCCTCGTGGTCGGAACCGCCTGCATCCTCGGCTTGGCAGGAACGTGGTGGCGCCAAGCCACCGCCTGAGCGCGGGCCTCCGAGCCTTCGCCACCTTCATGTGCCCCCGTCCGTGCTGAACAGGCCTGACTCGGGGGCAGGGCCATGGCGAAGCGCACGATGATGGACCAGCACGCCGAATTGAAGGCGGCGCACCCCGACACGGTCCTCTTCTTTCGCATGGGCGATTTCTACGAACTGTTTCACGACGATGCAGAGGTTGGCGCGGACGTGCTGGGGTTGACCCTCACCGCTCGAGACAAGGCGTCTGGAACCCCAATTCCGATGGCAGGCTTTCCGTGGCACCAGCTGGAAGAGCAACTCCGAATCATGCTCCGAACCGGGCGGAAAGTGGCCGTCGCCGAACAGGAGGAAGAACTTCGCGAAGGTGCGAAACTGCTGGAGCGTGTGGTGACGAGGGTCTACACCCCCGGGTCCCTGTACGAAGAGGGCTTGCTCGAAACGGAGCAAGCGACCGTGCTTGCCGCCGTGGTCGAAACGTCGGAAACCCTCGGACTCGCGGTGCTCGACGCCGCGTCAAGTTCGGGCCAATGCATGCAATTCGAAGGGCAAGACCGCTGGTCGCGCTTGCACGACGAACTGCTGCGCTGGTCGCCGAGCGAACTGGTGGTCCGCAAGGCCTTGGCCGCCAACGCATCGTTTGGTGGGCTCGTGGGCGATCTCCCACAGACCGTCATTTCGCAGCATGCCTGCACCTCAAAGCGAGGCAAGGCCGGTCTCTGCGCTGCTCTCGGCGTGGCGGATTTGGGCCATCTTGACCTCGATGCGTCGGCGATGGCTCTGGATGCAGCAGGCCTCGGGGTGGATTACCTCACCACCATGCTGCACGCCAACGTTGCCCTCGTGGACCTTGACGTGGCCGAGGATCACGGCGCAATGGTGCTGGATCGCACGACTTTGCGCAACCTGGAAGTCATCAGCACCTTGGCAGGCGAGCACGAAGGCTCACTTCTGGCCGCTGTCGGTCGATGCCGCACGGCCATGGGCCGACGACGCCTGAAAGCATGGCTGCTTCGACCGTTGAACGACCTGTCGGCCATCGCTGCTCGCCACGATGCGGTCGCGGCCCTTGCTCGGTCTTCACGTCGCCTTGAGGCCCTGCGTGTGGCGCTAACGGGCATGCGTGACTTGGAACGCTTGGCCACCTTGGCCGGCCATGGCCGAGCAAACGCCCGGGATCTGGTGGCCACCGCGATCGCGCTGGAACGCTTGCCTGCGGTCGAGCGAGCCTGCAACGACACCGAAGACCCCCTGCTCGTGCATCTGGCCGAAGGATTGTCCAGCCTCAACGAATTGGGCGACCGCATCGGAAGAACACTGGTCGACACCCCCCCGCTGACGCTTCGTGAAGGAGGCTTGCTTCGCGACGGCGTCGACCAGGAGGTCGACCGTTTGCGCACGATCACCAACGAAGGCACGGCGTGGTTCCAAGCCTACGAAGCCCAACTCCGTGAATCCCTTGCCATCCCGAGCCTCAAGGTCCGGCAAAACAGGCAGATTGGGTGGTTCATCGAAGTGACGCGCACTCACCTTGAGAAGGTGCCAGAAACCTTCACGCGCAAGCAACAGATGACCAACGGAATGCGTTTTGTCACCGAGGAATTGCTCGAGCGAGACGACGCGCTGCTGACCGCAACAACGCGCGTCAGGGCCCTCGAATACGAGCGCTTCGTCGAGCTCCGACGTGCCGTCGCCGAGCATGCCCGCACCCTGTCGATGCTCGCCTCTCGCGTGGCCTCCATCGACGTGCTGCACGGCTTTTCGGTCGTGGCACGCGAGCGGAGGTGGACGCGCCCTGCGGTGGCAAAGGGCGGAGATTTGGTGCTGAAAGGTGCGCGCCATCCGGTGCTCGAACGTAACCCCGGCTACGTGCCAAACGACCTCACCTTCGACAAGAAGCGCAGGCTGCTCCTCATCACCGGACCAAACATGGGCGGGAAGTCCACCTACCTGCGCACCGCGGCTTTGGTGACGCTCCTTGCACAAGCAGGCAGTTTCACACCATGCGACCAAGCGCGCATTGGCTTGGTCGACCGCATCTTCACGCGGGTCGGCGCCAGCGATGACCTCCTGCGCGGGCGCTCCACCTTCATGATGGAGATGATCGAGGTCGCCCACATCCTTCGGCGTGCGACGACCGATTCCTTGGTGTTGCTTGATGAGATTGGGCGTGGCACGTCCACCTTTGACGGTCTGTCCATCGCGTGGGCGGTCAGCGAAGACATCGCCCGGCGTTTGGGCTGTCGAACCTTGTTCGCCACGCATTACCACCAACTCATCGGCCTCGAAGGCGACGTGCCCGGCGTGGTCAACGTGTCCGTTGGCGTGGCGGAGGTCGACGGAAACCTCCGATTCCTCCACACCGTTGAGGACGGGCCCTGCGACGACTCCTACGGTGTACGCGTGGCTGCCCTTGCCGGCTTGCCTCAACCGGTGATCGAGCGGGCCGGTGACCTGCTTCAATTCCTTGAACGCCAAGCAGAGGGTGCCAAGGCCGGAGGTGGCGGCCAACCCGGACGACGCGAGGAAGGTCAGTCCAGCCTGATGCGCTACTTCGCAGCCGCCAACACGGCACCTGCGTCCGAGCCCGCGATGACCTCCGCACAACGGGAGGTCCTCGATGCCCTTTCCAGCGTGGATCTTGATGACATGAGCCCTCGGCAGGCCGCCGAGTTTGTCGCACGGCTACACGATCGTCTCCAGGAGGGATCGAATGACTGAGGGCCGAATTCAGCAACTCGATGACCTCACCATCGGCCACATCGCGGCCGGTGAGGTCGTTGAGCGGCCCGCTCAGGTCGTGAAGGAATTGCTCGAGAACAGCCTCGACGCAGGCGCGAGCCACATCGACGTGACCGTCGAACGCGGTGGCTTCGACGTCATTCGGGTCAGCGACGACGGGCGTGGCATCCATCCTGACGACCTCATGCTGGCCATGGACCGTCACGCCACGTCAAAACTGACCAAGCGTGAAGACCTGTCTGCCATCCACACGATGGGCTTCAGGGGCGAGGCCCTGGCCTCCATTGGCGTGGTCAGCGAATTGACGCTCCAAAGCAGGCAAGAGGGCATGGAAGCCGCCGAACTTCACATGCGTCACGGCCACAAAGGCACCGTCGAACCGAGCGGACGGGGCCGTGGAACCACGGTCACCGTCTCCGGTTTGTTTGCCAACGTTCCAGCGCGTTTGGCCTTTCAGCGAAGGCCACAGACCGAACACGCCCGCATCGTGGACGTTGTCGTCGCGCACGCCCTGGCACACCCAGAAGTCGGATTCCGTCTCGAACTCGACGGTCGCGTGGCCCTTGACGTGCCCGGAACCCACGACGATGAGGACCGTTTGCACGACATCCTCGGCCAAAAGGCAGGGGACCTGTTGACGTTGAGTGCCCCCGAAGAGGACGAACAAGCCCCCGGTGACGAGCGATGGAGCGGCTGGATCAGCGCCCCCGACATCACGAGAGGAAAAGCGGATGACGTCCACGTGCTCATCAACGGCCGACCCATTGCTTCAGGGCCCTTCCAACAGGCCCTCCGCCGAGGCTACCGCACCCGATTGATGGTCGGACGTCACCCCGTGGCCGTGCTTCACCTGACCTTGCCCGCTGAGGAGGTTGACGTCAACGTCCATCCCACCAAGAGCGAAGTACGACTCAAGCATGCATGGAGGGTCTTGGAGCGCCTTGAGCGTGCGGTGGCGCACACCCTGAGCAGCGTCGCCACGAAGCCCGAAGGAGCAGGAGCCATTCCTGAGCTCGCGGGGTTGGACCGCACCTCTCAACAGGAGTTGCCCGTGGAAGAAGCCCTTCCGCCTTCAGCACCCGCTTGGGCGGCAGCGGCAGGCATGGCCCTTGACCCTGAGCCTGAACCCGTGCCTCACATCGTCGAAGAAGACCTTGAGCAAGTCACCTTGCCTGGCCTCTCGCCCACGCCGGTAGCGCCTGCCTTGTCTTCGGCTGAACGTGACCTCCATCGCCATGCTGGGGGAGCGTGCAACCTTGCTGGTGAGCCTGCCCTTGAGGGGGTCCTCAACGACCTTCCCGACATGGTGCCGCTCGGTCAATTTGCAGACACCTACATGCTGGTGGAAGCTGGAGAAGAATTGCTCTTGGTCGATCAGCACGCCCTCCACGAACGCATCCGGTACGAACGCTTGCGCCACGACGAGGCCTTGTGGGAGGGCCAGCGGCGCTTGGTCCCCGTTCCGCTCGACCTCGATGCACGGACCGTTGAACGGGTCCGGGCCGGGCGAGAACGCTTGGCGTCCGTCGGGTTCGAACTTGAAGAGCATGAGACGGGATGGCACATGGTGGCCGCGCCGCGTCTGTTGGGTGACGATGCGGAGGCCTTCCTCCATGACCTGCTTCAGGACGTGGACGAGGACGGCGCCCCGCTCGAAACCGTTGAGCGGCGGAAAGACCACCTTGCGTTCATGACCGCGTGCCGTGGTGCCGTCAAAGCGAACCATGAGCTCACGAAGGCAGAAATGCGCCGACTGCTCGATGACATGCGACGCATCCCGAATCCGTGGGCTTGCGTCCACGGACGGCCAACTGCGCTGCGTTTGGACCGGCGGGCCCTCGACCTGCACTTCGGCCGAGAAGGCTGACTCAAGGCGGGACCATGCAAGGTTCCGCCACCAAGCCGCTTGGCGCAAGGCGCTCGAGGAAGGAAGGGTCAGCGACCCGGTGCAGGCGGGGCCCGATGACCTCGCCGCCGACCGCAGCAGCAAGGCAGGTGGCGGTCATCATGAGACGGTGGTCTTCCTTCGGATCAAGGCGCGTGGTCGGCGCCGACGGTCGCTGTCCTCCGGGCACCAAAACGCCATCTTGTGTGGCCTCGATGTCGAGTCCGAAGGCACGCAGCAGGCCCACTGTGCTCTGAATACGGTTCGATTCCTTGTGCGCCGCGTGGGGCGCCCCGTGCAGCCGTCCACCTGGTCCCAACGCAAGCAGGGCCGCGAGAGGTGGCAGCAAGTCGTTGGCGTCGCACAAGTCGATCTCTTGCGGGGCTTCTGCGGGCGTGCTGGGCGTCAAAGCGCCCTCGTCGGACCAAGCGACGCCCAGCGCGTGAGCCAAGTCGGAGAGGAGGTCGCAACCAAGTGCGTCCTCCGGGCTTGGCCATCGGTTGAGCTGCACCACGCCTTGCGTGCTGCGGACCCACAGGAGCGCAAAGGCCGCCATGGAGGCATCCCCCGGCAGGTCAACCGCGTCAGGCGCCTGAACGTCCCAGATGGGGAGATGCATGCCTGCGTCGCTCAATTCACCCGGCCATCCGCACGCCTTGGCGATGTTCGCCGAGAGCGCAAGATGCAGGGAACTGCGCGCCTCGCCCTCAAAACGAACCTCGCGGTCCATGGACTGAAGCGAACTGGCGAGAAGCAGTGCTGAGGCGGGCTGCGACGAGCGGTCGCGCCTGACCACCACGGGTTCAGCGTCTTGAGCCCAAGGGCCGTGCAGGTCCACGGGCAAACGGACGTGTGCATCGCCCGCGCGAAGACGCACGCCATGCGCTAAGAGCACGTCACCAAGGTCACCGAGACCACGACGGCGAAGGCTGGCGTCCCCGTCCAACATCGCGGGCTGGTCCAGATGAGACGTCAGCGCTGCGACAAGCCGGAGCGCGGTCCCTGAGTTTCCCAAATGAAGCAACGCAGAAGGTCGGCGGAGTCGCTCGGGAGGCTGGAGCACCCACGCGCCATCCTGCGCTTCGACCTGAAGGCCCAACTGCTCGAGGACGCGTCGCATGGAGCCTGCGTCTTCGCCCAGACCCTCGACGCCGCGAAGGGTCACGCTCGAAGCGCCGAGTGCGGCCATCTGCAGCCATCGAATGGCGTGACTTTTCGATGCGGGAAGGGTCCAATCGACCGGCTCAGGCGAATCAAGTGGCGCGATTTTCAGCACCTCAACGTCGTTGGGGACGTGTCCCGCTTCGGTCGGAGACCATCGACGTGCCCAACGAGGACGCACAGAAGGCGCTCGAGGGTTCGCCTCATGAAGGCTTGTCGAAGGCAAAGGCAGCCCTAAGTCCCGAACCACTCTGGAGAGACCATGGAGGCGCTCGACCGACGTGGGCGTCCGCTCCGCGACTTGCGCATCTCCGTGACGGACCGCTGCAACCTGCGATGCACCTACTGCATGCCGCGGGAGCATTTTGGACCAGACCACGCCTTCCTTCCCAAGTCTGACATCTTGAGTTTCGAACACATCGCTGACGTGGTTGGCGCCTGCAAGGACCTCGGGCTGAGGAAAATCCGGATCACCGGTGGCGAACCACTCCTGCGACGGGACCTCGACGTTCTGGTGAAGCTTCTGCGGGACGTGCACCCCGAAGCGGACCTGGCCTTGACCACGAACGGTGTGCTCCTGGAGCGTCATGCTGAGCGGTTGCTCGAGGCAGGTTTGGACCGGGTGACCGTCTCAATGGATGCGCTCAGCACGCCGGTCTATAGCGCCATGGGCGACGTCGAGCATGGCCCCGAAGCCACGTTGCAAGGCATCGAGAAGGCACGTGCGGTTGGCCTCCGGGTGAAGGTCAACTGCGTGGTACGCGCCGGCGTCAACGAAGGCGAGTTGGTTCCGTTGGTCGAGCACTTTGGACCGCTTGGCGTCCCTGTTCGCTTCATCGAATTCATGGACGTGGGCGCCACAAATCAGTGGTCCCTCGACGAGGTCATCACCAGCAAGAAGGTCAGGAGCATGCTCGCCGCCCATTTCGGTGAGGTTACGCCCCTCGATGCCACCGCCTACGGAGAGGTTGCGCGCCGGTGGCGCACGCCACAAGGGTGGGAAATCGGCACCATCGATTCGATCAGCGCCCCGTTTTGTGGCGATTGCACCCGCGCCCGCTTAGCCGCAGATGGAAGCGTGCACACCTGCCTGTTTTCCACCGAAGGAAAGCCGTTGATGCCGCTGATCAAGGCCGGCGCGAGCCGTGCTGAGATTCAGGCGGCCGTGAGGAGCATCTGGACCGAGCGAAGCGATGCCTATTCCGAAGAACGCAGCAAAAGCACGCAACAGCCGTCCGAGCGCGTGGAGATGTCCTACATCGGTGGATGATCAGGAGACAATCGCAGGAAGCTGGACATCAAACAACAGCACGCTGCTTTGTTCGTCGAGCAACTGAAGCCGCCATCCGCCCTCGCTTGCGCCGAGGTCTTCAGAGGAAATCACGAGGTAGTCGCCTTGCGTTACCGAATACCCAGCATCACGGTCGTGGAAACTGACCGGTGCCCCAACCACACCGTAGACGTCGTTGTCCGTCAGGTAGCCTTGGTCCTCCAAGCCACTGCTGGCGTTGTACAGCGTGAAGCGCACGGACGCCGGGTCGAGGGCTTGGTCCAGGCTCGACAGCCTGACAACGTGGAACCCGTTCTCGAGCCCCTTGACGCTGGTCGAGGCCTGAGGTGGCGTTTTTTCGGTCACGGAAAGGGCGCCTTGGAACATGATGAACACCATGCTCGTCAGCAAGACCGTGATGGCCAGAAGCAGCACAGTGGCGATGACGGGGCTGACCGCCTCCTCGTCACGCACACGTCGGCGCATGACCACAGGTCACGGTCACGGGCCTTGAACCACACGGCAGGATGGCGGCAATCAGCGGCCTTCAGAGCACCCACAGCGGACGGTCGCACTCCATGGCCCGCTTGATGCCGCCGATTGGACCGAGGATGCGAAGGATGCTCTCGGTCAGGAAATCGTTGCGCATCATGGCGTAGCCCAAGTTTTTGCTTCGAAGCGAATTCTTGAGTGCGCGGCCGAAGGTGAACTCGATGCGGTCCTGGTACGCCTGCAGAGGCGTTCCATCGTGCTGGTGATCGAGGATGGCGTCGGCCGCGAAACAACCGGAAATGATGGCTTGAGAGATTCCACCACCGTTGGAAGGCATCACGAGTCCTGCGGCATCGCCGACGGCCAGGGCGTTTCCGTCCACCATGCGCTTGACGGGCCCTCCCATGGGAATCCAGCCGCCTCCGACCTCGAGGATCTCGAGGTCAAGGTTGTCGCAAAAGGTCCTGAGGTGGTCCTTGAGTCGCCCGTCGAGCTTGCCCGCCCGCACTCCGAGTCCGACGTTGGCCGTGTCCGGGCCCTTCGGGATGATCCATGCATACCCGTTTGGGGCCACGCTGCCGAGGAAGACATCGAACATGTCCGGCACTTTTCCTCGAACCTGCGCGTACACGGTCGGGACCTGATCTGCCGGCCGGCATGCGGAATCTTTGCCGTGGCGCATGCGTCCAACGTGAGCAAGGCTTCCCGTCGCGTCAATGAGGTAGTCGCACGTCAGCCGTCCCCCATCGCTGGTCACCAGCAATTCTCGGCCCAGCTTCCGCTGCTGTTGGAGGCGAAGCAAGGCCACACCGACGCGAATTTCGGCACCCACCGCCTCAGCGCGCTCGGCCAAATGTCCGTCGAATTGTGGACGATGGCCCGCATAGGCGTCGAGTTTGAAGGTGTAATGATGGCCCGAGGGGAGGAACACCCGCATGGCGTCCAGTCGATGCAACTTGATGCGGTCCGGGACGTCGAAGGTTTCCTCCAACCAAGCATGATCGTCCAGTCCAGCAAAGGTGCCGATGACCTCACCCCAGTTTGGGATGCATTCACCGCACTGTGCCGGATGGCCGACGACCTCACGCCGTTCGAGCACCAACACATCGACGTTGGCTTCGGCCAGTCGCCGCGCACACGTCGTACCTGCAGGACCTGCGCCGATGACGATGACCGTCCTGTGCTCCACGTCCGCCATGCGATCACCTGGTCCTCGAACCGATCTCATCCAGCATGCCGATCATCAGGGCAGCAGCAGGACCAGAGCCACCCTCGCGCAGCGCGTTGGCCGCACGCTCGAGGTGCAGACCAACGAGAAGCTCCACGTAATGCAGAGAGTCCGACCGCTCAAGGATGGCCATCAGCTCGTCCCAACGGTCCTCGCTGAAGGACGCGAGAAGTTCAGCCAGCGTGGCTCGATCTTCGCCGTGGGAGAGCGTCAAAGCATGAATGAGCGGGAGGGTCATCTTGCCCTCGGCAACGTCCACGCCTCGTGGTTTCCCCATGTCAGGTGAGCCCCGCAAATCGAGCAAGTCGTCCACGAGTTGGAAGGCGATGCCCAATTCTTCCCCGAAGATGCGAAACTGCATCGCTTGCTCTTCGGTGCATCCGGCCAACAAGGCCGCCGATTGGCAGCCGGCGGCAAAGGGACCTGCGGTTTTACCGCGCACAATGTCGAGGTAGTCCTCTGGCGAGGTCGTCAAATCATCCACATGGTCAAGTTGCTTGAATTCTGAAACGGCGATGTCCGCACAGCAGTCTGCCATCAGCCGAACCACGCGCTCAGGATAACGGCCGCCGAGACCGAAACCCTGCACAAAGAGCCAGTCTCCTGCGATGAGTGCTTTCTCAGGCCCGGCCTCAAGGTGCAACGTTCGCCGCCCCCTTCGTTCGTCGGCATCGTCGTTCATGTCATCGTGAACCAGCGTCGCGGTGTGGATCAATTCGAAGGCCAGCGCAAGGGGCATGACGTGGTCCCGATCGACGCCTCCGGCGGCGTCGTAGGAGAGCATGAAGAGCACAGGGCGAAGCCGCTTTCCTCCGCTCATGAGGACATGTCGCGCCATGGCCACGACTTGGCCACCCCCCGCCGCTTCAGCGTCATCGAGCAAGGCTTCGAGCCCTGCATCAACCTCCTCCTTGAGACGGGAAAGTCGCTCGACCTGCCCTGAATTGAGGCCGGTCATGGCATCGATGACGAGGGAGGGCTTCTTAACGGGTGTCGAGCGCCCTCGGCACGTCGAGGGAGCATGATGGAGGCGGACACGGAGCGGCTCATGGTCGCCCTCCCCCCCGACGACGACGACCGCGCTTCTTCCCATGCCTCGGGGGTGCTCGGTCAAGCGAGCCAGCCCACCTTCGTCCTCAAGCAAGCGCCTAGCCTGCACGATGCGGCCAGTTTGCTCCACGACGGACACGTGGATCTGCTCGTGGCCTCCGCCCAGATGTGGGGTGAAATGGAGCAAAACGGGTTGACGATTGCCGCTTGCCTCCAGCGGCGCGAACCCACCTGGGTGATGGTCTCCGACGACAAACCCGAGATGCTGCACCACGAAGCCAGGGTCGGCTGCGATCATCCCCTCTTGGACCGCCAGTTGATGCGGCTCCGACCTGACCTTGTGTTGGTCGATCCACGCACCATGAACGACGCTTGGGGTGACATGAGCGGCGTCGAGCGAACCGCGTGGTACGAAGAAGCGCGCCAACGCGGAACGCTCGAGGGGTACGTCATCCCTCGCTCCCTCCATCGAAGCCTGCCTGGACGGCCGCCGCGACGGCACACGCTTGGTTTGCATCGCGACGACCCGACGCGCTCGCGCTTCGTGCCGCCACCCCTCGGTGGCTTGACCTTGCTGATCAGCCGGTCGGGCTTCCCGAATGAGCAACTCAAGGCGATGAGCGATGCCGGTGCCCTGCTCGCACATCGCATCGAGCGGGCCATGCTCGCCGCCGTCCCGGCGGCGCTGCGTTCCATCACGGGCATCCATGTCGAGCGACGACGACCCGCCACCCTGCTGCAGGAAGCCGCGAAGGTGGAAGACGAACACACCCTGGAATCCATGTTGGACCCGGAGGCCTCGCTGAAGACGAAAGGCCACCGCGTGGAAATCATCATCGAAACCCTTGGCGCTGGCGGCCGGGGCAGTGCATCAAGCGAGCGCGTGTTCCCTGTCGAACACACCCACACGGGCATGGTGCGGGCGCTCGAGGAATGGTCCGAGGTGCTGCAAGCCATGACCAGCGAGCACGCTGCGTTGGTGAAGGGAGCGCACTTCATGGGTGAATTCGAGGCCTCGTTCAGCGAAGCCCATGACGCCATGATGCGTCTCGAGGACGGCTGAGGAAAAACGGTCCCGCATCGGCGTCTTCGACCCCATGTGCGGGGCGAACGCCCATATACCGACGTGACCGCATTCGCCCTAGGTTGAGACGATGACCACGCCACAGGTGATGCTGGAAGAGCTCTTCCGGGCCAAATTGGACGATTTGCGTTCAATTGCGGCCGCCTACGACGTGCAGCGCTCAGGCGGCGTGGATTTGCTCAGAGCCCGCCTCATCCGTGAACTTGTGCTCGATGAGTGGGACCTGTCCGAAGACGGCATCGCCCAACTCAAAAACAACGAGATGGGCGGCATTTTGGGCGCGTTTGGCATCAAGAAGACCGGATCCATCCGTGCCCGCCGCCAGCGGCTGTACCTCCACCTGAACCACGACGCGAAGGCGCTCACGGTGGATTCCCTCAATGAGCGCACCAAAGAGGAGCTTCACGCCTTGGCCAAGGCCCTCGAACTGCCGGTTTCGGGCACCAAGCAAACGCTCCAAGCACGGATTGCTGGCGTGCTGGAGATGCAACGTGGCGCTTGGGGCCCGATCAAGCGCTCCCTCCGGAGGGACGGAGGCCGAAGCCTGACCATCCCCGTTCCTGACACCGCGGCTACTGAGCCGCGTCGTGTACGAGAACAGGCTGTTGTCGCTGCCCCAGAAGGCATGGACGAGGCCGTGGAAGCCTTCACTGAAGCGCATCCAGAGGGGTGGACGGTTGAAGAGGAAGCCGAAATGCGCGAGGCCTTGCAGGCCTCCGGTGTCGACGTCACACGTGGCGACGTCGCTGCAGAATTGGACGCAGCGCTCCGCTCCCGCGCCCCATCGGCCGATGAGGGTCTCGATCTCGTCATGGACGAGGCGTTGCCTCCGGCCCCTTCCTACGATCCCGGCGAGCTTCCCCTGGACGCCATGGCCGATCTCGAGGACCTTGAGCGTCGTGAAGCAGAGGTCGAGGCCGCCTGCCGGCATTTCCTCAGCATCGGAAAAGTCAGCGACAGCGCGGACGTGGACGCTTTCCTTGACGCCCTTACCCGGGAGGGCTTCGACACGGGACGACCACACGTCCGCGAGGCCATCCGCCACCGCTTGATGAGCGTGGACATGCGTCGCAGGACCGAAGAGGAGGCCCAGCGAGGCCGTCCAACCACCTGGCGGGCGAGGGAAGCGCTCCGCGTGTTTGAGTCGCTTCGGCCACGCCTGATTGAGGCCGTCGAAGAGGCCACGTCAGAGGGCGACACGCCAGAGGCCAGGAGCGCCTACCTCAGAGCGGCAAAAGACCTGGGCGTTGACGTCGCTGAACCCGCCGTGTCCGGTCGCGTTCACGCCTTGTACGACCTTCATGTCGACCTCATGGCCGAACGTGCCTCGATGGACCCCGTCGCAGCCAGAAGGCAGCGCGCGCTGCGGGTCCTGTTCCACGGCAGCGTCCACATGGACCTCGCCGACCGACGCACTTTGGAGCGGCTCGAACGAGGGCTGCCCGGATTTGAGGACCTCATTTCGGCGGTGCTGGATGACGCTGACGGCCGAATAGAGCCAACCCATGAGGCGCTCATCCTCACCTACCTCGAACGCCGTGGGTTGGAGGTCAACACCCCAGACCTGCGCCCACGCGTCATGGCGTGTGCTGGCGTGTTGGCGGCGGAATTGGGCCTGATTTCACCCTCCGAAATTCCGCGTCTCGCTCCCGGCATCATGCTCTCTGACGACCGCATCGAGGAAATCGTGGACGAGTTGAAGCAACTCGCGGCGAGTTTCCGGAGCTCACCCGTCGGCACAGCGGCTCCTGCGCCGTCCGAAACCCCGGTTGAGCGTGACGGCCGACACCGACGCGTGGACGGTGCCCGCTCCATGGTGGACCGGGCGGATGACGTGCTGGCTCGGCTGCTCGAAGAGCGCTGATCAGCGGGTCGCGTAGAAGTTCTGGATGATCGACGTCACCGTCTGGATGTCGCGGATGTCCCGGCGCTGAAGGTCAGCGAGAATGGCCATGCGCTGTTGGACGTGTTCCTCGAAGACTTCTGGCGTCACGCCGGCCGCGTTGCAGATGCGCTCACGGAACTGTGAGGGAATTCCCGTCTCGACGATTTCATCGCGTGCTGCATCGTACTTCCAGATCGCGTTGAGACGTGGCTTGTCGCCTTCCATGCCGGCCACTTCTGCGACCTCGGTGATCTTCCTCGCGGTTCGACCGTGCACGTGCAAGCGCGCTTGAATGATGATCAAGTCAAGCCCAGTCAACATGATTGGAGGCACGCTCATTGGCGGGTTGATCATCCGCGTCACCGTTTCCTGCGCGGTGTTGGCGTGCAGGCTTCCGAAGGAGCCGTCGTGGCCGGTGTTCATGGCCGTGAGCAGCGTCGCTGCCTCGGAACCACGCACTTCACCGACAATGATGCGGTCAGGGCGCATGCGGAGGCTGGACTTCAGGCAGTCGTTCATGTCCACTTCTGGGGTTCCGTCGGGCCGCTCACGACGGGTTTCCATGCGGAGCCAGTGGTCGTGGTAGACCTGCAATTCAGCGGTGTCTTCGACCGTCAGGAGGCGGCGGTGCCATGGGATGTACATGCCAAGGCAGTTCAGGGTCGTCGTCTTACCCGAACCGGTGCCGCCGGCGATGACGAAGTTGGCAGGACGTGCGTCCAGTCCCTCAATCCAAACCCACATCATGGCCGCCAGGCGCAGGTTGACCGTTCCGAAGTTGATCAAGTCGATCATCGTCAGCGGATCTTCCTTGAATTTCCTGATGGTCAGCGTTGGCCCGTCCGGGGAGACCGGCGGGATCGTTCCGTTGACACGGGAGCCGTCCGGCAGGCGGCCGTCGAAGATGGGCACCATGCCCGGGCCGTCGCCGAGGGGGACGTTCGTGAACGAGGCGATGTTGGTGGCGATTTGGAGGCCATCGTTGTCGTCAATCCAGACGTTGGTTCGGCACATGCCGTGGTCACGGTGCGCGACCTTCACGCACTGCGTCCCTCCGTTGTACATCACTTCTTCAAGCGAGTCGTCCTCAAGCAAGGCGGCAAGGTCGCCGTAGGGATTCGCCTCGATGGTCCCCTCGACATGATAGATGGGCGAAGGGTGGTTGGGTTCGTTGTAGATGGTCACGCGACCGTATTGCGCCAAAATGTCCGACATGCTTCAACCTCCGATCATCAACAGTGCCCCGGTAAACAGGGTCATGGACGTCATCGCCCAGAATGGAATCCACCACATCATGGCCCGCATGCGCCCAAGCATCCGACCGCAGATGGCCACCGCAACGGCGCTCGCGGCGCCGAAGAAGACAGAGAACACGGACGTGATGTTGTCGATTTGGTAGCCTGCACTCGGTGGCGCAAACAGGCCGATGAGGACCGCGAGCAAGCCTGGGAGGCCGATGCAGATGAACAGCACGATGGTCATGACCAAGCCGGAGAGGTCTTTCTCACGCTTGTCGATCAAGTCGTTGAGGCGCTGGTAATCGTTCGCCAAATCATAGAGCACGGATTGAAGCGGAGAATTCTGCTCCACCGCGGTTTGGATGAGCTGAATGACGCGCTGAACCTGAGACGAACGGGTGCTCGTGGCAAAGGAAGCCAGCGCCGCATCAAAACTCGTGACGTGGCTCTTTGAGAGCGATTCGCGCAGGAGCGCACCGAAGGCGCCCGGCTGGTTGTCACTCTGGTCCGACATCACCTCTTGCAAGCCAAGTCCCGCGCCCACGCCGTCGCTGAGCGCTTCAAGGAAACCAGGGAGGGCACCTTCGATGGAACGCCGCCTCCGACGTTCCATCATGGGCGGCAATCCACCAGCAGCGAAAGCCAACCCAACGGCCATGAGCAACAACAACGCGAGGTTATCGTTGAAGGATTCCACGAGGCGCCACAGCATCTGATCACCTCACAATCCTGGATCGGTCGTGTGCGCTTTCCGCCCAATGAAGGCCATGATGAGGACCGTCGCGCCCAAGCCGCCCACCGTGATGACGGGCAAGAGCGGAATCAGCCCACTCAAGCCAAGCATGCCCTGAAGATCCTTCGGCACGATTTGTGGAGCGAGGGCAAGGACCGAAATCAGGATTGGAGAGAGCATCCCGACCGACAGCATGGTCTCAGGCAATCCACCAAGCCCCTCGATGTACTCCTTGACGGCCTCGGACCGTTCCTCTTCCATGCGGCTGCCGAGTTTCTTCAGCGACTCGATGACGTCCGTGTTTTGGGTGAGGTTGTTGTAGAGCGTGTTCAGCAAGCGTCGGTAGCCGTCGGTCTCACAAGTGGTCATCAATTTCTTGAGTTCCTTCTCAAGACCGGGAGACTTCCCGCTCTGGAGACGCTTCAGGACAGCGGCAAAATCCTCGGAGATCACGCCGTAGCCGCCGCGGCCGATGGTGTGCATTGCTGCTTCCAAACCGACGCCGGAGGACATCATCACGTCGACCGCACGGATGACGTAGAGGATCTCCCTGCTTTCCTCGATACGGCGCATCGAATCACCTCAGTCCTTGTCTTCGAAGAGCTCGAAGGTGAACTCCTCGCTGGTGCCGTCGTACGACAACGAGCCGAACACGACCTTCACGTCGCGCTCTTCGAAGGGGTCGTGGATGTAGGGCTGTCCGCCGCGGAACATCTCGATGACCTGCTTGTAGAGGTCGATGGCCATGATGCCGCGGACGGTGTACACCGCGCTCTCCGCACCTTCATCGTGAAGGTCGTCGCCTTCACCACCGCGGACCACGGTTCGGGTGATACGACGGGCGATGCGCACGGAAATGTCCGCATTCTGGAAGCGAATCCAGTCAGCGCTGGTTTTCGCGGTGGCGGGGCGGATGAAGAAGTCCATGCTCGGCATGTGAACGGCTCCACATCCACCAGCGGACCTTGAATGTGATGGCCGTCATTCCACCAAACGGTACCAGCCGAAGTTCGGCTCAAGGATAGAGCCCTCGTCGAACAGCGCGTCAAGGGTCGTGTCCGCGAGGCCTGCATCGAAGCCACGAGCACCCATGTTACGGATCAGGGTCTCATAATCGACGCCTTGGCCTTGGTCCAAGGTCGCGATGAGTTGCTTCATCACCTCGTTGGCGTCGTCTGAACCACCGCCCGAGGGCGCTTCACCTTCGGCTTCCTCTCCTCCGTGCACCGGAAGTTTGGCGGGCTCGGTACGCACGGCATCCATACGCCCTTCTGCAATGTCCAGCGCCTGAAGGACGTGAAGGCGGTACTGCTCCACGGAAGCCCCGTCGTAATGCGGCAGGGCGAGCGAAAGACCGGGCACGAGATGGTCCGGGATGCCGGCCTGCTTCATTGCTGCCGGCCCTTCGCTGACCACGGGCTGCGCACGTTCGTAGGCGGCCAATCGGGCCAGGGTAGCGTTGGCCGTGCGCGCCAACCATGCGGAGTAGCGTGACGGATCGATGCGCACAACTTCCTCCGGCCGCAGGCTGGTGTAGATGGCGCCCTCATCGGTTTGGTACCAACGTGCCTTCGCGACCATCATGACATGCATGGTCTCGCCTTCCTCGAGCGCTCGACTCAAGCCGAGGATGGATTCACGGGCACTTTCAGGATCGTAGTCGCCCACGCTGAAGTACATCAGCCCCGACGGGTCGCGAAGTTGCCCTTGGTACATGGTTTGGCCAGAGGAGGTTTCCCGCGCTTCAACGCGCTCCAAGAGTCCAGCCACCAAACAGCGGTTGATTTTCGCGCCAAGGCGCGTGATGACAAAGGAAGGATCGTATTCGCCAGATCCCTTCTCGTTGAGCGTGGCTTCTCCAAATTCGGAGGCGAAAACGTGCCAGGCCGGCTGCCTTCGGATGTTCCTGCTTGGCTCCATCAGGCCACCTCCCATTGTGCACGGGCTTCCGTGGCCATCATGGCGCCGTCCTCGTCGACAGGCTCCAAGGCTTCAGCCATGAACATCGAACTTCGCTCATCGACCAAGAGTCGCCCACGGACCGTTGCGCTGCGCCCCAAGAAACGGGCGCGGAGGGTTTGGACCCACGCCATGGCGCCATGCTCCGCGATGGCGGCACGCAAAGCATCGAGGTCCATGCCGAGCAGAGCCAGCGCCGGATCTCGTCCGAGGAAGACAGAGATGGTGGACCCCTCGCCTTGCATGACGAGACGCAGGCGGACGTCTTCTTGTCCGTCTTGCGGGCCATGCTCTTGACACGCCCCATCGCGCAACACGCGACGGCATTCAGGACAGCGTTGAATCAGGCCAGAGTCGTCACGGATGCTGACGATCAAGCCGGTGGTGGACACGCCCACACGGCCTCCGCCCTCGGCGAGTTCGTCGAAGTCCACCTCAACGGAATGGGTGGCGAAATCAATGCGGTCCTCCCAAGGTGGACCGTCGAGCACCTCCACCTGGTCGGCGCTGTCCACGGTGATGTCAGGGACGCCCTGCCAAGCCCGAACGCGGACGCCGGTGAGGCGAACGGTGACCGGCAGGCTCGATTCATCGATGGGCAACTCATCCCATGCGCTCATGCGGCAACGTCCGCTTGGGTCCGCCACTTGGCCGGACCACAGGTGACGTTCCTCACCGTCACGGGTGAAGGTCCGGCGCTGCCATTCGTGGATTTCCACCACGCATCGAACGTCGCGAGCCCCGTCTCGAAGGTCGGCAATGGTGGCCGCGGCCGCGGCTTCGAGATCCTCAGTGGACGCGAACGCCGCGTCATGGTAGGCCTCGATGGTGGTCGTTCGTCCAAAGTTCAACTCGGGCGTGTCACGGAAGGTACGAACGTTGGCGCCGTCGATCTTGACAAGTTGCCCCACGTCGAGCTCCAAAGGCTCCCATGAGAGGAACCCAATCGACCCTGTGTCGTCGGCCAGACGACCGCGCACCACGTCGATGCTCCCGGTGCCGTCACGTCGGTGAATGACGTCAGGACGGATGCCGAGGATGCGTCCGACGACGCAAACGTTGCCTTCCTTCGGCAAATCGGCGATGCTCAACGGCTCACCGGGCGCCACAACTGGAGCCGTCCCTTCTTCGAGCACGACCACGCGCGTTGAGCGGTTGACGTTGATGGAACGGCGGCCCTGATATTCGTTGACGGAGGCGCCTTCCAGACGAACGATGCTCCCCGCCCTCAACTCGGTTTTTGGCGCCCAATCCTTGTACTCCCAACGGGTTGAGGGCGTGGCGGAATCGTAGGGCTGATCCTCAAGCAAGCCGAAGGCGATGGTGCGCTGTTCGCCGCGAACGGTTTGTTCACGCACGTTGTGAGACACCAGTTGCACCGTGATTTCCACGTTCTGGTCTTCACCGGTCAATTCCTCGAGGCGCTCGACTTTGCGCATCGGCTTGGCGGTGCGCGTGCTTCCTCCGGAAGCTGAACGTCCCGTGCCCGTGGGCGTGCTGCTTACCTGCAACTTTCGGATGATGGAGTGCATGGCATCCTGAGGCGGAATGAAGAATTCCTCCTCGTATTGCTTGAAGGCCTTGACGATGTCCTCTTCGGAGGCATCAGGGCAGGACTCGAGCACAAGGGCCACATGATCGCCGTAGGGGTGGTCGCTCATGCGAGCCCCTCCACCTGCATGGTTCTCTCTTCGAGCCAGCACGGTGGACTGGCGGCGGGTTTTCGTGTGGATTGGTTGAGACTGAACACTCCCTTCACCTCCTCGGAGACGATGAGCAAAGTCGAGGGCCTTTGAACCCTCCCGAACAGAGCGAGGCATGCTTCAGGCGGGGTTCACACCAATGGTGCCGCTCAGGAGCACGTCCGCCAAGTGAAGATGACCGCCTGTTCGACCGTCACGTCCGTTGGGGCGGCCGAGAACGACCGTGCCCGACAGGGCTTCGGCGAGGTTTCCGGTGACACCGGCTTGGCGAATGGCGCCCTGCACCTCGCCGTCAACCACACGAAGCACGCTCGATGTGGTGACCGAGAAATCACCGCTGGTTGGATTCGCGGTGTGGGCGCCCATGATGCTGTGCACGACCCAACCGTCGTCCATGTGAGCCACGAGTTCCTCAGGTGCCGGGCGTCGGTTGGAGGAGGTCAGGACGAGGTCCCGTGTGCTTGTTCCTGGAGGGCCCTCGATCGACCTGGTGGCCGACCCGGTGCTCTCCGCATGCTCGACCTGGCCGTCTGCGACCGCTTTCGCGGCGTCCCGAACGGACCAGTTGACCTGCGCAAGGCGACCGGATTCCACCAAGGTCCGGGTGGAGGTGGGGACGCCATCGCCATCGATGGAGGACGTGCGTGCTCCACCGAGCAGACGCCCATCGTCCACCAAGGAGAGATGGCCGGCCATCACCTGCTTGCCGAGTCGGTCGGACCACAGGGATTCCTTCCTGGCGAGGCGTGGGCCGCTGATCGCGGAACCCACAATCATGCCAAACAAGGAGCCAAACGCTCCCTCGCTCAGCACCACATCTTGCGTTCCCTTGACCGGTTCGACTTTGATTGGGTTGCGGGTGCACTCGGCCCATTTCACGGCAAGGTCCACGCAGTCGGGCACCTCGGGCAACAATCCGTCGGAGGATGCGCCCTCCCATCCGCTGGTCAGTTGACCGTCCACGTCAATGGTGACCTGAACCCCTGCGCCCATCGAGGTCGAGGATGCAGCACGTTCGATGCCCTCGCTCGAAAGGAAGGCCGCTGCGGTCGCTGAGGCGCCGAGGCCACCGCCGGTGACCACCGCGTGTGGCGAGGTCGAAGCCACGTGGGCCAGCATGGCATCCGCTCGGTCCATCAGGTCCTCTGCATCCAAATCGGCCACATCCGCATGGAAGGTCGAGGGCAGCGTGGAAATGTCCGCAGCCGACGGGAGTTCAAATCCCGCGACGCGTGGTGACTTGTGCATGATGGACACGGCTTGTTCCACCGCCCGCTCAGCACCGGAGGGATCCACCAAACGGGCAAACCCGTAACGACCGTCGTCCACGACACGCACACCGAACCCACCTTCGCCGCCTGCACCAACCATCGTGATGCGGCCTGCTTCGAGGTTGAGGTCCAACCCATAGGATTGCTCGCCCAAAACGTCCCACTGTGCAACACCGGCTGCCTCGCAGGCTTGGCCGATGGCAGCGCAAACGTCCTGAACCCGCTCCACGGCTCCATCTGGCAACACGCGATCACCCCACCAGCGCCGTCGAGATGCGCATGTAGGGTCCACCGTCACCGACGGGGACCGTTTGCCCTTTGCCGCAGAAGCCGGGCGAAGCCAAACCCCCTTCCTTGGCGAGTCCGTCGACGTCGTTGAGGATCTCAAGGGTCATGCCAGACACGCTGACGTCTCGGAGCGGTTGTGTCAACTCACCGCCCTCGATCAACCAGGCTTCCTGTGCCGCGAACTGGAAGGAACCGCGGCCGGTGTCAACCTGTCCGCCGCGGGTACCACAGGCAAACACGCCGTACTCGACGTCGTCAACCAAGGCATCGAGGTCCCGGTGCGAGCCCCCCTGAATCACGGTGTTGGACATCCGCACCAGCGGATGGTGAAGGCCGTCCTGTGCGCGAGCTCCAGCGTTCGGTTCGAGGTCAAACCGGCCGGCGGTCTCCCTGTGGTTGAGGTACTCCGTGAGCACGCCGTTGCGGATGAGCATCTTTTCTCGGGCGTCCACGCCCTCATCATCGACTGGATACGCGCCATAGCCTCCCCTCAGGGTTGGATCGTCCACCACCGTGACGATGTCGGAACCGATCTTTTGGCCAAGGCGTCCTTCGAGGCACGAATCACCTGCTGCGACAAGGTCGGCTTCACAGGGATGCCCCAAGGCTTCGTGAATGTAGACGCCCGTGAGGTCTGGGTCGGCGATGAGCGGCAACTTCCCGGAAGGAGCGGCAGCGGCCGTGAGTTGCCTCAGCGCAGCTTCTTTTCCACGCCGACCCAGCGCACCGAGGTCAGCGGTGAGAATGGAGTTGGCCCCTCCTTCTCCGCCATGACGCGTTCTATAGGCGGCCACGCGGTCGCCTTCGCGCGCGGTGACCGTGCAATGAAGCAAGGCGCGCTGGAGGCTCCAGGCGCGGTCCATGCCTTCGCTGGTCAACACCTCGGTCCGCAGGTGTTCATCGCTCCAGCCGGTCACGACGGACGCGATGCGGTCGTCGTCCTTGCCTTCTGCTTCAACGGCCTTCATGGCGTCGAGGCGCGCATCGAGGTCGAGGTCACGCACGTCGCCCTTCGGAGCCCACACCACCTCATCGGTGATCACTGGGACCTCCGCAAGTTCGACCTGAGGCTCTCCTGCGGGCCGCCGTGAAGCGACAGCACGCGCAACGCGCAGGGTTTCCTCACCTTGCGCATAGACCGAGTCGAGGTCCGTCGTGGAGTGAACGCCCCACGCTCCATCAGCGAGCACGCGGAGGGTCACGCCAAGGTCCTGGGCGGGAACGGCTGCGTCCATGGAACCGTCGCGCAGGCGCACGACGTTTGAGTCGCATGACATGGCCCGAAGTTCCACGTAGGTGGCACCAAGGTTTGAGAGACGGTCAAACATCTTCGTCGCACGTTCCGCGCTGAGCCATCGTGCTGTCGACGACGTGGTGTCCATGACCATGGTTCGCCCAGCGCGAGGGACGGTGTTTAACCCTCGTGTTACGCGAGGAGGTCGGCCTCGGCGACCAAGCCCAAGGCGAGCAGTTCAACCTCGCCCGTCGCGGGAAGCCCAAGCCGCTCCCGCCCCTCACCCGTCATCGTGTGTGGGGCGCACGGCGTGAATCCAAAGTGCGCAAGCAGCGATTCGGTTTCGTCGTGGCCAGCCCCCAATCCGACCAGCCATCCCTTCGCAGCTCCGGCCTGAAGGCCGACGGCACGAATCGCCTCGCCGATATGGTGGCTCCCTGCAAGGCAGCGCATGAGTTCCGCCCCCAGCGTTCGGCCAACGGCACGACCGCGTTCCCACCGCCGATGCGCCATGCCCACCGCTGCCGCCAAATGGCGATCGGAGGCCAACACATCGTCAGCAAGCACCACGAAGGTGCCTTCGACCTCCATGGCATCCAGGGCCATCGCAAGCGCACGTGGATCCTCCACTGCAGCGCCTTGCCAAGCCACACAGGCGTGGTCCATGCTCAAAGGGAGGCACCGCTGCTCATCAACGCTCCGACGTGCGTTCTCCGGGCAGGGGTTCATCGTCGCTCCGAGCTCGAGGCTTCGGTTCGGGGCGTGCTGCAAATCGAGCCGCATCGTCCATCATGCGTTGGACGAGCACAGGCCCCCAACCCCGCCATGCTTCCACGTCCGCACGCAGGCTCGGCGGCATGTTGAGCAAGTCTTCTGGCGTTCGAATCCCCACCTCTGCAAGTCGGCGCGCACGAAGGCGACCCACATGCCTGACCTTCACCAGCCGCAGCAGGTCAGCACGGCACCCGTGACGAACACGGTGACGCGATTCGTCGAGGAGGCTGGACAAGGCGTGCAGCGCCGATGCGTGGTCGTCGTGGAAGACGTCGTCTGTGGCCAACACCGCCTCACTGGCCGCGAGCAGCCACGCCATGAGGTCTGTCCTATGGTGCAGGTCGCCAGGAGCAACGTCGTGCACCGACTCAATCTGACGAAGGGTCTTCTCGTCGATCCAAGACTCGAGCAGCCAGGCTGATTTGACGGTCGACAAATCTCGTTCCTGAAAGGGCTCATCGATCAGCACTTCGTCGGTCACGTGGGCGTATTTCTTCCACAAATCGGAGTCACGGTCCATGTCCTTGCTTTTGAGCCAAAGGCGGGCAAAATCATTGGTGGAAGCCGCCAAGTGCAGCAGACTGAACACCGTCACTGGAGCGTCGTCGCGGACCAAACGACGGACGGCACGTCGCAGCCCTGTCCGCAACACGGAAGCCGATGCAGGATCAAGGTAGAGCCGCGTCACCGCTTCGCCCATCGGGGTTGCTTCGTACCTGGTCGCAGGATCCCGCACGTGGCTGACCGTGACGGTGGCTTGCCCCAACGATGCAGCGGAGGTGAAACCGAAGGATGGAGGAGACTCGCGCCTCACGGTGGTGCTTTGGGCGGGTGCTGAGGCCCCTTCCCACAGCAAATCGTCGCGACCGTGTGCGGGTGCTGCCCAAACGGGAACCTCATCGTCCCAGACCTCCTCCTCCTCGCTCAAAGCGGATGGGATGTATCCCGGGTCTGGGTCAAGCCGACGAAGGAAGCGTTCGTCCACCAACCAATCGAGGATGGTCCCGAGGCGTTGCAGGAGTTCACCCGTGGGCCATTGTGTGGCCAGGAAGGTTTTGGAGAAGAAGGCCTCAATGTCGCCTCGATGTTCAAGCCGCCCAGCGGCGACGGCGGAAAGCACGTGAATGCGCAAAGCAGCTTCGTTCGCCAGTTTTGAGGTGACGTCTTCGACGGGCCCGTGGAAATAATGGTCGGCGATACGGTCAGCCACTTCCCAGCCGTCGGTGCCCTTGCAGAGGATCCAAGCCTCGCCAAAATCATCGTAGCGCGGGCGCCCAGCACGGCCGAGCATTTGCCTCACCTCCATGACGGGCATCGGCCGGCTTGCGCCGTCATCGAAACGCTTGACGTCCCGCACCAACACACGACGGGCAGGCAGGTTGACCCCGGCTGCAAGCGTCGGCGTGGCCACAATGCCCGCCAAATCACCTCGCTTGAACGCCGCTTCGATGGCACCACGTTGCGCATGGGTCAGGCCAGCGTGGTGAAAAGCCACGCCTCCGGACACGCAGGTGCGAAGCGTTTCACCCAGCGTGGTTTGGTCCGCGCCTTCCAGCGAGGAGGCCACTTCCGTCAAGCGTGCCAAGCGATCGGGGTCGTCCTTTGACAAGCGTCTGCGAAACCGCTCTGAGAGGCGCTTGGCTTCCGATACAGCAGAGCGGCGTGTGGCGACAAAAATCAGGACCTGCCCGTGCTGATCGGTGACATCGTTCAGCACCGCCCACGTCGGGTGGGATGTGGGCCCTTCCAGCTTCCTTGGCGCACACAATTCGTCGTTGTCGGGGGCGTTGGTCTGAATCTTCCTTGGCTCAAGGTGAAGGTCGTACAAGGTGCTGTATTCCAGTGCAACGGGCCGCCAATTTGAGGTGATCAGCGCCGCATCCAACCAAGCGGCCAGGTCGGGAGCGTTGCCGACGGTGGCCGATAAGGCGATGATCTGGGCCTCAGGGCGCAGGTGCCGGAGACGGGTCAGGTTGATTTCCAGCGTCGGGCCTCGGCTGGTGTCGTTCAACAGGTGGAACTCATCGGCCACGATGACGCTGACGTTGGCCATCCTGTCGGGTTTGGTGCGCATCAACGAATCGAGTTTCTCTGACGTGCACACCAAAATGTCGCACTCGTCGATGAGGCGCCGTTCGCCCGTCGCTTCACCGATTCCGAGGCCAACCGTCAACCCGACCGCCTTTGCGAGTTCAACCATCTCGGTGTGCTTCTCGCTCGCAAGGGCCTTCAGCGGTACAATGTACACGGCACGGCTCCCCGGGTGGGTCACCAACAAACGGTGGAGGATACCCAAGTAGGCGACAAGCGATTTCCCGCTTGCGGTCGGAATGGCCACGATGGTGTTGCGCTGAGAAAACACCGCGGGCATGGCCTCAGCTTGCGGGGGATGCAACCGCTCAATGCCCCATGACTCACGAAGGAAGGTTCGTGCGGCATCAGGGAGCGGCAAGTCCTCGATGCGGTCTGCATCGAGTTCCATAGGGTGGGTGCCATGACGAGAGGACAAAAGGACTGTGCATCAGCAGCGACATGCTCAAACGCTCCCTCCGCCGCTCAGCAGGCATGAGCACGCCCGAAGCCGAGGCCGTCGACGAGCGCTTGGCCATCTTCGAGGATGAAGCCGACATCAACGATTGGATCGAAGTCATGTGCGGCGCAGCCATGGTGCTGCTGGGCTTGTTCCACATGTTCAGCCCCGGAGATTTGGTCGACACCGACACCATGCGATGGTTTGCCGCCACCGTCACCGCCGCTGGATTGGTGTGGATCGGTCACGGCCTGAAGGACATGGTCGTCAAGGACCTTCGTCGTTCCATGGTCATGATGGACCTCAGCGGTGCGGGAGAGCCCGATCACGGCCTCATCCGTGACGTCCTTCTCAACCCTGAAGCCTACCGAGACTTCCTGCTGGACGCCTACCGCGAAGCGTGGGAGGACGGCATCATCACCGAAGATGAGATGGAAGAACTGCGTTCCTTCCAAAGCGCCCTGCGAATCTCCGATGCTGAGATGGAAGAGATCGCCGAGGAAGCCAAGGACGCCGCTCAATCCCAGGAGTGAAGGTCGCCGAGCATCCGCTCAGCCAGGCGTTCCGCCTCTGACCTTCGACGATGCTCGAGGCGGGCACCTGCCCCAAGCATGATGACGCCAAAAAGCGTCACCAGAACGGGCATGCCGAGAAAGGACCCTGCGGACGTGATGCCGTCATGACTCGGGAGGTCAGAGCTCTGAAGGCCAGAGGCCGCGACAAAACGAACATCGAGGAGATCGAGGTCACAATCGCACAACGAGACGGCAATGCGTTGGGGAAGCAGAGCGTCTTGGAGCACCGACCATGAACCCGCATCGATGGATGCCGGACGGGTCCCCCAAGCCGGAGCGGTCACCGAGCCAGAGGCCGCGGTGTCGACCATCGGCGTCCTCAGGTGAATCACGCTGCTGGACGGACGTTCATCCGTGACCAACAAGGCCTCCAGAGCGATCAAATCGAGGAGCAAGGAACGGCCAGCGAGGAGCACGAAGCGTTGGACATGGTCGGCCTCTGGTCCACCTGCACCGCCTTCCTTGGCGACGTGCGCAAAGATGCGCTCGTCGAGCCGAAGGTCGTCCAAGCCTTCTGGATGAAGCTGGTAACGGCCGTCTTCGAGCGGGGTCGCGGATTGTATGACGAGACGAACGTGAAGTTCTTCGCCGTTCAACCGTCCAAAGGTTGCCCCTGAATGGGTCACGAGGGTCGACTCGGGAACCCCAGGGTGGGCGACGTCCCACAATTGGGCCAAGCGCTCATCGATGAGACCGTCAAGGTCCAACTCCCCGTCCTGCTGGACGGCGGTTGAGGCGGAGATAAGTGGATTGAACACGCCACCGAGGAGGATGAGCACGAGCCCTGGCACGCTGAGACCAAAACGCACGGTCCAGGAGGTCGTGCGGCGCGTGAACTCGAGCAAACCGACGCACAACAGCATCACGCCGGGCAAGGCGCGCAAACCACTGGGCGGCTCCGACAAGGATTCCTCGGGCCCGGTACCGTCGACTTGACCTCCTCCTGCAGGATACAGCCCTTCACCCGTGAAGCCGCTCGGATCGACAGGACCCATGCCCTCGAAGCTCAGCAATCCGGCCCACACATAGGGCTGGAAGCGGTCGTTCTGGCCTTCGAGGCACAGCGTTGCTTCGCCTTCTTGCAAGGCGCGCCACCGGTAACGTGTGAGGGTGCCGTCATCGTCGGCGACCACCTCCACCTCTGGTGTTGGTGCCAGGAGCCCGTTGGACAGACGGAGTTCGGGTTGCGCGGACTGTTGTTGAAGTTCGAGCGGAACGACGTCCCACGTGATGAGCACCCGCAAGGCTTCGTGGGTTTCGATGTTGAAGCTGAAGCAATCGGATTCGCCGCCGACCAGGGCACCGTCGTGGGCGCTCTCAAACTCAACCGCTGCGGGTGAACTTCGGGAACTTGGCTCGTCCACGTCAGCAGCATCAGGGTCTGCCGACCATGCGACGTCCATCTCAAAGGTGGAATCACCGTAGAGGTGAAGGGTCCAACTGGCAATCCGATCGACGGAGAAACTGAGCAGAAGCCGTGCCCTGTCGCCAGGCCACATCACGCGCCCTTCGTCCAAATCCAACTCCACCTCATCCTCGGTGTAGGCTGGCCAAGCGCTCCCGTCATTTGCCTCCATGGTCCACGAGGTGGACCCGTCACCGTGCACCAGCGTCATCGTCACATCAGGCCACGTCAGTCGCGTGGGGTCGTCGTCAAACCGCAGGTCGACCTCGACGTTTGCCAACCGTTCGGGCAACAGCGCCAGTTCATCTTGAGCGGGATAGAGCTCAAACTCAAACAACACCCGCTCGGGTGAGAAAGGCGTGCCTTGGCTTTGCCCGGAGATTTCATCCTCGCCGGATGGGACGGTCGTGAGGCGGCAGTCACCCTCCGCCAAGCAGGAGAGGTGTTGCACATCGTCCTCCATCTGGAAGCTGGCAGAAGCCAAAGGAAGCAACAGGACCCCCACCATCGCCATCACAAGAAGGGCCAGCCTCATGCACTCACCCCTTGGGCGGGCACGTCCTGAAGCACCTGCCCGCACCTGCGGCAGAGGTAACGCCCGTTGGCTCGGCGCTGACGCGCATGCTTGACATCGCACGCCGAGCACGTCCACCACCACCGGGCAGAGGCCATGTGCAGCATCTGGGCGAAGGCCTCGGCCCCCCCATCCTTGGCGGGGCTTGGCCACGTGGATTCCCACCGGCGGAACGCAGCGTCATGCCTGCGGTGACCGGTGGCGTGAATCAGTTCGTGGTGCAAGACAAAACACGCATACGGCCACCACTTGGGCGTCAACAAGGCGGGGTGAAGGTCGATCACGCGGACTTCGTGTGGTCGTAATCGATCTGGGCGGGCGCCCCGAATCCATCGCGTGACCCCATGCCGACGAACGGTGCCCCGTCGAAGGACACCAAGTGGAATGCGCCGAAGTTGGTCAAGGTCCTGGCCGTGCCATGCTTCCATGCCTTCCATGGCCGCAAAAACCTCGGCTTGGAGCGCCTCAAGGAGGCAAGATTGCTCCAAGCTCGGGCGCAAGCAGACCACCTCTCACGACCAGCGATGGTACGCAGGATGGCCTTCTTTCACGGCGACGAACAGGCCGTCACCTTCTGCACACCGCTTCCCATCGGCTTCGAGCGCCATGTCCACCCACGCCTTTCTTCCTTCGATTTTGGTCACGCGGGCCGTCACGCGCAGGTCCGTGTCCATGGGCGTGGGCCTAAGCAAACGGACGGTGTAGGAGGCGGTCACGGTGCACGGAATTTCATCCGTGCCGCTTGCGTCCATGAGCCCAACCGCGGCCGCCCAGTTGCCATGACAATCGAGCAAGGTCCCGATGATGCCCCCGTTGACCATGCCAGGGAACGCGTGGTGATGCGCTTCTGGTCGAAACACAGCCACCAACTCCTCGCCCTCGCGGTAGGAATCGATCTGCAGACCATGGGGGTTGGCGGGGCCGCACCCGTAGCAAATCGACGTGGGAGCGTAGGTGCGCTGAACACCCTCCTTGGAAGCCATGCTGGACGATGGAGAAGGGGGGCCTTTCAGATGTGCGCATACCACCATTGATGAACGGCCTGTCCAAGCATGAACCGTGCCCGGTCAGAAGAAGCGACGGGTCATCAAGACCGCGCACGAGATTCCCAAGCGGCGCAAGCGTGCCATCGAGGAAGCCTTGGCCGCCCATGAGCCCAGCAACAATCCCGACTGGGACCGCGGTGCGGAGTGGGGCCCCCTGCGCTTCATGCGAAAGAAAATCACGCCTGGGGCCTTCCGAACGGTGCACGTGCCGCTGCTCAACGTCAGCATGGGCGACCAATGGCCCATTCCAGTCACGGTGTTCCATGGCAGCAGGCCAGGTCCAACCATCAACGTGCT
>CEUM01027073.1_pt1 | contig 43322 bp, 48 predicted proteins | sample 356421 | NCBI WGS metagenome assembly CEUM01 (sample SAMEA2622716, study PRJEB7988) | marine metagenome | biome: marine biome (ENVO:00000447); feature: surface water layer (ENVO:00002042); material: "saline water (ENVO:00002010), including plankton (ENVO:xxxxxxxx)" | depth 5 m
ATTATAGGAGACGGTTTAGAAACAGATATTTTAGGAGGTAATTCTGTCAATATTAATACTATACTAGTAACAAGTGGTATTTTATCTCACACACTTAATATTAAATATGGGCAAAAACCAAATCTAGATGAATTAAATAGAATCATTCATAATTCAAAACATTTTCCTTCTGCTGCTATTAATATTTTTAAATTATCTCATTAAAACTCAATAATAATATTGACTTCATGATCGTAATTAATTAGAACAAAACATGAACAAATTATTAGATAATGAAACTATATTAAACTGGCTTTATTTAGACCTAAACAGCTATTTTGCAAGCGTTGAACAACAACTACAGCCAAAATTACAGAACAAACCAGTTGCAATAGTTCCAACAATGACTGATGCAACGTGTGCAATAGCTGCAAGTTATGAAGCAAAAGCCTATGGTGTTAAAACTGGAACAATGATTTATGAAGCAAAAAAATTATGTCCAAAATTAATATGCGTGCAAGCTAATCATGAAAATTATGTTATGTATCATCATAAAATATTAGCAGAAATAGACAAACATATTCCAATAGAAATTATTTCTTCTATAGATGAAGTTGCCTGTAAACTAATAGGCAGCCAAAAAAATGAGTCTAAAGCGCGCAAAATTGCAAGAAATATTAAAATAGGTATATACAAAAATGTAGGACAATATATACGTTGTTCTATAGGTATAGCACCGAATAGATTTCTTGCAAAAACTGCTAGTAATTTAGAAAAACCTGATGGCTTACAAGTTCTTTATAGTAAAGATATTCCAGATCGCATTAAACACTTTAAACTGTCCGACCTTACCGGAATAGGAAGAGCAATGGAATATCGGTTGAATAAATCAGGAATTTTATCTATCCAAGAACTGTATAACATATCTCCAAAACATATGAGAAAAATTTGGGGTAACGTACAAGGAGAAAAATTTTGGTATATGTTAAGAGGAAAAGAAATTGCAGATATTAAAACAGACAGGAAAACTATAGGACATAGTCATGTACTAGAGCCTAAATGGAGACTAGTAGAATCAGCAGAAAAAGTTATGCTGCGTTTATTATTGAAGGCAGCTAGTAGATTGAGAAGAATGGAGTACTACTGCAGTCGCTTATCTCTTAGCATAAGAACAGAAAATAACTTAAGACTAGAGGGGAAAAGTAAATTTTATAGAGCATGTGATAATAAAAAATTACAAGAAGAAGCCACAAAAATATGGAAACAATTAATTAAAAAAAGAAATTTTAAACAAATTAAAAAAATAAGTATCACACTATATGATCTTAAGAAGAAATCTGATTTACAACCTGAATTATTTCAAAACTTTAATAAAAAAATTACTTTAGATACAAGTCGTTTTGAAAGATTATCAAAAACTATGGATAATATTAATACTCGTTTCGGCAGAGATAGTGTAACTTTAGGAGGATTACCGAATAAAATAAAATCTTTTTCTGGAACAAGAATAGCATTTACCAGAATCCCTGATAAACAAGAATTTCACGAATAAAAATATTTTTACTTACGAAAACGAATTCTAATAGGCTTTTCTTTTACCTTAGTTCTAGGTTTTTGAAAAATACTAATATTTGGCTTTTTCAACAAAGGACCAAGTATCATTCCTGCAAAAAAACCTCCTAAATGAGCAAACCACGCAACACCAGGAGAACCTGGATTAGAAATACTAGCACTAATAATTTGCCCTAAAATCCAAACACCTAAAAGTAAAACAGCGGGAAGTCTTAAAAAAGTAATAAATATTCCTAGAAATACAAAAGTCCTAATTCTTGCCCGCGGGTAAAAAATTAAATAAGCACCTAAAACCCCAGAAACAGCACCACTAGCACCAATCATAGGAATAGTACTTTCAGGAGCAGAAAATATTTGAGCAAATGCTGCAACTATACCACATAATAAATAAAAAATAATAAAACGTATGTGACCTAATGCCCCTTCTATATTATCGCCAAATATCCAAAGATAAAGCATATTTCCTGCTAAATGCATAAACCCTCCATGCATAAACATAGATGTAAATAAAGTAAAAATTGAGATAAGTGGCCCAGCTTGTTCCATCTTTCCAAGAAATGCTGCAGGAGTTAGTCCATAACTAATAATCATTTGATTATTAGCTTGATAACCTAATCCAGATTGCCAAAACCAAATAATTACACAAAGCACTATTAAGCCTACTACAAGTATAGGTCTTCCTAATGCAGGGTTATCATCATAAATTGGTATCATTTTAATATTATCTTAATTTTTCAATGGTATCTTAACAGAAAAGGCACCTCTTATATCTCCAATTTTATAATTATAAGCATTATCATCTGGATACAATTCGGAGAGTTTGTATGCAAGCATTGAATCTATATTAGAACCATGGCATGTTAAACAAACTTGCCCAGTAGGTATAGCTTTCATATATCTAAAAAAAGCTTCATTATTTTCTTTAAAAACCTCTTGATAACTAAGATCCATAATATTTTCTCCATTTTGTTTTCTTTTTTCAAAATTACTTAAAACATTTATTTCCCAATTATCTGGCATATTACTTTTATTTCTTAATTTTAAACTAGTGCGTTTTATGAAAACATTTTTTTGATTTGCTATCTCATTAGTTATATCTAAAGCAGCAATATTACAGTATTCTACTGCAGCTATCGGACCTGATTCCTCAAGAATTAATTTTAATGATTTTTTTAAGTTAGTTGCTAACGCTTTAATAGTGCTTTTACTTTTATTTTCATTTGCTAGTAAATCATTGGCATATAAGAAATTACTTAATAAAAAATAAATACATAAAATTCTTAATAATAACATAATTTTTCCTTAAATTATAATTCTATAAAAAGAGTATATTTATACTACAATAAATTCATCATTTTATATAATTTTATAACTATCTTATTTAATAAATGAAATTGACGTAATCAATAAAATAAAAGTAGAATATTACCCTTATATCTATATAGGAAAAAAATAATGGAATATACTCGTTTTGGCGCATCAGGAATGAAAGTATCTAAAATTTGTTTTGGAACAATGATGTTTGCCATGGAAAAAGGTTGGAGAAATTATGCCTTAGGAAAAAATGATGCAGCTCCAGTATTTAAGCATGCTTTAGAGTCAGGAATAAATTTTTTTGATACAGCTGATATATACTCAAATGGATCTTGCGAAGAAGTTACTGGAGAACTTCTAAATGAAATGTCTAATAGAGATGAAATAGTATTAGCAACTAAAGTTTATAACCCTATGGGTAAAGGACCTAATCAAAAAGGACTATCCAGAAAATATATATTTAATGCAATAGATGCATCACTATCAAGGCTTAAAATGGATTACGTTGATTTATACATAATACATAGATGGGATTATGAAACACCCATAGAAGAAACAATGGAAGCCTTACATGATGTTATTAAATCAGGAAAAGCCAGATATATTGGTGCTTCTAGTATGTTTGCTTGGCAACTTGTTAAAGCACAAGAAACAGCTGAAAAAAATGGATGGACAAAATTTATTTCTATGCAAAATCATTTAAATTTAATTTATAGAGAAGAAGAAAGAGAAATGATTCCTCTATGTATAAATGATGATTTAGCAATTACTCCATGGAGTCCTCTAGCTAGAGGTTTCTTAGCAGGAAATAGAAGTAAAAATGGAGGCGGTGAAACTGATAGAGCTAAAAATGATGTACTAGCTGATAATTATTACTATAGTAATGCAGATTTTAAGATTCTAGATTCTATAAAAAAAATAGCTAAAAAAGAAAATAGAAAGCCGGTTGAAGTTGCCCTAGCATGGTTGCTTCAAAAAAAGGGGATAACGGCACCTATAATTGGCCCAGGAAAACTTGAACAGTTAAAAACCTTATTAAATAGCATGACTTTAACACTATCTAAAAAACAAATTTTATCTTTAGAAAAACATTATCAACCTAAAAATATTTCAGGCCACTTTTAAACTTATCTAAACCATTAAGGAAAATACAATGATTGAAAACTTTATAAATATAGAAACTAAAGAAGGAATAATAGATACTTTTGAAGTTATGCCAGATGAGGGAGGTCCTTTTCCTGCAATAATTATTTATATGGACGCACCTGCTATTAGAGAAGAACTTAGAGATATGGCAAGAAGATTAGCAAGCATGGGATACTATGTTTTACTTCCAAACTTATTCTATAGAGTGGGTAAAGAAGGTAATTATCCATTTACATTCTCAAAGATTAGAGAAGATAAAAGTCATTTTACCGCTATGATAAAAACTATGGATGATACAACCAATGAATTAGTTATATCTGATACTAAATATATTATAGATTTTCTTGATAATAAAAAAGGCATTAAGCATCATAGCTATGGAGCAGTTGGCTACTGTATGAGTGGACAATATATAGTATCTATAGCATCTACATACAATGACAAATTCTCTGCTGCTGCGTCATTTTATGGTGTAAAAATAATGACAGATGCACAAGACTCCCCGCACTTAGGAGCAGACAAAATAACAGCTGACTTGTACTTAGCTTTTGCTGAAAAAGACAGTTGGGTGGATGAGGAAGCATTAAAAAACATACAAAAACATTTTGAAAAACATACTCATAATTTTAGAATGGAAATTTATGAAGGAACTGAGCACGGTTTTGCATTTCCCGACAGACACTCATACCATAAAAAAGCTGCTGAAATGCACTGGTCAAGAATACATGACTTATTTCAAAAATCTTTAAAATAAAATATAAATTATTTACTCTGAATCAGGTTGATTTTTAGGTAAAGCTTTTTCAAATGAATTATTTGTTAAACAATTTTCATATATACTTTTTATTTTAGGATATTTAGATAAATCAACATCAAATCGTGCATTATTGACTACTTGTGAAAAAAGACAAATATCAGCTAGAGTCGGCTCATCACCAAAACAATAAAGACCTACATCTTCATCACTATTTAGAACTTTTTCAAATGGTCCAAATGCTTTATGCACCCATTTTGAAAACCAAGATTTGATTGTTTGGTCATCTGCCATAAAATCATCTTTCAAGTGATTTAATACATGAAGATTATTTAAAGGATGTATTTCTAATGCTATTCCATAAGCCATAGATCTAACTTTTGCCCTATCGATAGGATTTAATGGTAAAATAGATGGAGTGGCATAAACTTCATCTAAATATTCTAAAATTGCTAAAGATTGATTTATAATAATACCTGAAGGAAATTCTAAAGCTGGCAATAAACCATAAGGATTAATTTTCAAATATGAATCTGTTTGATGTTCTTTTTTTCTTAAATGTAATGCTTCATATTGATAATCAATATTTTTTAAATTTAAAGCAATACGAACTCTGACTGAAGTAGAACTTCTAAAATAATTATATAATATAGGTTTATCTATCAAATTTAACTCCTATTATGAAATTGTAATACTTATTTCGCCTACACCGTCTACACCTCCAGCAATTTTGTCTCCTTTACTAATTGGCCCTACTCCCTCAGGCGTTCCAGTATATATTAGATCCCCAGGTTTAAGCGTCATAGTCTTAGAAAGAATTGAAATCATTTCTGGAACAGACCATATTAATTTTTCTATATTTGAATCTTGCTTGATAATATCATTTACAGATAACCATATTCTTGCATCTTGAGGGTGACCAATTTTAGAAACTGGGTTCAATGAACTAATTACAGCAGAGTTATCAAATCCTTTCCCTAGCTCCCATGGCCTTCCTTTATCCTTGGCTGCTTTTTGTAAATCTCTTCTAGTAAGGTCTATTCCTGCTCCATATCCCCAAATAACACCTAAAGCTTCTTCTGCTTCAATGTTTTGAGCATTTTGTCCTATAGCCACTACCATTTCCATTTCATAATGAAAATTATTTGTTTGAGGAGGATAAGGAACCAATGTATTTAACTCTTTATCTGCATTTACTATTGCATCTGAGGGTTTAGCAAAAAAAAATGGGGGCTCTCTAGTCGGATCTCGTCCCATTTCTAAAGCATGTGCAACATAATTAGCTCCTACACAAAGAATTCTTCTCACAGGAAATTTATCATTACTATCAACTATATTACAAATTGCTGGCAATGCTTGAAATATAAAACTAACTCCCATTTTTTACCCCTCTCAATATTAGGCTTCTATTATTTACGAAAGAAAATTGTATATATTTATATTCAAAAAATTAAAAAATGTCACATTTTATGCTATAATAACTTAAAATTATAAGTAATAAAATTTTACGGATTCTTTATGCATACAAATATTAAAATAAATGAAGATAGATTATGGCATAGCCTTAACGAAATGGCTTTAATTGGCGCTACAGAAAAAGGTGGTGTTAATAGACAAGCTCTTACAGATTTAGATAAAGAATCCAGAGATTTATTTATTAAATGGTGTAAAGAAGAAAATTTATCTATTAACATCGATCAAATGGGAAATATTTTTGCAAGAAGAGACGGTAAAAATAATAATTTACCTCCTATAATGAGCGGTAGTCATTTAGATACACAACCTACTGGAGGCAGATACGATGGAGCTCTTGGGGTATTAAGTGCTTTAGAGGTTATCAGAACACTTAATGAATTTAATTATGTTACAGAAGCTCCTTTAGAAATAGTAATGTGGACTAATGAAGAAGGTTGTCGTTTCCCACCTGCGATGACTGGATCAGCTGTTTTTTCAGGTCTCCATGAATTAAATAGTGCTTTAGCAATCCAAGACCAAAAAGGGACTACACTTGGGTCTGAATTAGAAAGAATAAAATATAATGGCTCCACACCATGTTCTTCAAGGCCCATTGCAGGCTTTATAGAAATACATATTGAACAAGGGCCTATACTTGAAATGGAAAATAAAAATATTGGTATAGTTACCGGAGCACAGGCTCAAAAATGGTATGAAATTAGTATTACTGGAATGGAAGCACATGCAGGACCGACTCCAATGTCAATAAGAAAAGATGCTCTTGTAGCCTCGGCTGAAATTGTTTTATTAGTAAATTCAATCGGTAATAATTATCAACCAGGCGGATGTGCTACATGCGGTGTTTTAGAGATCACTAATCCATCAAGAAATGTAATTCCGGGTAATTGTTTTTTAACGATTGATTTCAGACATCCAAACGACAACGATTTAAAAAATATGGATCAAGAGCTAAGAAAAAGCATTAAATCAATAGAAAAAGATAAAAAAGTTAAAATAGAAATTAAACAGATACTTGAATTAAAATCAAATTCCTTTAATAACTCTATCGTTAAGACAATTAAGGAAGTTTCTAATAAACTTGAATTTACTAATAAAGAAATTATTTCTGGCGCAGGTCATGATGCAGTTAATATAAATACAATAGCACCAACTGCAATGATATTTATTCCATGTATTGACGGAATAAGCCATAATGAAATAGAAGATATTTATAAAGAGGATGCTGTAAGAGGAACAGAAGTATTACTACATAGTATAATAGAGTTAGCAAATAACTCATCAAAAATTATTAATAACTAATTAAGGTATAGGATAAATAAATGGCATTTAATTGGACAGAAGCAAAAGTAAAAAAATTAGCTAAGTTATGGGGTAAAAATATACCAGCTAGAGATATCGCTGAAAAACTTGGCGAAGGAATAACCAGAAACGCTGTTATAGGTAAAGCAAATCGCTTAGGTCTTAACGAAACTAAAAAGCAAGATAAAGCCTTAGAAATTGATAATACTGATAAAATGTTTCATTTAAAAATTAAAGGCTGTAGATGGCCTTTTGGAGATCCTGGGACCGATGATTTTCGCTTTTGTGGTAAACCACAAGTATTAGGAAAACCATATTGCGCAGAACACTGTATGCTTGCCTATAGAAAAAAAGATATGAAAAACTAGAAGTAAATTATAATTTTTTTTTAGCTATATTATTTAACTCTTCTTTTACGGATTTTTTAACGACTTCATTTATATTTGCGTTTATCCATTCCTTAAGCAAATCTTCTGTTACTTTTTTAACAACTTCTTCGACCAGCTTTTGTGTCTCTTTTACATTAAAAGTTTCAGAATATTTTGCCAATTCTGCCTTAATTGCAGCTGCAGATTTATTAGATAAAATATTTGTAGATTTTTTTTTCATCTTTTACCTTAATAAAGTTTAAGAAATAAATTCCATTTTAAATTAAAAATTTTTATGTACAAGATATATTAATAATAAATATTATTATCATTATGAAAGAATAATAATGCTAAACTATATAAGTAATTCAGTCGAACATAATGAAACAATTGTTTTTATTCATGGAATAGCGAGTACATCGGAGACTTTTATAAATCAAATTAAACTTTTTAAAAAAGATTTTACTGTAATTGCTTTAGATATTCCAGGATATGGAAAATCTCCTAAAATTAAAAACACAACAATTTTAAATTATGCCTCTTCAATTCATAAATTTTTAATATCCAAAAATATTAAAAAACCTATTCTTATTGGTCATTCACTTGGAGGTATGATTGTTCAAGAAATAATAACTAAATATACAAATTTCGCAAAAGCTGCTGTCTTAGTTGGAACCACCGCAAAATTTGGAGGACATGATTTATCTTGGCAGAATAATTTTATAAACTCACGGCTTCAGCCCTTAGAAAATGGTCAATCAATGAAAGATATTTCAATAAAAGCAATTACAAACATTTTAGGATCGAATAAAAATCAAGAAGTCATTAGTTTTGCTGGAAACATAATGGGTACTATTAAAAAAAATACTTATAAATCTGCAATATTATCTCTAGTTGATTTTGACCTTCGGCATAAATTATCTAATATAACTATACCTACCTTATTAATTGCAGGTGAGGAGGATAAACAAGCACCTGCTAAAACTATGAAAAGTATGTCTAAAAAAATTAAATATGCCCAATATAAAGAAATAAAAAATTGTGGGCACTTGATACATTTAGAAAAACCTGAAATATTTAATAAAATTATTCAAGACTTTATATTAGCTTTATAGCTTTTTAAGGAAAAATTATGAAAAAAAATATTGATGATCCAATATTCGAAAAAAAGGCATTTAAACTTACTAAAATAGAAGAAAGTTTAACAAAAAGAGCAAGAGATTTAGGAAGAAAAAAATTTTTAAATAGGGCTTTTAAATATGATGAGGAAGCAGTTTTTCCAATAGAAAACTATAAAGATTTATACAAAGAAGGTTTTTTAGGAATATGTATACCAAAAAGCCAAGGTGGACTAGGAGCAAATTTTAGAGGCTACGCTCTTGCAGCTGCTGAAATAGGCAGATATTGTGGCGCTACTGCTCTTACCTGGAATATGCATGTATGTTCTACTTTATGGACAGGGATTTTAGCTGATGATTTAAAAATGCCCAAAAGTATACAAAAAGAACATAATGTTAAAAGAAAATTACACTATAAAAGAATAATAAAAGATGGCGCTATTTATTCTCAGCCATTTTCTGAGGGAGGCGGAGGAGCAGCAGGAGCTACACCTTTCTTAACTAATGCAACACCTACAAAAAATGGTTGGATAGTAAATGGAAAAAAAATATTTGCTTCCTTATCAGGTCACGCATCGTATTATGGAATACTTTGTACAGAAAAAAAACCTGATGAAATATCCACACAAAAAGACACTTTATATTTAGCAATACCTGCTAATGCAGAAGGGGTTAGCGTTGTTGGCGATTGGAATCCTCTTGGAATGAGAGGAACTATCTCTAGAACATTAATTTTTAAAGATGTATTTGTTCCAAAGAATTCTTCATTAATGCCTAAAGGAAAATATTATGAAGCAGCCAAAAGATGGCCTCATATGTTTTTAACATTATCTCCAACTTATGTAGGCTTGGCACAAGCAGCTATTGATTTTACTATTAAATATTTAAGAGGAGAAATGCCTAATACGCCACCGGTTAAAAGAAGAATGTTTGCTACAAAGCAATTAACAGTAGCAGAAATGCAAATTCAAATGGAAAATATTAAATCAATATGGTTTCAGAGTATATCAGAAGCATGTGTTGACCCTAGTCCTCAGCAAATAAAAAGAGCTTACGCAACACAATATACCGTCATGGAAGGGGCGCATAAAATTGCACAATTAGCTATTCGCACTTGTGGTGGGCAAGCAATGCTGAAATCATTAGCGTTAGAAAGAATATTTAGAGACTCAAGATGTGGATCGCTCATGCTTCCTTGGACAGCAGAAATCTGTTTAGACAGAATAGGTAAAACATCTCTTTATAATGCCGGAGAGAAAGATTAAAACCTTCCCATGGAATATAATTTATATCAATATCTTGAAAAAAATGCGTTAAAGTACCCTCATAATATAGCAATAAATTACAAAAAAAATAAACTCACCTACACTGATTTTTTAAAAAAAATAAACCTATTTGTAAATTATTTCTCTTTTACTTTAAAAATTAAAAAAGGCGAAAGAATTGCAGTTCTAATTTATAACAGAACAGAATTTTTATTAATATTTTATGCGTGTGCTAAACTTGGTATAATATTAGTACCTATAAATTGGCGGCTTACTAGCTATGAAATAATTCATATAGTTAAAGATGTAGATACTAAATATTTATTTTCGGATTCCGATTTTACAAAAACTTGTAAAGTTATAAAAAATAAAATTACTAAGTTAAATATTATTGATTTAGACTCAATAAATTTTAAAGAAAACGAAAAGAGTAGAAAACAATCAATAAAGAACTATTCTTTGCCCTTATTAATTGTTTATACATCTGGTACAACTGGAAAACCTAAAGGTGCAGTTCTTTCTCAAAAAGCAATATATTATAATATCTTAAATAGTATTAATATGCATAAGTTTAATAAAAAGGATCATATTCTTACAGTTATTCCATTATTTCATGTTGGAGGTTTAAATATTCAGACTATTCCAGCTTTACATATAGGAGCTCAAGTTACTCTTCATAAAAAATTTGAAATAAATGATACTTTTAAAGATTTAGAAAAAAGTATTTACACTCACACTGTATTTGTTCCAACTATACTAGATTTGCTTGTAAATAATAAAAAGTGGGATGCTAAAATTTTTTCATCTTTAAAAGCTATTACTACGGGATCAACTATAGTATCTTCTGATTTAATTAAAAACTATGAAGATTATAAAATTCCTATACTTCAAGTTTATGGTTCAACGGAAACTGCCCCTATTGCAATTTGTCAGAAAATATATGAAGACAGGTCTCCTTTCGGAAACGTAGGAAAAATTGCAAAATATAATAAAGCTAAAATATTTAATAAAGCACATAAAGAAACATCCTTAAACACGATTGGAGAAATAGGAATTAAAGGACTAAACTTATTTTCCTACTATTGGAATGATAAAAATAAAACAAAACAAGCATTTAAAAATGGTTGGTTTATGACAGGTGATTTTGGAAAAAAAGATAAAAATAATAAATTCTATGTAATAGCAAGAAAAGAAAATATTATTATTTCTGGAGGAGAAAATATTTATCCAGCAGAAGTAGAAAGAATACTAAATCAAGAAAAATTTATTTTAGAATCTGCTGTTATAGGTATACCTGACAAAAAATGGCAAGAGATACCAATTGCTTTTATAAGAACTTCTAATAGTTCATCTTTTAAGTTATCAAGATGCCAAAGTAATTTAGAAAAAAAATTAGCAAATTTTAAAATACCAAAAAAAATATTTTGTATAAAAGAACTTCCAAAAAATGCGCTTGGAAAAATTGATTATAAACTACTAAAAGAGTATCATAATACTCTTAACGCTAGTGATTATGTGAAAGAAAAATAATAATGAGTAAATTAATCATAATAATATTATTTTTTATTATTCCAATAAAAAGTTATGCTGACACTACTCTTCGTATGGCTAGTTGGCTTCCTCCTCAACATCCTTGGGTATTAGATATTATGGTACCATGGATAGAAAAGGTTAAAGTTGCCACTGAAGGTAGAGTGAGAATTGAATTATTAAGTGCGCCTATTGGCCCTCCACCAGCACATTTTAATTTTGCAGTAAAAGGCATCGCAGATATCACTTATGGAGTACATAATTATACTACAGGAAGATTCTCTAGTACACAGATAGCCGAGCTTCCTTTTTTAAGTAACAGTTCAGAAGTTTTGTCAGTCGCTTGGCAACGAATTTATGAAAGAGAATTACTACATCTTGATGAACATAAAGGCACACATTTACTTGGAGTTTTTACTCATGGCCCAGGGCAACTATGGTTTAATAAAAAATATGAATCTTTAGATAATATAAAAGGATTAAAAGTAAGAATAGGTGGAGGGATTGCTCAAAACTCATCCAAAGCCTTAGGTTTAGTTCCATTACAAGCTCCTGTAACAAAGGCGTATGAACTTTTATCAGGAGGTGTCGCTGATGGAATACAATTACCTAGTGAGAGTATTTCATTTTTTAAATTAGATAGAATAATTAAACAAGGTTTTATATTTGACGGAGGTTTATATAATGTAAGTATGTTTTTAGTAATGAACAAAAAAAAATGGGATAAGTTATCTCAAGATGATCAAAAAGCTATTAACTCGGTTTCGGGAGAAACTCTTGCTAAAATGGCAGGAAAAGCTTGGGATAAGGCAGATGATAAAGGAATTGATGCTTCACTTAAAAACGGTATAATATTAAAGAAGTTATCTGAAGATGATAAAATAATCGTTACACAGTTACTCACACCTATTATTGAAAATACACTTGAAAAAATTTCTAAACAAAAAAATATTGATGCAAAATATATATATTTAAAGCTTCTTAATGAAATCAATTTATTAAAAAAAGAATACTAAATTGGTATGCTGAAATTAATTTTCCAATCTTTCAATAAAATGCTTCTAAGTTTTTGTGTACTATCTTTAAGTGTTTTAGTTCTCATAACAGTAATAGATGTTTTTGGAAGATATCTACTAGGTGTTCCATTACCTGGTACAAGTGAAATTACAGAAATCATTTTAGCAATTTTAATATATATTGGGCTGCCATATATATCAAAAAATGAAGAACATATTTCAGTTTCATTGTTATCAAATTATTTTTCTAATAAATTCAAAATAATTCATAAAATATTAATTAATTTTATTTTAACTTTATTATTAATAATGATTGCAAGACAATTATATCTGCACGGTATTGACCTTAAATCTTACGGAGAAGTTACTACATTTTTAGAAATCCCTAAAGCTCCTATAGCATTTATTATGGCATTTTTAACTTTATTAGCCTCGTTTAATACCATTTTAAATATATATAATTATATGTTCATGCAAAGACCTGTCACCTCTAATAAGCAAAGTATTTAATAAAAATGTTAATTTGGATTTTAGGTTTATTATCTGTAATTTTAATGATCGCTATGGGATTACCAATAGCATTTTCTATGTTAACTGTAGGTTTTTTTGGATTAGTTATCTTAATAGGTTTTTCTCCTTCCTTAGCAATGATAGGACAAATATTTTTTGATAATGGAATGAATTATACTTTATCAATTTTACCTTTATTTCTTTTAATGGGCAATTTTGTTGTAAAAGCTGGACTAGCCGATGAACTCTATAATGCTGCTAATGCATGGTTAAGACATAAAAAAGGTGGTTTAGCAATGGCAACAATAATTGCATGCGGAGGTTTTAGTTCAGTCTGTGGTTCTTCCCTTGCCACAGCAGCAACTATGGCAAAAATAGCTTTACCCTCAATGAAAAAATATAATTATCCTGACTCTTTAGCAACAGGTGCAATTGCTGCTGGAGGCACTTTGGGAATTTTGATTCCACCTTCTATGATACTAGTTTTATACGGCATTATTACAAGTCAAGATATTGGGCAACTATTTTTAGCAGGAATTATTCCAGGCATACTAGGTATTTTAGGTTATATTATTGCTGTAAAGATTTCAGTATTAAAAAATAAAAGTTCATTCAAAACACAACCTTCCTTGTCATTGGCAAAAAAAATAAAATCATTAAAAGGGGTTTTAGGTATTATATCCTTATTTGTAATAGTAATGGGAGGAATATATTCAGGAGTTTTTACGGCAACGGAAGCTGCAGGCGTAGGAGCATTTGGGGCATTTATTATTGTATTACTTAAAAGAAAAATAACTTTAAATTCTTTTTATGAAACTCTTTTAGAAACGGCAAAAGTTACTTCAATGTTATTTTTTCTACTTTTTGGTGCAATATTATTCTCTAATTTTATTAATTTAGCTGGACTACCCAATGACCTAAGGGACTTTCTATCTATGTTCAATATGAATATTTATACCTTACTGATAGGTATTTTCATTATTTATTTAATTTTAGGAATGGTTTTAGAAAGCTTATCTATGATGTTATTAACCGTACCTATATTTTACCCTATTGTTCTAGATATGGGAGGCGATTTAATATGGTTTGGAATATTAGTTGTGGTTGCAGTAGAAATAAGTTTAATTACGCCACCCATTGGACTTAATGTTCATGTCTTAAAAACAATTGTAAAAGATCAAATAAAGCTCAACACTATATTTAAAGGAGTAATTCCCTTTGTAACTATGGATATTATTAGAATAATTATCCTTTTATTAATTCCTGGAATTACATTATTTTTGCCTAATAGTATTATACCTTAATTTAAATTACTGCTTTATTAATAATTAAAAAACCTACTACTATTAAAACAAATAAAAACAACTTTCTAAAAAATTCTTCATTAAGTTTAAGTTGTAATTTTCTACCTACATACATTCCTGCAAATGATGGTAAAGTTGCATAAGTAGAATATATAAATAATTCTAATGTCCATAACTTATTTCCTGTTAAAGCAATTCCTAAAAATAAACTAGCAGATATTAAAACTAATGCGATACTTTGTAAAAACTCGTCTTTATCCATTTTTAAAGAATATACATATAATGCTAATGGAAAAATAAATGTTCCAGTAGAACCTCCAAAAATACCTCCTAAAGCTCCGGCACATGCACCTATTACTTTTTCATATCTTAGTGGAATAATTATATTTTTTTTATTTATAAGACTAAATAAAGCGTAAGAAGTTAATATAATCCCCAATAGCAACGTTAATATTTCACTATTATTAACAAGAACTCTTGCTCCCAATAAAGAAAAAATAAATAAACATATTAATAATGGCCACAGCCTTATAATAATATTTTTTATTTTAAACGTACCAAAAACTTGCCAAAAATTTGTTAATAAACCAGGCATAACTACTAAAGCAATTGCAGTCTTAATTCCTATAAATATAGTTAAAAATGCAAGAGATATTGCGGGTAAACCAATACCAGAAGCACCTTTTACAAAGCCTGCAAGTAAAAATATTATAGAAATCAAAAATATAGAATTAAAATCAAACATTATTTTCTATTTTTTTTAAAAATTATTACACATTTTATTATTAAACATTTAACATATTTAAATGAATAAAAATATGGTAACACATTTGGGAAGTTGTCACTGCAAACAAATTCAATTTGAAGTAATAGGTGAAAAGAACGTTAAAGTTTTAGATTGCTCCTGTTCTATTTGTTCAATTTTAAATTATAAACATTATATTATAGATAAATCCCAGTTTAAATTACTTAAAGGCAAAAAATACCTGTCTACTTATACGTTTAATACTAATATTGCAAAACACTTGTTTTGTAAAAATTGCGGAATTAAATCATTTTATATTCCTAGATCCCATCCAGATTCTATAAGTGTTAACCTTAATTGTATATACTCTAAAACTATTAATAAAGTTAAGATTATAAAGTTTGATGGAAAGCATTGGAAAAAAAATATAAATAAAATAAAATCATTTGGGAGTTAATTATCATGAAAAAAAATAATAAATTTAATAGAAGAAAAATTCTTATCGGAGCATCAGCCTTAACGACTGCAGGACTACTAATTTCATGTAAAGAAAATATAAAAGGAGGAACACCGTCAAAACCAGAAAGTTCAACTTCTATCTCTAAAAATATAATACAATTAAGGATGGCAACGACATGGCCTAAAAATTTTCCAGGAGTTGGAACAACAGCTGAAAAAGTTGCAGAAACAATAACTCAAGCGTCTGATGGAAGATTAGAAATTAAAGTGTATGGTTCAGGTGAAATAGTTCCTGCTTATGAAGTATTCGATGCCGTAAGACAAGGAACAGTTGAAATGGGACATGGATGGCCAGGATATTGGATATCAAAAAATCCAGGTTTAGCATATTTTGGTGGAATTCCTGGTGGTTTAAGTCCATCTGAACAAAGTTCTTGGATAATGCATGGCGGAGGACAAAAGCTCTGGGAAGAGGCAATGGAACCTTATGGTATACAGCCTTTTCAGGCAGGAATTGTTCAATCAGAAATGTTTGGATGGTATAAAAAAACTCTAAATTCATTAGAAGATTTACAAGGGTTAAAAATTAGAATGGCGGGTCTGCCAAATGAAATTTTGAATAGAATGGGAGCTACTGCAGTTAATATTCCAGGCGGAGAAGTTATGAGTTCATTTCAATCAGGAGTAGTTGACGCGGTTGAATGGGGAGGCCCATGGATGGACTTAGCGTTTGGTTTTCCCAAGATAGCTAAAATTTGTTATGGGCCTGGTATACATAGTCCTGGCTCCATGAATGAAATGCTAATTAATAAAGAGCTTTATAATAATTTCTCAAATGACTTAAGAAATATTATAAAAACTTCAGCCAATAGTGCTAATAATGAATCATACAATGAATACATATATCGTAATGCTATAAGTTACCAAACTATAGTTAAAGAACATGATGTTGAATTTAAGACACTTCCTATAGATATCATGAAAGAGTTTTTAAAAGTTGCTAAAGAAGTAGTACAAGATAATGCAGAAAAAGATCCAATAGCAATGAAAATACATTTACATTATCAAGACTTCTTAAAAAAAGCTATAGATGTTACTAAATACCAAGAATCAGGATATTTACAAGCAAGAGAAATGGCAAATAACGTTTAAGAATTATTCATACTTATTCATCTACAAACTTTGAAGCATGAATATAATTTTCTTCATTCTGTTGTTGAATAATACTTACAAAAAATACAATTGCTATATTTATCAAGACACCAATTAAACCTGGGTGCAAGTCATATGGACTTGACCCTGCTATATACTGGAAATAAATAGTTATAATAATTCCTACAATTAATCCAATTATAACTCCTAAAGTAGAGGCTTTCTTCCAAAATAAGCCTGAATAAACTCCTGGCGCCAATTGAACTATAGCTCCATAAGCTCCTAATAATAGAGCAATTAAACCATCACTTCCATATATTGCTATGCAATAAGAAATGGCTCCTACTCCTATTACAGCCAGTCGCATAATCCAAAGTTCTTGATTTTCTTTTAAAGATGGAAAAATAACTTTACAAATATCACGGCCAAAAGATACAGAAGCTCCATGAGTAATAGCATCTGATGAAGACATTGCTGCTGCTAGCGCTCCTGCACCTACTATACCATAAAGTATTCCGGATTCTGTTAAATGATGGGTAATTAAATATGGTAATACTTCTCCTGGACGTCCTAAAGCATCATCAGGAACTATACCTATTCCTGAAAAACCTATAAAAAGTACAGGCAACAAAAATATAGCAAAAATCGGATACACTAGAACTGTAAGTTTAATTCTTCGAGCAGTAGTAGTATAAGATTTAGTGAATAAATGCGGCCACATAACAAACCCAAGCATAGAAACAACTATGTTACTGCTATATCGAGCAGCACTAATTTTTGACCCTTCATTTCCTATGGTTAAGAAATTAGGATCATTTTCAATAATTTTACTGAACATATTTCCTAATGAGCCATGTAAAGATTCTACAAAGTATATACCTAATATCCAGGCTACAATCAGCATTAATATTGCTTGAAAAACATCACTCCAGGCAGCTCCTCTAACTCCACTTGTAGCAACATAAATGACTACTATGCCTAGAGCAATTAAGGCTCCAAAATTATATGATATATTATCAAAAGTTAATACATTAAAAATATATCCCATACCCTTTATTTGTAGGGTTAAATAAGGGACAAAAGCTAAAAGTGAAACTACACCTATTATTATAATTAAAAATTTAGATTTAAAACGGTCTCCTAAAAAATCTCCCATTGTAATGTAATCAGCTTTTTTTCCTAAACGCGCTACTTTAGGCCCTATAATATACCAAGGTAATAAACCAAGCGTACAATAAGCTAATATGTATAAAGAGGCGGCACCTTTAGAATAAGCCCACCCCGGTCCACCTAAGAAAGAAAATGCAGAAAATATTGTTCCTCCCATAAGAAACCACATAACAAATAAACCAAAACCTCTATCTCCTACCGCATATTCAGAAATGGAGAAGAATGACCTACCTCTTCCTGCAGAAAGTCCAATGGCAAAGGCAATTATCAAGTATAAAGACATTGCCAATAATGCAATTTGCCATGCTATCATATTAATCCTCTATATCTTTATCTATTTTAACAAAAACTATTAGGCCTAAAAACTCTATAATTATCCAAAACAAAACCCATACCATTATAAATGGCATTCCAAATATAAGTGGCTCTGCATAATTAGCTAAAGAAAATACTGGAAAAATTAACATACTCAATATAAATAACGTAAAAATAACGTATAATATTTTGATATTAATTTTAGAAATTATATTCAAGTTAACCCCTTTTATAAATAATTATAAAAATACCATATTTCAATTATTTTGTAATGTTATATTTTAGCTTTTAAAATTTAATATATAATTTATAGTGAAGTCTATTACTAAAGAGATTTTATATGAATTTTAACTGGAAAAAACTATCAATAAAGGATTTAGAAAAAAACTATAATCCTAGAGAAGCAGTTTTTAACTTCTCAGACTATATTGAAAAATATAAAACCTTGGGTAAAGAATTTCGAAAAAAACTTCCCTGCATTTTAGATGTAAGTTATGGAGATACTCCTCTTCAAAAACTTGATATATTTGGAAAAAAGACACTTAAAAATGCTAGTGTCCATATTTTCATCCATGGCGGATATTGGAGAGCATTAGATAAATCTGACCACAGTCAGCTTGCAAATCCTTTTGTAGAGAATAATATATTATATTTTTCAATAAATCATGACCTTTGCCCAACAGTTACTCTAAGTGAAATTATTCAACAAGTAATTTCTGCAATAATTTGGATTTATAATAATTGTAAAAATTATGGAGGTGACAAAAATAAAATAACTATTTCTGGTCATTCTGCAGGAGCACACTTATGTGCAATGATCTTAGAAAATAATTGGAAAAACTATTATTTACCTGAAGATATTATTAAAGGCGCTGCTCTAATAAGTGGTATATATCAACCAGAAATAGTTTTGAACCTGTCAGTTAATAAAGAAATTAAATTATCTAAGAATGAAGCTATTAAGAATACTCCAAAATCACCTAAAGAAAAAATTCCTATTATTTTAACATGTGTTGGAGATCAAGAACCTGAAGGTTGGATAGAACAAACAAAGTTATATAGTAAAAATGCTATAAATATGAGCAGTCATCTAGATTTTTCAATATTAAATGATGAAAATCATTTTTCAATGATGATTTCTTTTTCAAATTCAGAACATAAATTTGTAAAAAAATTAATTAATATGGCAAAAATTTAATATTAGGATATACAATAACATAATATAATTTTTAAAATTAACGTGGAAATAATATGCAGTCTTTTTTAATTTTAATTGATACCTTAGTTACGTTAATTGTTTGGATATTAATATTTCAAGTAATTATGAGTTGGTTAATAGCCTTTAATATAGTGAATACTCACAATAGATTTGTATGGCAGATTAATTACGCATTACACAAATTAACTAACCCCCTACTCTCGCCAATTCAACAAATTCTTCCTAATTTAGGCGGAATAGATATTTCACCAGTAATATTAATAATAGTTTTACACTTTGCTAGAAATATTTTATTTGAATTCTTTTTAGGAAGTCCTTTTAACTAATCTATTTTACTCGTTTTCTCTGCTGTAATCTCAGTGCATTCAATTTTATAAAACCGTCAGCATCTTTTTGGTCATAATTATTACCAGTTTCAAAAGTAACTATACCTTCATTATAAATACTTTTCGGTGAACGACGTCCAACTAGACTACAATTTCCTTTAAATAATTTAACCTTTACCTCCCCAGTTACATTTTTCTGACTTTCATCTATCAAAGATTGTAACATTTCTCTTTCAGGAGAAAACCATAATCCATTATATACTAAAGAAGCATATTTTGGCATGAGTTCATCCCTAAGCAGCATAGTAGGACCATCTAATATTAATTGTTCTATCCCTCTATGTGCTACATGAAGTATAGATCCTCCTGGTGTTTCATAAACACCTCTTGATTTCATACCAACAAATCTATTTTCTACTATATCTACTCTTCCAACTCCATGTTTGCCGGCTTTTCTATTTAAATCTTCAAGTAAATCTGCAGGACTTAGTTGCTTACCATTTACTGAAACCGGAGTTCCCTCTTTAAATTCTATAATAACTTCTTCTTCTTCATCTGGTGCTTTATTAGGGGAAACTGTTCTTGTAAACATCTCTTCTGTTGCTGAAACCCATGGGTCTTCTAGAGCTTTTCCCTCATATGAAATGTGCAATAAATTAGCGTCAGTTGAATATGGAGGTTCACCTCGTTTATCTTTTGGAACAGATATATTCCTTTTTTCTGCCCATTCTATCAATTTAGTTCTAGAATCTAAGTCCCATTCCCTCCAAGGAGCAATAATATTAATATCGGGATTTAGTCCAAGATAACCTAATTCAAAACGAACTTGATCGTTACCTTTTCCAGTTGCACCGTGTGAAACTGAGTCTGCACCCGTCTCTTTAGCAATTTCTATTTGTCTTTTTGCAATTAATGGGCGAGCTATTGCAGTTCCTAATAAATAAGTCCCTTCATAGATAGTACTAGCTTTCAACATAGGAAAGACATAATCCCGAACAAATTCTTCTCTTAAATCTTCAATAAAAATTTCTTTGATGCCCATTTCTTGAGCTCTTAATCTAGCAGGTTCTATTTCTTCGCCTTGCCCTATATCTGCAGTAAATGTTACAACTTCGCACTCATAAATTTCTTGTAACCATTTTAAAATCACTGAAGTATCAAGACCTCCAGAATATGCTAAAACTACTTTTTTAACTTTTGACATTTTTTTTCCATTAAAGTTATTTTATTAATTTATGCAGCATTAATTTTTACTACTTTTTCTTTACTTAATCTCACACTATTGCTTTTTAATTGCCCGCAAGCGGCTAATATATCTTGTCCTCTTGCGTGACGAACAGTAGCAGTTATACCTCCATTATAACAAACTTCATCTGCAAAATCTTTAATAGTTTTATCCGATGAACATCTATAAATACTTCCAGGCCAAGGGTTAAAGGGTATTAAATTTACTTTAGCATGTATTGGCTTCAAAAGTTTTACCAATTTTTTAGCATCATTAATTGAATCATTAACCCCATCTAACATTATATATTCAAATGTAATTCTTCTCGAATTATTAACTCCTGGATAAACTTCTAGGCTAGATAATAATTCTTTAATAGGCCATTTTTTATTAATTGGTACCAATTCATTTCTTACCTCATCATTTACGGCATGTAAACTTATAGCTAGACTAACATCTAATTCATACTTAAGTTTTTGAATTATTGGAACTACTCCTGAAGTGGATAATGTAATTTTACGTCTAGAATAGCATAAACCTTCATTATCTAGTAAAATTTTTATTGCTTTTGTAACTTCATGATAATTATATAATGGTTCACCCATTCCCATAAAAACAATGTTAGTAATTTTTCTATTCTTCATATCCCAATCTAATAGACTATCTTTAGCGGCTAATATTTGACCAATAATTTCATTACTAGATAGGTTTCTTACCAAAGGCATTGTCCCCGTATGACAAAAAGAACAAGATAATGTGCATCCTACTTGAGAAGATATACATAATGTACCTCTATCTGATTCAGGAATAAAAACTGTTTCAATTTTTTTGTCATCTGTTAATTTGAATAACCATTTTTGAGTACCGTCTTTAGACACTTGATGTTGGTCAGTTTGCAATCTATTATATAACAAATCAGAATTTAATTTTTTTTGTAACTTTAAACCTATATCTGACATTTCATTGAAAGATTTAGCTCCATTTACATAGAGCCATTTCCATAATTGTTTAGCCCTATATTTTTTCTCTCCTAAATCAAAAACATAATTGTGAAGCTCTTCTTTTGTGAATGAATTTATAGAAACATTTTTTTTCATTATTTACATTTTTTGTTTATAGCTTTATATGCAGCAACAAATCCTTTTAATGAGTATGTATCTTTTGTATTAGTTCCTCTTGATGATATACCTTTAACAATCATAGTGTTTCCTAATTTCATAAATTTTATTAAAGAAGCATCATCCTTTTCAGTTTGCGTCCATGCGGTAGATTTATTTGTAAATAAAATAAAGGAATGCTTATCATCTATTTTGATATTTACTTCTGAATTTTCTTTAAAAGTATAACCCGCAGAAAAATTAACGACACCAGTATCTTTAGTTCCCATATTTTTTACTACTTGTGCATACACCTCGCCTCTTTTAGTATATTTACCCTCTTCCTTCTTAGGAATAGTCATCATAGTACATATTCCTCCTCCTTCATTCCAAAAAGTAGCTTGCCAGTCTCCATATGTTCCCAAATCATTAGACTCTTGGGCCCAAACATATGTTTGAAGAGAAAAGAAAACAGAAATTATTATTACAAATGAGTTGTACATATAGTTACTTCAATAAATAATTAATTATAATTTAAAATATATAAAATAAATAATATTATAAAGCAAAAAGACAAATCGTTAAAAAAATTAATATATTAGAATTTAAAAAAATTAATATATATATTTATTAAAAAAAGATTATTAATGTATTTTAAGGATATTTCTATGAAAAGAATGATTGTAAATAAATATGGAGGGCCTGAAAGTTTAATTTTAGAAGAATGTGACTCACCTATTATAAAAGAATTATCAGTTAGAATAAAAGTTGAAAATGTAGGAGTAAATTTTGCCGATACCTTAGTTATTAGAGGAAGATATCAAGAGAGACCTCGGCCTCCATTTTCGCCAGGCTTAGAATTATCAGGAACCGTTATAGAGGTAGGTAAAAAAGTAAAAACACATAAAATTAATGATAGAGTTATTGGTATAGCGAAATACGGAAGTTACTGTAACGAAATAGTAATGCCAGCAGAAAATGTATATAAAATTCCTAATGATATGGATTTTATTACTGCGGCGTCTTTTCCAGTAGCCTACGGAACTGCTTTTGGGGCGATAGATTGGAAAGGAGTGCTTCAAAAAAATCAAACATGTTTAATCCTCGGAGCAGCTGGAGGAGTTGGTTTAGCCTGTGTTGAAATCGCAAATGCATATGGAGCAAATACTATAGCTGCCGCAGGAAGTGATAAAAAATGTGAAACATGTAAAGAGCATGGAGCTAACAGCACTATAAATTATAATACTGAAACCTTTAGACATAGTTTAAAAAAATTAGCTCCAGATGGAGTAAATCTAGTAATAGATATGATTGGTGGAGAAACAGCAGATGACGCTATAAAAAGTCTTAGTTGGGAGGGAAAATTTATAATAATTGGTTTTGCTGGAGGAAAGATACCTAAAATTCCTGCTAACCGTTTACTTCTAAAAAGCTCTTCAGCAATAGGTCTTTATTGGGGACAATATGCCTTTATTAATCCTCCACTTATAGGAGAGTCATTTAATAAATTAATGACAATGTATGAAGAAAAGAAACTAAAACCAAAAATTGGAAAAGTATTTAAGCTTGAAGAGGCAGGCGAAGCCCTTAATTTCCTACTAAGCAGATCAAATACTGGTAAAATTATTTTAAGTTGCAATTAAATTTAAATGAATGAATTTGAAAAAATTTGGAATAAATTAAGTCCAAATGTTAAAGGATTTATATTTATTCTTATGGCTTCTGCTACTTTTCCTATTATGGGGACTATAGTAAAATATTTAACCTTAGAACTTCATCCATTTCAGCTAGCTTTTTTTCGCTGTTTTTTTGGTTTAATAATCCTTATTCCAATTATTTTAAAAAACCAACCTAATAAAATATTAAATACGAACAGATTAAAACTACATATCATTAGAGGATTATTTGGAATTGGAGCAATTATGGCTGGTTTTACTGCTTTATCTATGATGCCTTTAGCAACTGCAGTAACTCTAGGCTATACTAGAATTTTATTTTTAGTACCTCTAGCTATAATATTTGTTGGTGATAAACCAGGTTTTTTAAGAATTCTTTTAATAATATGTGGCTTTTTAGGAGTAATATTAATTATAAACCCTAATAATGACGCCGGTATTACCTATTATTCAGCCGTTATAGCTTTAATTGGAGCATTTTTTGTAAGTTGCGTGAAATTAACAGTCAAATCTTTAACTACAAGTGAAGCTACTTTAACTATACAACTTTATTATGGGATAATTTCTTCAATTGGATTATTAATTCCCTGTATTATTTTTTGGAATTCTGTCACGCTTTCAAATTTATTCCTTATATTTTTGGCTGCTATATGTGGAACTATTGCGCAAATGCTTACAATCTGGGGTTTAAGAAATAGCACAACTACTGTTGTTATGCCCGCAGATTATAGTAGATTAATTTTTGCAGGAATTTATGGGTTTGTAATATTTAATGAAATTCCATACTTTAACGAAATAATTGGATCTATAGTAATAATTATAGCAACAATGGTAATTCTTTTATTAGATCAAATTAAAAAAAAGTAATATTATATTAATCTTGTATTTATAGCCAAACAGACTGAACCTAGGCATAAAAATACAATTATAGTAATTACTTTTCTTAATGGTAAATACCATTCAGGAAGAATCTGGTTTCTTACTGCCTTGACATCTATAAAAAACATAAAAAGAAAAAGTATCATTAATATAATAAATATAAGTAAATAATTTGCGATAAACCCCATAATTAAAAACCAGCTTAAAATGGCTGGTATAATTGATATTAAATAATACCCATAAAATATATCATTTCTCATCATAGCTGCTCCCCAATGAATAGCACCTACAAAAGATAAAATTATAATTGAATAATTTATGAGATTAAATAATGCAATTAATTGCAAATCAGTTGAACCCAACCAAATTACTACAGACAAAAATATAAAAGGTAAAGTTCCTCCTAAACCAAGCATTAGAGGAGCCAAAGGCGTTTTGAATAAATTAAAAAATGATAAGTATTTGAACATTAACTATTTACTATTCTATGAATTTTTTGAATTCTATATCCATTAATAAAGCCAAATCAAAATCTTTAGTCGATAAACCCGAGACATCATGCGTAGTAAGAAGAACATCTACTGTATTATATACATTCCTCCATTCAGGGTGGTGGTTTAATCTTTCAGCTGCTTCAGATAAATATGTCATCCAAAGAAAAGCTTTTTTAAAGTTTTGGAATGTATATGTTTTTGTTATAGCCTGAGTCTCTGTATCTAATACCCAACCATCTAAGTCTTTAATTTTGATTTCAACTTCTTTTTGATCTAACTTCATGTATAACAACTATTTTTATTAATAATTTTGCTTTATACAAAAAAATAAACTTAATAGCAGAAAAAACTTAAGTATATTAACTTGTAAAATATAGATTTTGCACAATATATATATATATATTATAGTTAAAAATATAAACTAAAACAAAAAAATATATTTTGTTTATTAAATTGGAGTTTTTAAATATGAAAATTGGTCATTTTAGTTCTAACCCTCAAACACAAGCTAAAGCCGCTTCTTTAAGTACTGAAGATGCAGGTTTAAGAGCTTATATGCAAAAAATATATGGATATATGACTGTAGGCCTTGCTATCACAGGTCTAATAGCATGGCTAGTTTCCGGAGCCTCAATTGATCAAAATGGTCAATACACTGCTCTTGGTCAGGCATTATTTGCTTCTCCTTTGGGCTTTATATTTATGCTTGCACCTCTAGGTCTTGTTGTTATGCTTTCTATGAGAATTCAAAAAATGCAAGCCTCTACTGCGCAAACAATGTTTTGGATTTTATCTGGATGTTATGGAATATCATTAGCATCTATATTTTTAGCTTACACAGGTGAATCTGTTGCGCGCGTATTTTTTATATCTTCATCTACATTTTTAGGAGCAAGTATTTATGGGTATACTACAAAAAAATCATTAGCTAATTTTGGATCTTTTTTAATGATGGGGCTAATTGGAATTATAATAGCCATGGTAGTAAATATATTTTTACAATCCACTATGATGCAATTTATGATTAGTGTTTTAGGAGTATTAATATTTACTGGTTTAACAGCATATGATACGCAAACCTTAAAAGAAATGTATGTAGAAGGTGAAAATGGAGAAACCCAAGTAAAGAAAGCTATTATGGGTGCTTTAAAGCTATATCTCGATTTTCTTAATTTATTTATTATGTTATTAATGTTACTTGGTAATAGACGTTAAAATATTTTTTATAAAAAGTCATAAGGCGTTAATTAATTAAATTAACGCCTTTTTTTTTAATAAAATAATTTAGGAAGAATATCATGTCATATAAGACAAGTTATCAAAATTGGCAAAATAACCCTATTTCATATTGGGAAGAAAAGGCTAAAGATATTTCTTGGTATAAAAAGCCTAAAAAAATACTGGATTCATCTGATGCTCCATTTTGGACTTGGTTCCCAGATGGAGAATTAAATACCTCTTATAATTGTTTAGACATACATATTAAAAACGGAAATGGCGATAGAAAAGCCCTAATCTATGATAGTCCTGTTACACAGACAAAAAAGACCTATACCTATAAAGAACTATTAACTAAAACTGAAAAAATAGCTGGAGCTCTTCAAGAGCATGGAGTTAAAAAAGGCGACAGAGTATTAATTTATATGCCAATGATACCAGAAGCAGTGGCATCAATGCTTGCATGTGCAAGATTAGGTGCAATCCATGTAGTGGTTTTCGGAGGTTTTGCTCCTAATGAATTAGCTACAAGAATTAATGACTCTAGACCTAAGATAATTATTGCTGGATCCTGTGGTATAGAACCAGGTAAAATAATTGAATATAAACCTATGCTAGACAAAGCAATTGAGTTAGCTAAATATAAAGTTAAAAAATGTTTTATTTTTCAAAGAGAGATTTGTAAAGCTAATCTTATTGATGATAGAGATTTTAATTTTCAGGATGTAATAAATAATTCTCACAGTGTTACTCCTGTACCTGTAAAGTCTAATGACCCATTATATATTTTATATACATCAGGTACTACTGGAGATCCTAAAGGTATGGTTAGAGATAATGGTGGGCACGCCGTTGCTCTAAAAAACAGTATGAAAATGGTTTACGGATTGCAACCAGGAGATGTATTTTGGGCAGCATCTGATATTGGATGGGTAGTGGGTCATTCATATATAGTATATGCTCCACTTTTAAGTGGTTGTACTTCAATATTATATGAAGGCAAACCAACGGGTACTCCAGATGCTGGTTCATTTTGGAGAGTTATAAGTGAGTATAATGTTTCAGTTATGTTTACAGCCCCAACTGCTCTCAGAGCTATCAAACGCGACGACCCTAATGGGGAAGAAATAAAAAAGTATAATCTTAAAAATTTTAGAATGCAATTTTTAGCTGGAGAACGAGCAGATCCTTCTACTATTCAATGGACTGAAAAACATTTAAATGTTCCAGTTATAGACCATTGGTGGCAAACTGAAACTGGATGGGCTATTGCAGGAAACTTTGCCGGACTAGGGTTATATGAAATTAAACCAGGGTCAACAGGCAGACCTTCTCCAGGTTTTGATGTTCAGTGCTTAGATGAAGATGGAAGCATTAAACCAAGAGGAGAAATAGGCGCATTGGCTATAAAATTACCCTTACCTCCAAGTTGTAGCTCTACACTTTGGCAAGATAGAGAGAGGTATAAAAAAGCATATTTAGAAGATTTTAGTGGTTGGTACAGTAGTGCAGATGCAGGATATATTGATGAAGAAGGATATATTTGGGTTATGTCACGAACAGATGACATTATTAATTGTGCAGGTCATAGACTATCTACTGGGGCAATGGAAGAAGTATTATCTAAACACGAAAATATTGCTGAATGTGCTGTAGTAGGTATCTATGATGAATTAAAAGGCCAAGTTCCTATGGGGTTTATTGTAATCAATACAGGTACTAGTAAACCTAATAATATCATAATTGATGAAACTATAAATATGATTAGAAATGAAATAGGGCCTGTTGCTTCTTTTAGAAAAGTAGTAATTGTACATAGATTGCCAAAAACTCGTTCTGGAAAAATATTAAGAAGTACTATGGCTTCAATAGTAGATAAAAAAACTTATAAAATACCAGCTACCATTGATGATGAAACTATTCTTGATGAAATAAAAGAAGCAATTAAATAAAATTATGTTAAAAAATGTAAGGTCTTATGGCTTAATTATTAAAAATCAAAAAATATTAGTTTGTAATGAAAATATAAATAATTTAAGTGTAACTAAATTTCCTGGAGGAGGAGTAGAAAAAAATGAAAGCCCTAAAGATGCTTTAATAAGGGAAATTAAAGAAGAATTAAGTTTAGAATGTACTATAAAATTAATACTTCATTCTCCTGGTACTCTCTTATCTACTTGGAATAATAAGCTTTATACTCCAATTTATTTTTATATAGAAACAAATGGAAATATTTTTGTACCTGCTGAAGAAAATCTTACTGTTGATTTTCTAACTCCTGAAGAAATACTAAATAAAGATAATATTGCTAATCCAGAGAAAGAAGCTGTAAAAAATTTATTAAAATTGAATATAATATAAAAAATTTATTTAGCAGCTCTTTTAATAAAGTTTCTAAAAATAAGTAAAAACAATATTAATATTATACTTCCAAATATATAAGGGCTGTTTTTTCCATAAAATTCAAATAAAAAACCTGCTATAGCAGGGCCAATTATCCTAGATAAAGATGAAACAGACTGATTTACTCCTAAAACCCAACCTCTTCTATCTTCCGAAACAATATTTACAATTAATGTAGAAATTGTAGGTAGAAAAAAACCCAAACCAAATGCTATTAATGACATAGATATATAAGCATGATAATTGAGATATGAGATTGCGACACTTAACATTCCTATAGAAATAAATATTATCCCATTAATACATAAAAAGGCCTCTCCAAAACGTTTTACTAATGGTGAAATTAAAAAACCTTGAACTATTACGCCGCATATTCCAGAAAAAGCAAAAATAAACCCATTTTGTTCTGCTCCCCAATTAAAAGTCCTCTCCGACCATAGTGAGAAAGTAGACTCCATAGAAGCAAAAACTAGTGTTACTATAAAAGATAATAAAATTAACTGTCTTAAATTAGGTATTTTAATTGCCTCTATTAAGCTTAATATACGTTTATTCTTATTATTTTTAATCATACTCCTATTATCTTTTAATATAAATAAAGCTAAGACTAGCGCTATAAATGATAAAGATGCCGCAGCTATTGGCGGTAAAAAAACATTAGGATTTTTGGGGTCTGACCCCGCCAACACTCCACCAATTGCTGGTCCTAGAATAAAACCTATTCCAAAAGCAGCACCAAATAAACCCATTGCTTTAGCTCTATTATTTTTATCTGTTATATCAGCTATATAAGCTTGTGCAGTTGAAATATTTCCCGCCATAAACCCTGCAAATGCCCTAGCAAAAAACAAACCATATAATGTTTGTGAATAGGCAAGTAAAATATATGCAATTATTGAACCTGCCAGAGTCACTAATATAATTATTCTTCTTCCAAATTTATCACTCAAATATCCCCAAATTGGGGCAGCAATAAACTGAAAAAAAGAAAAGGTAACCATTAACATAGTTACTTTTTGAGGAGAAGCTCCATAGGTTTCCGCATAAAAAGGAAGTAATGGAATAATTATTCCAAAACCTATTAGATCTATGACAACTACAAGTAATAAAGGTACCAATTAATTATCTCAAATAATAATTAAGGTCATTTGAAAAACCTACCATATTGAATAAACTTTTCTTTTCTATCAAGTAATAATTTATCCTTTGAGTAAGCTTTTATCTCATTTAACGCTTTTTTTATTGATTCTTCTACATTTTTAATACTTAAACTATGATCTCTATGAGCTCCACCTATAGGCTCATTTATAATTTCTTCTATAATATTATTTTCTTTAAGAATTTTAGCTGTTATTCCTAAAGAATCAGCAGCTAGTTCTGCCTTACTATTGTCTCTCCATAATATTGAAGCACAACCCTCTGGAGAAATAACAGAATAAATAGCATTTTGTAACATTAATACTTTGTTAGCCGATGCTAGAGCAATAGCGCCTCCAGAACCTCCTTCTCCAATAATAATACTAATAATAGGAACTCTTATTTCAAGAGATGTTTGAATACAAGAAGCAATTGCTTCAGCTTGTCCTCTTTCCTCAGCTCCTACTCCTGGATAAGCTCCAGCAGTATCAACAAAAGTAATTATAGGAATATTAAATTTATTCGCTAGCTTCATTAAACGGTTAGCTTTTCTATAACCTTCTGGTCTTGCCATTCCAAAATTATGTTTTAAACGTGATTCAGTATCTGATCCCTTTTCTTGTCCAATTACCAAAACAGACTCATCATTAAAATAGCCTATACCACTAATAATAGCTTTATCTTCTGAGTAACTTCTATCACCTGAAAGAACTTGAAAATCTTTTATAAAAGCATTTATATAATGGCTTGCGTGAGGTCGATTAGGATGTCTTGCAACCTGAGTTATTTGCCATGGAGTTAGCTTCTCATATGTTTTTTCTAAAAAACTATTAATGTCTTTTTTAAGTGAAAAAATTTCTTTAGTTTTATCCTCTAAAAGAGACAAATCTCTAATTTTAGCTTCAAGTTCTATGATAGGCTGCTCAAAATCTAAAAATTGCATATTTACTCCTCTAATAATTAACTAATACTAATTAAATAGAATTTTGTAAAAGTAATTTTTATATATTAAGTTTTAAAATCATAATTTTGAGTTATTTTCAAGAGGATGAGAACTTAAAGCTATTTTCTTTCTATCATCTACTATATGCGTATATATTTGAACAGTAGAAATATCAGCATGGCCCAACATTTCTTGTAATACTCGAAGGTCGGCGCCTCCTGATAGCATATGAGTTGCAAATGTATGTCTTAAAATATGAGGTGAAACAGATAAATGTGACAAACTTGTAGTACTAACAGTGTTTTTTAATAATTGTGCAAACCTTCTTGATGTCAAGTACCCTTTTATTCCAGAAGAAGGAAACATATATTCAGAATTAATTCCTTTAGGTAAAAATAATGGTCTTACTTCAATATAATTTTTTATAGCGTTAAAAGCGTTTTTACCAAATGGCACTATTCTCTCTCTACCTCCTTTACCAATAACAAAAATAGATCTATTATTAAAGTTAATTGCATTTATTGGTATGCTGACTAATTCCTCTACTCGCATACCTGTCGAATACATAATTTCGACTAAAGCTAAAAGTCTGATATCATTAGGAGTAGACTTTCTTTTAATACTATCAATAATTTCCTCTATTTGTTTAATAGATAAAACTTTAGGAATATTATTTAATTTTTTAGGTGCTTCTATACTTTTTGTTGGATCCAAATTAATTATTCCTTCAATATGAAGAAACTTATAAAATTCTTTAATAGAAGATAATTTTCTCAGGTAGCTATTCCTATTAATATTATTATTAGAAAGTGACATTAACCATTCTGAAATATGCTTTGAATGAACTTTTGATATGGAAAAATCATAATTAATGTTAATATATTTAATAAATGATTTTATATCTGACTTATAAGCTCTAACAGTATTACTTGAAGATAGCTTTTCAGATAAAAGCATTTCCTCAAATAGTAATAATAAATCGAGATCATTTAACATATAATTAATTTACATATAAAATTGCTGCTTCAATTGCTATTTTTCTTGCATCAGATTCAAGATTAATTTGTCTCAAAGCTCTTATTACCGCATTTAGAGTAACTAATCCAGATTTCGAGGGACCTTCAGATCCCAGCATTATTAAACTTATACATACAACTTCTGCAATACGATTATTACTGGCTGCATCATGCAGTTGGTATCTTAGAGCGGTAGAAGGAATTCTCTCTTCTACATATAGATTATTAGGGCTTATAATATCTTTCCAAGCTCCTACTTTCGGCTCAAGACCCATTGCACTTAATAAAACTAATAGTCTACTTGCTCTCTTTTCTTTATCAGCTCGTGTAAAATTATCTGATAAACCAGACCATACATCTGTAGCTTGTTCTCTATTAAATGGACTAGGAAGAGATTCACCAGATATCGCTATTAAAGGAAGTAATCTTAATAAACTTCCTGAGGATTCATAGTCTAGATCAATTGTTTTTCCTAGTACTGACAACCATTCAGATGCAAGTTCATAATTACCTCCAGCTATAGCTGCTCTCGCTGCAGAAGATGCAAACCAAATTAGGTCAGGCCGTGGTTTAATTGTTAATAGAATTGGCATAGATACTGCCGCATATACTTGAAAAATCATTTCCTTATCTGCACTATCTAATAAAAGCCTAAGAAATCTTGCTCGTTCAATAAATGAGGTATTTCTAGCTGCAGCCTGAAGAAGTAAGGTTCTTGCTTTAAAGCCCTTCATAGAGTTACTTTCCGTAGCTGCTCTGGCAAATATATCTTCATTGAATTTATGTTGAGAAGCTAAATCTCCAAGATAAATACTTGGTAAAGACCCAGCTAAAACAGCTTTTTCAGCTGCTAGCATTCTTATATCCCAAGATAAATTATTATTTTGTGCAACTACACTTAACCCTGCCGGTTCTAAATTTAATCTATGCTTATCTAACTGTTCACCAGGTAAAACAGCAATCAAAATTTTAAAATATATACTCTTCTCATCAAATTCAATTTGACTACTTTCATCTGCTAAAGCATATATTAGCTCTGAAAAATTATCTTCACTATTTAATTCTGCTAAAAGTAACTCTAAACTTAATAAGGCAGCATCTCTCTCTCCTAAAATAAGTTGACAAACTATAAGTGCTTTTCTCCAATAAGTTTCATTAGTTCTTTTTGAAAATTCTATTACCTCTTTACATACTTTATCAGTCTCACCAGAGAGTAAACGAGCATAAATTGATTCTTTCGCTAATTCTCCAACCATTTCTTCTATAGCTACAGACTTACTAAGTTCATATAATTCACTTTTCGCTCCTAAACTAGCTAACTTTGAAAACCTTAATGATAAAAATTTACCATCCTGTTCCAAAACCTCCAACGGCTGACCATTTGGACTTATTGCTCTTAAACCTTCTTCTTCTTTTTTATTAGGCTGATAAGCTTCACTAATAAGTAATCTTTTTGCTAAATTTCGCATTGCAGGAGACGGCGCATTTACTGGAAGTTCTTCTAATAAAATTTTAGCAAATGCAGCATCAGTTCCCTCCCACATATTCCAACCTAATCCTCCATCTTCAAAAGATAAATTTCCTATCCAGACAGGTTTATTATTCGGCAAATCATCAATTATAACTTCATTCAAAATATTTGCACTTGTTGCTTCGTTATCTATGATCTCTTCTTCTAAAATTTCTGGGACAATATTTTGAGGTGGACTTAGTATATCACCATCATTTTCTTGAGCAAAAGCTTGAAATGACATAAAATAAAAAAAAAATAATTTATATATAAAAACGACTATATAACTATAACTTTTCATTTTTTATTTCCTTTTCAATAGTATAAGAAGAGACTGGTACTCCTTTATACATAATAACAAAAACACTAGTTAAAATTGCCAAAAATAATATTAGCATAAAAACTCTAAAAAACTTACCCATATAAATTATTTTCCTTTATATTTAATCTAATATACATTTATATTATTAAGGTTAAATTAAAAATTACCTAATATCTACAATATATTTATTAGTCTAACCTTCTAAGTTATGAATATAAGAATGACATAGGTACTATGAATAAAATAATAAATAAAGATTTAAACGAAGTAATTAATTATATAAATTTTAACCTTAAACATAAACCAATAATTATAGTTGGCATGATGGCAACTGGTAAAAGCGCTATCGGAAGAATGCTAGCCAAAAGCTTAAATAGAAATTTTTTTGATATAGACCAAAATATTGAAGATCGTTATCATATAAAAATATATGAGATATTTGAAAAATATGGAGAAGAAAAATTTAGAGATATTGAGCACGAAGAAATAAAAAAAATTGATAGTAAATCAAATAATATTATCTCTACTGGAGGAGGAGCTTTTACCTTTAAAAGAAACTATAGTATATTAAATAAGATTGGATTAACTATCTGGTTAAACACAAATCAGAAAACTATAATTAAGAGATTAAAAAAAAATATAAATAATAGACCATTATTAAAGGATGTAGATCTTGAAACTTATGTTGGTAGTCTGTTAATAAAAAGAAGCCCACTATATTCAAAAGCAAATTTAACTGTTATATCAAATAATTATTCAAAAATTGAAATGAGGAATAAAGTATTGTTGGAAATAAAAAAATATTTGGTAGAAAACAATAATGTCAAAAATTATTAAAGTAAATTTAAAAAAAAATTCCTACAATATATATATAGGTACTGATATTTTAAAAAATATTGGCGATTTTCATAAGAAATATTTTATGAATAGATCCAAAATAGTTATCTATGATGAAATACTTTATAATTCAATATATTTTAAAAAATTAATTAAAAGCCTTGGAAAAAATACAAATAGTATTCCTATAAAATCTGGAGAAAAAAGTAAATCTCAAAAAAGTTTAAATAAACTTTATGATAACCTTTTTTCTAACCAAGTAGATAGGAATTCAGTTATTTATGCTTTTGGTGGAGGAGTTATCGGGGATTTAGCTGGTTTTGCCGCAGCTACTTATATGAGAGGTATAGATTATGTTCAGCTACCTACAACACTTTTATCACAAATAGACTCTTCTGTAGGTGGTAAAACAGCTATAAATAGTTCATTTGGCAAAAACCTTATAGGGGCATTTTATCAACCTAAATTAGTCTTAATAGATATTAATACTCTAGATAGCCTTCCAAAAAAACAAATGCTATCAGGTTATGCCGAAATGATAAAATATGGCCTTATAAATAATAAAAAGTTTTTCTTATGGTTAGAAAAAAATGGTAAAAATATTTTAAATAAAGACAAAAAAGACTTAGAGTATGCTATTTATATATGTTGTAAATCAAAGGCAAATATAGTTAAACAAGATGAAAAAGAAAAAGGACAAAGAGCGTTATTGAACCTTGGACATACTTTTGGTCATTCATTTGAAAGAATAGCAAATTTTAAAAGGTTTTCCCATGGTGAAGCTATCGCCCTAGGTATTATATTAGCCTTTAAATTTTCTTTTGAATTAAAATTATGTAAAATAGAAGACTTTAATAGAGTTTATAAACATTTTATTGATGTTAAATTACCTAGAGAAATAAATCATTTATTTAAAATGAAGATTAAAGCAGAGGATATTATAGCATTAATGAAGTTAGATAAAAAGACTGTAGATAGAGCAATAAAACTAATATTAGTAAGAGGTATAGGCAATGCATTTATTAGTAATAGAGTTAATGATAAAAAACTTAGCTTATTTTTAAAGAATAATGGATTCGACTAATTAGTAACTTTTAAATAAAGAATGGTTAAAATAATACATGATAATAGAAATTATAGGAATATTTTTTCTTCTTTTACTTTCCGGTTTTTTTTCTTCTTCCGAAACAGCAATAACTAGAATATCTGACGTTAAAATCTATCAGTGGAGTGAAAATAAAAGTTCAAGATATAAAAGAGCTAGAGAATTAATGAAGTCTAGAGAAAAGATTATTGGCATACTACTTTTAGGAAATAATATAGTAAATATTCTTGCCTCTGCACTAGCTACTAGTATTTTGATAGGATTATTCGGAGACAAAGGTATAATATATGCTACTTTAATTATGACAGCTTTAATATTTATATTTTCTGAAGTACTTCCAAAAACTTATGCTATTAGAGAACCTGAAAAATTAGTATTATATGCCTCTCCTATAATAAAACTTTTTACTATAATTTTATCTCCTATAAATTTTCTTGTACAGCATTTAGTAAGCTCAATTCTAAACTTAGCTAATAAAGAAACTAAAAATAATGATTGGAGGCAAAATTTAAGAGGAGCTATTTTACTTGCAAATAATAAAGGAGATGTAAGAAAACGCGATCGAATTATGTTAGAGAGTATTTTAGATTTACATGAAGTAAAAGTAAGTGAAATTATGACCCATAGAAAAAATATAGAAGGAATTAATATAAATGAAAATATAGATATGATCATAGATTTATCCTTAAAAAGCAGATTTACAAGACTTCCCTTATGGAAAGAAAATGCCGATAATATTATTGGAACACTTCATATTAAAGATCTACTTAGAGCTAAAAATATTAACAACTCTATTGAAATAAATGAAATTATGCAAAAACCACAATTTATTTCAGAGAATACCTCACTCTCAGAGCAATTAAATAATTTTAAAAAAGAAACTATTCAAATGGCATTTGTAATTGACGAATACGGAGATTTACAGGGGTTAATCACTTTGGAAGATATTTTGGAAGAAATAGTAGGCGAAATATTTGATGAATTTGATAAACAAATAACGGGTCCAGAAATACTTGAAGATAAAAGTGTAATAGTTGATGGAGCAATGACTATTAGAGATTTAAATAAATTAATGGATTGGAAACTAGAAGATGAAGAAGCATCAACAATAGCTGGACTTGTAATTGATGTAGCACAAAAATTACCCTCTATTAATGAAACAATTAAAATTGATAATTTTAATTTTACTATTCTTGAAAGACAAAGAACAAGAATAACAAAAATAAATATAAAACCATTAAGTACAGATTGAAATTAAAAAATGATTGATATTTTCATTCAATTATTTCCCATTATAATTCCAATTTTAATTATAATTTTTCTAGGATATATATGGAATAAAATAGGTAATAGCCTCAATCAAAAAGAGATAACAAATATTATTACATGGATAGGAGCACCTTGTTTAATTTTTAATACTCTTATTCAATTAGAATCTTCTCTTATATTACTAAAAGATATGATAGTTGCTGCTATTTTTATTATAGTATCAATGCTGCTATTTTCATACATGATACTTAAAATATTAAATTTACCTATTAGAACTTTTATTAATCCTATGAGTTTTTCTAATAGTGGTAATTTAGGAATGACTTTATCTTTATTTGCTTATGGATCCCTAGGATTAGAATTAGCAGTTATCGTTTTTATGATTACTTCAATCTTACACTTTACTCTTGGAATTTCTATATGGTCAGGAAAATGGTCCTTTAAATTCTTATTAAAAACTCCTGTAATTTACGCAGTCATTTTAGGACTAAGTGCTAATTTTTTAGATATTGAATTACCAAGAACTCTTACTAATACTACTTCAGTTCTTGCCGGTATAACTATTCCTCTTCTATTATTTACAATGGGAATTTCTCTTAATAAAATATCATATAAATTAGATCTTAAAATTATTTTTTTAATATTTTTAAGAACATTATTCGCTATAGGTATAGCTTATTTAATTACATTCTTATTAAAAATTGACGGTATTGCAAAAAATATAATATTACTTCAAGCAGTTTTGCCTGCTCCAATATTTACTTATTTATTTGCTTCACAATATAAGATAGAACCTGATAAAGTAGCTAATTATTTAATGACTTCAACTATAATTTCATTATTTACTATAACTATATTTTTAACATTAACTTTATAAAAAAAGAGTATACTTATGACTATAATAAAAAAAAATAAAAGAAAAAAAATACATAATAGAAGTGTACACTGTGAAGGATTTTTAAGAGAAGATGGCCTTTGGGATATAGAAGGACATCTTAGAGACACAAAAACGTATAGCTTTAAAAGTGACCATAGAGGCGAAGTTAAAGCAGGTACAGCTATTCATGATATGACGATAAGACTTACTTTAGATGATAACTTAAATATTATAGATGTTGTGACCATAATGGATAGTCATCCTTATAGTATATGCCCAGAAATTATTCCAAATTTTAAAGAATTAATAGGGATAACTATCGGGAAAGGATTTAGAAAAAATGTTTATTCAAAAGTAGGAGGTATAAAAGGATGTACACATTTAGTGGAATTATTATTTCCCATAGCTACCACTGCATTTCAAACTATTTACTCTTATAAAATTAATAAAAACAAATACAAAAGACCAATAAATAAAAGTGCTCCTAGTTTAATAAACTCATGTCACAGTTGGAGCGAAAATAATGAGGTAATAAAAAAGTATTTTCCAGATTATTACATAGAAAAATAATTATTATTTATCACTTAGCTTTAATGATAAGGCATGTAAACCACTCTTAAATTCTTCTTTAAGTAATTTATATACCATTCTTTCTTTTTGCAATCTATTCATCCCTGAAAAAGAATTACTAATTATAGTCACATTATAATGACTTTCTCCTGACTCAGGAGCTTGATGATGACCTTGATGACTTTTACTATCATCTATGACGTCCAAATATGTAGGATTTAAGTTATCATTAATTATTTTTTCAATTCTATTTTTTCGTTCACCATTTATCATAAATAATACCTTTCATGAAAGTAATAATTATAATATAAATACTACGAAATGAAACATACGTTAAATATAAATCAAAACTATATGAATGATGACTCAGAAAAGCTTCAGTTGACAAAGTATTGTGAATGGAAAGGTTGTAATAAGAAAGGAATCTATAGAGCCCCCAAAAATAGAGAAAATCTAAGAGAATTTAGATGGTTCTGTTTGGAACATATAAGAGAATATAATAAAAACTGGAATTATTTTTCAGGGTTATCACAAAAAGAAATAGAAAAAGAACTAAAAGAAGATTTTACATGGCATCTACCTACTTGGCCAATGAATGGAAAGCATTCATATAATATTAAAGATGAATCAAATATATTAAAACAAAATAAGAAGAATAAGAATAAAAATATAAATAAAAATAATAAATCTATAGATAATAAAATAAATGAAGCATTTAAAAAATTGAATTTAACATTAGATTCTTCCTTGCATGATATAAAAAGACAATATAAGATTTTGGTCAAGAAATACCATCCAGATGCTAATAAAAGTAATGTTAAGTCAAATAATAAATTAATTGAGATTAATGAAGCATATAAAATTATTATAGATAACTATTAAATTTAAATCAGGAATAACTCATATGAATAAAATTTTAGACAAAAATATTTCACGAAATGAACCAAATACTATAATAAATGCAAAAAAAGTCTTTGACATTAGTAAAGATATGGAAATACCGGCGTATATAGAACCTGATCAATATGTTCCTGAAATAGATCCAAATTATCATTTTGACGAAGAAACAACTCTAGCAATATTAGCAGGATTTAAATTTAACAGAAGAGTTCTAATACAAGGCTTACACGGTACTGGTAAATCTACACATATAGAGCAAGTAGCTGCGAGACTAAATTGGAGATGTGTAAGAATAAATTTGGATAGTCATATAAGTAGAATAGATTTAATTGGAAAAGATGCTATCATTTTAAAAGAAGGAAAACAGATTACAACATTTAATGAAGGAATTTTGCCCTGGGCTATACAATCCTCTACAGCTTTAGTATTTGATGAATATGATGCAGGCAGACCAGATGTAATGTTCGTGATACAAAGAATATTAGAAGCAGATGGCAAACTTACACTACTAGATCAAAGTAAAGTTATTAGTCCGCATAAATATTTTAGATTATTTGGAACATCAAATACAGTCGGCTTAGGTGATACAACTGGTTTGTACCACGGAACCCAACAAATTAATCAAGGACAAATGGATCGATGGAATGTCGTTACCGCTCTTAATTATTTGTCAGAAGAAATAGAAGCAAAAATTATTAATTCTAAAATTTCAAGTTTAAATGAAAACTTTCTTACCAAAGATAATATTATTAATATGGTAAAATTAGCCAACTTATCCAGAAATGGATTTAAAAATGGAGATTTATCAACTGTTATGTCACCAAGAACTGTAATATCTTGGGCCGAAAATAGTATAATTTTTAAAGATATTTCATACGCATTTAAAATTTCATTTTTAAATAAATGTGATGAAACTGAAAGAGGCACATTAAGTGAATATTACCAACGATGTTTTGGTGAACTTCTTCCAGAAGAATGGCTATCAGCAATTATAGAAAAACAAATAATAGAACCTGATAATGTCTAATAAAAAAAATAATATTGATGACTTTAAAAAAGCTATTTCGTCAACTTTAAAAGCAATTTCTAAAAAAAAAGATATAAATATAAATTTTGGCTCAGAAAAAGAAATAGATCAAGATACAGTTACTCTTCCACTGCCTAGTATTAAACTAGAAGACAAAGAAAAAAAAGAAATTAGGGGAATAGCTGATAGTATTGCTCTTAAATATAAATATCATAATAAAAATTTACATAATGAATTAAAACCAAAATCTAAAGTAGCTAATAAAATTTTTGATTCTATTGAAGATGCCCGCTATGAAGCTATAGGAATAGATGAATACTCTGGTATAAAAACTAATTTAGAAGCAAATATGGAGGTTAAATATAAAAATATTCAAATTAATAAAAATGATGTAGCAATCGAAGATGCTACTAAATTAATAATACAAGAAAAGTTAACTAATAAAAAATTATCAAAAGACTTATCATCAGTTGCTAATATATGGAGGAAAGAATTAGAAGTCATAATTGATGAAAATATTGAAAAACTAAAGTTAAATGTACTTAAACAAAAAGATTTTTCAAATATTTCACTTAAGTTAGCAGAACAACTTCAATCTGTTCAAACAGAAGTAGATAATGAAGAAAATGATCAGGATGATAATGATGATAATATAGATAATGAAGATGAAGATCAAAGCGAAGAACAAAAAGACGAGGATAACAACCTAAATGATGAAGACTCTGATTCAGAAGAAAATTTATCAACAGAACAAGAAGATACTGACACAGATATAATAGAAGATGAAAATTCTGAATCAGAAAATAGCAAGGATGCTAATCCTTTTTATGTTCCTCCAAAAGAAGATAAAGATAATTTTATATATAGCGCCTATACTAAAAAATTTGATGAAACCGTATACGCTCAAGATTTGTGTGATCAAGATGAACTCATAAGGTTGAGAAGTAATCTAGATAAACAAATTGATAATATGGACAATATTATTTCTCAATTAGCAAATAGACTGCAAAGAAAGCTAATGGCCCAACAAAATAGATGGTGGGAATTTAATTTAGAAGAAGGCGTTCTGGATGCCTCTAGACTAACTAGAGTAATTATTAATCCTCTTCAATCTTTATCATATAAAGAGGAAATACAATCAGAATTTAAAGATACTATTGTGACCTTATTAATTGATAATTCTGGATCTATGAGAGGAAGACCTATTACAGTTGCCGCATTAAGTGCAGATATATTGACAAGAACTCTAGAGAGGTGTGGTGTCAAAGTGGAAATTTTGGGATTTACTACTCGCTCTTGGAAAGGAGGAAATGCAAGAGATGAGTGGATTAAGAATGGACGACCTTCAAATCCCGGAAGATTAAATGAAATAAGACACATAGTATATAAAAGTGCCTCTAATCCATGGAGAAGATCTAAAACTAATTTAGGTTTAATGTTAAGAGAAGGAATATTGAAAGAAAATATTGATGGAGAAGCAATTGCGTGGGCATCTGATAGACTTAATAAAAGAATAGAAAAAAGAAAAATATTAATGGTCATATCAGACGGAGCGCCAGTTGATGATTCAACATTAAGCACAAACTCTGGAAGTTATTTAGATAAACACCTAAGACAAGTTATAAAAAAGACAGAAGCTAATTCTAATATCGAATTATTGGCTATAGGTATAGGACATGATGTAACCAGATATTATAAACAAGCATTAACCATCATCGAAGTTGATCAATTAGGAAGTGCTATTACCAACCAACTTGCTATTTTATTTGATAAGAATAAAAAAATTAAAAAATTAAAAAATTAATTTTTTACAGACTCTTTACTTTTAATAAGTTTTTTATAATAAATCGCGTTATCTGATAAATCTTTTTCAAAAGCTGTTGCTAAAAATTTATCTATTCCACCTTTTTTTTCAACTGTTCTAATTGCACCTGAACACACTCTAAATTTAACAGGCTTTTTTAATGCTTCACTAAATAGAGAAATATTTTGTAGATTAGGTAAAAACCTTCTCCTAGTTCTATTTTTTGCATGACTAACGTTATTGCCATACATAACCTTTTTACCTGTTAATTCACATACTCTTGACATAAATACAATCCTTTAAATAATATTCAATGTTTTAATAAAACTGAAAAGGTTATCAGTCAAGAAATCTTTTAAAATATGTTTTATTTCATATGAGGTCTTTGTTCTATTAAGCCTAAAACTCTTCTGGCTGCATCTGTAATATTTGTTCCTGGCCCAAATATTGCATCTACCCCTGCTTTTTCTAATTCTAAGTAATCTTCTTGAGGTATAACACCTCCAGCGATGATTACCACATTATCATTTCCATTATTTTTAATTTCTTTAATCATGCTTGGAATTAATGATAGGTGTCCCCCAGCTAAACTAGATGCACCTACAACATCTGGCTTAAATGATTCAACCATTTCTGATGACTCTTTAGGTGTCTGGAATAAAGGTCCTACCTTTACATCAAACCCAAGGTCCTCATAAGCACTTGCAACTACATTAGCGCCTCTATCATGACCATCTTGACCCAATTTTACTATAAGTATCTTAGGCTTTCTGCTTCTTTTATTTATAAAATCATTTATTGCTTCTTTAACATAAACAAAATTTTCATTCTTATTAAGTTCTGTTCCATAAATACCTGAAACTCCCTTATATTCGGCTTTATGACGATCAAAAACCTTTTCTAAAGCATAAGAAATTTCTCCTACCGTTGCTCTTTTTCTTGAGGCCTCAATACTTAATTCTAATAAGTTAGATTT
>CEUM01134568.1_pt1 | contig 42687 bp, 33 predicted proteins | sample 356421 | NCBI WGS metagenome assembly CEUM01 (sample SAMEA2622716, study PRJEB7988) | marine metagenome | biome: marine biome (ENVO:00000447); feature: surface water layer (ENVO:00002042); material: "saline water (ENVO:00002010), including plankton (ENVO:xxxxxxxx)" | depth 5 m
CGCTATTACTGGCGTGATATTGTCGATCTCATCCGCCACCCCTACCTACCTTCGCCTTCTGGGACCGGAAGACAAGCCACTGCGCAAGGTTTTTCATGTTTGGGAAGCAGAAATTCGCATAGGTGAACGGCATATTTCGCCACTGACCTACATGCCACCGTATGGCGACACGATTCTGGAAGGGGTTGATGAAGCGACTACCGAAGCCCTTCGCAAGAGTATTCTCGATCACTGCCTCCTGGCATTTGAGTCTGTCTCCAATCTTGAGACACTGGGCAATGCGCTGAATTCGCTTGCCACCATGCTCCATGAGCACGGGCATCAATTATGGTTGGATTATCTGGTCGATGCAGAATGCCTCTTCAGACTCACGACCTCAATCATTCCAGAACTCAGAAGCGTGGAAAATCGGACGGAACCATACAGTCAGTCCACCCTGTTCGCACTGCTCAGAAGACTCCTTTCTCAAGAGAGAGTATCATTCGAGCCCGAGCCGCTGGGAGGATTGCAGGTAATGGGTGTTCTCGAAACCCGCCTGCTGCATTTTCGCAGGTTGTTCATTCTCGATGCCGTGGAGGAACGCCTGCCGGGAACAGATGCCTACGACCCCCTACTTCCAGACCCGCTCCGCAAGCTGCTTGGCCTGCCTGATGCCAGGGAACGGGACAATGTTTCAGGATACAACTTTTACCGTTTGCTCATGGGGGCGGATGAGGCGGTCATCTATTATCAGAACGGTATCCAGCCGGGACTGCTTGATTCCAAATCATCACGCAGTCGATTCGTTGAACAGTTGCTTTGGGAACGGGAGCAAAAAGAACAACGAATCATTGAACCCGGTGATCCATTGATCCGAACTATGACCTTCTCTGTTGGGGCGCTGGTGAATGACAGCAAAGCGATATCCATCACAAGCACCATCAGAGATCAGTTGCATGCCCTTTTGGTCGATCAAGGCCTTTCGCCTTCTCGAATAGACCGATACATGCACTGCCCCAAGCAATTCTACTATTCCGACCTGTGCAAAGTCCGCCCCATAAAACAGGTTGATGAAGACGGCGATCGAAGCGAGTTCGGTTCACTGCTGCACGATGTTCTCCGTGAATTTCACGAGCCGTTCATTGGGCGCAAGGTGGACTTCAAGCATGTCGACTCCGCAAGCCTGCTCTCCTTGTTTGACGAGAGACTTAAATCGAGCAGCTTTTACAGACAGTTGGCCCTTGATACAAGAATGGCGCTACGTAAAACAGGCCACTTCCGGCTTGAACAATACCTGGACAGCCTGGAGCCGACCACTCTGCTTGGGCTGGAAGACCAACTGCGAACAGCGTTATTCGTTGATGGCAAAGATATTCCCATTAACGGGCAACTCGACCGCATTGAAGAGCGCGATGAAGGTGTGGTCATCCTGGACTACAAAACCGGCGGCGGAGTCCTGCCTCGAAAGAATATGTGGGAAGACATGGAATTGTGGGATCGAGTCCATGACTTTGAAGCTGAGGAAAATGATGTTGATCTGTTGGCGGATATCGCCCAATCAGTTCAATCAGTTCAGCTCCCTTTGTATATGTATCTGTATCTCAATGAAAAAAACCAGACACCACATGATGCAGGGTTGATCAAATTAGCAGAGAACGGGAAAACCGAATTTGCATTCGGCCCGAAATGGACGGACCAGGAACGCCATGAAGCCATTGAGTCCATGACACCTACTCTCATTCGCTGCATTATTCGGCACATGATGACTACGGAACATTTTGCACCAAATCCAGGAAAGCGCTGCGAATGGTGCGATTTCAAAATCCCCTGCGGACAATAGGAGGTTCAGATGCAATACAGCGAAGGTAAAATTGGACGAATATTCACTCTTCGGCTGGAAGATGACGACCGTATTCCCGATTGCATAGAGGCCTTTGCGGCAGAAAAAGAAATTAAAGCGGCCATGTGCACCATGATTGGTGGCGTGGATAAAGGGAATATCGTCGTTGGCCCTGAAGATGGTGCTTCCTCAACGATAGCCCCTATCCTCCACATGATCGACAACGCCCATGAAGTCGCTGCTATCGGAACGATAATAGCCGACGACGAAGGTAGCCCGCTTTTACATATGCACGCGGCACTGGGACGGGATGGTAAAACCCGCACAGGGTGTATCCGCCCCGGACTGGACGTCTGGCTGGTTGGAGAGGTGATCATCATGGAGATACTGGACCTGAACATGATTCGCAAAAACGATCCGAAAACCGGCCTGAAGCTGTTAAGTAACAGGTAGTCATGCGTAGCGCCCAATTTGTCATCTGTGGTGCCGGAATTATTGGCTTAACCATTGCCCGAGAGTTGTTGGCATCAGGCGCTGACAGCATCATCATTTTTGACAAGGAAGAAGCCGTTGGCAAACATGCGTCAGGTCGCAACAGCGGTGTGCTCCATGCAGGTATCTACTATGATCCAGGCACCCTCAAGGCCCGAATGTGTCTGGAAGGCAATAGGCTCATGCAATCCTATTGTGAATCAAGACAGTTACCGCTCTTTAACTCCGGGAAAGTCATTGTAACCCGTTCCGAAGAAGAACTGGATACGTTGGACGAATTACAACAACGCGCCACCCAAAATGGCGGCGTGGTTGAAATGATCGACCAAAGGCGACTTACCGAGATCGAACCCAACGCAGTAACCGTACAACGCGCTCTCCACTCGCCACTTACCGCAGTCGTAGACCCCAAAACCATCCTCCAATCCCTGCAGAGAGATTTGGAAGCTTCGGGTAAGGTACGGTTTTTATTCAACACATCTTTTGAAGAGGGGGAAACGGACAAAGTCCTGACCAATCAGGGCGCCATTGGCTATGAATATTTTATCAATGCTGCGGGAGCATATAGCGATACAATTGCCAAGGCTTTTAGCGTTGGGAAAGACTATCGTCTTCTTCCCTTTAAAGGCATCTATCATGTTCTGAAAAAGCCTGCCGCCAAGAAAATTCGTGGGTCCATCTATCCAGTTCCAAACATACGAAACCCGTTTCTGGGGGTGCACTTTACTCGAAATGTACATGGTGATGTCTATGTCGGACCAACTGCCATTCCGGCTTTTGGCAGAGAGAATTATGGCATTGTGAAAGGTATTGACCGGGAGTTCTTTTCCATCCTCTTACGAGATATCGAAATGCTGTTGGAAAATGATAAGTTCCGCAACATTGCCGCTGAGGAACCTCGAAAGTACTTATTCAAATACTTTTTCAATGATGCCCGCAAATTGGTCAAATATCTCGCCCCACATGATCTGCTTCCGAGCCCCAAGGTCGGTATTCGTCCACAACTCATAAATACGAAGAGTAAGGAGTTGGTCATGGACTTCGTGGTTCAAGGGCGAGCCAATACATTACATATATTAAACTCCATCTCTCCTGCTTTCACCAGTTCCATGTCCTTTGCACGAATGGTTGTAAAGGAGCATATCGGCTTGTAAGAAAGTTTGATTTAAACACGTGTTTACCTTGACTTGAACAACTTTTAGGCGCAAGTGACGTATAATTAGAAAATTCTAACGAGGTAAACCAATGAATCTACCCACTTTGTCGTTTGGCGAATTGAAGGCCAAACTTCCAATTATTCAAGGCGGTATGGGTGTCGGCATCTCCCTTTCCGGTCTTGCCAGTGCAGTAGCTAACGAAGGTGGAGTCGGCGTAATCGCCACTTCCATGATTGGCATGCGCGACCCGTTAAGGGCTAAAGATCCTGAAGCTGCTGACCATCGCGGTCTGATCGAAGAGATTCGAAAAGCCCGTGAGAAAATGACCGACGGTCTGCTCGGCGTAAACATCATGTGCGCGCTGACCAACTACGGAGACATGGTCCGCACCTCCATTCGTGAAGGTGTTGACGTCATCATCTCCGGCGCTGGACTTCCCCTGGACCTCCCCGGCTATCTTCGCGAGGTATCCGAGGACGTCAAAGCCGATGTAAAAACCAAACTCGTGCCTATTGTTTCATCCGGCCGTGCAGCTTCCATTCTGTGCAGAAAGTGGATGAACAAATTCGACTACCTGCCCGATGGGTTCGTTGTCGAAGGCCCCAAGGCAGGCGGACACCTCGGTTTCAAGGCCGAGCAACTGGATGATCCCAAGTACCAGTTGGAGTCCATTGTCAAAGAAGTCATTGATGCAGTCACTCCCTTCCGGGAAAAGCATCAGAAAGATATCCCCGTCATTGCCGCAGGTGGCGTGTACACCGGCGAAGATATTGCCAAGTACCTTGAGATGGGTGCTTCCGGCGTTCAGATGGGAACTCGATTCGTGGCAACGCATGAATGCGATGCTGACGAGAAATTCAAGCGTGCGTATGTCCAAGCCAAGGAAGAGGACCTGACCATCATCAAAAGTCCGGTCGGCCTTCCTGGAAGAGCATTGAAGAACTCATTTCTCGATGCAGTTTCCACCGGACTCAAGCAGCCCAAGAAGTGCGTTCACAAATGCCTGCATAGTTGTGCGGAGGAGAAATCCCCCTACTGCATCGCTCAGGCTCTCGTAAACGCCTACCGCGGCAAGCTGAAACACGGCTTTGCTTTTGCCGGTGCGAACGCATACCTCGTCGACAAAATCGTGACCGTCAAAGAGCTGATGAACAGCCTCAAAGACGAGTACGACCGCAGAGTCAAATAGATTGCTGCGACTATAGAATGCCGAAAGGCGGAATCGAAAGATTCCGCCTTTTTTTTGCCTTTTGGGCTGACACTAACCCTATACATAATCTTCCAGACTACTCCACCGTCAGGCTTGTGGGAGAATTAATTTAAGGGATGCAGTGATCTGCAAATAATTTGTGCCAAACCGTACTATTATAATTTCAACTAGAACAAATAGAGATATTCGATTACAAGACTTAAAAAACGAATGGAGGATTCACCTGTGAAAAAACTGATTATCGGAGCCCTGATGGCTCTCCTGATTCCCACACTGGCCCACGCAATGGGCTACAACTACATTTCTCAAGATGAAATGCGTTCCAGAATTGACGCCAAGGACCAGATGACTATTGTTGACATCTGCCCTATTGACCAGTTTGCCAAAGGGCATCTGCCCGGTTCCGTGGAAACCAACGCCTATCCGGTAAAAACCGACGAAGAGCGCGCAAAGATCGCCAAGGTCTTGCCCGAAATCAAGTCCTCCACAGAAGATGTCGTCATTGTTTGCCCTGGTGGACGTGGTGGCGCAAAGAGAACCTACGACTACTATGTCGAACAAGGTGTAGCAGAAAGCCGCTTGTTCATTCTGGAAAAGGGGATGAATGGCTGGCCTTACCAGACCGAATCCAAGTAAACGAAAAAAGGGGCTGCAAGGCCCCTTTTCTTATTGATATGCAGTATAAAACTATTCGAAACGACGGGCAGTAATGACCGAAACAGGATCGACAGGAACATCATCAAAGCCCTGATAGCTTTTTGTCTTACTCTTGCTGATTTTCACAGCCACATCCATACCGTCGATCACTTCTCCAAAGACACAGTAACCAAAGTTCTCGTCCTCTTCACTGGTATGATCAAGATCCGGGTTGTCAGCCACATTAATAAAGAACTGAGAGGTGGCGCTATGAGGATCAGGCAACCGGCCCATGGCAACAGTACCTTCGGTGTTCTTCAGGCCGTTTCCAGCTTCGTTCTCAATGGGATCACGGGTTTCCTTTTCTTCCATGGAAAAAGTCACCCCGCCAGTCTGAATCATGAACCCTTTGATCACGCGATGAAACAGTGTCCCATCGTAGAATTCGCTATCCACGTACTGCAGGAAGTTTTCTACAGTCTTTGGTGCTTTGTCAGGGAACAGCTCAATAAGGATCTCGCCTTCCGGTGTTTCCAGAAGAACCATTGGGTTATCCATTTTCACTCCATTCTAGTGGGTTAGTCAGTTTCATCATCACTGCGCCGTGTCCCGGCACGTGGATGTGCGTGATCATATACCTGCATGATGCGCTGCATGTCCAGATGCGTATACCCCTGCGTTGTGGAAATATTTTCATGCCCCAGCAGTTCCTGAACACTGCGTAAGTCTGCACCGGCTTCAAGCATATGCGTGGCAAAACTATGCCGCAACATATGTGGATGAACATCCTTTGGCAGACCGGCCAACCGAGCCAGCTTGGCCACTATGCGATTGGCGGCCCGACGATTTAATCGCTTGCCACTTCGGACTCCAATAAAAAGTGCCTGCTCCGCGTAATTGCCCTGCAACAGCGCATGACGCTGCTCTATGTATCGCCGTATTCGATCAATCGAACTGTCACTGAGAGGAACGATGCGCTCCTTCGAGCCTTTACCCACAACCCGGATCACATCAGAGTCCACATCATTCAAATCCAGATCAATCGCTTCACTGATGCGCAGCCCAGATCCATACAGCAACTCGGCCAATGCGATGTCGCGCAACCCTTCGGGGTCCGGCTCTATGTAGGTTTCCATCATGGAGACTGCCTGATCGACATTCAACACCTGAGCCTTGCGCTTCTCCAGCTTCGGATTGCGCACTCCAGCGGTCGGGTCTTTCGATATGACCCTGTGTTTTTTCAGATACTTGAAATAAGCTCGCAGACTGGACAACTTGCGCCCCATAGTCGACTTGGTCAGCCGCCTGCCATGCATTGCTGCCAGATACCCGCGCACATGGTCGCGATCAATCTTGAGCGGCTTGTCCAAGGACCGCTTGGAGCGGCCCAGAAATTCTTCGAACTGCTCAAGGTCTGTTCCGTATGAACGGATAGTGGCCTCGGAGTAGCCTTTTTCCACAGCAAGATACGCCAGAAAACCCTGGACCATATCGCCCCAAGATTTACTCTTTTCTTTGGTCGATGACATAACAGCTCTTGGGGTTTTCTTTGGCTTTTTTCTTCAGTCCCATGGCAATGGATGAGACTTCGCCATAATGCTTGATACGACCTTCGGAATTGACGACAACAGCTATGGAGACCGCCATCAAAGGAAAGACCTTGGTGTTTCCTTCCCTGTCAACGGATGTGATATTCCCTTTCTTGCGATCTTCCGGATCGTAAAAATGAGGCACGATATCATCAAAAGCCTTGATTATTCGCTGGCATGCATCTTCGACTTTGTCGGGAGGCAGAATAAACACAAAATCATCGCCCCCAACATGCCCTACAAAACTCATCACCCCCGGGTAGCTCCGAATGGTGTTCACGATCAACCGTGCCGACATCATCAGAATTTCATCGCCTCTGGAAAAACCGTATTTGTCATTGTAGGATTTGAAATAATCCAAATCACAATAGGCAAGAGCAAAATCTTCCTGATCTTCGATGAGAGACTGTATTCTCTGGATAATAGAGGTGTTCCCGGGGAGTTTCGACAATGGATTCGCGTCGAGTGCGCGCATGGCGCGACAGAGAGTCAGGTTGATGCGATCGCGCACCTCAGAAGGATTGAACGGGCGCACCAGAAAGTCATCAACTTCGACCTTGTTCCAATTCCATGGCTCTTCCACATCAACAGGGTCGACACACATGACAACAGGAAGCTGCCTGTAGACATTCTCACTTTTAACGAGATTGGCGACTTCCTTACCGGATATATCCTGCAGCCTGTTATCCACGAGTAGCAGGTCCGGCGGCTCATTGAACATATGTTCTATGGCTGTGCCGCCATATTCAAATACTCGGAACTCCAAAACATCCGGGGACCAGAGACTTTGAAGCAATTCTGCAAGCGCCTTGTCCGGTGACAATAAAAACGCCGTCTGTTTGCGTTGAAAAAGCGATTCTTCCAGAGTTTGAGTCATGAGTGGAATCTAGCAGAGGTAGCGGTAATTAGAAAGTCAGATCAGACACCTCAAGGAATTGATCAGCCATCTCGTCCATGACTTTATCGAGGTCGGACATTTTAAAATTCAGCTCCATGAGAGCCTCCGGGCGGAGATACGCCGTCTGGTCATCACCTGAATTCCCAAACTCGAAAAGTCGAACCAGATAATCGCCGATATGGACCACGCAGGACATGGGTTTGTAGAACTCCGCTAGTTGTGGGGAGTGATGACGGCTCATGGCCTCGCGAATATTGGGCGGCAACCCCCAATGCCGTGCAAGCCACGCATTGATGCGATCATGCCCGAACCCGAGCACATCCTTTTCCGCCTCAAAATACGTCAGCTCTTTGGCTTTGACCGTATCTATGATCCGAGCATGCACATCCGGCAACTGAACTGCTGTGACAACTTTTCCAAGGTCGTGAAGCAACCCGGCCACGGCATACTCTTCCGGGTCTTCAAATCCGGCGCGACGGGCTATGATGTTGCAGGCGGTTGCACAGCCGAGGGAATGCTCCCACAACCCTTTCATGGCTTGAACCATCATATCGAATACCGAAGTGGAAATGATGATCCCGCGAATGACATTAAACCCGAGCAAAACAAGAGCGTGCTGGATGGAGCTGATGCGACCGGGGAACCCGTAGATGGGGGAGTTGACCATCTTCAGCACTTTGGCAGAAAGCACCTGATCGGTGGCAATCACCTTGGCTATGGCTTCGCTGGATGTCTCGGGGTTCTCAATCAAAGTTGTCACTTCATCGAGGACATGAGGCAAGGTAGGCAAATCCTTAACCGCAAGGATTTCACCTTTGATGGTTGTTTTGAGATCCTGTTCCATTGTTATGCCTCACCATCGTTGTTGTCATCGATATTTTGAGCCGTGCTGTCCTCTTCCTCGGATTCCACCGCTTGCAGCGCCTTTTGTCGCGCTTCCTGGGCAGCAGCTTTCATTCCAAAGTATTGAGCCATCCGATTTTTCACACGCATCATCCATTTATCCGAGGTGTGCCTGCGAAACAGGTGATCAAGCCGCTCCTGACGCTCGGCATACTTGGTGCCGGCCCCTGCTCCCCCCATATCCAAGGGGTGGCCCTGAACCGTAATTCTATCGATCTTCATGTTACGCAACCGATCAATAAGGCTATCCGTCAACTCCATCCCTTCAGCCATGATGGTCATACCACCTTCTTTGGTGACGGGCTTGGCCAACTTCATACCGGGTTCTGCAAGGTCGATTGGTATTTTCTGCATAACGGATTCTATCAGATAAAAGGGATGATCCAAGAAATAATATCAATATGTAACAGCTAAGACATGCCAGCAATCATTCAATAATACTACGAGAAGGTGCTACCCCTCTTTGGCAAGGTACCACATACCCGGCAATTGACGAACCGCACCACGGATTTCGAGCATCAACAGAACCTTGCTGATTTTTGCAGAGGTCCACTCAAGAGCCCTGCTCATTTCATCTATGTGAACCCTGTCCGAAGCCTCAAGCATTCGCATGACTTCCTGTTCTTCCGAGTTCAGCTGTATCGACTGGCGCTCGACCGCTGTCGGTCGCTTGGGCTGTGTTTCCGTACGCGACTTATCCTTAGAATGTGCGGACTCGGCAACCGACTTTTGCTTTTCACCAGAAACTGTCTGAAAAGAACGGGAGGAAGTCTCTACGACATTATCCAAAGGATCTGTTACCCCCTGCAAATCTCCCGCATCATCCGATTCAGGGTCAGGGATATCAGCCAGCTCTCTTGCAAAGTCATAGCGAAGTATCTCAACAATATCTTCCGCACTTTCGACCAATGCCGCACCCTGCTTTATCAGTCGATGACAACCAGTGAACGTCGGTTGGCCAAGGGGGCCTGGAAGAGCAAACACATCCTTCCCCTGCTCCGCGGCCAGACGAGCAGTAATCAGACTACCGCTTTGATGCGCAGCCTCTGCAACCAATACCCCAAGAGACAAGGCGCTGATCAACCGATTGCGAACGGGAAAATTCTTGGCCCGAGGTTTTTCACCCGGCCCGAACTCGGTTACGACCAGTCCTTTGGCATTCAACGACTTGCGAACATCAAGGTTATCGTATGGGTAGTCAATATCAAGCCCACACCCAAGCACAGCAATGCTGCTGCCAATCCCCTGCAGTCCACCCAGGTGTGCCTGGCGATCAATGCCCAAAGCCAGCCCCGAAACAACGGTAATCCCGACTCCAGCCAACTGAGCACTTATGTTGCGTGCGGCCCGGAGCCCCAAAGACGTACACTCCCGAGCGCCAACCACAGCAATTCCGGGGTTGGACAGCAAGGTCAAATCACCTTGGTAGTACAGTGTCAAAGGGGGATCGTGCAGATTTTTGAGCGCATCCGGGTAATGCTGATCATTCCATGTCAACACCTTCATTGAAGTACGCTTGACAGCCTTGAACTCCAACTCGGCCTTTTCACGCCACACCTCGCCAATGCAGCCCTGAACAGCCTTGGCAAGAAAGTTACTTTTTACCCCTTTGGCCTTCCAGGTCGAAGCCTGTTTAACAGCATCATAGGCACTCGGGTAAATGCTCAAAAGCTGCTTGAACGCCACAGGCCCCAATCCAGGGGTATGCTTTAACGCCAGGCAGGAAAAGAACTCTTTATCACTATTCATCTATTGGATCTGGAAAACGGCTTACCCACCAAGGCGTTTGAGTTCCTTGCGGGCCAGAGCTGCCGGGTTCGACTTGGGAAAGTCCTCAACCAAGGCACGAAGATAAAATACGGCGTTATTGGGATCGCCAACACGATCATAGGACATTCCAATCTTGAGCAATGCTGCCGCCGCTTTGGAATGCTTCGGATATCTTCCTGTTACTTCCTTGAAAGCAAGTATGGCTTGGGGATATTGCTTCTGTGAATAATATGTCTCGCCAGACCAATACAGCGCATTGGGAACAAGGTCACTGTTCGGGTATTTCTTTACAAAAGAATCAAAGCTGGAACGCGCCTTATCGAAATCACCGTTGTTGTATAAAGCGAGAGCAGCTTCGTAGGATGCACTTGGACCTGCTTTTTTGGGAGTAGGAGCAGGTGCGGCTTTGGGCTTGGTACGTTCTACTACTTTGGGTTCGGGGATGACAGGAGGAGGCCCTGGAACTTCATCCCACGGTTTTTCCTCGCTGCTTTGAGCAACAGGTTCATCAGCCTGAACTTTGTCTCCCTCAACCCAGGCATCCTCTTCCGGCTTGAGATCAGAGACCCAACCGTTCTCCGTGTTGCCATTCGCCATATCAGGATCAGCTGTCGCGACTTTATTCGCCCCCATCATCTCTTCAAGGGCAAGCAGCTTGGCCTCAATTTCGGCAAGGGAATCCGCGTTGGCATCAGCCTGACGCCGCTGCTCTTCCTTCATATTGAGAAAGCTCTCTTCGAGGCTCTGTATCCGCCACTCGGTGCTGGCTGTCGTGGTAGCTGCGTTTTGCTTCATTGCCCCACACGCAGTGAGCAAAGAACAAGAAAGGGCAAGCAGGACGAACTTCAGATAATGCATGCAACAGTCTCCCGTATTCCATCGTAGATCATTTACCGAGAGATAGGCGATCAGCGTTTTTTTTGCAAGGAATCGTTGATGATTTGGTAATGGTTCCTGTAGTCGTAAATCTTGCATCCTGCCTGTTTTTGAGGCAAGTAAGGCACGCGACAGCAGTAAATGCATTGCAAATCCCTTTGGAGAAGACACCACAATGACTATAAATGAAACCATGATGATGACGGCCATGATGTTGGCCCCGGCGTTTTTCAGTCTGATCGGCATGGCTGTATTCGGCAGTCCGGTTGTTTCGCTGCTCGGTGAAATAACAGCCAAAACGAAGAAGCGAGTCTTCTACGACAAGTACGGTCAGCAAACAGCAACCATGGGCGTAGTGCTCCTCGCCGTATTCATTCTTGTGGAAGCCGTTGGAATAGCGCTGCTGTATCAAAAATACCCCGACCTCCTTGCGTCCATGGTTTCGGCAGACTCTCCTCTGAAACTGGCAGGAATCGCTCTGGCAGCCTTCCTGTTGTTAGGCGTCCCGTATTCGCTTACATGGAAGCAGCTTCGCAAGAGCAAAGGGCTCCACATGGCAATGGGATTCGGCGCCTGCGCAGCGGTCATAGCCATGTTCGTCCTCGGCATTCCGGCAAAGCTGAGCATTGCCGTCGCTTCTTCAGCCGAACAGACAATGCAACTGACGCCACTTCCACTCATCGCCATGTACCTTTTCTTCATGGTGGCCGCAGCAGCAGGAATGAGCTGCGCCTACCTCGTCATCAGACGACACAAAGATGATTTCGGACGCGACTACTATAACTTTGCACTCAAGCTCGCCTCCCGCTGGGCACTTATTCCCATGGTTGGCTTCCTTGCATGTCAAGGATGGCTGTTTGCCACACTGCCGGAAGGTATCAAGACACTCGTCCTTGAAACGCCTCTCGGCATAGTTTGGGGAGCCAGCGCTTTCTTTGGACTTCTTTGTCTGATCATATGGGGCCTGATTGCCCGCAGTTCATCTCCTTTGCGGATCAAAGGGCTGACATTCACAGGAGTTCTTTTGCTGTGGCTGGTGCACACAGGAAACGCATTGCTGTTCGTCAACTTCATGTCCATGTCCTAAGCCGACACGCTCTGATCCAAATCAGAACTCAAGCAGAAACAAGACAAAAAAAGGCCGGGAAGAATCTTCTTCCCGGCCTTTTTGCTGGTTCATTATCTACCTAAGCTTTAGTCGGCGGCAAGCCAGCGCCTATGGCCGCTGTCTCCTGCTTGCGACCCAACTGTGTGGACAAGCTGTATATTTCGTGAGGATCAAGGATCAAAACCACTGAACCGTCACCCATGATCGTGGCACCGGACAGTCCCTGCAGATTGAAGTTGTTCAGGTATTGACCCAAGGGTTTGATGACAATCTCCTGTCGTTCAAGCAGCCTGTCAACAACAAGCCCAAGGCGACGGTCGTTGTCCTGAATAACAACCATCGGCAACACTTCGCGCTCATCTTCCTTCTGTGGCAGACCGAGCAGCTCCGAAAGTTCAACAACACCGAGCACTTCACCACGCAAGGTAACCGCTTTACGCTTGTTGACATCGGAAAGCTTATCAACATCAATCTTGGTTGTTTCCGATACGGCATCCAGAGGAATGGCGAACGTATCTCCGGCGACCTGCACCATGAGTGCGTCAATAATGGCCAGAGTCAACGGCAAGGTCAGGGTCAACTTTGTCCCTTTACCAACTTCGGACTGGGTATGAACGCTGCCTTTGAGATTCTTGATATTGGTTTTGACGACATCCATGCCGACTCCGCGACCGGAAATATCCGTGACCTTCTCTGCGGAGGAAAAGCCTGGCGCAAAGATGAGATCCAGGGCTTCGCGATCGTCCATGGCGTTGGCCTCTTCAGGTGTGATCACCCCTTTACGGATGGCAACCTGCTTCAGCTTTTCGGGATCCATTCCCCGACCGTCGTCCTCTACCTCAATGGCAACGGAGTTCCCCTTGTGGTAGGCACGCAACCAGACGTGGCCCTTAATGGACTTGCCTGCCGCTATACGGGCCTGCTCATCTTCGAGGCCGTGATCAACAGCGTTTCTCACCAGGTGAACGAGCGGATCACCGATTTCCTCGACCACAGATTTATCAAATTCGGTCTCTTCGCCTTCCATGATCAATTCAACCTGCTTGCCCGATTTTCTGCTCAAGTCCCTGACAAGACGGGGGAAACGGGAGAAAACAGACTGAACCGGAACCATGCGCACCTTCATGATCGTGTCCTGAAGATCGTCGGATATCCGAGCCATGGCGTATGTGGTTTCAGTCAACTGTTGCGCAACCACATGAACATCTTCATGGCCTTCTTCAAGGGCACGAGCGAGCATGGCGTAGCGATTACGGTTGATGATCAATTCACCAATCACATTCATCAAATGATCAAGCTTGTGATGATCAACGCGAATGGTACTCGATGCTTTGACTTTAGGAGCCTGAGGCGCTGCCGCAGCTTTTGTAGCAGCCGGGGTCGCAGGCTTTGCTGCCGCTTTAGGAGCAGGAGCGGGAGCGGGAGGAGTGGGGGCAACAGGTGCTGGCTTCGCAGGAGCCTGCTGCTGCGATTCTTCCGGGACCTCTGCAGGCGCAGGCACATCCTCCACCGGAGCCGGTTCAGGCGCAGGCTTGGAAGGTGCCGGTGGTACCTTTTGGGTTGCCACTTTTTTTGTAGGATCAGGTGCAGCAGCACCACTCACCTTCTCCAGGGCAGCCAGAAGCATATCTTTCAGAATAGCAAATTCCTGATCAAGGATATCGAGCATCAGGGTGAAGTCCATATCGGTCTTTCGTCCCTGATCGACGAGGCCGACGGTACGACCTGCGTATTCCTTGATGTCATCAAGCCCCATGTAGCCAGCTGAATTCTGGATAGTTTGAAAAGTCCGGAAAAGAGCATCAACCATATCAGGCTGCCCTGCATCTTCCCGCAACATTTTCAATGCAATAGCTGCACTTTCCAATTGTTGATTAATGGTGGAGACAAACAGTGAAACATCTTCTGGATCATAATCACTGGAAGAAATATCTGCGACAGTCTCTTCCCCGCCCTTGGCATCTGAGGTCTCAGCCTTGTCAGCGGAAGCCTTGCTACCATTTTCAATCAATCCCTGCACTTCAGAAACATCCCCTTCTTCAGTAACCTTTTGCAGCATCTGGACCATCACACTTGTATCGATGGGGCTGACCTTATTGGACTCAGTGTCAACTTTGGACACGAGTTCTTCAATAAGGTCCACTGCTGCCAGCAATAAATCGAACAACCCCTGTGAGCAGGGCATGTCCCCTTTACGAACATTGTTGAGAAGAGTTTCCGCCTCATGCGTCAAAGCATTCAACTCTTTAAAACCAATGATCCCGCTGTTTCCCTTTAGATTGTGGAAATAGCGGAACGTGTCATTGATCAGTTCGTCGTCACCCTCGGGCTCACCCTCCAGCGCCAAAAGGCACCGGTTCAAATTTTCAATAATTTCTTGAGCTTCTTCAAGGAAGTCAGCCAGATGACCTTCTCCCACAGTAGTCAAAAGGTAGGGCGTATTGTCAAAGTTCGGGTCCGGCTGGGGGCGGAATGATGTTGTCATACCTTCGTTTCCTATATCACTCTCCGCGATGGAGGCATCAGATTCTACGGGGGCAGCGTCTTGATCTGCAGTGACTTCTTCAACAACCACCGGATCAGGACTCACCGCTGGAGCCGCATCATCCAGTTTACCTTCCAAAGCCAACTCGATCTTTTCAATGATAGGTGCGGTGTCAACATCGCCTTCAACACCTGTGCTCTCAAGGTTCTCCACCATGACACGTAAAGCATCGGTGGCAGAAAGGATCAAATCCATGATGCTCTCTGTTACCTGCATGGAACCTTGACGTAACTCATCGAGGATATTTTCGGCTTTATGGGCCAAACCATTGATCTTATTTAATCCGAGAAATCCAGATGCCCCTTTGAGAGAGTGCATCGGTCGAAAAATCTCATTAAGAAGCCCGAGATTCTCCGGCGACTTTTCCAGCTCAAGCAAATTTGGCTCAATTGTCTCCAAATGCTCTTTCGCTTCAACAAAAAAGTCAGCTAATATTTCCGAATCAAGAAATTCCTGGCTCATCAAACACCTTTGTTCCTTTGGCTAACCTGCTCGTGATCGAGAAGATACAGCGCCCTACGCCCATAACACTACCCGAGTAACATTTTCACATTACGGACAAGCTTTTCAGGCTGAGCTGGTTTGACCATGTACAGATTGGCTCCCATGGTCAAGCCTGTTTGAATATCCTTATCCTGACCTTCGGTGGAAAGGACAACAATAGGTATGTCCTTGTAGGCATCCTGTTCGCGCACAGTCTTAATGAAAGTCAGCCCGTCCATACGCGGCATGTTGACATCTGAAACAATCAGATCGACTTCAGATGCGCTATAGAGTTTCTCGAGGCCATCCAGCCCATCTTCAGCGGAAGTGACTTTGAAGCCTTCCTTTTTCATTATAAAAGCTACGAGGTTACGTACGGTTTTCGAATCGTCCACTATGAGTATATGTTTCGCCATAACTCTTCGTTACCTCCGTTACGCGGATTGTGTGTTCTCTATTGCTCAGGTAACTATGCCTGTTTATCTACCATGTTGCCAGTTTTGCATTAATCCGGAACCAAGAAGGGAAAAGCTAGTCTTCCTTCTTGTAAATGATAGCTCCCGGATGATGCACAGGCTTAAAAGCCCGTGATATATTGTGTAGCGATTCGGAATGCCCAATAACCAAATAACCGCCAGGGACAAGGTTGTCATAAAATGAACTGATAACCTGTTTTTTCATGTCATCGTCGAAGTATATGATAACATTACGACAAAACACAATATCAGATCGCTCAATACGCCGGATTTGACCACGATCCTTCAAGTTGATTTGACTGAACTGAACCAGTTTCTTCACTTCCGGCTTGATCGAGTTGCTCCCGTTGTCCATGTCGAAATACCGTTGAGCAATTTCCGGCGGCGTGGTCCGAAGCGTATAGTCGTTGTATAGACCGCGACGAGCAGACTCCAACACGCGCTCGGACAAATCGTTAGCAGTAATTTTGATATCCCACTGACTGATTTCCGACTTCAGTATTTCATGCAGTATGATCGCGATAGTATATGGCTCTTCACCTGTGGAACAGCCCGCCGACCATATACGCAACTTTCTGCCTTTCTTCCTGCACCCAGCCAGCACATCCTTCAGGATATTATGCTGAAACACTTCAAGCTGAGGCGGGTTTCGATAAAAACTTGTTTCATTGGTTGTTATGACTTCAAAGAGTTTTTTCAACTCCCGGTCCTTACCAACATCAAACTTCAAGTAATTGTAATACTCGTCAAAACTCTTGAGATTGAGCTTCTTCAGCCTGTTCCCAAGTCGATTTTCCAGCAAGTATTTACGATTATCAGCAATGTAGATTCCACATTGCTCATAAATATAGTCCCTTAAGCTCTGGAACTCCAAGTCAGAGACCTTGATGTCCTTGCCAAGGGTGATTGTCTTTGAAAAAAGCGACGACATGCCCCGCCTACTCCTGGGAGTCCTGAATATTATTTATGGCGTTCTCAGCAGCGCTTACCAGCTCATACTCGTCACTATCAGTTATGGCGAGCAAAGCCCTGAAGGCATCCGAACCACCAATGATTCCCAGCGACTCGATGACTTTCATGACGACAAAACGGTTGGGATTATCAAGCATCTCGATGAGTTTGCCCACAGCTTCCTGACAACGGTGCTCGCTCAAGGCATCCACTGCACGAATCTTAACCCAGTCATCTTCATCGTCCAAAGCGCCGACCAGTTCTTTGACAAAAGATTCATTGAAGCACTTGCCCAGTATCTCAACCACTGTCAGGCGAACGTCCTTACTCTCGTCATTCAGCCTCCCCAAAACCAGGGCTCGCCAGTCATCATCGACCTGGCACCCTTCGGCCATGGCCTCGACAGCTACCTTGCGAATATCCGGGATTTCGTCTTCCAGGGCTTTTTTAAGAATGGCAATATTATCCTGAGCATCAATACGACTCAATGCATACGTTGCCATAAGGCGATTCAATGGATCCTCGCTCTCGAACATCTCTTTGAAACGATCTTGAACTTCAGTAGTTCCAATGGCTATACAGGCATCAAGAGCCGCCTCCTTGACGTCATCATACTGATGGCCGAGCAGGGGGAAAATCAAATGGGCACACTCTTCAAGTTGCAGCTTTTCTCCAAGGAGATAGGCTGCGGACTTCAAGACAGTACCATCTGTGTGCTCTTCAAGAATTCGGATAAAGAAGTCTTTGGATGACTCATTGGCCTGCTCTGCTGCAATGGCTACAATCTGCCGCTGTACCTGCAATCCAACTCTCCAAAAGGCATCAATGAGAAGATTGCAGACTTCCAAGTCTTCCGTGCAGGCGTTGGGGCTGATCCTCGAAAGAACCTGTACAGCCACCTGAGCGACCTTTTGATCTTCGTCGAACACACCTTTTTTCAACGCATCCGTAACACCGATGTGCGAAAGGCTGTCTATGGTCACCGCCAATCGCTCGTGATCGACATCGGGATCAAGAGACTGAGCAATCTTGAGCATCCCTTCGGAAGCTTTTTCACCGCCCACATAAGCCAATCCCTGAATTGCCGCATCCTGCGTTTCTTCATCTTCGTCCTCAAGGGCGACAAGAAGATATTCTCGGAAACGTGCTCGCTCTTCGTCACTAAGCAATGTCAGTGACTTGCCACCAAGAATTTTTACAACGGATTTAACTATCTTATTGCGAAGAGCCGTATGGGAGTTATCGATCCTTTTCAGCAGCATGGAAACGGCTTTGACGTTCCCCATTTCGCCAAGAGAATCGATGATCATGGAAGCCACGAGATCTGAGGCGCTATCCAGCGTCTTCACCAGCGCATCAACAGAGCTGGCGTGGCCTATTTTGGTCAACGCTTCAATAACCGAATACTGGACCCACTCTTCATCGTTGATCGCCTTGTTCAGGCATGGAGCAGCTTCGTCCATTCCCAACTCGCCGAGACTCACGGCAGCCTGATAGCGAACATTGACTTCCGGGTCCTTGAGCAATGCATCACACAAAGGTTCAACAGCTAGCAGGCTATCCGTGGAACCAAGGATGTCTGCCGCAAAAATACGTATATCCGGGTCTTCATCGTGGACCAGTTCAATGAGGGATGGCATGTCCTGGCATCCGACTTCGCGCAGGATGTCCATGGAAAGGTTACGGACAGGCGCTTCATCGGAGCGAAGCAAAGGCAGCACGGCGCGTACTGTCTCCTTTCCTCCGATCATCCGTAACGAGCTATCTGCCGCCTCCTGAATGCCCAGGTGATTTGTCAACAACAACTTGGCGAGCTGATCGACCGCCTCGACGCAATTGTTTTCTCCGGCACGAAACGCCCCCTCACGAATGACTTCTTTATCTTCACTGTTCAGTAAGGCTAGGTATTCAGTGCATTCAGCCATGTTGTCATCTCCATGTTCTGGTCTTGTATTCAGTGCTCGTCGATTGGCTATACGAACAGGTAATCCGTGATGGTGCCAGCCAGGTCGTCCAGGTCAACCACCTCGTCAGCCAGGTTTTCATCAACAATGGCTTTAGGCATACCATACACGACACATGTATTGTCGCTCTGGGCCAAAGCCTTGCCACCCTTGTTTTTCAGATCACGAATCCCTTCACAACCATCACTGCCCATCCCCGTCAATATCACTCCCAGCGCCCGTCGCCCGACAGCCTCTGCGACAGAGCTGATCAGGACGTTGGCAGAAGGTTTGTACAGGGCATCAGCAGGCTGATCCGTTACGACAATGTTGATACGGCTTATCTTTTGATCAAGGACGATGTGTTTTCCACCAGGAGCCACGTATGCATGACCGGGTTTGAAAACATCGCCATTCTCCGCTTCCTTCACTTTAATTTTACTTACACTATCCAGTCGCTGGGCAAAAGGACCAGTGAAAGCCGCTGGCATGTGTTGAGCAATGAGAATACCAGCCGGAAAGTCTTCCGGAAGAGAAGAAAGAATTTTTTGGACAACAGGAGGACCGCCAGTGGAAACCCCAATGGCCACAACGTCACGGACCGGGCGCCCTTTTCGAGCCTTGGTCTGGCTTACAGAAGGGACAGGTCGTGCGACAGGTCTGCGAGAAACGGCTCTATGCCGCATTTGTCGAGCAGCAACTGTTTTGACTCGCTCGATCAAATCCTTTTCGATCTTGATGATATCCAATGAAACTTTGGAAAGCTGCTTCGGGATGAAGTCCACAGCACCAAGCTCCATGGCCTTGAGTGTGGCTTCCGCGCCTTCGGTGGTCAAGGAGCTGACCATCAACACAGGTCTGGGTGCTTCCATCATTATGTGCCTCAATGCGGTCAAACCGTCCATTTTCGGCATTTCGATGTCCATGGTAACGACATCGGGATTCAACTTCCGCACCATCTCAAGGCCTTCCTGACCATCACGAGCTGTGCCGATCACCTTGATTCCGGGATCTTTATCAAGCATCGTGCTGATGGCCTTCCGCATAAATGCGGAATCATCCACGACAAGAACGTTAATCACTCAACTATCTCCTGATTTTCCCCGACTATACATGTCGATCCGTCAAGCCAGCTCTACACAGTTATCCACAATCTGAATACGCTATCAATCAACGCGGGGTACAAAACGTAATAATTAAGCTGAAATGATAGGCGTAATTACTATGTTTGTCTATCATGTTAAATGAAATTATATTTTTACCTTGCCTTTTGAGCATTGCTACGCTAAACACCCCTCTCACGACATCGGGATGTGGCTCAGTCTGGTAGAGCGCTGCGTTCGGGACGCAGAGATCGGAGGTTCAAATCCTCTCATCCCGACCAGAAAAATCAAGGGTTTACGACAAATCGTCGTAAACCCTTTTTTGTTTTTGCTAACCTATTGCTAACAGACTGTACGGCATTTTCAGGTCCACTTGTTGTCAATCGATCGGCCAAAAGTCTCTACCCTTAGATGTCCATAGGTTGGGGGGGGGAGATGGAGGGAAGTGTACCCATGCCCTCTTGAATGCCATTCATGATGCGGACCATGTATCCGTTGAAATCATTAGTCAAAATTTCATGCGGACAACATTGTTTGGCGAAAAGCAGGGATGTTGTGATGTGGAAGGTTATCCTGCCTCCATATTACAGTTTCTCTACTGGTCATCGGAATAATCAGATGGCAAATTAGCCTGCGATTCTCGATCTACTTCCTGGGGAATAATTCTTTTTTCTAGCTGCTCACTAATTGCACGCAAACGCTGCTCAAAAAAGACTTCATAGTCATCATCCCACACTCCAAACTGATCCAAATCATGTATCAAGTGAGTATCCATTGACCTTGATAAATCGGCATTAACGTTTTTAAACTTAGCCATATACTTTGATGGTGGATTCGCTCTAATTTCACGCTTATTTAAAAAATCATCAACTATGGTAATATTGGCGATATGGTTAATATAGAATAATTCTTCGTCTTGCTTGAGTAAGTATGCCTTCGGGAAAAAATGGTGATAGTTCTTGCTATTGGCCTGCTTTAACCAATCATTGCTAATATTAACTAAAGAGTCGTCATTGAATGACTTGGGTTGTTGATATGCCAAAAGACCAAGAATAGCTTTAATAAAACTCCTACCTGCACTAAACCAGCCGTTATCTGAAATAAAGTCAGGGCTGACATCAATCGCCCAGTCATACTTAGGTAGATTCCCTTTCAGAATGCTATCAATTCTCTTGATGTCCTGAGCTAGCTTACCCTCCACGCCCGACGAGTACCGGCCAGACAAGCTAACCCGCCAAAAGAAATCTCGAAGGTACTTTGCCTTATCATCTGTGGGCTTGTCTTTATGATGATAAAAAAAATAGGCAAAAGGCACTATCAGTGCGTTGTATGGAAGTAGCTTGGAAACAGGTATCCTGTAGAGCCCCCTAAAATATTCAACAGCCCTCTCCATAGCATCAATAGCATCATCCCACACATCAATGAATGCATCCTTTTTTAAATTAAGTATCTGCTTTCTTTTACACTCCTGCATTATGATCACCGAAATCGTTTGAAGAACAGAGGCATCAGATAACGTCTCATAATTTAAAGGGCGCAATCGTTCGATAAAATCATCAAAACTTTCTGCCAAGTCAAATTCACGTTTAGCATCGTAAGTTTTTGCAACCATTATCTCGAAGAGAGTTAATGGTTTTCCCCCAACATTCAACCGCGTAAATACTTCTGTTGCTATATCTATCGATGTATTTTTTAATTGAATAACAGAATAACTATAAGACGTTATTATCGACTTATATTCCTCCAACTTGCTGTGATACTTTTGATCGTAGGCTGCATGTAGAGACAAACCACCGTACAATAAATCACGAATTTTTATATATTTCCCTTCATCCAATTCCTCGACATCAATCACGACAATATCATCTTCATTAGATGCTTCGAGGTCGATGTAAATATTCGAGTAATCTTCTTCCCTATTGTCGATCTTCACGGTAAGTCCTTTTAAGCTGGCAAACAAAGATGTGAGCCTCTGCTGACCATCAAGAACATAATCCACGTACTCCCCCTCCCTAGGTTCAGGAAGATCGAAGTCTCCTATATTGCGGACCGATCTCAAACGCTCTTTGGTTCTCCATATTATGAACGCACCAATGGGATACCCTTTGACTACACTATCCATTAATTGCGCGGACTTATGTAAACTCCAAACAAAGTCTCGCTGGAATTGAGGGATCTTAACTTGGCCCTGCTCAATGTCAGAGAGTAGGCTGCTAAAGGACTTTGAGAGTGGTTCTGGGAGCATGATTAATCCTTGGTAAGTGTTTTTCAGATGGAGTTGATTTAATCAAATTGAGGAAGGAGGGGGCTCATTTCTTAGCACAGACGAAAGTGATATTTTGTGGACTAGTGACTACTTCACTATCCAAAAGGAACTTCTGAGTGATTAGCAATATGACTCCACTCTTAACTTTTAACTGCTGTTGATAATTTCGCATTTGAGACTTCATCGAATGCCAATGACTATTAATTTGGCTATCAGATGTCTTTTTCAAAACAAGCATAGTTTTTTCATTGCCGCGCTTAACGATTAAATCAGGTGCTATAATAGTTTCCCCACCAATTAATTTTTTCTCATAATCAACTTCAACGCCCGGCAGCATGTGTTCAATGTATGCAGATATAGCACCGACCAATTCCTCCTCACTATAGCTTAGGAAATTACTAGAAATAGCCTTAGATGAAGGGAATAAACGCAGAAGTTCGGCTAACTGCTGATCAAGACATTTTCCTTGTTGTAGAATCTCTTCAGGCGTGAGGAGATGCTGCCCAGACGAGATAGCAACACCATTATGGGACTGTACGGGATGTTCCTTTGAATCGAAGTGGCCATCGGTATTGCCATCCCCGACAGTAGACCGAACCTTCACTTCTTTTTTTTGCTTTAGCCTTGTCGTACAATCAAATTTCGGCATTGGAACAGGCTTAGCGGAGTATTTTGGCTTCTGTTTAGAGGGAGTTTTGACCAGTTCTACCTGAGGAGATACTTGAGAATTGTGAAGAACCTTTTCCACAGATCTGTTTTCCCGCGGCGCACTCATCGGCTTTTTCTCCACATTTGGAGTAGCCTCAACCGCAACAGCCTTACTCTCTAGAGAAGCCTTAGTTTTACTATAACCAAATTTTTCAATAACCTGCTTTAGTATTATGATGATAAATGTTGAAACTTGGTTTACTGCATGCAGAGCTTCGTAATGAGAATACGTGAGACTACAGTCGTGAGTTGAAGGATTACGCCACCATCTCCGATAACTTACAAACAAATCTGGAATTTTTCCCTCTAGAACACCTGTATCTTTTAGTATCTTTTCTATCTCGCTTAGCTTTTTCGTAGAGCTACCATTCGAATCTGTGAAAATTGAATATGCTCTCCTTAGAATCCCTTCAAAAGCCAAATTAGTTCTTGTCACAGAGTCTAAACAGTACTCGGCATCATTCTCTTCTTCGTACTTATCTAAATAGTAGTATGCACGACTTATGTGACGCCCCACAGGCTCTAACTGAGCATCCGAATTAATGCTGGTGGCTACTTCGATCTTCTCCTGTATTTCTCTATATAACCCCACATCAACCTCGCTTCTTTGAAATCAAATGCTCATTGCATACTATAATAATTTCAGGCCCTAATTCCCAACAATCATCTCCCGATCCACGTCATACACGAAGTCCGTGATCTTCCCTTCCAAAAGCAAATAGATTGCCTGTTCAATAGCCTCAAGCGGTACCATAAACCATTCTCTTGGAACGTGCCGTCTGCCCGGTTTGTCGTAGATGTCGATATTCAGGCATACCTTTCCGAAGAAGGCATGGAGCTTTTGTTCGAGCCGTTGGGAGTTCATGTTGAAGCACTTGTACGCCTTGACGAAAGACACATCTGCCATGAGGAAGGTGGGATCGTTGGTCACATCCTTCAGGCGGTCTTCTACGGACTTCCGGGTAAACCCGATCTTGTACAGATTGGGGATAGATTTGATCTTTTCGTCTTCGCTCAACGATCGCACCACGTAGATGAATCCAGCCTCTTCATCGTCTTCGGTGATGTTGCTGAAACCATCCAGAAGCTTGTCGTGATGCTCAGTGATTCCGCGCCCGTCTTTATAGAGTTCTGCTGCTAAGGATCGCAGGAGCATATCGGACTCTGTGCCGTTCTCGAAGATGCAACGGAGGCGAGCATTCATAGCTCCTTTCATACGTTCTTTCTTGCCGACCTTTGCGACATAGAGAACCACCCCCTTGAGGACATAGAACAGACCTTTGCGGATTTGTCCTCCCTTTGAGAAGGGAATAATTCGACGATGACCTTCTTTCAGGTCTTGGTGGCATTGCTTGAACAGTGGTTCGAACTTGTCGAAGTCCTCACACTTCTCCCTTTGAGCGACATATTCAGGCATGCTTTGAGGAACATGCTTCAACGTAAATATATCCTCTTCAGGGCTGAGAGGTCCCAAATCGCCACCGCCGCCAAGCAGTCCTAGCGGATCGTTGTCAAAGATATCGTCTATGGATTCAGGGGCTGGTACTTCGATCTTCTCTTCTTCCGGTTCAGCCAGGAGGCCATATTCATCGAATCCAATGACGACTTGTCGTTTCTCTTCATACTTTCGAAAGCCATTAAGGTTGCTGAACAAAGTACGTTCATCACCTTTCTTCTCCGGCTCCCTGCCGTGTTCGGCATAAAACGCATTCACCTTGAGAAAGGCTTCGATCATAATCTCATCTGGTGATGATGCGGAAGCTCCACGTTTCTTGACTTCCAAGAGTCCGAGAGGGTCATTCTCAACGAGTTGTAGGAGGGTTTCTTTATCCATGGCTATACGTTCTGCATCCTGCGCTGGTTCTGAAGATAAAGGATTGCGTCTGCCATGCGCCGTTCAAGTGGATTGTCAGCGGTTCTACTTGGCTTACGCTTATGCTCCTGCACGAACTCGTTGATCATGGGCCAGAGTTCCAAAGCCTCTTCGGATGTCATGGCAAGTCTGTTCGCGTCTATCGCGTCCTGAATGGCTTTGAAGGTGTGCTTGGATAAACTCTTCGAAAGAACCTCAAACGCCTTCTGGAAGGGATTTACGGAGTCGATGAGATCAATGCTCAGGTCTTCGACATTCACGAACTTGCCAGCCATTCGGATGAAACGCTGATCGCCTTCAACCTTGGTCTCACTGTTCTTGATGGCAGAATCTGCGACCATGTACTGTCGAACTTCCTCGCGTTCCTCTGCGGAGAGTTCCGGGTACTTCACTTCGATAATCTTAGGGATCATCACCTTGTTGATGACTTCGGGTGCTACGTTGCCAGGGAGAGCCTTCAACATGTTTGGGTCCTGCAAAACCGCGGCCTTGAGATCGTTCAAATCAGCTTCGATGATGTCTTTCACCCGCTGTGTGCTAGGTTCTTTGAAGCCACGGATATGAATTTCACCAGGCTTGCGCTTCTCCACATCGAGTCTTTTCCGCTTGAACTTGAAATTGGGTGCCAACACCTGCTCCATGAGCAGGGAGCAAGAGATCGCTTTGAGCATGTTGTTTACAGCGATAGTAACCTGTTCATCACTGGCTTCAGGCTGGGCAATGAGGTTGGTGAACTGTGCATGGGTCTTATTGCTGCTGTCTCGTGTACATCGTCCGATGATCTGAATTATCTCAGTCAGAGAACTTCGGTATCCAACGGTCAACGTCTGTTCACAATAGGGCCAGTCAAAACCTTCTTTAGCGGTCCCAAGCGCAATGATCAGGTCCAGGTCTTCAGGGGCTTCGATGTTGCGAAGATACTCATACACCTTGGATCGGGTATTCATGTCGTCTTCAACAAGATCAGCGACCTTGAGTAGTTTGCCATCACCCTTGCGTTTGATGGTATGAATCCCTGAGACTGGATCGGTCCCGACAATCTCTCCAATCTGGTCGAAGATCGCACCAACCTCGAAATATTTGTCGCCGGTTGATTCGCGGGAATTGACGTTGGGAATGTGCAGGATCACCTTCTTGTCGGTATCCAGAACTTCCTTCAATCCGGTCATGTATTGGCTTTGATAGAAATGGTACCCGATGCCGAGTGACTTCAGGTATTCATATCCGTTGAGCTGTTCGTAATAGTTGTACGTTACTCGCTGGAATCGGGCTTCATCCTCCGGTGCTAGGACAGGGATGTTGTCACCCCTGAAATATGATCCTGTCATTGCAACAATGTGTGCCGAGGACCCGTTCATCACGGACCTGAGAAGTTCGCCTAATCGGTTGTCATCGCCAGCCGAGACATGATGGAACTCATCAATGGCAAGAAGGATGTTGTCGAAGTCGGAAGGTTTCAGGTCTGCGAACGCATGCCGAAGCGTTGAGTGGGTGCAGATAAGAACCTGCTCTCCATTACCCATGAAGTTGACGAACGCTTTAGTCTTGCTGCTTTCAACACCAGGAGTACAAAGGTTGCATTCCGGCTTAGGTTCCCAATCAGCAAAGAATCCATAAGTAGTCAGATCGGTAGGGGCGAATGAAGCACCAATGGTTTGTTCGGGAACAGCGACGATTACCTTCTTGATCCCTTGTTTATGCAGCTTATCTAACCCTAGGAACATGAGAGCACGGGACTTACCCGAAGCTGGCGGAGCTTTGAGGAGAACATACTGAGCATTCCGGGCTTCAAAGGCACGTTCCTGCATTTCCCTCATCCCAAGTTCGTTGGTGGATTTGCTCTTACCAGTGGTTTCGTATTCAACGTTGATAATATTGGGCATTATGATTCTCGTGGTTATGCGGTCATCTTTTCGTACATTTTGAAGAGGTGTTCGAGTCGTTCAGAGTCGCTTTCAAACGGTTTCTTTCGGTAGCAACTATCAACGGCGAGATCGAGTTGACGGTGTGCTTCTCGAAGGTCATCAGGCATTTCCCCAGGAGCATATAGCTCTGCCATCGTTTTGCCGATGTGTTCATCTCGAATGTCTAAAACTGAAACGGCCTTATCTTCCAACAATGATATTTGTTTTTTATTCAATCGGGGTACAGGGAAAGTATTGTAGCAAATTGCAGACGAGTATCTGTAGTCAGTTTTAATCCTTCCACCGACAACAGATATCCATGCCATATGCATTCTTGATGTCAGTATTCCAAAAACATAAAGCTTCGGAGCCAGAACTGACATTGCAGAATCTAGAACAACCGCACCCTGCTCAAGATAGCCTATAGGGATATAGTCCCTTGAACGAGAAGAGTGGCGAGGAATTATGATAGATGGTGCTTCCCGGTGTCTAATTTCACCGAACTGATGGGGGAATTCCCCTCGTCGAACAGTTGCTTGCCTTGTGCTGTTCAAACGGTATTCCCGGACGTGATTAACCCTGCGTTCGATGCAAGGAATTGCCATCGCCTGATCCAGCAATTCATCTGGAATCCAAAGGCAATATCTCTTAATACCGTTGATATAATCTTTTGAACCATATGCTCGTTTTATAAAGGTCTCAGCATTAGGGCACTCGTCGAGCATGGTTAAACGCTCATCCTCAGTCAGTAGTAACTCTCCGTTGTCATTCGGCATACTTCCAAAAGCGCACTTTGGAAGTTCGGAAATTGGGTTTGTTTTTTTGCTTATATAAACAGGCTTACCCGGAGTAATATATGGAGTGATGCTTTTAACTTGGGTAACGTTTTGCTCTTCAAAAATAAATTTCTTCCCATCTACCTTTGATAGCCCAATGACGACACATGTAACTCCGGCATTACCCTTTGCATGGTTGTTCCACAAAAAGGACTTATGAGCGAAGGATATTCCTAGACCATTGGTCAGTACATGCGGCCAAAGCAAAGGAACTTGCTCTCCCTGACACACTGAATTTGTCGAGACGAATGCTAAGCTTGCTGTTCCATTCTTAACATAGTCAGCACCTTTTACAAACCAGCAGGAGATGTAGTCTAGATTATTATGATTGGGTAACTCCCCGCAGACATGCTCAATATCTTGCTTATGAGTTGGTTTTTGTAGCCTTGCTCCCAGATAAGGAGGGTTTCCCATAATGAAAACTTCGTTGTTTTTATGAATCGGGCAAATCTTTCTCCAATTCAAACGTGTGGCATTACCACAAATGACATATCCGCCCTCTCTCAATGGTAAAGCCGGTCGTGCATCTCCAAACCTCTTCTTGAACTGGACGTTCATTTGATGCTCTGCCAACCACAGCGAAAGAATCGCTACTTCATGGGCAAAGTCGTCAATCTCAATACCGTAAAAATGGTCAAGAGTGATCAGCGAATGGAGGGGGATGTAACCATCAAGATTCTTGCGTCGTTCGACAATTTCCATCTCAAGCTTACGAATCTCTTTGTATGTGATGATGAGGAAGTTTCCTGATCCACAAGCAGGGTCGAAGAATCGAATTTGTCTGATACGATTAAGGAGCTTTGCCAGCTTCTTGGCATCGTCATATGCCTTTTTAAACTCTTCTCGAAGGTCGTTAAGAAAAAGAGGTTCGATCACTTTCATGATGTTGGGAACAGACGTATAGTGCATCCCAAGTCCACCACGCTGTTCAGGGTCAACCACCGCCTGAATCATCGAACCGAAAATATCCGGGTTGATATCGGACCAATCCAATGCTCCGCATTCGATGACCAACCGTCGAGCACGACTCGTCATTTTGGGAGCATCATAGGAATCGCCAAACAACCCACCATTCACATAGGGGAACTTGCAAAGCTGATCGATACAACCTTTACGGCTTTCAGTGTTTAGCACCTCGAAGAGCTGGTTCAGGAACTTGTCCAGATCGCTCCCATCGTCTTCGGTCAGTTCGGTGATGGCCTTGGAAAAGATGTTGTTCGGGAAGATGTCGGTATCTTCCGCAAAGAAGCAGAACAACAACCTGGACAGGAACACGTTCAGCTTGTGCCGTTCTTCCGGGTCTTTTTCGGCATCGGGATTGTTCCGCAGAATTTCATCATACAGCCGCGCCATACGTTCCGCAGCTTTGACATCTGCCGGATTCTCCATGGTCTCCGCATACCGTTCCCGACCGGCCCAAGGCATAAAGAACTCCATGTTCTTAGGCAGCTCAATCAACGGAATATCCAAGGTGTCATCAACCTTGGTGTCATACGCCAGCAAAGACTTGTAGTCCGTGACCACGAAGAATCGAGGCTTATGTCTCATGCATCGTTGGTCGTTCCGCAACTCCTCCATCTTGGTAAACAAAGAACCCGAATCAGCGGGCTGAAACAGCACTTTGCGTGCAAGTATCAACTGCCCCTCAATGTTAGACCGATTATTGGTTCCATTCCTCAGCTGAGTGATCTGCGCCTTCGGAGTGGAATAAGTAAGAAGCAGGTCGAAAATAAAGTCATCTTTGGAAACGGGATCAACAAGCTTCTGAAGCTTTTTATAAAGCTGGGTAGTATTCATCTTAGCTGACTTTCTCGGTGTTCAAATGTGGCAAACGTCATGATTGGAGGCTGTCTTATTGAGCCTTCAGGATTTAATACGCGAAATCTATAGCAATTCTCAAGTCCCATCAAGAGCAGACTTCATCAAGTCACTCCAAATTATAGTGCAGTACTGAGCACACTACTAAATCCACTCCGTGCCTTTTAATCATCAAACACAATCAACCTCAGTAAAACCACACCCAAAAAGAACCAATGCAATAAAACAAAATTTTGATATTATTGACTAAATTCTACAGTGGTGTAAGATTAACTCAATACTATTCGACTCATTTTTTATGAGCCGTCTCAGACTATGGGTGAGCTAAAACTGACGTATTGGTTGATCAGAAAAGCTAGGACATGTCCTTGAATCACCGAAGAACCCTCGATACATCGTCGCCGGCTTTTGGTCATTAAGTCGTGAACCCCTATGACCAGACTAGAAAAAGATCATGAGAATCTTGTACTAGCGGAGTTTAAAACTTGACGAGGAGCTGACCAGCCTCACTGACTAATGCTTTCCCAAACACACTTTAGGTGATTTGTGTTCGGGGACTTGAACGATTGTCCTGCCAACTCCAGTCATCATGTCATGATTTATGGACGCGGACTATAAACAGACTTGTCCGTCTCTTTCTCTGAAAGAGAAAGAGACGGACTGACGGGCACCCCACTACCACTGCTCTTCAACATGACAGAGAAAACTACGGCAGAACTACAGTGGCGGCCACCACCTCCTCCATGGGTACGCCCTGGTTGCACGACCACCCCAGCTCTCCGCTCGGAGACTAAGCCCAAGGGCTAAGCTAGAAGCTGGGGCCGTCTCAAAGCAACATAGCGGTACGCCGCTCCTTTTGCAGAGACATGGTTTTGACACTTACCGACCCTAGAATAATGAGGAGAACATGAAGTTACGTTACCAAGCCGATAAATTGTTAGGGAAAAATCGAAGAGCCGGGAAAGGAACCGTTTATAAAAAGCAAGGGCAGGTCAGGAGGCTATGCGACATGATTGAAAAAAAGTATGGCCTTGAAAACGTCCGAAATTTGAAAACAAAACACATACACGGAATTTTCTCTGACCTGAGAAAGACAGACAAAGCACCAACAACCTTAGCAAGTTATGCGACGGCAGCGAGAGAAATAGCCTGTGCAATAGGGAAAGAAAACATTGTCCCTAGGCATAACAAAGAGCTAGGGGCTTCACGCGCAGGAAACAGGCTAAAGCCCGTGATGGCCAACACTACTCATATTAAAGATATTACTGAACAACTCTACCAAAAGGCTGAATGGTTAGGATTGGCAGCAGAGATGCGTGCAGAATTTGGGCTACGAGCCCAGGAGAGTTTACTTTCTCACGAAATAGAGAATAACCGGCTTGTCGTTAAGGGGGCTAAAGGTGGAAGACCCAGATTTATCGGCATCACAACAAGTGAACAATTATCATTGATCAAGCGTGTTAAGGATCATCTAGGAGAAAACAATAAGTCATCATTAATTCCAAGTGAATTGACTTTAAAACAGGGTTTAAAAAAGCAGTCCAATACTCTTCACAGGCTTGGGGCAACAAAACGCAACCGTGCTCATGCGCATGCATCGAGGCACAACTATGCCCAGCAGCTAAGCAACCATGGGGTCTCACGTAACGACATTTCGCAGATACTCGGTCATGGACGAGAAGAAGTCGTTTCTCACTATCTTCCCTAGTGGTTAAAAAAGAGAGCTAGGTTCTCCTAGCTCTCTTCCTGAACATCCTATGCTCTTTTTATACAACGTTTCCTTTTACTATTTGGTGGATGCATTCGGTTTGATCGAGACGACTTTGTTGCTAAGTTGTTCTTATTATGAATGGTAGGCTGAAAAGTATCAGCTCGAGCCATCATATTACCTCGATTGGACGGCCTAAAAGTAAAGCCGCCTAAAGCCTCAAGCCAACTCTGCATGTCTTCATATCCATGGATAGCACTCCAGTCATATCCACGTTTACGCAAATGCTGATCGAGAATTTTATCATTAATCCAACCATCATTGCCGTATTTAACAGTAATGATCCTAATCAACCTGATAAGTTTAAGATGCCTCTTGATACCTAAGCTTTCTTTGTATCTTCCCTCCCGAGGAAAAGAAGCATTCGTGTAATAAAATATGTCTGAATTTAAAACATATTTGTCATTTGCATCATCTTTCCCAAAAGTCGCCACCAGCATTCCGCTATCGATGATTCTGGTCTGCACAAAAATATTTGCAGTATCAGATGTAATCAATGCGATGCCATCTATGCACTTGTTGCTCAATTTACAGCCTGTATCTGTGCCAACTGAGACGTCAATCATGTCCTTTTCGAGCTCAGGATACCGGATGTCGAGCAGATCAAAATCATGCGCTTCAAGTATCGGATTCCAAAGCGAACAATCATAGTAGGCTCCATTTACATAAATATATCCTTTGTCAAAAATCCCAAGATTGTGGATTTTAAGCATAATTCCAGGATAAAAAGTATGATGGACACTTTCCCCATCGCCAATTGCGACAAAGGTGAGTTCCTCAATAATTGAGTCGATAACAGGAGAAATTATCACAGTTATTCCTCAACCTTACAGCTTTTGGACTTACCAATAGGATTGACAGTATCAATAGTCTCAACTTTTCCAAGTTCGACAAACGAATCCAAATCAGCTTGGAGATAGACCACGCGTCGCCCCAATTTAGCGTATCGTGGCCCTTTACCGTAACAACGCCACACTTCCAACGTACCAGGGGTTATCACGCCCCCAAGATATTGAGCGGCCTGCTTCGTTCCATAATACTTACTCATAACTAACTCCTGTTTTAAAACTGGTTTGAAAAATCAATCCCAGGCCTAACCAACAGGAGAAAACATGGTCCAATCCAATCGTGTTTTGGATCACTTTTTTTAAGAAATTATGGGCATAAAGAAGCAAATAGTATTTTCGTAAACAGTTAATTTAATAACTCTATCAGCTACGTATTACCCATGTTTCTACATCTACTAATTCCTCGTCAGTTTGCTTTAAAATAATGCCCTTAGCATCCTCCAAAGTCGCCTCAGCTGTTTTTACAAAGCCCAGAAAACCAGGCTCGCCCCTCTCTTCAAGAGGCTCAGCCTTTCCAAAGTCGAAAAAACCATCCTTCGTCATAAAAATTTCATAATCTAAAAGGGTCGACCACAGATAAGCTACAGATTTATATTGAGACCAAATATGTTTGATTGTGCTGGACGCTCCGACTTTCGTGCCTTCAAAATATATCCGATAGCATCCTTCCTCTATCAACTCCTCAGCAGCCTTTCCTATGCCACATCCCTGAATAACCTTAGTGAATATTTCTCCAGCAAACTTACCTCTGCATGCCAACTGCTCGATAGAGCCAGACACCCCTGGACTTAGATAACGACTGCTTGCTAATATTTCCAAAAAATTTTCGTAGCTACCAAATTGCCCCTGATTCAAAACAAAACAAATCCTTCCTGCCTGTTCCTCATCGTAGCCAAATGTATCAATTAGGTATTTGATATGCCTAGTAAAACGCTTTGCCAAATATGCGCACAATTTATCTTGATCCACTTCACGAGGGTGAAGCATTATACTGGTGAGATAAGTAGATAAAATTTGGTTAACCGACCAATCATCTTTTTCGAGTACCTGCTGTGGAAATGAAATCACATTCATACTTCTTTCCCTTTTTTATTATCCCTCTCCACACCCATCAACAACTCAGCAGCCCTATCACTAGCTTGCTTTTTGATGTCTGGTAAAAACTGACCGTACCTCTTTGTCATTGAGGAATCTTTGTGGGTCAACAACTCCCCAATCATATCCAATGAAAACTCACCAGAGTTGGCGAGAGTCACGGCAAAATGATGACGAAGGCCATGGAAAATACGAAACTCTTTAGGCAGCTTCGCCTCTTTCTTGATCCGCATAACTGCCGTACAGCCAGTACGAAGTACCCCACTCTTGCCTGGAAAGATGTAAGGAGACGCAGGGAAATGATCATTGCGCCACTGAATCTGTGTCGAAAGCACCTCTTCAGCCATTCCATTCATAGGAATTGAAACAGTCTTGCCACCTTTGGGGGAACGCAGTGTAATAAGAGCCTGTTCAAAATCTACATCGCGGTTCTCAAGCTTGAATATTTCACCTCGGCGCATCCCTGTAAACATTGCTAATCTGAGCATTCTACAAACGTCTTGGGCTGGCCATTCATCGAGCACCTTAAGGAACCGCTGAAGTTGGGCAGGCTTTAAATATTCAACAACTTCATTATCACGCTTGGGCATCTGGATAGTGAAACCTAGAGGCTCACAGAGGCCATTCTTGACCCCGAAGTTGATAATCCTACGGGTTATCTCCAAACCACCCCAGATAGAGGCGGCAGACATTCCATCCATCTTCTTTTTAATCCGCTCCATATCCAATGGGCTGAGTTTCTTCACAGGCCGAGAACCAAGCACCGGGGCAACGTGATTATCATACCGCCCCTTGTCGATCTTTGCCCCCTTAGAGGCTTCGCCACGAATCTTGAAATACTCGGTGGCAATCTCACTCAAAAGGACATTGGCCTTACGATTCTCCTCACGAAGCTCTTTATGGGTTTTGACCTCCTCCCCATGCCGAGCCTTCTTCAAGCGGTCAGAGCGAAGGTCAGCGGCAATCTGAGGTGTATATTTCTCGGATATCCACCCGACCTTCTCCCACTTGAGTTTGCCGTCTAAACGGTAGGCGATATGGTAGCAAACGTCCGGCTTACCACGGTAACGTTTAGAGCTACTCTCGTAGTAATAGACACCTGGCCAACGCTTCCTATTGACAAGCAACCTTTGCCCAGTATTCTTTGATACCATCTAATCTCCTAAGGATACCCAACTGATTTACAAAGAAACACCACGATCCTGATCAAATTTTTTAATTGCAGAGCTAATTAAACAAAAATACTCATCGAATTCACTCATAACGAAACTCAAATATCCTTTTCGTATCATTAATTCGTTCCACTTAATATCTAGCTCGTCTTTACTCTCAATATATTCTAACAATTTTGAACACTTATCATCATCCTGCTCTTCCAGTTGACCAGCGTTATGAGCAAGAAGATTTCTAACCAAACGAATATAATTTAATGATTCCTTTTTCTCTGGGGAACAATTGAATTCATCCTCAAGATACTTCATACAACTACCAACTATGCTAAGTTGCCTATCACGCTTATATTTAATTCCTGAATATTCCTCCATTTTATCCACGACATACTGCAAATGTTTTTCCATTAACCCATAAACCGTTAATAATGCAGAAGATCGATGCAAGGTCGGATAATAGTCGAGAAAAATTTCATCCAAGCAATAGCAACCATCAGAAATCCCCTTATGACTTCTAGTAAGCCAACATCTACTTACAGAGTCACAATTGTCATACGGTTCTTCAATTTCATGAGTCTCATCCATCTCACTATTTTCAAAATCACTTGCCATACGTTCAACTGATTTCTCAATTTCAGATATAAATGTATGCACCAAATCCCCCTCAGGCAGCCCGTCCGAGGCCCACTGGGCAGGAATAAAATTCACCATATTGTAGGCCATAGAACATTCCTTCAAATAATAAAGATAAGATGTTTTTGATACCGACAACCATTTTTTGCTAACCTATTGCTAACACCTAGATCAATTTTAGGCAATTTCGAAAAAACTGGATTAAACTCAAATCGCAAAATATTACTTAAATTATCCAGTTATTACAGATGATATAAAAGGAAATTAAACAAGGCTAGATTTCGTTAAAGATATATCATCCTGCGTTCGGGACGCAGAGATCGGAGGTTCAAATCCTCTCATCCCGACCAGAAAAAACAGGCACTTACGAAATTTCTCGTAAGTGCCTTTTCTCATTTGTAGACCAGATTTTTGATTGTGGTCACACTTGAACTATTTGGTTTTCTGTCACATTTCTAGCCACTCCTTGTGGTGACAAGACAGAATATGAGCAAATATTAAATAACTATAAAGTCTCTATCGTTGCGCTCTCGGCGGATGCAGTTACAACCTGCATCATATACCGCACTGTTCAGCAGGTTCAAAGTTACTCCCGGCAGGAAAGACAACCAAATCCTCAACATCCTGACATATCCCAATCTGTTGCCCAATAGCGTGTTGATGGTGGCTCGGCACCAAGGCCTGGACCTCTTCACCGCTATCCAAACGAAGCGTATACAGGATTGTCGCACCACGAAAGGTCTTGGCCATAATAGTCGCCTCATGCGGGCTGTTGTCGTCATGCACAATGTCCTCGGGACGAATAAGCAAACTCACCTCGCACCCCACACCACAATGAGAAGAGAACACCCCTTCCAATGTTCCAAGCGCGCATTCAAGAGTTCTTTCTCCGGTCACTTTACCCGTGATGAAGGCTCCCTCGCCAACAAAACCTGCGACCAGTGTATTGCTCGGATGATGATAGACGGCATTAGGTGTATCCCATTGCTGCATTTCGCCACACGAAAGGACACCAACTTTGTCTGCCATAGCAAACGCTTCATTCTGATTATGAGTAACCATAAGCGCCGTAATGGACCGGGCCTTAAGAATTTCCCGGATTTCCGATGACAAGGTTTCCCGCAGTGCGACATCAAGATTCGAAAAAGGCTCGTCCATAAGTAACAGCTTGGGTTCCGGCGCCAAAGCTCTCGCCAGTGCAACCCGCTGTTGCTGGCCACCAGACAATTCATGCGGGAACTTATCTTGCTCACTGGCAAGACCGACTGTCTCCAGTAGTTCAACAACCCGCTGCTTCTTCACCTCGGAGGAAGCGCCAAGCAAACCAAAAGACACATTGTCCGCCACGGAGAGATGCGGGAACAAGGCGTAATCCTGAAACACCATGCCTATATTGCGATTCTCAGGAGCCACAGACGACGGACCGGATACAATCTGCCCATCGATAACGATACTGCCGCCAGCGATATCCTCGAATCCTGCGATGGTGCGCAAAAGAGTCGTCTTGCCGCACCCACTGGGCCCCAGCAAACAACCAATATCCCCCTCATTCAAGGAGAAGGTGACATTCCTCACCACATGCAACTCATCGTAAAATTTATTTATGTTGCGTACTTCGAGAAGAGATTTCGTCATAACTATTTCTCCGACTGCCGCGTGAGCAACAGCACCGGTAAAAGCCCGACAAGAATGAGAACGACAGCCGGAATGGCCGCCAGCTCCCACTCTCCCTCGGATGTATATTCATAGATTTTAACGGACAGAGTGTCCCAACCGAAAGGTCGCATCATCAACGTTATGGGCATTTCCTTCATGACATCCACCAGAACGAGAATGGCACCAGTCATGAGGCCCTTGTTTAGCATGGGAAGATAGATTCGGCGCAACAAGGCCGCCCCTGTAACTCCCATCGTGCGAGCTGCTTCGCCGATGGATGGCGTAATGCGCTGCATGGCAGCGTCCACAGACCCAAACCCGGCGGCAAGAAAACGGATCGCATAGGCAACAATCATCAACCCCAAAGACCCTTGAATGAAAGGAGCTGGCTTGCTTCCTGTGACCCACGCGACAAACGCAATAAGACCGTTGTCCAGCCATGCTGCCGGGATGAAAATCCCAACGGCCAAAACCGTGCCAGGCAAGGCATACCCTAATGTCGCTATGCGAGAGGTCCAGGTAATTGTCGTACCGGGATCATTACGTTTGGCAAACGCCAGGACCATTGCCGACATAGTAGTGACAACAGCACCGACCAATCCCAGTGACAGCGTCTTAACACTGTAGTCAAAATATCTGACGGTATCGGGACCAACGACTTCCCACGCCCACATGCCAAGTTGAATGCACGGGATGACAAAGGCCAGTAGAAAGACAAGTGAGGATGCTCCGAAAGCACTCCACCTCCACACACCCGAAAGTTTGATCCGATCCGCCTGACTGGATCGCCCCGCCTCGGTGTAACGCATACGGGTACGCAACCGCTGTTCCACAACCAATGCCGTCAATACGAAAATAGCGAGTACGGAAGAAATCTGGGCAGCACTTTCCAACGAAAAAAGACCAAACCATGCCTTGTAAATAGCGGTGGTGAAGGTGTCATAGTTGAAGATGGAAACAGCACCGAAATCAGCAAGAGACTCCATACAAACTAGCACCAGCCCTGCGGCAACAAATGGTCGAGCCATGGGCAGAGCCACTTTGAAAAACGCTCTTGAAGGTTTCATCCCTAACGTACGAGCTGCTTCCATGGCAGTCCTTCCCTGAGTCATAAAAGCACTACGGGCCATCAGGTATACATAGGGATAAAAGGCCAGTGAGAGGATGGAGGCCACCCCGAAACCGTTACGGATGTCAATGAATCCAATAGAAGGGAAAGCGGCCCGGAGTGCGGTCTGCACAGGCCCGGAGAAATCAAACAGACCAAGATACACAAAGGCGAAAACATATGGTGGAATGGCAAACGGCAACACCAATGCCCATGCAAAAAACTTGCGCCCCGGATAGTCACACGCTCCGGTGAGCCACCCCAACCCCACCCCCATGACGGCTGTCAATGGGACAATGCAGGCAAGTAGGAGCGCAGTATTGGAAACCAGTGTACCGAGTACATTTTCGACAAGGTGCTTCCACACTTCCTGTTGGGGGACCAACAGATGCCCGACGATCACAAGCAACGGAACTGCGGCTGCCAAAGCAAGCAAAACAGCTCCGAAGAACCAGCCAGGCGACTGGAAGTGGAAAAGACGCCGCCGGGAAAGAAATCCTCCCTCCCCAGCGGCACGTGCTTTCAAGGTATGTGGCATGACCTACTTATAGCCTGCACGATCCATCAGCTTGATGGCAGCAGCCTGATATTCGCCGTATTTGGCAACATTCATTGGGTTGCCCTTGAACTCACCCCAGGAGGCGACCAAGGGATCGGACTTGACGGATTCGTTAGCCGGAAACTCCTGATTCAAAGAAGCGAACTTCCCCTGCGCTTCGGCAGAGGAAAGCCACTCAAGAAGCTTGACGGCTTCAACCTTGTTCTTGCCATGCGTGGTAACACCTGCGCCGGAAACATTCATATGGACGCCAGTAGTAGCCTGGTTGGGCCAGTAGATAGCCAATGGCAGGTCAGGGTTCTTTTTGATCAGACGACCAAAATAGTATGTGTTGACGATGGTAACGTCACCGACACCGGCAACAACGGCTTCGATGGCCTTTGTATCACTGGCGAACGGGGCCACCGGCATGTTGGCAACCCAGGACTTGACGATCTTCTCGGTTTCGGGCTCACCCTTTTCTGCGATCAGGGAAGCGACCAGAGATTGGTTATAAACCTTCTTGGAGGTGCGAAGAAGGAGTCGTCCTTTCCATTCGTCATCACCAAGAGCTTCGTATGTGGATAGTTCAGAAGGCTTCACCTTGTTGGTGTTGTAAACGATAGTACGAGCACGGACAGACAACCCTACCCAACGATTCTTCGGATCGCGCAGGTGAGCGGGGATATTGTTGTTCAAAGCCGTGGAATCCAACGACTGGAGAACGCCCTCTTCTGCGGCGTGCCAGAGATTACCAGCATCAACGGTAATGAAAAGATCAGCGGGTGTGTTTTCGCCTTCAGCCTTGATGCGCTCAAGCAAAGCCCCTGCCTTACCGGTTATGTACTTGACCTCAACACCGGTTTTGGCAGTGTATGCCTCAAACAGAGGCTTGATAAGGTGTTCTTTCCGAGCAGAGTAAACAACGACCTCGCTGGCAAATGCGGACACGGTCCAGGCTGCAACCAATAGTGCAGTCAGAGAAAGGGTAATAAGTTTTTTCACGATATGCTCCTTGCGGTTTGCTTGAAAATGATAACGAATTTCAGTCGCAACTAAATCGAAGCAAAGACCATGTCAACAAATTTCTGACTATTTTGGTCGGATTTATAAAAGCCACTTATGAGTAAATCATAATTACTAAACCAATCCTCATTAGCCATTTCTTAGGCCCGTTTCCGTTTTAATGATTATGATTTAACGCTTATTATTTAAGCACTTATTGAGCTATATCCCATCTTCGTTGCACTGGCGTCATATTTTATACCCTCTGAATCCGAGTCTTAAAAATCAAGGGTTTATAGCCATTGCCATAAACCTTTTTGCTTTGATCTAACAACGTATTAAATTAACTGTTTTTTCTCAGACTTCGCGTTAGGAACCGATCTAATTGATTGGTAAATTCCTGTTTTTCTTTCGGACCAAGGGGAGAAGGACCGCCTGTTGCCATTCCTCCGCTTCGCAATTCTTCCATCAGATTGCGCATTCGCAGCAGTCCTTTGACGTTTTCTTCCGTATATTGCTGCCCGCGAGGATTCAGGCCAACAGCACCCTTTTCCACGATGGCGTCTGCCAGAGGGATATCGGCTGTAACCACGAGATCGCCCGGTTCGACCAGTCGTGCGATTTCATTATCGGCTTCATTAAAGCCGGATGACACCTGGAGCGTCTTGATGAGCGGAGAGGACGGCACGGAAAGCGAAACATTGGCCACCAGAGTAAGGCCAACTTCGCATCGAACCGCAGCTTTGAATAAAACTTCCTTTATGACGTTGGGACACGCGTCGGCATCAACCCATATCTGCATTGGTACTTCCTACATTTACATTTTGTTTTGAACAGACACCGCACTCTATACACATTTCGCAAACAATAAAAACCATGAGCACTTTCCCTCAAAGTCAAACTAAGTACAACTTATCGAGCACTTACACGATAACACTATCTAAAAACCACAAATCCCCTTGCGTACAAACGATGCATCAGATAGTTACACTTTCATCACGATGTCCTTCAGGTGGCTGGGAAGCCACAATAGGGAATCCGGTGCGAATCCGGAGCGGTCCCGCCGCTGTTATCTCCATAGAAATCTGATCCACGACGTCACTGCCACATGCGGGAAGACGGATCAGACGGGGAAAGCCAGAAGACCTGCCTGAAGCGTTTCTAGCCGAATCCGGTTCGCGGAAACCGTATACGGACTTGAAAGAACGTACCCATAACCCATTGCCGAGATTTCGCGGTCCTGCCGTGCGGTCAATTACGGTAATTGCGCAAGCAGTCCACTGCAGCCGACGTTAGTCGTGTCTGCAGCTTTTCCGCGCTTCCTGCTTGCTAAAGAGTATTACATGCCGAGCAAAATCCTGAAACGTGACGGTTGTATCGAAACATGGTCCACCAAAAGAATTGGTGACGCCATATTCAAAGCCCTGAAAGGCAGCGGAATCAAAGATCCGATTCTGGCCGAACGCCTGGCTGGAAAAGTTGCCCAAAAACTGGAGAATCAGGAGATTCCCGAGCAGGAGCTTGTTCAGGACACTGTCCAACAGGTGCTGATGGAAGCCCGCTTGTACAAAGTGGCTGAACGCTTCATTATATACCGTGAAAAAAGACGTGAACTCCGTTCGCAAAACGATGCATTTCTCGACATTTCCGGTGTGACGGAGAGCTACCTCGAAAACGTCGACTGGCGAGTGAGTGAAAACTCCAACATGGTACACTCCTACCAGGGACTGATCCTGCACATGGCCGGAGCCGTTCAGGCACGCTACATGCTGGAAAAATACCCGGAAGAAGTGCGGATGGCCCATACCCACGGCTATTTCCACATCCACGATCTCTCTTTCGGCCTTGCTGGATACTGCTCCGGTTGGAGCCTGCGCGACCTTCTTCTGGAAGGATTCAACCTGCGCGACCGTTGTTCTTCTACGCCCGCAAAGCACTTTGATTCCGCTTGCGGTCAGATCGTCAACTTTCTCGGCACGCTGCAAAACGAATGGGCCGGAGCACAGGCGTTCAACAACGTTGACACCTACCTCGCTCCGTTCGTCCGCAATGACGGCCTGACATACAATGATGTCAAGCAACAGGTTCAGAAACTGCTCCACAATCTCAATGCAACTTCCCGTTGGGGCGGCCAAAGCCCGTTCACCAACTTCACTTTTGACTTTGTGCCGCCTGCGCACATTGCCAAGGAAGCCGTCATTATCGGTGGTCAGTTGCAGGATTCGACCTATGGTGAGTACGCTGAAGAAATGGCCATGATCAACCGGGCATTCCTCGAAGTGATGCTCGAAGGCGATGCCGACGGCCGCATCTTCTCCTTCCCCATCCCGACGTACAACGTCACCAACGATTTCCCCTGGGAATCCGAGGAAGGCAAGCTGCTCCTTCAGATGACCGCCAAATACGGCGCACCCTACTTCCAGAACTTCATCAATTCCGACCTGAACCCGGAAGATGTGCGCTCCATGTGCTGCCGCCTCCAGATGGACCTTCGGGAAATCCGCAAGAAGACCGGCGGCCTGTTCGGTGCTGGCGACCTCACCGGATCAGTCGGTGTTGTCACCCTGAACCTGCCCAAGCTCGCATACCTTGCGCACAACGAAGAAGACTTCATCGACCTAGTGACTGAATACGCCCGTCTTGCCAGCGAATCCCTGGAATTCAAGCGTAAAGTAGTTCAGCAGAACCTGGATGCAGGCATGTTCCCGTTCTCCAAACGCTACCTGAAAAACGGCTTCAAGGGCCACTTTTCGACCATTGGCCTGATTGGTGGACATGAAGCGTGCATGAACCTGCTTGGCAAAGGCGTGGATTCCCCGTCAGGCTCCAGACTCATGCAGCGCACCCTGAATCAACTCCGCCGACTGGTGGTCGAATTTCAGGAAGAAACCGGCAATCTGTACAACCTGGAAGCCACTCCGGGTGAGGGTACCTGCTATCGCCTCGCCAAGATTGATAAGGAGCTCTACTCCGACATCTACACCTCTGGCGGCGAAACCCCGTACTACACCAACTCCACCCTGTTGCCGGTTGGCGTCAGCTCCGATGTCTTCTTTGCCCTTGAGCATCAGAACGACTTGCAAACCCTGTATAATGGAGGCACAGTCTTCCACACCTTCCTGGGCGAAGCCGCACCGGATGAAGAGAGCGTGAAGAACTTCCTGCTCAAAGCCATGAGCAAGACCAAGATTCCGTACATCTCGGTAACACCTACCTTCTCGGTCTGCCAGGATCACGGGTATATCTACGGCGAGCACTTTGATTGCCCGACCTGTGACAAGGAAACCGAAGTGTACACCCGCGTGGTCGGCTACTATCGCCCCGTGGGACGCTGGAACAAAGGCAAGCAGGAAGAATACAAGGAACGCATCGAATACTCGCAGGACACATTCTGCACAACGGCATAACAACGCAACACAATGATTCTTGATGCCAACCAGCTTGCCTCAATCAGGCAGCATAATGACGAAGAACTTCGTCGGGGTAGCCGTGCCACGCACGGC
>CEUM01137227.1_pt1 | contig 42300 bp, 39 predicted proteins | sample 356421 | NCBI WGS metagenome assembly CEUM01 (sample SAMEA2622716, study PRJEB7988) | marine metagenome | biome: marine biome (ENVO:00000447); feature: surface water layer (ENVO:00002042); material: "saline water (ENVO:00002010), including plankton (ENVO:xxxxxxxx)" | depth 5 m
GCGGGCCTGGCGAAGTTCTCTGCCGGACAGCTTGGTGATGTCACGACCGGCGATAAGGATCTCGCCACCTGTCGGTTCGATCAGTCGGTTGATGCAGCGCAGCAGGGTGGATTTACCAGTACCGGAAGGGCCGATGATGGCAACGGTGCTGCGTCCGGACACTTCAAAGGAGATACCTTTGAGAACCTGTGTTCCTGCAACATATTCCTTAACGACATTATTAACGGTAAGGGAACGGGAGGTTGCCCCCCCATTCCCATTATTGCTTTGATTAGTCACAGTATGCTTACTTCTTTTTCTTGGCGGCTTCTTTGGCTGCCATGGCTTCCAGTCCGGCCTTGTTGTAGCTGGTGCCGGTGGCGTCAGCGATGTCACGGATTACCTTCCAGTCAACCTTGTAGGTGATGGGGTAGAAACGGTCGGCACCCTTGAAGGAGTCCTGCATGCTCTTGGGGAAGCGGTAGGTCATGAAAGCGCCGATGATCTTCTGGGCGAGTTCAGGACAGAGCTGGCTGGAGATACCGAAGGAGGAAGTGGGGAACTTGGGGCTGCGCCAGATGACACGGAGAGCGTCCTTGTCCACACGGCCGGCTTCGATCATGCGATCGTAAACGTCGGAAGCAACAGGAGCTGCATCGTAGTCGCCGTGAACAACGCCGAGGATGGACTGGTCGTGCTTGCCGGAGTAAACAACGGTGTAGTCCTGGTCAGGTACGAGACCCAGTTCGGGGAACAGAGCGCGAGGAGCGAGGTTACCGGAGTTGGAGGAAGCGGAAGTGTGAGCGACTTTCTTGCCCTTGAGGTCCTTCATTTCCTTGATCGGGCTGTCTTTCTTGGTGACAACGACGAGGTTGTAGCCCTGGAAGCCATCAGGGTAACCCTTGACAGCGATGGGTACGTAACCAGCGAGGTTGACGGCAAAGCCGGTGGGGCCAGTGGAGAAACCAGCAATGTGCAGCTTGCCGGAACGCATGGCTTCAACTTCAGCAGCGTTGGACTGAACGGTGTAGTAGATCACTCGCTTGCCGGTGACGTTGCTCAGGTATTCCTGGAAGTCGGCAAATGCGTCTTTGTAGACCGCAGGATCTTCAACCGGGGTGTAGGTGAATACCAGCGTGCTGGGATCCTTACAGTTATCAGTGGCGAAATCGGCAACCATGTCGCCATCTTTGTCAGTGTACATCTCATCCAGCACGGCAACTTCACCGGCAAAGGCGGTCGCCGACAAGGCCAACATAAAGACGAGTGCGAGAAAGACCGTCAACCGTTTCATAACAAACTCCTGCAATGTTAATGATGTGATTTTGTGAAGGGTCTGCCGTCCAGACACCTTCATCTCACGAAAACGTATCGGTCCTGTACCAGATGAAGTGTATTGGATCAATCTGTTTGCTTGGTCAGGGGAAATACTATCATTAAATTATAATGATGCTTTACCACTGAAAATAAAGACAAAATTTCAATCCCATTTCCCCAAAGTCGATAAGTAAATAAATTCCATACTAAAATTGTCGGTAATCACAGAGCGTTCGTTGCTTTTGGGGAGGGCCCTTCAATATGTGGAAAAGGCTCCTGAAAATAAAAAGGCCGGCAGCCAACATGGTGATTGGCTGCCGACCCGAATGGGTGGAATATGGGTGTGGACTAATCGGTCTTCAGCTTTACCCAGTAAGCGTCATAGATTTTCATGGCCTCGCCAATGTAATCCTGAAACTCGCCCCGGGCAGCAACTTCTTCCGAAGGATAGACGATGGGGTTGTTACGCACCTCTTCAGGCAGGAAGTCCAGCGCCTTGGCGTTGGGGGTTGAGTAGCCCATTTCGGTGCTGATCAATGCGGCAACGTCCGGGCGCATCAGGTAGTTCAGGAAAGCATGTGCTTCCTCGATGTTTTTTGCTCCCTTGGGGATGCACAGGGAATCCATCCAGAGGCTGAATCCTTTTTCCGGGTAGATATAGGTGATCTCCGGGTTTTCCTGGTTGGCGATGTATGCTTCGCCGTTCCAGACAACGCCAACAAGCACCTCGCCGGAGAGCAGCGCCTGTTTGGGAGAATCCGAATCAAAGACGCGAACCATGGGAATCAGCGACTTGAGCTTCTGGTACGCCTCTTCAAGACGAGCCGGATCTGTCTCGTTGAGCGAATAACCAAGGGACTTCAGGGCAAGGGCAAAGACGTCCCGTGGGTCGTTGGGCAGCAGGAGCCTGCCGTCCATTTCGGGTTTCCACAGGTCATCAATGGAGTTGACGGCTCCGGTGCCGAGCATGCCGGTGTTGACCGCGATGGCGGTGGAACCCCACATGTACGGCAGAGAATACGTGTTGTCCGGGTCAAAGGACTGATTCACGAATTTCGGTGCCAGATTGCTGAAGTTGGACAGCTTGGACTTGTCCAGCGGCAGCAGCATGTCCTGACGGCGCATGAGTCCGACATAGTCCGAAGAAGGGACGATGATGTCGTATCCGTCCCCGGCCAGTTTGATCTTGGCGTACATGGCTTCGTTGCTGTCGTAGTTCGACAGGTGAACCTTGATGCCTGTTTCCCGAGTAAAATTCTGAACCACCTCGTCCGGAATGTATTCGGACCAGATGTACAGGTAGAGTTCACCGCTTCCGGCAATGGAAGGGGTGGCCAGCAACATGACGAAAAGCAGAGCCAGTAGTGTTTTTTTCATTGTTATTTCTCCTTGAGCAGTCGCCGCGATAAAAGGACGGCGACTACGGTTATAGCGATCATGATAACGCTGAGCGCGTTGACATCGGGTTTAATGCCCAGACGGACCATGGAGTAGATTCTGAGCGGCAGAACTTCATAGGTCGGTCCGGTGGTGAAAAAGCTGATGACTACGTCATCAAGCGATAAGGTGAAGCTCAACAGCCAACCGGCTGCCAGGCCAGGCATTGCCATGGGGATGACGACGCGTCGGAAGAGCTGGTATTCACTGGCTCCCAAGTCGCGGGCCGCTTCAACCACGGATCGGTCAAAACCCCGAAACCGTGAGTAGACGGTCGCAGTCACGAACGGGACGCACAAGGTTATGTGTCCCATGAGCAGTGTCCAGAATCCAAGGGTCAGCCCCGCACTCAGGAAAAGCACCAGCAATGAGATGGCAATGACGATATCCGGGGACATCATCATGACGAATACGCCACTGAACATGGCCCGCCTGCCCTTGAACCGGTACTGGTGCAGCATGAATGCCGCCAGCGTGCCGATGATGCAGGCAACCGTGGCCGAGACCACCGCAATGGTCATTGACCGAAGGGCCGCATCGATCAGCGTGGTGTTCTCCAGCAGCTTGCCATACCATTTCAGGGTGAACCCCTGCCATGACAGCGAGTACTTGGAAGCGTTGAATGAATACAGCGCCATGACACCAAGCGGCAGGTACAGGAAAAGGTACACCAAACCTGCGTAAGCTGTTTTAATGTATTTCATCATATCTTGGCCCTCCTGCCCGAACGGCGAACACTCTGAAAATACAGCGCGAGCAATACTCCCATGATGACTGTCATGGCGATGGAAGCCGCTGCGCCCATGGGAAGGTCGCGTGCGGTAAGGAACTGATCGCGGATGTAGTTACCCAGCAGCATGGTCCGTGCTCCACCAAGGATGTCCGGTATGTAGAACATGCCCAGTGCGGGCAGGAATACCAGCATGCACCCCGAGAGAATGCCCGGCGTGGTCAGCGGGATGGTTATCTTCCTGAAGGTAGCCCACCTGCTGGCTCCCAGATCACGCGATGCTTCGATCAGCCGATTGTCGAGTTTTTCCAGCGCGGCATAGAGCGGCAGGATCATGAACGGCAGCAGCGTGTAGATATAGCCGATGAATATAGCGGTCTCGGTATACATGATCTTGAGCGGCATATCGATGATACCCAGGAACATCAGGGTTTTGCTCAAAATACCGTCTGCCTTGAGGACCGCGACCATGGCGTAGGTGCGAATAAGGGTGTTGGTCCAGAAGGGAATCATGACCAGCAGGAGCATGAGCCGCGCACGTCGTTTTTCGGATCGAGCCACAATGTAAGCGAACGGATACCCGATCAGGAGGCACAGCGCCGTAGCAGCCGCAGCCATGAACAGGGATTCGAGCACCATGAAGCCCAGTGCCGGTTCCAACAGGCGCTGATAACTTTCAAGGGTGAAGATCGGTGCGATAAGATCGTCCGGATGACGTTGCAAAAAGCTGACGCCAGTGAGCATCAGGGTAGGCACGGCACCGAAGACGATCATCCAGCAGATGACTCCGCCGATGACAAAACGTTTGAAAAGACGATTATCTTTCATGGGGCAACACCACTTCCCACCCCTCAAACCATCCCACAGCCACGCGGTCGCCAGCGTGGAAGTAGAGGTTCTCGGCATCTTCGTCGAAAAACTCGGAAACGATGATCTGTTTGCCATCATCGAGGGTTATGTCCACATCGTAGGTCGCACCCTTGTAGAAGGTCCGCTCCACAGTGCCTTTGAGCATTGCCTTGGCAAACTTCTCCGCCAGTTCGGGGTCGTCTTCCACTTCGCGCATGACTTCGACCCGGAAATCCTCCGGACGCAACAGGACATGAATCCTGTCGCCCTCGGAAAAATCACGGTTGGATTTGACGACAACAGGGACTCCGGCCACTTCAGCCTCGTAGGTCGTGTCCTTCACTTCGGTAATGGTTCCATTAAGAACATTGATCTCTCCCACGAAGCGGGCCACATAGAGATTGACCGGATTTTCGTAGATATCCTTGGGGCTGCCGATCTGTTCGATGACTCCCTCGTTCATGACGACAACGCGATCAGACATGGTGAATGCCTCTTCCTGGTCGTGAGTGACGAGGACAAAGGTGATCCCAAGGGTGCGCTGCAACTCTTTGAGCTCTTTTTGCATTTCCTTGCGCAGGCGGTGATCCAGCGCGGAAAGCGGTTCGTCGAGCAGAAGAACTCGCGGCTTGTTGACGATGGCGCGAGCAATGGCCACACGCTGCTGCATACCACCAGAAAGTTCGGACGGCATGCGGTTGACCATCTTTTCAAGACGGACAAGAGCAAGGGCGGCAGGAACTTCTTTGGCAATGGCTGATTCAGCCATGCCCGCAATACGCAGGCCAAAGGCGACATTGTCATACACGTTCATGTGCGGGAACAGGGCGTAGCTCTGGAAAACGGTGTTTACCGGACGAGATTCAGGATCAAGGCCGACCATTTCTTTACCGTCGATGCGAATGGTGCCGCTGTCGCACTGCTCGAATCCGCCAATGAGTCGGAGAATAGTCGTTTTGCCACAGCCGGACGGCCCCAGCAACGTCAGGAACTCTCCATCGGCTATGGATAATGAAATGTCCTCAACGGCGATGTCGCCGTCAAACGACTTACTGATGTTGGATAATTCTATTACGTTTTCCATTATGAAATATTGCTCTATTAATTGTTATTGGAGGAAAGGCCCGGGTGAGGAGCCGCTTCTGCCCCGAGCGGCAGACGCTTTGCCGCACGTAAACGCTGCTTGAGGAATTCCGTGCCTGGATTGATAGCCGTGTGGGCGAGAATGGCGGCAATCAGTGTTGCAACCAGTATATGCCAGCCTATCGGCTCCTCCCAGTATTCCTCGAAAATGGCGATAGCACTGAAATGCAGAAGGTAAAAGGGGTAGCTTATTTTTCCTATGTCCCTATCAAATCGAGTCACACTGAAGGTTCGGAACACAAATGGAAGAGCCACCAGTATAACCGCAGGGAGTGCGAACGGCAGATACGGGTCGTCCACATCTCCGACAATAAGGATGACACCTACAAGCATAATGAAACAGAAGTAGTCGATGGCCTGTGACTGCTTAGGCAGGATCCGGTAGTACCGGTATGCCAGAATACCGCACCCGAATAGCCAGAATTCCGTTGGGAAAAAGCGTTTGAAGAAGACGACATCCGCAAGAGAGCCCGACATTACGGCTATTTTGGCCAGAAGGCTGATGGCGACAACCCCGCACAGGGTGGAGGTTTTGAGTCGAACCAGCAGTGGGGCCAGCGCATAGAAGACGATCTCAAGCGACAGGGACCATGCCTGTATGAGCGGGGCATGTTTCCAGATGCCGTGACGGCTTGCCTCGACAAAATGCAATCCGCCGTCCGCTGATTGAGCCAGGCTGAAGAGCAGCTCCTGGCCGAATACGCAGGCGGAAGTCCAGAGCATGATGGCAAAGGCCAAAGGATCGGACAGGAGCGACTGCATTTTGTCGAGACCGGTCATCGGGTGAATATCTCCGACTGTCAGCAGGGCAACACTGATGGACAAGCCAATGAGGTACATGGGGTACAGCGACAGAAAGCGCCCCCAGTAAAACTCTCTTGACGAGCTGTAAGTAGTGTCCAGTATCAGCGCTATGTAAAAGCCCGAAATGGCGAAGAACGCCAGAACCGCTTCATGTCCGTCAACAACCGGCACTTCCAGAAAGGGGAAGTGCGAGTTGAAGACGGCGATAGCGAGCAGAAGTCGGATGATGCCCATGGCTATCCTTTGCCCCGAGTTCCGGTTTTACCGGGTTTGGCGTTTTTCTCGATAAAATCGATGATCTTGCCCGAAAGGCTTTTGCCGGTGACGGTTTCGATGCCTTCCAGACCGGGTGAGGAGTTGACCTCCATGACCACCGGACCGTGGTTGGTTCTGAGCAGGTCGACGCCACAGACATTCAGGCCCATGATCTTTGCAGCGCGCACGGCAGTGGATCGCTCTTCGGGAGTGATCTTGATGGTGGACGCGCTGCCACCACGGTGGAGGTTGGAGCGAAATTCGCCCGGAGCCGCCTGACGCTGCATGGAAGCGACCACCTTGCCGCCGATGACGAGGCAGCGAATGTCGCGGCCCTTTGCATCCTTGATGTATTCCTGAACCAGAATGTTCGCCTTCACGCCCTGGAACGCCTCGATGACGCTTTTGGCAGCCTGATTGTTCTCAGCCAGCACCACGCCAATACCCTGGGTTCCTTCCAGCAGCTTGACCACGAGCGGTGCGCCACCGACCATCTCGATGAGGTCGTCGGTGAACTTGGTGGAGTTGGCAAAGCCGGTCACGGGCAGGCCGATCCCCTTGCGGGACAGCAGTTGCAGGGAGCGCAACTTGTCACGGGAGCGGGTGATGGCAACCGATTCGTTGAGGCAGTACGTTCCCATCATTTCAAACTGACGGACAACAGCGGTTCCGTAAAAAGTAATGGATGCGCCGATTCGCGGGATCACGGCATCAACATCCGACAAATCTTCCCCTTTGTAATGGATGGTCGGGTGGTGGGACGCGATATTCATGTAGCAGCGAAGCGGGTTGATAACCTGCATATCGTGTCCGGCGGCTTTGCCTGCTTCTACCAGTGCGTTGGTGGAGTACAGGGAACGTTTTCGAGAGAGAATTGCTATTTTCATTTTACTAAAAGGGGTGGGTAAAAGGTTGCTGAACTGTATTTGCCTGCCTGATAGGAAAGTTGCGGGTCGACAATCAGTCGTCCCTTCATGGCCGATCGACCAAGCAACATGCGAAATTTCATCTGATCACGGTTGGTCAGTGTCAAATCCATCATCCATTTTCGTCCGCCGATCTCCAGTGCGGTCTGAATCACAAAACGCTTCTGGGTATGCCCTCCGGAGTTTTTCACCTTTCTCCTGTCAATGAGGGGCGCTTCGCAGTGGAAGGAAATGTCGTCCCGTTGCTGGATCGGGTGAATATCGAAGCGGACAAAACGCTCCCCATCCCGATCAAATGGTTCGATGTTGAACGCATGGATGGCGGAGGTTGCGGCGCCGGTATCGATCTTCACTTTGATCCCCGGAACAGCAAAATCGGGCAGCGAGACCCATTCCCGCCACCCGATGATCATTTTCGGTTGCTTGTGAGCTTTCATTGAACAAAATCCTATGAAGTATTTGAAGCGCGACCCGTCACGGTAGCGTCGCTGCCGTAAGACCGGTTTTCAGTTTGAGGCGATGCTGTCGGCATCAGGGATACACCCGGCCTACCAATCATCGTCTTCCTCATAATCAATGTCATCTTCCAGTTTGAAGTTGCGGACCTTGATCCGTATCGATTTATTCGTTTCGGTGATGACGCCCTCTGCCGTGATCCATCGGTCAATATGATTGACCAGTGTATCGGCCTGGTCATTTTTTTCAATGATGAATTCCTCATCTCCATCAACAAGAAGGATGAGAGAGGAGACTCTTTCATTGTCCCACTCCGAGGGAAGGATCTGTCCGTAAACAGTGTCTTCATAGATATCAATGGGCATCGTTGCTCCGGTCGTTACTGTTGTTGTTCTTCTTTGCCGTCGGTGTCGATATCGAAGCGGTAAACGACATCTCCGGCACTAGGGATAAACTGTTTGTGGAAACGGGTTTCCTGGGTGAAACCATTGGCCTCGTAAAAGAGCCGGGCATTCTCGAAGGAGCGCCCTCCGCCGGTTTCAAGAAAAATTCCTTTGCCACCTGCCACTGTTATCTGACGGATCATCTCCGAGAGGAGAGCTGAACCGATGCCCAAGCGTTGGCAGGCGGGGTCTACGGCGATTCCGTATAATTCATAATATCCGTCCCAGCGATCAATGGGACCGAAACAGATGAATCCCGCTGTCCTATTTTCCCCGGTTGTGCTGTACGTGGCCTTGAGAAAAATGTGGGGTTCATTGCCGTCGCTGTACGCACTGTCCCATGCCATGTCTTCAGTCGACATCATGAGATCGGATGCGAACAGGCCGCTTGATGCCGCCATGTCCAGCAGGGTGTCGACATCATCCGGCGTGATGCCTGAATGAATGCTGACTTCGATGATTTCGTTGAACCGGGGTTCTTCTTTAATGGTGATGTCCATTATGGTTTTCTCGTGTAAGAGGGGTGACTGGTTAGCGTGTCCACTTCATAGAGGCGGTCAAACACTTGCCCTTGTGATCGTATTGTTCTGCCCCGGGCGGAAAGCGAGCACGTCAAACTGCTTCTTTTCGCCGACAAGGTCTTCTTCGGGATATTCACTCGCCACAATTCGTATGGTCTCAACATCAATGATCAGTTCGTCATCGGATACGTGCAGCGTACCGATAGCCTCGCAGATCTTTCCTTCCAATTGGTAGTTGTCCACGCCAAGGAGCACATAGTCCTGAGCTCCATCATTGATGATCAGATTGTGTCCGGAGCTGACCACCAGCCCCCTGATGGACACAGGTCTCCCTTCCGGCTCCCCGGCGTGGACAGGCAGTACACATGTTGTCAGGAGCACTGCTATGCACGCGAAAGTTCTCAGGGTTTTCATATCGTTCTACTCCTCTCCATCATTGATTGGAGTATAGCTTTCCAGGAGGATGGATTCCGAGTTGTCTGATTTGCTGATGACACCTGTAAAGAGAGCCTCTCTTTGAGACATGTCCTTCAGGTTCGGAAAACTCTCCAGGTTCTCAACCTTGATTTCTCTTTCGTCGTGGCAGGCAACGAGAATGCCGGTCACTTCAAACCGGTCATCCCACTGTGCAGGCACAACCATTCCGCGAATGGTCTGCTTGTGTGTATCTTTATGCTGTGTGTGTTTCATGTGCTTCTCGACTGATGTAGTCGCAAGCCCATGAGCATGGAGTGTGCCAAATGTGCATCATGTTGAAATGTATAGAGTATTTTGCAGCAGGTATAAAACGAGTAGGAACTTAAAGTTCCTACTTTTGAGGTTGAGTGGGGGTATTAGCGTGTTTGAAGGGTTGGATACAGTCGTAACCTGAAGACTTACCTATTTTATATACAATATTTTCAAGGTGTTGCGTGTAGCTAGGAACTTTCAGTTCTTTGTGTGTCAAAAAAGAGAACTTTCAGTTCTTGTTTATGAAGTCGCTACGGTGTAGTTGATGTCGGTTCATCAATTTATTGAGCTGACGGGTGGTTATTCCCGCTTTTTGTGCAGCATTCTTGATGATGCCCTGGCACTGATCCAGCAGACTGGAGAGGTACTGCTTTTCAAACTTGTCGATGGTGATCTGGCGTGCTTCCTTAAGTGGCAGGTCGGTTTTGACCGGTGCGGTCACCACTTCGCCCTGTGTGTCGATAAGGTCGGGCGGGAAACTATCGGGCTGAAGAACCTCGCCGGTTTCCAGAATGCAGGCTCGTTCGATGACGTTTTCCAGTTCCCGAACGTTGCCCGGCCAGTCGTATCCCTTAAAAATATTCAGGACGTGCGGGTGTATCCCTTTGATCTCCGTATTCAATTGCCCATTGAATTGACGGATGAATTCTTCGGAGAGTCGCGGCAGGTCTTCCTGTCGTTCCCTGAGCGCCGGGATGCGAATTGGGAAGACATTGAGTCGATAAAACAAATCACGCCGGAACTTTCCTTCCTCACAAAGCTGTCCCATGTCTTCATTGGTCGCCGCGATGATGCGTACATCAACGGGGATATCGTTCTCGCCGCCGACGCGCTGGAGAATGCGTTCCTGAATGATGTTGAGCAGCTTGACCTGAACAGACTGGCTGACCGTGCCGATTTCGTCCAGAAAGATGGTCCCGCCGTGGGCCAGTTCAAACTTGCCCAGCTTGCGCCGGATAGCGCCGGTAAATGACCCTTTCTCATGGCCGAAAAGTTCGCTTTCCACCAGCGTATCGGGAATTGCGCCACAATGAACGCTGATGAAAGGTTTGTTCCTGCGGTTGCTGTGGGCGTGGATGAGTTTGGCGATAAGGCTTTTGCCTGTCCCGGTTTCTCCTGTCAGCAGAACGGTCGTGCGCGTGCTCGCCACCTGCCGTATCTTGGCAAAGGCGTCGTGCATGGCCTTGCTGCGGGTGTCCACATACTTCAAAGAGTCCTCATCCCAAAACTGGTCACGGAGGTAGTTCAGTTCCGAGTGGAGCACGTCCGACTTGCGCACCCTGTCGACGATGAGGTCGAGTTCTTCTTTCTGAATGGGGTGAGTGAGATAACCGAATGCCCCGGCATTGACGGCGTCCACGGCGTCCGTGGTGTGTTTTTCATCGGCCATCACGATAATGGCGGCGGAGGGGAAGTGTGACCACATCTCTTTGAGCGCAATGTTTATGGGCGTATTGCTGCTCAGCAGTGACTCGACATCGACAAACAGCGTGTCCACTTCCCGGTCATTTTCCGGGATGGATGATTCAAAGGTGGTTCGGGCCGAAATTTCCTCATTTCGGTCGAGCAGATCGCCAATGCGCTTGGAGTGATTTCCGTCGCGGGTGATGACAAGCATTTTTCTCATTGTGTCGTGACTCCTCCTGTCCTTGTAAAACCAAGTTTGCAAAGGGACAATAAAAAAAGCTGCCAGCCGGAAGTGCGCGGTTTGTGAAGAGGGAGAAGTTCATGGTTGTAGGTATGACAAGGCCCCTGCGAACAGCGGTTCACAGGGGCTTGATTGGTGCTATGATTGACCATGAATGGGGGCAGGCCAGTTGCGGCTGTCCGGTTATCAGCTTTGCTGAATCTCTTCCCAGAGCAGGTCCATGATCTGTGATTTGACCGCAGAGAATTCCGGCGTGACGGTGGCCTTGTGGTCTCTGGGCCGGGGGATGGTGATGGGAATCTTCGCCTTGATGCGCCCGGGGCGGCTGGACATGATATAGACGTTGTCTGCCAGCAGAATCGCTTCATCGATGTCGTGGGTGATGAAGAGGATGGTGGTCTTCTCTTTTCGCCACACATCAAGCAGCAGTTCCTGCAGCAGTATCCGTGTCTGTGCATCCAGTGCGCCGAAAGGCTCATCCATCAGCAGCATGACCGGGCTGTTAGCCAGGACGCGGGCAATGGCCACGCGCTGCTTCATGCCGCCGGAAAGCTCCTTGGGCAGGGCGTTCTCAAAATCTTCCAGCCCGACAAGGCCGATATACTTGCGGGCTATTTCCGCCCGCTCGGCAGCAGGTACCCCCTTGAGGCGCAGGCCGAATTCGACATTCTTGCGAACCGTCAGCCAGGGGAAGAGCGTGTAGGACTGGAAGACCATGCCGCGATCCGCTCCCGGGGTGTCGATGTCGTTGCCTTCGAGGGCCGCGACGCCGGTGGTCTTCTGTTCCAGTCCGGCCACGATATTGAGCAGGGTGGATTTGCCACACCCGCTCGGGCCGACGATGACGGCCAGTTCACCGCGATTGACCTCAAGATTAATGTCTTCCAGGGCGATGACCGGTCCCTTGTTGGAATCGAATGTTTTTCCCAGTTCGTTGATGGCGAGCATGCTCATTACTTTTCGCTCCAGGGAGTGATGATGCGTGCGAGCACCTTGAACAGATAATCCGTGAGCAGGCCCAGTAAACCGATGATGATCAGGCCCGCGAAAATACGGTCAATGGCCAGAAAACGCTGGGCACGCAGGATCATGAAACCAAGCCCCGAGTTGGCAGCCACCAGTTCGGCTACCACAAGGTAGGTCCAAGCCCATCCCACGGTGATGCGCAGGTCATCCATGATGCCCGGTAGTGCGCCGGGGAAAAGGACAAGGCGGTATGTCTGCATCCGTGAAGCTCCAAGGGTGGCAGCGGCACGGCTCAGGTCGCCGGGAACGGCTGAAACGCTGTCCGAGACCATCAGCACCAACTGAAAAAAGGTGCCGAGAAAGATGATGGCGAATTTCTGGCTGTCGCCAATACCGAGATAGAGCAGGGTCAGCGGCACAAGCGCAACCACGGGCAGGTAACGGGCAAACTCCATGAGCGGCGAAAGGATGGAAGCCGCACGTTTTGATGTGGCGATGAGCATCCCGAGCGGTACGCCGACAATGGCGGCCAGCGACCAGCCGACCATGACGCGGTAGATGCTGTCCCATGTATACGAAAAGAGGATGCCCTCATTATACATTTCGCCAAAGGCAAGGAACACCTTGTGTGGTGCGGGGAGGAACAGCGGTTTGACCATGCCCGAGTAGGCGGCCATGGACCAGACGGCAAAAACAGCGGACAGGGACGCGATTGCAAGCCACGTCCCGGTCCGGAATATCAGCATAGGCTGCTTCATGTTACTTGGCGTTCACGTATTCAGGGGTGATCAGGGCGTCGAGGTCAACATCCTTGGTGATGATACCCTTGGACTTCCAGAAGGTGATGGCGCGATCAGCCACTTCGTAGATGTTGTTTTCCTTGGTCTTGTCGAAGAAAACCTTGTTTTCCTCAGCGCCAATGAAGGTGACGCCAGCGGCCATGTCAGCCATTTCCTGTGTCTTGAGGTGCATGGCTTTTGCCATGATGGCGTTGCCCTTGTCCGGGTTCTGCTCGTACCAGGCGATGGCCTTGTTCCAGCATTTGGTCATCTTGGCCGGAACTTCGGGGTGTGCCTTCACGTAGTCGGCGTTGAGCACGAAGACGTCAACAATGGTCTTGGGCATTTCCTTGGAAGAGATGAGGACGTGACCACCGTCGCGCTGGCCGGCGTTGGTCAGCCACGGTTCCCAGGTCACGGCAGCGTCGATGCGACCGGCTACAAAAGCGGCACCGGCATCGGAAGCACCCATTTCCATGATGTTGATGTCAGATTCTTCCACGCCGTACTTGTTCAGGATGGACAGGAAAAAGAAGTAGGAGGTGGAGGATTTGTCCAGCCCGACGGTCTTGCCCTTGAGGTCGGCAACGGTCTTGATCTCGGCGGAGGAAACAACGCCGTCGCCGCCGGAGGACTCGTCCATGCCGAAGATGACGACTTCGTCGGTACCCTTGGCGTAGTGGATGACCTCGCGGTCAAGCACGTTGCCGAGGCCATCGATGTTGCCGGAAGCCAGGGCTGCGGCGTACTGGGATTCATCCTCGATGATCATGATGTCCACATCAAGACCTTCTTCATCGAAGTAGCCGAGGTCCTTGGCAATATACAGCGGACCATAGCCGACCCATGTTGCATGGGCCACTTTGACCGGCGTTCCGGCAATGGCGTTGGATGCAAACAGCAGAACCGCGCAGAGGCTCAGTAAAATACGTTTCATGTCTCTCTCTCAATCAGTAAAAGTACAATTAAAAAGCGGCGCAAGCAGTGCTTGCACCATACTTTTGCCATCACTGCAATGTGTTGAACGGAATGGGGTAAATAAGATGGTTTCAGGCTAAAATCAATGTTTTTAACAGGATCTGAAAGCCTCTATAGGCAGAGAGGGCGGCGCTTGGAGGTCGTCCGGCCTTCGAGAGCGGGTCAGGTGTCTGTGTAACGGAAAGTCGTTACTTGTTCATCGGGAATGAGTTGCTGTAACGGTATCTCGTTGTGCTTTGCTTGATGCTTTTTGTTTTATGTATTTAATACAGTGACTTATCGTTTATTTGTTTTTGGCATATCTCTTGCCATTCTGATGCCTTTGCCGAGGCAAACAGGGAGGCGGAAGCGCTCTCCGTGTAGCCGGTCAATGATCATAACCAGAAGGATACTCAGCATGAAAAGAGAAACATATGCACCAACCTGTGGAACCTGTGACCCTGCTGCGGGTGGAGTACAGCAGAACCCCGATGCCGGGCCGAGGGCATCCTCTGTTTTCGGTCAAAAGGAAATCCACTGCGAAGTCTGTTCGCTCGGGCCTTGTGCTATTACTGATGAAAAAACACGTGGGACCTGTGGGGCCAATGCCGATCTCGTGGTAGCCCGAAATATCCTTCGTGCTGCGGCCATGGATGCGGCAGACCACGGCGCTCGTGTCGGGCGATCCATGCTGGCGCTGAAACAAGCTGCTGATAACGAAATCAGCCTGCCTGTTGCTGGCTCGAAACCAGTCAGCGCCATGGCTACCGAATTCGGCTTTCCTATTAAGGAGCAAAGTCTGGAGACTCTTGCCGGACAAGTCGCCGATACCCTTTTCGAGGACATGAACCGCGTTGTGTCGACTCCCCACAAGGTGATCGATGCCGCCGCGTCGCCCGAGCGTCGATTGACATGGTTCAACCGGGACCTGCTCCCAGTGGGGTTGCCACACGAGGTTTTTGAAGCCCTGCACCAGCCCACGGTCGGTACGCAGGATGAGTGGCGCATGACGGTGGATCGGCTCATGCGACTCGGTATTGCCTTTTCCGTTGATGCTCTGATGGGCGGTTCCATTGCTCGGGACGCCCTTTACGACAAGCCGAAAAAGATAGTTGCCAAAGCCAATCTGAGTGCGCTTGATGGGGGAGCGGTGAATATCGCGATTCATGACGTATCCCCGGAATTACTCGATTGTCTCGTGCAGGCTGCCCGTTCCGAGGAATTCCGCAAGTCGGCGGAGCAGGTTGGAGCGACAGGGATTCGCTTGTATGGAGTTTGCCTCTCCGACTTGTCGTTGGAAAACGAAAATTGCGGGCTGATACCTCTTTGCAATGTCAGCGGTTCAGAAGTGGCGCTGTCCTCGAGAGCGCTTGATTTGTGGTTGGCCGACAGCCGGTTGGTGCTCCCCGGAATCATGAACGTTGCCGATTGTCACAAGACGGTCGTCGCTACCGTTGGCGAGAAAGAGGGTATGGCAGGCGCCGAGCATTTCGGGGGCAATGATACTTCCGTTGAGATGGATGATCTGGCAGGGATGATTGTTTCGCGAGCTATCGAGAGCTTTGCTGGTCGACGGGATGTCAGGCGTGATGAAGAGCTGAACGAAGTCGTCGCAACTCTCGGGATCAGCCTGGATGCTCTTGATGCCCATTACGGCTGTCTGGAACGCGTTGCTTCGGCCCTTATCAACGGGCAAATCAAAGGCATTGTAATCCTAACGGGGTGTGCGAATACCTCGGGTGCCGATGAAAAGGCGTTGCTGAATGCCATTGATCTGCTCCTGGAAAATGACATCCTTGTCTTTGCCAGTGGATGCGCGGCAATGCCGTTGGTGAAGTCCGGGCGTTGCAGTAAAAAGGCGCTCGACCGGTGTGGTGACAAGTTGCAGATGTTTCTCAAGGGCGAGCTGCCTCCGGTGTGGCATTTCGGTGAATGTGTCGATAATGCCAATGCCCTGCATGTCTTCAGGGAGATCGCCAAATATGCCGGTAATGCAATGAAGGACCTGCCTTTTGCGTACCTTTCGCCGGAGTGGTCTGGTGACAAGGGAGTGGTGGTGCCTCTTGCGTATCGCATGTCGGGTTTTGATTCCTATCATTGCGCTCCGGATCCGGTATCAGGCTCCGAAGCGGTTCGACAGTTTATCTGCGAAGGCGCTCGGGAGCTGGTTGGTTCAAGCATGAAGTGGGACTCTGATCCTCAAGCAGTGGCTGAGATGATCATTGCCGATTTTGCGCAGGTGCGGTCTGATCGTTGCTGGAGATAGTATTCGTTAAGCAATGCCGCGTTAATAAAAAAGAAGGCGGCCCGCGAATTTCGCGGGCCGCCTCTTGTTGTGTGACAGGGGATGAGGGACTGGTTTTATAAGAAGGGTGATGTGTTTAACACAAGTAGCTGCGGCTTAGGGCAACTGGCTCGCTATTGCTTCTTGAAGATGATCAGCGGACAGTTTTTGCAGATATCTGCGCCGGGGAAGCCGTCGCCGGGGCGGGTGATGGAGCTGCTGGCCGCCTCGATGCGGTCCATGAGTCGCTGGAAGGTCGCCTTGAACTTGCTCCCCGGGATGATGACGTTGATCTCGCCGCGTTCGGTCTTGCCCGCATTGTAACTGCCGGAGCAGGCCGGGAGCATGTTGAATTCCTGCTCGATGAAGGTGAAGACGTTACCGCCGCAAGCCGATGAATTCATCGTGATATTCGGACGCAAGGGGTGGGTGTCGGTGGCGGCCATGTAGTCAACGGCCAGGTGATACGCCTGCATGTTGTCACAGTAGAAATGGATGGTGTCCGGCTGGAACAGACCGTCGATGGAGCCCAGCGGAGCCACTGCTATGCCGAGCAAACCTTCCCAAAGCTGGTGCTTGGATTTGACGAACCGCTCGGCCTGATCAAGGTCCTGAACGTACTTTGCGTGTCCCTTTATCTCGGCATCGTCCAGCCCTTTCCAGCCAAAGCTGTACTTGGCGTTGGCACACCCCAGTCCTTTGATGTCCGAATAGACGATCTGGCCCTGCATGCGCGCACCCAGTTCCCACTGACAGAAGGTCATGGGCTTGAGCGGTGTGTGGATTTCCGGGGCATCTTCCTGGAAGGAGGCCAGTTCTTCTTCATTGTAGAAAAACTTGACGGCTACCGGGTAGTGGTAAAGCCGAAGCTCCTTCATCAGTACGTCTTGCATTTCTTTATAGTTCAACGTGTTGTCTCCTTGGCTTGTTCACTCCCGCAGTACGAATCGGTGAGCCCAAGGTGATTGATGGCGTGAAAGCAAGCTCAGCCGACCTGCGGGAGTGAACCTTTGGAATGGAATACTCACTATGAGTGGTAAGCATTGAGCAAAGTGCATGCCTTGGGTGCTTATGCAGCGCATAAAATAACAAGGTCAATGGTAGATTTGTCTTAACTGTCTTGAATAATGTGTTTTTATTGGTTGGCAAAATGCTGGCCCGACTGTGTTCCTGTGGTTGGGATGGCTTGATACGCAGTTGTAAGAGGATTTGTCTAACTGTTTTTAACGAAATGCCGTTGTGGATATGACTGTTTTCCGTTGCAGCACGAAATTTCGGTGTCGCTACGTTGATGAAATATATTATTAGCCTTTAAAATCAGTTGATTAACAAGTTTCAATGGCTGGCACGGCGATTGCCTTTGTTTACTCGATGTGTGCGATTAACAGTACCTTTTCACTCAACCGGAGCCGCGGCTGCCGTCATTGGTGTTGTGATAGTAAAACGTTTCGTTTACTCTCACGACATGTCGGCCGAGCGCACATTTCATTTTAGCAATATGGAAATCCAATCACTGCTTTTGGAGATGGGTGAACAGCGTTCGACCTCTTCCCTCTTTCGCCTCATCGTTGACCGTCTTTCCAGCTTTGAAGAAGTCTCCCTTGCCCGGATATGGCTCATCAAGGAAGGGGATATCTGCTCGTCATGTCTCATGGCCGAGGAGTGTCCCAGCAGGGAACTTTGCCTGCATCTGGTGGCCAGCGCAGGAAGTCCGGTGCACGACTCAGCCGACTGGGGTCGAATAGACGGCACCTTTCAGCGGTTTCCCATGGGCGTGCGCAAGGTGGGACATATTGCGGCCACGGGAGTGTCCGTTGTGGTGGAGTCCATTCCTGACGATTCCAAATGGATTGCCCATCCCGAGTGGGCCAGAAAGGAAGGGATCAACGGTTTTGCCGGACAGCCCATCCAGTTCCACGGCGAAATCCTTGGCGTGCTGGCCGTCTTCACCAAGACCCGTATTGAAAAGCCTGCCCTGGATATCCTGAACATCATCGCTAATCATACGGCCACCGCGCTGGTCAATGCCCGGGCTTTCGAGCAGATCGAGGATCTCAAAAAACAGCTGGAAGCCGAAAATACCTACCTTCGCGAGGAGCTGGTTCAGGCCAGTTCTTACGGCGGGTTCATCGGTCGCAGCCTTGCCTTGCAGCGAATCATTCAGCAGATCGATCTGGTGGCACCCACCGATGCCAACGTCCTTGTTCAGGGCGAGTCGGGAACCGGTAAGGAAGTCGTGGCCCGCGAGCTGCATCAGCGCAGCAACCGCAGTGACAATGCGCTGGTCAAGGTCAACTGCGCCTCGGTCCCCAAAGAGCTGTTTGCCAGCGAATTTTTCGGGCACGTTAAAGGGGCGTTCACCGGTGCCCACGCCAACAGGGTAGGCAAGTTCGGGACAGCCAATAAAGGGACGCTCTTTCTTGATGAAGTGGGTGAAATCCCCTTGGAACTCCAGGCGCAACTCCTTCGTGTCCTTCAGGAGGGAGAGTATGAGCGCATCGGTGAGGAAAAGGTTCGCAAGGTGGATGTACGCATCATTGCCGCCACTAATCGGGATTTGCAAAAGGAAGTGGAGGCCGGTCGATTCCGTGAAGACCTCTACTTCCGCTTGAATGTGTTTCCGATCACGGTTCCACCGCTTCGGGCCAGACGCGAAGATATTGCGCCCCTTGCCGAGCACTTTCTCAAGCGGTCCCTGCAAGCCATGCATCGTCCCGCATTGAAATTCCGTCCTGAGCAGTTGCAGCAGTTGCATGGCTATGACTGGCCGGGCAATGTGCGTGAATTGCAGAATGTGGTTGAGCGCTTTGCCATTTCATCCATTGCCGGAGCGCGTCACGTGGATTTGCTCAACGGCTTGGGTGATGAGGTTACGCCATCTCCAGCCTCTCTTGATTCCGTGGATTCCGATGCGGTTTTGACCGAAGAGGAAATGATCCGGTTGCAGGTACGCAATATCGAGAAGGCACTGGAACGCTGCAATGGCAAAATCTACGGGCCGGATGGTGCCGCCAACCTCCTTGGAATCAAGCCGACCACCTTGTCGACCCGTATCAGCAAGCTGAACATCCGAAAAAAACGGTAGGCTGCGTCTTTTTTTCTCTGGTTGCGCCGTTGATTTCTCTCTAAGTCTCCTGGACTGCATCAACAGTCTTGTCTTTCCTTAGCCATTCTCCATTGATTTGTGAAAATTCCCTTCTGAGGGGTGGACAAATTCCATCATGGGTGTGAAGGCTGCGGTGGTTCGTTTGTCGAAGTGAAAATGGAACACCGGCATGTGGTGCTTCTTTGAAGCTGCACTGCTCTCTGGAACAGAAAAGGATTAGGCGGCATGAGGTTAGGAGAAAAAGTAAGAAGAAAGTTGGAAATGCCACTCTGGCAGACCATATTGAGAGTGGGGACACAGCAGATCATGATCGCGTTGGGTGCAGGGCTCTCTGCGTTTGCCTATGTGTTGTTTCAGTTGCCCTACAATCTGGCGGCAGGCGGTATATCGGGTCTTGGCGTCATCGTGAATTTCTACACCCAATTTCCGCCAGGTCTGTTTTACCTTCTGGCTAATATCCCGCTCTTCATTTTGGGCTTTTATACCCTTGGTCGATGGTCGTTCGTCTTTTCCTCGGCGCTCGCTGTCATCTTCTTTTCCATCGCCACGGAGTTTTTCACGTATAATATGCCGGTGGTGCTGGGGGATTTCCCCATTACGGAAAACACGTTACTCGCGACCATTTTCGCCGGTCTGCTGTACGGTGTGGGAATCGGTATTCTCTATCGGTACGGTGGAACCATTGGCGGCACTTCCATCCCGGCGCGTATCATCTACAACAAAACAGGCTTCCCCATGTCGCAGTCGTGTCTGTTCACGGACTTGCTGATCATTGTACTGGCCGGATTCGTGTTCAGTTGGGAGAACGCACTGCTGGCGTTCCTGGCCCTGTTGCTTTCGGGCATGGCATCGGATTTTGTTCTGGAGGGATCGAGCCAGCGTCGCAGCCTGATGATAGTGACCACCTCGCCGGAAGCCATCAAGTACGCCATGATGAACGAACTGAGAACCGGCGTGACCACCTGGAATGTGGAAGGCGGGTTCTCGGGAACGGAAAAGACCATGCTCTACTGTTCGCTTCTGCGCTCACGAATCTATGATGCGAAACAGATCATTTACACGCTCGATCCAAAAGCCTTTCTTGTGGTGGGAATCTGTCAGCAGACATGGGGTGGATACACGCCGCCCAAATAGGATCCACATTGTCAGGGAATGAACCTACTGTATTCCTCGGAATGCATCTGGCATCTCCTACGACCCAAACATATGGGTAGCGCAATACCTTCCAAGAATAAGCCCCTCGCAGATAGCACGCTGCGAGGGGCTTTGAAACTCCGATGCCATGTGTCGCGAGGTCCGGTGCGACGGCATACGGAGGTGTTCTATCAATCTGTTCGGAATCCTCGCTGAATTTCAGTCGCTGAAAAAGCAAATCCTAACGGACATCGAGAGCGTGGTGCCTCGGTGATTCCTGCCATGTTTCAGCGAACATTCGGAGCAGATTGTGAAGCGGGTAGGATAAACCCGGAGCGGGGGAGGTGCCCGCCCCGGGTGTTTGTGTGCTTCTGCACTATTGGATCATGCGTTCGACCTGGCCGATGTGTCGGGCTTGCTGCTGGCAGACCACGCCCTCACGAAGAGAGCGGAAGCCTGCGGATCAGCTGTTTTGACAATCATCGGCATCGGTCCTTTCTTCCCTAGTACAACCCGGTGGGGTGACAGGAGGAGGTGGCGCAACCGGTCAGGTCCTTGTCGCCTTCGAATTCTTCGAGGTGACAGGAGAGACAGGAGGTTTGTTCAGCGCCTTTCACATGCATCGCACGGAAGTAGGACAACTTGCCCTGTGCGTCCGGGTTCACATCGGTGTGACAGTTGGAACAGGACTCGGGTTCGTCGGCCACTTCGTTTTTGTGGTGACAGGTGAAGCAGTCAATGTATTCGTGACTGGAGTGATTGAAAATGACTCCGAGGTTACGATCACTTTTTCCTGCGATATAGTTGATCTCAAGATCGTCTTCCGGGGCATCGATCGATGCGACCAGTTCGTTTTGAGCAAAGGCCAATACTGCGGTAAAACAAACACACAGCAAAGACAGGATGAATATTTTTTTCATTATATTTCCTTAGAGTATGTAAGTTTACGCTTTCGCCTTGGAGCCGAACCGACCGGCGAGCAGGTTGCGTCGGTTGACGCCGCTCTTGCCCTGTGCGGTTCTTACCATCTTGCTTCCGTCCACCGATGCGAGCAGATTGCCGTTGTAGTCTTCCGGCTGTGCGGTGCACAGGTAGATGACACGAACGGACTCGGGGTCTGCCAGGTACGCATCAGGATTGGTCTTCTGCACTTCCTTCAGACGCTTCTCAGCAAGGGCGATCATGTCTTCACGATTGCCGAAGTTCATGGTGCCGGAGGGGCAGCTCTGAACACAGGCGGGAAGACGACCGGACTGCACGCGATCCAGGCACATGTCGCACTTGGACCACTGGCCGGTTTTTTCGTCCATGCGGGGTACGTTGTACGGGCACAACTCTTCACTGGTGACGGTGTCACCGATGGCTGTCGTGCGGCTGGTCATGACAACAGCGCCTGTCTGTGCGTCCTGCTCGACACCCTGGTCGCTGTACATGTTTCCAATGTACTTGCAGGGCGGTTCGATGCAGTGGCGGCACTGCTCCGGGAAGAAGTTCCACTGGAGCTTGCCATTGGCATCGTGCGCTTCATGGAAGCGGACAAGGCGGATTGTCTGGAAGGACAGATCCTGCGGGTTCTGGTGGGAGCCGACATTGCGTGTCTTTTCGGCAGGGAGGTTTTTCCACTGCTTACAGGCTACCTGACAACCGCGGCAGGCGGTACAAAGGGACAAATCAACAAAGAAGCTTTTACCACTCATTATTTATCCCCTTCCTTCCACTTGCGTACGTTGACCATGAACGCCTTGTATTCGGGAATACCGGTGTTCGGGTCACCAACGTTGGGTGTTACAATGTTTGCGGAATCGCCACCGTCCACAGGCATAACCCAGCCATAGTGCCAGGGCATACCGACCATGTGAACGTCGTTGCCGTTGATCTTGTACGGCTGAATACGTTCGGTGACCATTGCGATGGCCCACAGGGAACCACGGACACTTTCGACAGTGACTTTCTCACCGTTCTCAATGCCGCGAAGCTCTGCAAGTTGCGGGCTGATTTCGACAAACATCTGCGGCTCGGTTTCCACCAGCCAGCTGCACCAGCGGGTCATGGAACCGGTCTGCCAGTGTTCGGTGACACGGTATGTCGTGCCGACGAACGGGTAGCGCGGATCACAGACGGCTTTTTCTTCGTCTTTCACCTGAACCGCTGTCGGGTTGTGAAGCGTTTTGGAGAACGGGTGTTCCTTGATGGGGCACTCGAGCGGCTCATAGTACTCAGGCAGCGGACCATCAGCGCGACCAGGGCCATAAAGCTGACCGAAGCCGTGTTTGCGCATGATGAACGGATGCTTGGTGCCGGGAGCCCAGCCACCATCGGGAACGTCGCCTTCCCACTTCTCGCCGTTCCACTTGATGACAGTGCGTTCCGGATCCCAGGGCTTGCCCTGCATATCGACGGAAGCTCTGTTGTAGAGGATGCGGCGGTTGACAGGCCAGCACCAGGTCCATTTCGGGAACAGACCGATCTTCTCCTGAAGCGGAGTCTGGCTTGAGTTGTGACGCTGGGACTTGTTCTCGGTATCGCTCACCGAGTTACAATAGAGCCAGTTACCGGAGAGTGTGGAACCATCGTCCTGAAGGTAGGCGAAGCTCGGGACCTGCTGTCCCTTCTTGAACTGCTTTCCTTTGACGACAGTGTCCTTGGTGAACCAGCCGTTACAGAGCCTTGCGGTCTTCTCGGCGCTGAACTCCATGTGTCCATGACCATTGTCTTCACACATGTTCTCGAAGCTCAAACGAGTGATCGGATCGGGGTAGGCACCACCTTCCTTTTTGTAAAGGTGGGTCATCTCTTCCCACAGTTCGTGGAACATGTGACCATCGGTGAGCACGCCGTCTTTTGGTTCGGGACCGGCATAACGCCACTGCATCCAGCGACCGGAGTTGGAAACGGAGCCGTCTTTTTCGATTGCGGTTGCGCACGGAATGAAGAAGGTCTCGGTTTTCACTTTGCTCGGGTCCATGCCGGGACCTTTCCAGAAGCTCGAAGTCTCACAGTCGAAGACGTTGACGTTGACCATCCAGTCGAGTTCGCCAAGAGCCTTACGGGTCTTTTCAGAGTCAGAGCTGGAACAGGCTGGGTTCATGCCCCAGATCCACGCACCGGTGAAGCCGCCTTTGTACATGCGGTCGATGAGCGGAATCCAGGAGTATTCGCTTGCCTTGTGGTTTTCCAGTTTCGGAAGGTACTTGTAAGCGTTCTGCGGATCATCCTCAGAGTACATGGCCTTGAGCAGGCTGGCGGAATACTTGGGATAGTTCTGCCACCAGTTGGCACTCATCGGGTCATTGGTTACCGGCGCAAACTTCTGGTTGTACTGGTCAAGGGTGTCCAGTCCGGCAAGAGGGGTTGCGATGTAACCGGGGAGGATGTGGTACAGCAGGGCGTAGTCAGTGGAGCCCTGAACGTTACACTCGCCGCGCAGGGCGTTGACGCCACCACCGGCAATACCGATGTTACCCAGCATGAGCTGGATCATGGCCATGGCGCGGATGTTCTGCACACCAACGGAGTGCTGGGTCCAACCCATGGCGTACATGATGGTACCGGCTTTCTTGGCGGTGCCTGTGGCAGTGTACGTGTCGTAGAGGTAAGTCAGGTCTTCGTGAGAAATACCCGACATGTTGGATACTTTATCCAGAGAGTAGCGCTCGAAGTGTTTTTTCACGATCTGGAAAACACAACGGGGATCCTTCAGGGTTTCATCCTTTTTGGGTATGCCGTTTTCGTCATACTCAAATGCCCACTTCGACTTGTCGTAGGAAGCGGTTTTCGAATCAAAACCGGAGAAGAGGCCATCCTTGAATTCGTAATCCTCACCAACGATGAAAGAGGCGTTGGTGTAATCACGCATGTATTCGAGGAAGTAGCGCTCATTATCAATAATATATTTGATCATACCACCGAGAACGGCGATATCGGAACCAGAACGAAGCGCAATGTGCTTGTCGGAACGTGCGGAAGTACGAGTGTACCGCGGATCAACGTGAATGATCTTTCCGCCCTTGGCCTGCGCTTTCAAAGCCCATTTGAAGGAAATGGGGTGGTTTTCGGCAGCATTACTGCCCATTATCAAAATACAATCACTGTTCTGCAAATCGTTCCAGTGATTGGTCATCGCACCGCGTCCGAACGACTCTCCCAGAGCCGCAACAGTTGCACTGTGTCAGATACGGGCCTGATGTTCGAGGTATACGATACCCTGGGCACGCATAAATGCATGCATTGCGTAACATTCTTCATTGTCGAGTGCAGCAGAGCCGAGGGAGGCTACACCCATGTTACGGTTAACGACCTGGCCTTTGTCGTTCTTTTCTACGAAAGCTTTATCGCGGGATTTCTTGGCGAGCTTGGCGATGCGTTTTTTACACCAGTCCCAGCTTTTTTCTTCCCATTCACCGGAGTAGGGTGCGCGGTACAGGCATTTGCCGTTGCGCAGATCGTTCTCAGTCATCTGGATGGAGCTTGCGCCCTTGGCACAGAGAGAACCTTCATTGATGGGGTGATCGGGGTTGCCTTCCACGTTGATGGCTCGTTTGGTCTGGAGGGAGGTAGTGACTACCAGTCCGCAACCAACCGAGCAGTATGCGCAAACTGAAGTAGTTTCCTTACTCCAGTCAGGTTTCATCTGAGCAATTTTTGTGACCGCTGTTTTCTTGCACCCCATGCCGAGGCCGGTGAAGGCCACGCCAAGCGCTGTTGCAGAAGACAGCTTTACAAAGTCACGACGATTCAATCTCATTCCTAAATCCTTGATTAGTAATTATCGTCCACGAATCTCACAGCCGAGCACTGTAAGGAGCCTGTAACCAGAGAGCGCCACAGGGGGCTCATGAAGGGTTCTGCCATCGCAAAAAGAAACTGGAGTCCAAGTGATGACTTGAACCTCCAGCGCTTTGGCATACTCTTCACACGCCTCAAGAGACACCCCCAGCCCTCCAAAAGGAAGATTGGCCGTGCTCCGCGCTGTAAAAGGTTGTCCATTGAGTGCCATACGCACCTCCATTTCCATTACTTTTTGTACTTCATATACAAAGGCTCCATGGAATAGAGAGAAAGCATGATCGTGGCAAAAGAAATGATGTTACTCATGGTTCTACACTACATTTTATTATGCCTAATTTGGCGAGATAGCGGTGTTATTTCGTGGGCAAGCGAAAGGTTACAAGGCTGATCATCCAGTGATGATTATCCACCCATCAGGTGGAGCTGAATAGTAGCTGCTGATTTTGGTGGGTCATGATTCAAGTGCGTCTTTTGGATCGATGTGGTATTGCCGCATCCGCTGAAACGAGAAAGGCGTCAGCACATAAAAAGGCATTGAATTTGCTAATGCCACCGAAGATTGTAAATCATATACAGGAGTATCATTGATGGAAAATATGGAATCCGAAGTTATGAATGTGATGCCGGTAAAACGGAAAGACGGCACCTACGCCGTGCGGTTGTGTCTGCATCAGGGCTTGTTCAACCGCGCTGCCATGCAGACTGTGCAGGAGGTCATGGATACATTTGGCCTGACCGATCTTCGCGTGACCACAGGACAGCGCCTCAACCTGGAAGGCGTGCCAGCCGACAAGATTGACTCCGTGCTGGAATCACTGGGCAATCAGGTTGAAAAGTGTCCTCCCGGCATCTCTGTTTGCGCAGGCGGAGCCCTTTGCAAGTACGGCAAGCAGGAGACTCGCGAGATTACGGACCGTTTGCTGGCCGTGCTCAAGAGCAACGCCCCGTATCCTTTCAAGGTCAAGAGCGGTGTTTCCGGCTGTGCCATGGCCTGCGGATTGAGCTTCGTGCGTGACCTCGGCCTGGTTGGCGGTGCCAAGGGATGGACCGTGCTCTACGGCGGTTCTGCACGGCATCGCGCTGCACCGGGACTGACCCTTGCAAAGGGCGCGAGCGCAGACGAAGCGCTGGACCTCATTGAGAAGGGGCTGGCGTACTACAAGGAGAACGGCAAGAAGGGCGAGCGACTTGGTATGATGGTCCGTCGTCTTGGCAGTGAAGCCGTTCTGGATGCGTTGACCTAAATCCGAATACGAACACGTTGAAAATGAAAAGCCCCCGGACAGAATCTGTCCGGGGGCTTTTGTTTGCAGGGGGGATGGAATTAATCGCCGATGAACATCAACGAGATTTCCGGGATGTAGGTGACTGCCAGCAGGACCATGATCATCAGTGCGAGGATCGGCAGGATCTGCTTGGAGACATGCTCAAGCTTCACCTTGGCGACACTCGATGCCACGAACAGGTTGACGCCGACAGGAGGCGTGGCAAAGCCGATGGCAAGGTTGACGACCATGATGATACCGAAGTGGACTGGATCCACGCCGACCTTGGTCACGATGGGCAGCAGGATCGGCACGAGAATGACAATGGCGGCAAGGGCCTCCATGAACGTACCGATGATGAGCAGCAGGACGTTGATGAGCAGCAGGATGACGATCTTGCTCTCGGTCACGCCAAGGATGAAGGAGGCGATTTTGGCCGGAACCTGCTCGACGGTCATGACGTAGCCGAACACGGTGGCCATGGCCATAAGGATGATGACGATGGCTGAGGTGGTGCAGACTTCCATGAAGGAGTCGACAATGTTGCTCATGTTCAGCCCCTTGTAGACGAAGAGGCCGACGATCAGTCCGTAGAAAGCAGCCACGGCAGCAGCTTCGGTGGGAGTCATGAGACCACCGTAGATACCGCCCAGGACGATGACCGGGACCATCAGCGCGAGCTTGGCATCCCAGAGGGCCTTGGCGATGGAAGCGACAGAACGTTCCTTTGCTTCACCCATCCATCCTTTTTTCTTGGAGTACCAGTAGCTGAAAGCCATCAGGACAAGACCGGTGATCATACCGGGAATGATACCGGCGATGAACAGCTTGCCGATGGAGCTTTGGGAAGCGACACCGTAGATGACGAACGGGTTGGAGGGTGGAATCATAACGCCGATGGCTCCGGCAGCAGCGACAATGGCGCAGGCAAAGAACTTGTCGTAGCCGCGCTCGATCATGGCCGGAATGGTCAGGGAACCGATCGCTGCAACGGTCGCCGGGCCTGAGCCGGAAATGGCCGCGAAGAACATGCAGGTTGCGATGGTGGCCAGGGCCATGCCGCCGGGCAGGGGGCCGAGCAGTTCGTCGGCCAGATTCAGCAGACGGGTGGACAGACCGCCCGATCCCATGAAGATACCCGCGGCAATGAAGAACGGGATCGCCATGATCGGGAAGGAGTCGATGGAGGTGAAGGATACCTGAGCGATATAATCAACAGGCAGCGTTCCGGACCCGACAAGCGTTACCAGAGAGGCAAGGCCGAGGCTGATGCCGATGGGTACGCCGATGATCAGGAAGAGAGCGAAGTAGCCGAACAGGATGGTGGTTGAGGCGATGTCGATCCCAAGAAAAACAGGAGTGAAGATCGCTGCCGTGATGGCTGTGGCGATGGCAAAGCTCTTGATACCGGCGGTCTGCACCTCTTTCCAGATATCCTGAATCAAACGAATGCTCATGAGACCGAACCCGATGGGCAGGATCATGTACGGGAGATAATAGGGAATCTGGAGGGCCGGGGCGATCTGCGGGAATTGAATCTGGAAACTAACCAGATCGGTTCCCATGAAAAGAACCACAAGGCCGAGGACCAGATAGCAGAGATCATTGACGATCCAGAACGTGGGCTTCCAGTGTTCGGGGAGCCGGTCATAGACGAAATCGACGCGGATATTCTCGCGGCGTTTAATGGCGATTGAGGCGGCGAGGTACGATATCCATATGAAGATGAACCGGGCCAGTTCTTCGGTCCAGACTGCGGAGCCGGCGCCGTCGGTAAATTGCGTGATGACGTAGCGGTAAAAGGTCTGGAAGGTGATGATCAGGATGATGGAGAGCAGCCCGATAAAGAGGAAGGGCTTTTCAATATTTTCATCAATCCAGGCTATGATGCCCGTTTTCGGGGTGTCTTCGGCCACATGGGTCGGTGGTATTACTTGTTCCATGGGTACTATTCCTTATGTCGTTTGAGAAGTCAGACTACTGCTGGATTTCCTGAATCATGGTGAAAAGTTCAGAGGGGATTCTGTCAGCAAACAGATCCCAGACAGGGCGGGTCCTGGCCTTGTACTCGGCCAGCTCGTCAGGGGTGAGCTTGTGGACCTTGATACCCTGGTCGATGAACTTCTGCTCCGCCTTCCTTTCAAGAGAAGCGGTGATGGATCGCTGGTAGGTCAATGCCTCTGCAGCGGATTCGTTGATGATCTTCTTGGCGTTGTCAGGAAGGTCATGCCAGTAGTCCTTGTTGACCATAAGGATGTGCATTGAATAGTTATGGCGTGAATCAACCGCATAACGGATGACTTCGTCGTGCTTGGAGTCCGAGAGAAGGGAGAAGGTGTTGCCTTCACCATCGACCGTGCCCTGCTGCATGGCGGTGTAGGTCTCGCCCCATGCAATGGGGGTCGGGCTCATGCTGAGCGCTTTGGCGACCTCGATCTCGACCGGGGAGGCGGTGACGCGGACCTTGAGCTTCTTGAGGGTGTCGGCTGTGGAGATGGGCTGTCCGGTGGTCACGAAGTTCCGGTATCCGTATTCGCTGAACATGATCGGTCTGAGGTTGATCTCTTCGCCAAGGCGGTCAAAGAATTCACCCAGGGAGCCATTGTCCAACGCGTCGTAAATTTTTTTCTGATGCTTGATGTCCGTGATGTAGGGCAGATCGAAGATCATGAAATAGGGTGAGAAGTTGGCCATGTTGGGTGAGGAACTGGAGGCCATCTCGAGGGAACCTCGCTGAACGGATTCCATGGCGACGCGGTCGCTGCCCAGCATGCTGCTGCCGTACACCTCGACCTTGATGGTGCCGTTGGATTTCTCGTTCACCAGTTCTGCAAATTTTTCATAGCCGAGCGTGACGTTGTTGCCCGGAGCCATGGGGTGCGCCAGACGGATTTTGATGATGCCGTCATCGTTCTGTGCTCCCAGCTTGCATCCTGCGACAAGTAGCAGGAGTAAGACGAGAAAGAACGCCTGTTTGATAATTTTACTTGTAAACACCATTCCCCCAGAAAGGATAAGTTGCTGAAAAAACATTGAAAAAACCATAGCCTTGTATGTTTTCAGCAAATGATGTGCCAGTTGGTTTTTTTTATGCAATCAGGAAAAATAAACCTGACTAAAACAGTCAGCAATGGTGGAGTGTGGAGAGCTGTCGTGTAAAAGATCAGTAATACCAGTATGTAAAGTGGTCTTGTCGCTCATTTTGAGGAGAAGTGATTGCTGCTGAAGGGATTGCTTATCAAGCTATGCTCTGTGTTGCAAACATGCAGTTGTCAGGATGCTTTTTTGCATCAATCCACCCAACATACCGTAATGGTATAGTAATTTTAGCGATGCATAACTGCAACGCGTTGCGAAGTTGCATCGCCTGTTGGGAAAACTGTCTGTGAAAAAATTCATAAATGATCAGAAAAGTGTGATCCCATTCCGCTTTTGATGGCTGTTCAGCTTCATGGTCTTTGCGAGGGTAAGAAAAACGCCCTGACCGACTAATCGGGCAGGGCGCTGGGGATGGGCAATGATTGTAGGCCGGTGGACTGTAGGCCTGCTACAGGCCGAGAAGCTTGGCGGCGTTGCCGTACATGACCTTTTCGCGGACATCGTCCTCAAAGGGCAGGGCTGCGTACTTTTCGAGCTGTTCGCGGTAGTCGATGAACGGGTGGGCGCTGGCGAACATAACCTTGTCGCCGATGATGGTATTGGCCGCTTCGACATAGGTCAAACCCATGGGCCACAGTTCGTACTCGGAGAATTCGATGAATACGTTCTTGTTGCGCTGGGCCACGATAATCGCTTCGTTGACCCAGGGGTAACCGCCATGGCTCATGATGATTTTGAGCTCTGGGAAATCGCGGGCAACGAAATCGATGTAGCGCGGTGCCACATGATCGATGACAGCACCGGGGACAAAGCTGGCTGTGCCGGTGGTGAAGATGATGGGAATATCCAGCTCGCAACACTTGGCATAGACTGGGTAGTACTTGGCATCATTGGGGTAAATCTTGGCGAGATACGGATCAACGGCTGCACCGTTGATGGTCTCGTTTTCGGTCACGGCCTGCTGCAGGTCGCGGATGGCATCCATGCCTTTGTGCGGGTCGATTCCCCAGAATCCGACATAGGTCTCGGGCGCTTTGGTGCAGAAATCCAGGACAGCACCATTGCCGTTGGCCATGGAAGCGTAGGTGGTTTCACAGTCACGGCCTGTGATGACAGCCTTGACCACATTGTGCTTTTCAAGTCCTTCGAGAATTGTCTCGAACGGCTCGGGTTTCTGCTTGTGAAATTCAATGGCTTCACACAAATCCTTGAACATGGCGCTATTGGCGATACCGTTGATTACTTCGGGGGTATTGGGCCTGAATCGAAAGTCGATAACCTTCATTGAATGACTCCTTGTTGGTTTGAGTGCGTCGATACGCGGCCCTCACTAAGCAAGGTCCATACCACGCCTTTGAACAGGTGCGCCGAACAAGGAAAGAGAGTGGTGTTTTTTGTTATGTAATGGCAGGCAATTTGCTAAGGTGTTTGAATGCTCGATCTCATCATTTTCAGTCTCGCCTGGTTCGTAGCCGGGGCAATCAACAACCTCGCCGGTTTCGGTGCTGCCATGGTTGCCATGCCGATCCTCACCATTGTCCTTCCCATGGAAACGGCTGTTGTCAGCGCCATGCCGATCATCGTCATGCTGAATGTCCAAATGGCCTGGGCGTACAGGCACAATATCCCGTGGTCAGCGCTGCGATCCGTGGTGATTGGCGGCGTGGTTGGTGTAGTGGCAGGACTGGTAATCATGGAGACCGTGCCGGAAGGCGCACTCAAGTTGACCATGGGCGTGTTCCTCGTGCTGTATGGGATGTATTCCTTTTTTCAATCGGACCACGCCGGGCAGATGCAAAAGCATTCTTTCTGGGGAGCGGTGGCAGGCTTCTTTTCCACGCTGCTCGGTGCGCTGTTCAGCTTCAATGGGCCACCCCTGGCGGTGTATGTGACCGCCGGTGGTTGGGAGCAAAAAAAGGCCAAGGGCTTACTCGGGGCTTGCTTTGTCCTGTCGGGCATCACTATATTGATCGGGCAGGTCGTTTCCGGTGCCGTTACAATGGAAACGCTGCGGTATTCTGCCATAGGTGTTCCGGCTGTGCTTGCCGGGGGCGGTATAGGAATTTTTGCATCACGATTTGTGGCTCAGGCAGTGTATCGCCGGATTATTCTCATGGTGATCATGACTGCGGGGCTGTCCGTCATCTACTCGTGTTTATGATGACTGCTTCATTGCTTGAGGAAATAAAGGATACAGCATGGAATATGAGAACTCGAAACGGGCAAGACGTATCGCCCCCAAAAATAAATACCTGATTTCCAGCTACCTTTGTCAGGTCTTCGATACCATGCGCGATGGGCTGTACATTACTGATAGTAATGGGGATACCATCACGGTCAACGAGATGTACGAGAATCTGACCGGCCTGAAGGCCGAGGATATCGTCGGCAAGAACGTCAAGGAACTGGTGGAGAACGGGGTCTTTGATCTGGCGCTCAATTCCAAGGTGGTGGCAACGAAAAAGTCAGCTACCGCTGTCCAGATGACCAACAAGGGGCGCAAGGTCGTGCTTATGGCGCATCCTATCTTTGATTATGATGAAGATGTGGAGATGGTCGTCACCTTTGTTCGAGATATCGCGCTCATATCGCAGCTCAAAGAGCAGGTTGTTGCCCAGAAGCAGTTGATCAACAAATACAAGCATGAAATTCAGCAGAACAACGAGAGCCTGTACCGGTCCACCAGTCCGGTCATGGTCGAGCTGTACAGCCAGATAGAACGCGTGGCCAAGACCGACGCCACAGTGCTGCTTCTGGGTGAGACCGGCGTGGGCAAGGATGTGCTGGCTCGTGAAGTTCATGAAAAAAGCGACCGAAAAGGGCATCCGCTGTTCAAGGTGGATTGCACGTCCATCCCGGAGAATCTCATCGAATCGGAACTGTTCGGTTACGCGCCCGGAGCCTTTTCCGGTGCCGATTCCCGCGGCAAACCCGGCATGTTCGAGATGGCGGACAAAGGTACGTTGTTCCTGGATGAAATTGGTGAGCTGCCGCTTTCCATGCAGAGCAAGCTTCTGCGTGTGTTGCAGAATAGCGAGATTCAACGCGTTGGCGCTACCAAGGCGCGCAAGATCGATGTCCGCATCATCGCCGCCACCAATCGGGATCTGGAAGAGGAGGTCCGTCAGGGCACATTCCGCAGTGATCTGTTCTATCGCCTCCATGTGGCGGTCATCAACATTCCGCCCCTTCGTGAACGGGGAGAGGATGTCCATGCCATGCTCCATTTCTTCCGCCAGCAGTTCAATACGAAATACAAACGAAACCTGAAGCTGTCGGCCAAGGTGGAAGAGGCAATGCTGAACTACCGGTGGGACGGCAATATTCGTGAGATGGAAAATTTCATGCACAGCCTGGCCGTCACTTCCCACGATGATCGCGTTGAACTGCGGCACCTGCCAATGCGCATGCTGGATTCGTCGGATATGCAATGCGAACCGGGACAGATTGGCCTCGACTTCGACGATGTGGAAGGCAAGGATCTGAAAACGATCATGGCTGAAGTGGAGGCCAAATACCTGCTGCACGCGATTGAGCGGTACGGTTCTACCACCAAGGCTGCCGAAAAACTCAACGTGAACAGGACCACCATCTTTCGCAAATTGAAGAAAGCCGGAATTTCAAGTGAAGACATGGATAAGTAATTATCTCAGATAAATAGATTCCAACAAAGAAGCCGTCTTGCATGCAGCAGAGCGGCTTCTTCTGGTATGGTCAGCATAACCGCGGTGCAGGTTTGCATCACGATGCAAATTTGCACCGTTTTTGTATCCTGCCGAATTTACGCTCTTTATTGTGTTCCTCTGATCAGCGCTGCATTTCTGCATCATCCCCTTTGGGAAGTGCTTTTTTCTCCCAATTTCGATGAAATTCGCTAAAATCAATAATGGTATACTATTTCAAGTAGTTGTGTGATTTTTTCTGGTTTTGCAGTCTTTGGCACACCGTTTGCCATTAAGGAGTCATCGCCGGTTGGCGAAGGGTTGCAAAAGAGCTTTCCTCGTCGTGAAAGCGCCCACATAGAACACACATGTAAGGAGTAGGATCAATGTTGAACGTACATTGCTGCGAAACCATGACCCCCCACGAACAGCGTCTGCAGGACCGTATCGAAGGCAAGGAAGACAAGTTCCGTGAAACGCACGCCCGCGTCTTCAAGATTCTTGATCGTATCGAGAACCTCAAGCCGCAGATTGACGTTGAACGTGCCCTGTATTTCACCCAGTCCATGCAGGAGACCGAAGGCGAGCCTTTGATTCTTCGCTGGGCAAAGGCCATGGAGCATGTGGCCGCCAACATCACCGTCTACATCGATGACGATCAACTGCTCGCCGGTCGCGCCGGTTACCAGGGTCGCTACGGCATCCTGTACCCCGAGCTGGATGGTGACTTCCTCGATATGGCTGTTGAAGAACTGCCCAAGCGTGAAGGCTCCCCGTTCTCCATCACCGAAGAAGACGCCCGCATCGTCGTGGAAGAGATCGCTCCTTACTGGAAGGGCAAGACCTACCACGAAGCACTGAACATCGCTCTTCCCGAAGAGATTCACAAGCTGACTTACGATGATCCCGAAGGACTCCAGTCCCGCTTCATCGTCAACGAGACTTCCTCTTTCCGTTCCTCCCTCCAGTGGGTGCATGACTACGAAAAGATCCTGAAGCGCGGTTTTGGCGGCATTCGTGATGAGGCCCAGGAAATGCTGGACAGCCTTGATCCGATGTCTCCCACCGACAACGCCGAGAAGAAGCCGTTCTACGAAGCCATCGTCCGCGTATGCAACGCCGTCATCCTGTGGGCCAACCGTCACGCCGATCTGGCCGAAAAGCTGGCAGCAGAAGAATCTGACCCGACCCGCAAGGCCGAACTGGAAGCCATGGCCGCCAACTGCCGCCGCGTACCCGAACATCCGGCACGCAACTTCCGCGAGGCTGTGCAGTCCCAGTGGATCACCCAGATGTTCTCCCGCATCGAGCAGAAGACCGGTACCATTATCTCCAACGGCCGCATGGACCAGTACTTCTACCCCTACTATGCACAGGACGTGGAAGCCGGTATCCTGACCGATGACGAAGCCATCGAGTTGATCGAGTGCATGTACGTCGGCATGGCTCAGTTCATCGACCTTTACATCTCTCCTCAAGGCGGCGCCTTCAACGAAGGATACGCTCACTGGGAAGCTGTCACCGTCGGTGGTCAGACCAAGGACGGCCTTGATGCCACCAACGAACTGACCTACCTCTTCCTGCGTTCCAAGCGCGAGTTCCCGCATCACTATCCTGATCTGGCTGCTCGTATCCACGCTCGTTCACCCGAACGCTTCCTCGCTGAAGTCGCTGAGACCATCAAGGAAGGCTCCGGTTTCCCGAAGCTGATCAACGACGAGGAAGTCATTCCGCTGCACCTGTCCAAGGGCGCCAAGTTCGAGGAAATCTACGACTACGCTGTTTCCGGTTGTGCCGAGATTCGTATGCCCAACCGCGACACGTATACCTCCGGTAACGCCTACATCAACTTTGCTGCTGCTCTGGAAATGGCCATGTACAATGGCCGCATGCAGAAGTACGGCGATCAGTTGCTGTCCATCGAAACCGGTGATCCGACCTCCTTCAAGACCTGGGACGAGTTCTTTGATGCGTACAAGGCGCAGCAGGTTCACTTCCTGAAGACCGCCTTCACTCAGCAGTACCACGTCATCAACAACCGCAAGAAGCACTTTGCGACTCCGTTCGGTTCCGCCATGCACGACCTGTGCATGAAGCACGCTGTTGATCTTCACCAGCCTGACGTTCCCGAAGGCATCGACCTCGGTTACTTCGAGTTCATGGGTGTCGGCACCATTGTTGACTCCCTGTCCGCCATCAAGAAGCTGGTCTTTGAAGAGAAGAAGCTGACCATGGCCGAAGTGATCGAAGCCTGCCGCAACAACTTCGAGGGCAAGGAAGATGTCCGCGCCATGCTGCAGAACGTTCCCTGCTACGGCAACAATGATCCGTACGCGGACTCCATTGCCAAGGAACTCGATCGCATCTGCGTTGACTTCGCCAACAAGTACCAGCAGGAGCTGGGCGTACATCTCGATGTTCGCTACGTTCCCTTCACCTCTCACGTACCTTTCGGCAAGGTTGTCTCTGCAACTCCGAACGGGCGCATGGCCTGGACACCGCTGTCCGACGGTTCCTCCGCCTCTCATGGCGCAGACAAGAACGGTCCGACCGCTGTCATGCTGTCCAACTACACGACCAAGAACTTCAACTACCGTGAGCGCGCTGCTCGCCTCGTGAACATCAAGTTCACCCCCAAGTGCGTCGAGGGCCCCGAAGGCACCAAGAAGTTGTCCGACTTCATCCGCACCTTCTGCGACCTGCGCCTCTGGCACATTCAGTTCAACGTCATCAATGCCGAAACCCTGAAGGCCGCACAGGAGAATCCTGAGAAGTACCGTAACCTGATCGTCCGTATCGCCGGTTACTCCGCTTACTTCTGCGACCTGTCCAAGGATCTGCAGGACGACTTGATCCGTCGTACCGCTCACGAAGCTATCTAAACATATACGACCTCCTTACCCACATAAACCGGCAGGGGCGGCGGAGAACCCGCCCCTGCCACCTCATCTGATACAACCGCGCAAAGGAAATCCAATGAGCTCCCTTATCGATAAGAAAACGACCGGCATCGTCTTTTCCATTCAGAAGTACTCCGTTCATGACGGCCCCGGTATCCGTACCATCGTCTTTCTCAAGGGGTGTCCTCTGCGCTGCAAGTGGTGCAGCAATCCCGAGTCCCAGTTGCTCAAGCCGGAGCTCGCATACAACCGCAACAAATGCCTCGGACTGGAAAAATGTATTCGCTGTACCGAAGTCTGCACTGCGGGGGCCATCACGCAGGGGGAAGATGGTAAAATCGATATCAACCGTGATGTCTGCTCAAGCGGTCTGCACTGTGCCGATGCGTGTCCAGCCGGTGCGCTGATTGTGTACGGCGATGAAATCTCGGTTGATGACGCGCTGAAGCGTGTGGAAGAGGATGAAATGTTCTACGCCAGATCCGGCGGCGGGTTGACCCTGTCTGGCGGCGAGCCGTTTCAGCAGCCCGAATTCGCAACGGCACTGCTGCGCGAAGCGCGGCTCCGTCATCTGGATACCGCAGTGGAAACATGCGGAGCGGCCAAGTATGAGGAGTTTCGCGAAGCGCTGCCATACATCAACACGCTGATGTATGACATCAAGTCCATGGATAGCGACAAGCACAAGGAATTCACTGCCCAGCCCAATGATAGGATTCTGGAGAACCTCAAGCGGATTCGCGAGGAGTTTCCGACACTGAGCATTCGCGTACGTACGCCCATCATTCCCGGTTTCAATGATACCGAAGCTGACGTCACTGCCATCATCAAATTTCTTGAAGAGCTGCCCGGAGACAAGGTGGAATACGAGATTCTCGAATATCACCGGATGGGCCAGCCCAAATATGAGAGCACGGGCCGCGAATACCCGCTGCCTGCCGATCTCAAGCTCGATCCAGAGGTCTTTGACGGCCTCAAGCGTTTGGTCGACACCTATAATAGCTAGTCCAACCCCATACCTCCTCCCAAGGTATACGAAGCGCCCGGCAGTGATGTCGGGCGCTTCCTGCTTGCATGGAGTTGTGTTGTTAGCTTTTCAAAGTACCACACGAGGTAGGCATTGCTACTTGTCGAGTTCCTTCAGCTTGTAGAGGAGGTCGCGAAAATCCGTATCGGAAAGGAACCACTGCGGCATGCACGGGCTGAATGGCTTGAGGTCAGGGTTGACGGATTTCTCAAGAGCCTGCCTGATGGTTTCGATCGTGTAAGGTGTGTGGTGCTCTTCGGTGCCGTTGTGTTTGTGGGGGCCGCTGGTTAATGCTTTCATGGTAATGGGCGGTGAACTCTTGGCGCACATCATCGGAACGATTCCGCCCTGACCGTTGTCGCCATGACAATTGGCACACCCGCCGCCGTGCATGTACAGCCAGTGCGGGCCGCCGGTTCTCTCGACCGGCTTGCCTGAAATGGTGCGGCCCACAAAGTAGATTTTGGAACCATTTTCCAGCGAAGCCCCTTTGAAGAATTCGTCCATGTCTGTCTGGGGTTCTTCATGAGAATGACCTTCACTGGAATAGGCCGTCATGGGAATCGGAAGGGCAAAGAGCGTACTGAGGGCAATGACGAGAATACATTTGCCAATTGGTTTCATGCTGTTGCCTCCTTGATCGGTTTTGATGCTCCAAGGTTGAAATGACTAGAGGGCGCTATTCGTCACTCAAGTCCTTTTTGAGTTGATCGTATTCTTCCTTGTTGATTTCCCCGCTGGCATATCGCCTTTTGATGATATCCTCCGGCGATTGACTGCTCGGGTCTCCTTTGAGGACTCCCTTGAGAATCAAGACAATGAAAACGACAATGGCAACCAGAACCATGATCATGATCAACCCGCCAAATGGCATGTTCATCATGTATCCATGCTGTTGCCCCGGTCCCATCTGCTGGCCGCATGCAGCCAGCAAGGATACCATTGTCAGGGCTAATCCGGACAGCGCGACTTTCATCTTCTTCATAATAACTCCAATGTTTTTCGTTTTCCCCATGTTCGTCGGGGAGGGAAGAAGGACATCCGTCAGGCCGTTAGAGTGGCTCTAGAACCAGAAACTGACTCCTGTCACGAATCGAATATTGTCGAAGTCTTCTCCTTCATCCTTGGCGTAGTCGGCGGTTTGCCCCCAGAGCCTGCTCCAATTCACGCCGATATACGGGGCGAATTCCCTCTTTATCTCGTACTTGAGGCGCATCCCCAGTTCGGTCTCGGACAAGCCTGAACCGGTCTGGGTTTCCGGGTCGTCCGTGCCGTAGAAGTCCATTTCCACTTCCGGCACCAGAACGAGCCGCTGGGTGAACAGAATTTCGTACTCCGCCTTGAAGCGAAGCGAGCTTCTCCCTTCTTCTCCAAGGAACAGCGCGGTGTCGATTTCAATGTTGTACGGTGCGACTCCTTCAAACCCTATGGCGAACCAGTTGCGATCCGGCTTGCCCGGCTCCTGATAGGTGTCCTTGCGCCCACCCACGTGCAGGTCCCAGAAAGGCGTGATCGCCCGATTGTAGAGGGCCTGGTATTCGACCTCTTCCAGTTTCTGGTCGTGGTATTCCCCTTCGGTCTTGAACATGAGTTTGTTGATGTCCTTGCCGACCCAGAATGAGGCGTCCCATTCAACGGGATTGCTGTCGTCTGCGGTGCGCATTTCGAGCTTGTCCACCATCAGGGAAAAGAGCAGCGGGTCGTCTTCCATTTCTTCGGCAAACGACACCATGGGAAGGCTCAGAAATGCCAGGATGAGTATAATGTATCTATTCATGTGATTCTCCTAGCTGACTGTGACTTTTCGGAACATGCCGAGCATGTGGTAGAGCAGATGGCAATGAAAAGCCCAACTGCCCATGGCATCAGCGGTGACCAGATAGCTCAGTTTTGAACCGGGCTGTACAATGACCGTATGTTTCCGCGGGATGGCGTGCGGGTCGCCTGTTTCGAGGTCGGACCACATGCCGTGCAGGTGCATGGGGTGGTTCATCATGGTGTCGTTGACGAAGGTGATGCGTAGTCGCTCGTTGTATTTGAGCTGAATCGGTTCTGCGTCGGCATACTTCACCCCGTTGATCGACCACATGTAGCGGGACATATTGCCTGTCAGGTGGAGCTGGATTTCCCGTTCCGGCTCGCGCATGTCAGGCGTATGGTACAGGTTGCGCAGGTCGGCATAGGTCAACACTCGGCGCCCGTTGTCCCGCAGGCCGACGCCGGGATCGTCAAGTCGCATTTGCGGTGCTTCGGCCCGCATGTCCACATGGGGACCAAACTCGGTCGGCGCGTGAACGATCGGCTCCTGACTGCCGAATCCGGCCCGGCCAAGCATTGCCATGTCGCCCATCTGGTCCGGCATCTGGTGCTGGGAGTGATCCATTTGGGAATGATCCATGGTTGCGTCTGATGCCATGTTGTCCATGGTGTGGCCGCCGCTTCCATGATCCATGCCTTCCATGTCCATTGCCATGCCCATGTCCCGGTGGCCGAGGATGGGGAGCGGGTCCATTTCAGGAATATCTGCTTCAAGGGAAGCGTCCGGCGTGAGTGTGCCTCTCGCATACCCGGAACGATCAATGGCCTGGGCGAACACACAATAGGGTGTGTCGTCCTTGGGTTCGACGATGACATCATAGGTCTCGGCAACGCCGATGCGGAATTCATCGACCGATACCGGCTCGATGTTCTGGCCGTCGGCAGCGACCACCGTCATTTTCAGGCCGGGAATGCGGAAATCAAAGAACGTCATGGCAGAGCCGTTGATGACCCGCAGTCTGACTTTTTCCCCTCGCTTGAAGAGGCCCTTCCAGCCTTGGGCAGGTGTCTGGCCATTCATCAGGAAGGTGTAGGTATAGCCGGTGACATCAGACAGGTCGCGATCGGTCATCCGCATCTGATTCCACATGGCTCTGTCGTTCCAGGTGCGGGCAAGTCCTTTTTCCTGAATCTCCTCAAAGAGGTCGCCTGCTGTTCGCTCGTTGAAGTTGTAGTAGTGGCTCAACTTCTTGAGCTTGGCGTAAATGTTGTCCGGGTCTTCGTCCGACCAGTCGGAAAGTAGGAGGACGTAATCTCGATCGAAACTGATCGGGTCGGGCTCGATGGGGTCGACGATGATGGCACCGTACATGCCGGTCTGTTCCTGAAAACCCGAGTGGCTGTGGTACCAGTAGGTGCCGCTCTGATTGAGCTTGAACTGGTACTTGTAGGTCTCTCCCGGCTTGATACCGTCGAAACTGATGCCCGGAACGCCGTCCATGTTCTCGGGCAGGATGATGCCGTGCCAGTGGATGGAGCTGTCTTCGGCCAGCATGTTTTTCACGTTGAGCGTGACTGTTTCACCCTCTTTCCAGCGGAGAATGGGGCCGGGAATCGAGCCATTGATACCCGTTGCTGTCCGTTCGGTGCCGGTGAAGTTGACGCGCATGGGGGCGATGGAAAGGTCGAACTTGTTGCCTCTCAGGACCGGGCTTTGCGTTGTCGAACTGGTCGATGCCAACAGCGCTGTGGGCGATATGCCCATGCCGAGCATGGTGCCGCCAACAGCGAGTCCTTTGACGAATTGACGACGTGAGAAGAATCCTCGCGACATTGTGCTCCTCATGGTGTTTATCTTGAATGATTATAACTGGTTCTAAATTAATAGTTCCACCATATACTACTCGGATAGCTGTGTCGATTGATTCCGGCAATGAGTTGGGTAAAACGAATAGAAACAATGAATCCGAGTGCAAGGACCGGATGAGTTGTTACTTCCCGTCCGGTCCTTGGTCGAACTCGATCAGTGGTGCAAATCGAATATCGGTCCCTGCTTCGACTTCATGATACAATACGCTGTCTTGCCCGACGCGCCCGCCCATGTCGTAGGTGAAGGATGCGAGGGCTTCGTGGGCTATCCAGTATCCGTCCATCCTGGCTCCGCGGCCATCGTGCAGTGAATGGAAATGAAGATATGAATCCTGCGGTTCTGGGCGGGTGGCAAGCCAGGACGCCGGGGCTTGGTCAAAGACCACCGGTGTGATGCGCCCCATGGGTGCCGGCTGGTCCGATCGTGTCCCCGGGAGTCGGGCCAGTACAGCCTGTCCTTTGAACAGCTGAGCGTTAACCGGCATGTCGGATGAGTAGAAGCCGCGCTCGTTGAAGCAGACAAAGTCGAGTCTGCTCAGATCCTTCGTTGATTCAGGGCGAAAGTAGTACCCGACAAAGGGGCCGAATGAGGCCACCTGCCCATCGATTTCCACTCGGACGGTCGATTGGTATCCGCGTGGCACATCCAGTTCAACCGATGGCGATTCAGATGATGAACCGCCATCGGTGCAGGCCATAAGTGTCAACAACAGGCAGACTGCGACGAGCCTGATGGGTGCTCGATTATGCATACGTTTACTGTGTTTTAGGACCATGGCGCCAGAGCCTTCCTATCAGCCAAATTGCAACAGTCAGAAAGGCGACTTCCACGATAAGGCCGGTCAACTGGCCGCCGAAGAGGTCGCCCATGGTTATTTGTCCCAAGTTGGTCGGGGCGTAGACGGCCGGAATGATCCAGGCATGCAGATGGGCGAACGCCGCGGTTCCGGCCATGCCACCGATAAGCGCGAAAACCGCATCCATGCGGCCTTCTCCGACTGCGGCCCAGCATGTGCCGGGGCAATAACCTGCCAATCCCCAGCCCAGACCGAACAGGGTGCCACCGACCAGAATACCGCCAATGGTCAGAGGGAGGATGGTCGTGCGGCCAACACCGACCGCTTGCAGGGCGAAAAGGCCAATGGCTGCAAAGATGACAGCCATGAGCATGAATCGGGGGATGCGTGAATCCTGCATGAGATGGCCCAGAGCCATCTCCTCGGGATCAGTGGCCCCGACCCGCTGAATCACGAAACCGAATACTGTTCCGGAGAGAATGCCAATTACTATTTCCGTCATTACTTTTTCCCGCCTTGTTTGCCGTAGACCATCCGGGCAGCGAGCATCGCCGTCGCAAAGATCACTGCACCGAAGAGCAGGCCGCTGATTGCCAACTGGGTACTGCCTGATATGAAGAGTCCCAAGGTACAGCCTCCGGCCAGTCGTGCGCCGAACAGAATCAGGAAGCC
>CEUM01007249.1_pt1 | contig 41943 bp, 29 predicted proteins | sample 356421 | NCBI WGS metagenome assembly CEUM01 (sample SAMEA2622716, study PRJEB7988) | marine metagenome | biome: marine biome (ENVO:00000447); feature: surface water layer (ENVO:00002042); material: "saline water (ENVO:00002010), including plankton (ENVO:xxxxxxxx)" | depth 5 m
CCGTCGCTCGACCGTCGACGCGCGTCTTCGGTCGCGTCGACGGTGGACGGAGAGGAACAGGCGTCGTCGTCTGACGAGCTCGAGCCTCAGACGAAGACGCGCACTTCTCGAGAGACGCACCATGTTCGCCGCATCCGCCGTCGTCGGACGTCAGGCTGCGCGCGTCGTCGCGCGACGCGGTATTCACGCGGGTCGACCCGCGCTCGGGGGCGCGGACGAACCGGTGCGCGCGAAAAACGCGAGAGAGACGGCGCGCGACGGGGGCTCTTAGGGTCGAACGACCGAACGATCGATCGGTCGATGACGACGACCGCGCCCGAGGGTGCGCGCGATGATGGCGACGACTGACGATGGACATTTTGCGCGCGTCGATTCGACGGACAGGCGTACATTCACGCCAAGCACATGTACGACGTGGGCGGGTTGAAGAACCGAAAGTTGATCTTCGGGCTCGCCACCGCCGCCGTCGTCTTGGTCGGCGGGTACATTCCAGTGTTTGCGATTCAGTTTCAGCAAAAGAAGACGCAAGGTTGACGATGTATAGAAACGGCATTCGACGCGGCGACGCGCTTTGTGTTTTAATATCGCTGAGAAAAGACGTGTACACTTATCTTTCCGCGCGTCTTTGAGAAACCAAACGCGCTCGAATTACAACTACGGTACGGGTCTAACGCATCGCGAGGTGAAACGTGAGTCATCCCCGTTATCTTCTTATTTCCGTTTCGAACGTTTCGCTCCCGCTCCGTTCGCCTCCGTCTCCACCGCGTCGCCGTCCGCCTCCTCCGCCGGCACGGCGCCGACGTAATACGCCGGTTTATGTAAATTCACGTTATAATCCTTCAACGCCGCCGCCAAATCCTCATTCTCCAGCACGATCCTCTTATCCCTCACATCATATCCCATCTCTCGCTTCTCCTTGATCTGCGCTTGGTTTCTCTGCACCGCACACCGATACGCGTCGTCGGCGATCGAACGCACGAAGCGCTCCGTGGCGAGCGAAATCAGTCTCGTCACGCGCGTGTCCGGTTTATCCACCCCGGCGCGCTTGAGATACTCATTCGTTAATTCATCCGGAATCTACGCATTCGACACGTCCACGCGCCGTCAGTCCCCCCCCACCTCGCGCCTCGCTCTTCGCTCGCGCTTCGCTCGCGCGTCTCGCGCGCGCGCGCGCACCACGGGCTGATAATCGTCCAACGCCGATAAAAACGCGTCCACCTCCGCCTTGGTGGCCCCGGGCACGCCCGGGTACCCCTCGTCGTCTCCCTCCCCTTCCACCGTCGTCCCCGCGCGCGCGCGCGCGGGTTCCTCGGGCGGCATTCGCGCGTCGCGTCGTCGAGTGCCGCGCGCGCGCGCGGGGGCCGGGCCGCGGAGTCCCCAGTACCACGAGTCGTGACCCGCGGTATTCCCTTGAGTCATGATCGGTGAAAAGGGGGTACCCCCAGGCCCGGGCCCACCGCCGTCGACCGCGCGCGCGACGTCCGCACACGGCGCTCGCGGCGTCGAGCGTCCCTCGCGCGCGCGTCGACGGGCGACGCGATCGTCGACGCTCGCGTCTCGCGACTCGAAACTCGCGTCTCGCGCGTCGACGCGTCCTCGCGAGGGAGATGGCGACGCCGGTGGTGGCGGCGGCGGTGGGCAGCCGCCGCGCGCGCGCGACGAGTCTTCCGACGACGACGACGACGACGCGCGCGAGAGAGCGTCGACGTTCGAAAGGAAGATGCGCCAAGTGTGTCGTCGTCTCGCGCGCGATCGCGAGTTGGTCGGCGACGTCGACGCGGGACGACGGTGAGGAGAAGAGGGGGAATCGACGGAGGGTGGGAGACGCGAGGGAAACGCGCGCCAAGCGCGCGGGCGCCGACCGAGAAAAGAGACGTCGATCGAGGGAGATACAGGAGCTCATAGGGGAGTGTGAGGGAGCGTATGAGGTGTTAGCGATCGTGGGTGAGCGTGGGGAGTGGTTTAACGCGGTGAATAGCGTGACAGCCATGTATAAAATCTCGAGGTTGCTGACGTCGAGAGCGGGGCGGTTGAGACGGAGCGAGGCGAAGCAGGTGTGCGCGGATGGACGGTTTGCGACGCTGTTAGAGATGGTGGAGGGCGGAGTGCAGCAGTTGGATAAAGTTGGGTTGGAGCACAGGCGATGGGCGTATCACAAGCTCGCGCTACCGAGCGAATATAGAATGAAGGCGGCGCTGAGCATTCGTTTGTTAGACCGAGCGAAGGATTTGCAAGGGGACCTCATGGACGCGAGCGACGTCGAGTTCATCTTGACCCTGGTCGAGGAACAGGAGGAGGTGTTCAACAAGGTGAACGCATCAACGGCATTGCACCGGGTGGCACGTTTGGCGACGCAGAGAGTGCCGGGGCAAACGAAACCGAGCGTGGAGCGATCGACGCTCTTCGCCGACGCGAGGTTTCAGACGCTCATGAGCATGGTGGACCGCATGGCGGGCGAAATGTCCATGCAGGGAGTGTCGAACGCGCTCTGGGCGCTCGCGAGGTTGGATTATCCAGCGGATGAAACTCTGAGAGAGGCGTTGGCGAATCGAGCGGCGTCGCAGGCGGCGTTTGCCGAGTCTAAAAATTTGAGCACGACGCTCTGGGCGCTCGCCGCGCTCGGACACAAGCCTCGAAGCAAGCTTCTCAAGGCGATCGCGGATCGCGCGCTCATCGTCGCGGACGATTTCAGAGCGCCGGAAGTCATCAACATGCTCTGGGCGTACGCGCGTTGGGCGCGGTACCTGCCGCCATCCGACAGGCCGATGCCAGTCGTGCAGGCGATGCTCGACCAAGCGGTGAACACGATGCAAAGCTACACGCCGTATCAGCTCGCCAACTTGTCCTGGTCGTTGGCCATGTTGGATTGTCCTCCGGCACCCAAGGTTTTGGAATACATCTTGCAAACGGTGGCGTCCGATCCGAGCAAGCTCGACGGCACGGCGCTCACGCACGTGCTCTGGGCGTTCGGCGTCATGGGCACGCCGTACAATGGCGCGTCGAGCGATTTCAGCAAACTTCTTCGCGAATCCGGTCGACGCGCGGGCGCGGGTCAAGTCGGACGCACGGGCGCTGCGGGCGTGCTCTGGGCGTGCGGTCGACTCGGCGTCGAGCCGGACGCCAAAGACACGACGCGACTCGTAGATCGCATCTACATGCAAAAGGGTTCGAAGACTGTCGATCCGCAGGCGCTCGTGCACTCCGTGTGGGGGGTGTCAACCTTTGAGAATTATTCATTTAACGAGACGACGAAGAAGGAGATTCTTCAAAATCTGAGCGCTCTCGTGGACACCGGTTTAATCGGCGACGTTCACGCGAACGCCCTTCGAGATTCGGCGGAGGATGCGGGCATCTCCATCGGTTCGTTGGATAAAGTCTTGCCGGCGCGCTAAGCACATTTTAGCCGATTGCTTTACTACCGCTTTTTCGGTACTGTTACTTGTAAAACATACATCAGACTTTTACGCGAAACAATCAACGAATGTTTGAGTTGACACGCCTAAGGATTAGCTATTACAAGAATTGCCGCCGGTGAGGGACGAACAATCCCTCGGATACGAACCTAAAACGCGAAGAAACGTCGCGGTCTCTTGAAGATGACGGATCGCGTTTCGCATGTTTTCGTCAGCCATGTTCGCCTCTAAATCAATGTAGAATAAATAGGTAAACTGCATGGACTGGTTCGCGCCCGCACTCGTCACCGGATTCGTGCGCAGAGGTCTCGATTCAATCTTCGTCATGTTGATGTTTCTGAGCGAAAAGCACGCCAACGCCTTGAACAACGCGCCCGGTTCCTCCTTGAGGGACACCGCGATGGACGTCTTGAACGGTTGCGTCGTCTCCGTCGGCGGAATCGGTTCTCTCGACAGCGCTAAAAAGCGCGTCACGTTTGATTTATCATCCTGAATGCCCGAATCGTACACTTCCAATCCGTACAACTCTGCTGCGCGCGCGCTCGCCACCGCCGCCACGCCCTTCGTCCCGTTCTCCGCGATCGCCTTCGCCGCCCCCGCGGTGTCATCCACCGCCTCGCGCACCATGTGTAAATTCGTCAGGTATCCCTCGCACTGCGCCAACGCCTGCGGATGCGATTGCGCGCGCTTCAAATCTTCAATCTTTTGTCCCGGAAGCGCGAGTAAACAGTGATTGACGCGATAATACACCTCTCCGACGACGTGCAATTTATGCGACAAGATCAAATCATAATTCCTGTGAATCGATCCACCGAGAGAGTTCTCGAACGGTAACACCGCACGATCCACCTCCTTCGCCTCGGTCGCCGCGTAGACATCGTCGAATTGCGACTTGGGCACCGTCGTGCAATCCTCGTACGCGGCGAGCGCCGCGCCCTCCGAGTACGCTCCCGGCACGCCCTGATACGCCACGCGCACGTCTTTCCCGCTTCCAATCGTCGACGCGAACACCGTCGGGTCGACGCTCGCCGCCGGGGCGACGACCCGTCTCCTCAAGCGCGTCTCTCGCGCGTCTTCATCGCGCGCCCGTTTCGGTCCCACGGCGCGTCCCGACCCCGCGCGTGCGCCCCGATCGTCGCGCGTCACCCGCGCGCGAGTCGTCGCGGCGACCGCGACGGACGACGTCGTCGTCATCGCCCGCGTCGCGTCCATCGTCCACGCTCGAGGCGGTCGACACCGGCGCGCGAGAACGAGTGACGCGACGAACGATGCCCTCGAGGTGGAAAACCTCGAAAATGTCCACCGTCACCGAGACGACACATCGACGCGCGTCGACGCGCGACGACGACGACGACGAACGCGAGAGAGGACGCGAGGACGACGAACGAAATCGTACCCATCGTTTGAGAGACGCGAGCGAGGACGAAAACGACGTGCGGCGACGGTGTGACGTCGGATTTGACGCACATTTGGACTCTGGGACACATGGTCAAAGGAAAAGAGGCGCAGACGATGACGCCGACGACGCCGAGCGAGACGTCGGGCGAGGGTAAGGACGTCGTTCGGGACGCGATACGCGGGGTGGAGCACGCGACGGCGGAGGTGGGGGCGAAGATTCAACACGCGGGTGAAGATTTCGTGAAAATGGTGGACGACGCGGTGCATCGCGGGCGAGACGAGACGACGGAGGCGTTGGACGTCGACGGGGACGGGGACGTGGACTCGGCGGATGCGAAGGCCGCGGTCGAGAAGCGCGCGTCCAAGTGTTCGGTGATGTGATCGAGGACGTCCGGTCGCGCGCGTCGCGACGCCTCGAGGGGATGCGATGAAAATCAAGACTTTGAAGACGAACGATGCGATTCGGCGCGAGTGCTCTTCTCGTGAATTCAACATTTTTTACTTTTACATCTTCTACTCAAAGTTCTTTCGGCGCGAGACGCAAACAAACGATCGAACGAACGCGCGTCGTCGTCGAGCGACGCGCGCGCCGCGCGTTCCGACGCCCTCGATCGACTTTGATCCGACTCCTCTGCGCGCTCGACGCGTCTACGCCTGTTTGCCCGTCGTCCCCGTCGCGTTCGTCTTATCGCTCCCCGTCGTGCCCGTAGACAATCCCGCGCTCGCGGGCTGACTCGTCGTCACGCCCTGACTCGTCGTCGGCGCGACGCCCGCGTCAGAATCCCTCTTGCGTCGTTTTTCCTTCTTTTCCTTTTTCTCCTTGCGCTTTCTCTTCTCGCCCCGCTCGCCGCCGCCGCCGCCCTCTGCCTCCTTCGCCTGTTTCGCATTCAACGCCTTCAACGCCGCGATCGCGGGCGCGACGGGTCCTTTATCGTCCTCTCCCAACGCGTACGGCCCCGATTTCCCCAACCCGCCGAACGCGCGCGCGAGCGTCGCGCGATCCGGCCCGTCCAGACTCGGCTTGGTCAGCGGCAGCGCGCTCCTGAGCATGGGTTCGAGCTCGTTCGCCTGCCCGACGCGTAAATCGTACCCCGCGCTTATTCCCGGGACCTCGGTGTCGACGTCGATCCCCTCCGCGAGCGGCGGTTGCGTTCGAAAGTAGGCTCTAAACTTGGCCAATCCCAGAGGCGTCAGCGCGTCTCTCGCCCCGTGGTGCGCGTCCGGCTCGCGCGCGGTCGGCACCTCGCCGAGCACGGCGTTAATCTTCGACATCGCGCGCGAACGCGGTCGTCGTCGACGCGACGACGGACGCGCGCGGTCGCCTTTCCGCGCTCTCGCGCGACGCGCTCTGCGGTCAGTGCGCGACTCGCGTCTCCGAAACCCCGGCGCGCGCCATGAAGTGGTTCGGCGGCGACGAGGGCGAGTTCGACGGAGACGAGTTCGAGGATTCCATGCCTCCGTTCTGGGAGACGGACGTCGTCACGCTCAGCGACGCCGATCGACGGGCGCCCAACTACTATGAAGGATTGGAACCGCTGTGGCCGAGGTTGGGGCAACTCATGGTGCGCGACGGCGACGACGACGACGACGCGCGAACGGACGATGAGACGTGCGCGTCCGTGTTCGCGCGGTGAAGACGACGAGACTGACCGAGGCGCGACGGTGACGTGACGATAGGTGATGGCGGGAACGGTGAGGGGTGTTGTCGAAGGTTTGGAGGCGTTCACGGGGAAGAAAATCTCGGGCACCTCGCAGCCGAACATCACGTTGGAAGATTTTAAGGACATTATCATGGACGCGCTGGAGCTTGCGGACGTGCGGGCGCACGATATTAAGTTGCCGAGGACGGGCGTTCCCTCGAAGACGGTGGAGCACCCGGGATACGTGCCCATCTGGCACTTGGCGGAGGACCAGACGCCATTCGAAGTGGTGACCAAGGGCGTGGTGAACTTTGAAGTGGATGACGTGTTGGAGATTTTAAAGTTTCGGGCGCGCGTGCGGCTGAATTGCAAGAAGAGGGAGAAGGTGATCAAGTCTGTTATTTGGTGGCGCAACGGGAAACCGCCGCGAGTCGTGCGCGAAGAGTTGATGAAAGAGGAGGCTAGAAAAGTAGCAGAGGCGAAACGATTGAGTTTGCCGATTCCAAAGAGTGTGTTCGGCACCGATGATGAGATTGAAGCGCTGAAATCGATCGCGAACGATCCGCGTCAGGAGCAGAGTGTCACCTTGGAGGAGAACCCCTCTGGCGCCGTCAACTTGATGTGGCCGGAGGAGCACGAGACTTGGTATAACCAGATGCTCGATTACGAGCTGAGTCGTTTCGAGGTGGCGCTATTGCGCATGGAGTACGTGGTGACGATGGGACTGAAAGTCGGCAAGGATGGTAAGGTGGCCAGTCGTCGACGGGTTCGAGGCTGTTGCGCCGGCGGTTTGTGGCGATGACTCATCACCGATGAGTGGCGAGTGTGTGTGTACAAGTACAGTATGTAACAATTGTTTCAATCAATCTAATCGTAAATGTCTTCCTTTTCGATGAGCGAGTTTTGATTTTCATCTTTCGTGACTCTCCAGTAGTACTCGGTGAGCTCTCGCTGTCCGAGAACGTGTGCGAATTCCATATCGTGAGTAATCACGATCAACTGAAAGTTCTCCTGGTCGCGTCGACTCTTCATGATTTCGATCAACGATCTCGCGAGCGCGTCTGAATTGGGCGCATCGAGATTCGTCGTCGGTTCATCGAGCGCCAAAATGCCGCAATTCAAGCAAAACGTTTCAGCCAGCGCGAGTCGAATGATGAGACAGGCCAATACTTTTTGTCCTGCGCTACAGCGTCCACGCATCTCGAGTTCGGCGCCACCGCACAGCATCACGACGCGATAGTTGTATGAACTTTTACCGGTCGTGCCGTCTGAGTCGCTTCGAATCTGAATGCTGTCAATGTCTTGACCGCGGTACGTGCGTTGCCACAACTCACGAACAACTTTGTTTATCTCCTCCATCTTACTCGAGTGAAACGACATCAAGGCTTTGTCGAGAGCTTTATGATAACGATCTAAATCTTCGCTCACCATCTCCACGGTTTTCTTCTCAACGAGTTGTTTGGTGAGACGTTGTTCGATGTTGACGTACTCAGCACCTTTGAGTTGATCGTTCGCCGCTTTCATGGCTTCCTCGTGAGCCTTGACGCGTCCTTTTGCCTCGGCGGATTCAGCGCGCAGATCGTTCTTGCGATCCGTCACTTGTCGCAACTTGGACTCGATGTCTTTCACCTGGCCCATGTTGCCCATCTCGCTCGTGAGCTGTTCGATCTCTTTAAGGATGCTTTCCTCTTCTCGCTTTCCGCGCAAGAACGCAATGTTGTCTTCCAACTCGCGCTTGAGATCATTCTGGCGCGCAATCACTTCATCTTTCGCCGTCAGCTGCTTACTGCGGCTTTGTAATTTAGTTCCGAGGGTTTCGATTTTCGTGTTCGTTTCCTCGAGCGACTTGTTGTGCTCAGCCAAACGCTCGGACGTTCCCAGTGACTTTCCTTGTTCGATGGCGGCATTCATGCCAGTTATTTTGTCTACGACTCGCTGCAGTTCACGGATTTCAGCATCGAGGTCGTTTTGTTCCCGAGCGTGGGTGTTGCGTTGCGTTTCGCGCTCGCGAATGAGATTTTCCTTCTCCGCGAGACCGGGTGCACGCTCTTCCTCCATTCGCTTTTGCTCAGCAGCGCCGGAAGCCGACGCTTCCGTGATTTCAGCCAATTCAGCCTTCAATTGCGCTCGCCTATCTCCTCGTGATTTGACGACGATGAGTTCTTCGCGAAGGTCGCGCGCGGTGCGTTCGAGAGTCAGTAACTCGGTTTCGTGACGCTCTTTGCGCTTGACGAGGATAGACTTTTCTCGATCGGCTGCTTCGCGCTTGACACCGAGCATTTCAATATCGTTCGCGATATCGACCGCGGATCGGGTCGCGCCGTTCGAACCAAGACTCGTTGATTCGAGTTCATTCACAGACGCCTGAAGCGCTTCGACTTCCTTGGCCATGCGTGAGATATTCCCTGCATCTTCAACCAGCGCAGCGGTGGCAGAGCGCACGTCTTGCTTACTGGCCAGTTCCTTCTCGATCGACTCTTGCTTTTCGCGCAGCTCCTTGAGCTTTTGCTCCAGTTCTGAGACCGTGCGTTCGGTTTCAGGGACCTTTTCTGACAAGCTTTTGAATTGCGAGGCGACTTCTCCCAATTCTTGAAGGAGAACGCGACGCTCTCGTGTCTTCTCCACGCGTTGCTCAAGAGCCACAATCTGCGAAGGTGCGTTCGCCATGTTCGTTTTCATTTCTTGAATGAACGCGTCCGTAGCCTCGACTGATGCGAATCCACGCTTACAGAGCGAACACGACTGATTACGTTCAGCCTCTTCCAAAAATTTCGTAAACAGCGTTTGCAGAGACTTGAGTTGCGTCATGTTCGCTTCAACGTCGGCAACCTCTCGGTTCACGACCTCGAACGCTTCGTTGTAGCCTGCAAACCCGCCCGCTCCTAAAATGAATGAATTTTCTTCACTAGACTCTTTCGCTTTAATCGCGGCGAGTTCTTTTCTATCGTTCTCTAAAGTAGCCTCAGCGGCGGCAAGCTCGTGTTTGAGCACGGCGACGTTTGACGAGATGCTGTTGCGCTCGTCTTGCGCAGTCGTCGTAGCTTCCGACAATTCATCCAACTTCTCGACAATCGCATCTTTGAGTTCACTATTCATAGGCATTGCCGCCCCGAAAACACCGCGAAGCGCGTCGGAGCAATTCTCAAGGATGCTTTCCAGCGCATTCGTCTTCGAGAACAGTTCCTCCTTTTTCATTCGAATCTTCATCTCGCTTTCACCAGCCTGCGCAGCCGTCTCTTGCTCCACCCGCAGTTTTGTCATCTCTCGTTCAAGCTCTCGCAAGTTCACTTCGGCTCTCTCCATCTCCTCCTTTACTTGAGATGCAAAGTCAGATTGCTTCTTCGTCGCGTACGCCTCGTTGGCGCGCTTGACTCTACCTTCGAGATCTTCCACTGCTGACTCGTTCACCGCGTTCTCTCCGAGCTCCTTATTAATGGCTTCCCGGCGGAGCTTGCGCGCGTCCTGTTGTTCACTGATGATACGAATGCGTTGCGTGTGCGAGCTGAGACGCTCGGTGATCTCGTCGATTTGCGCTCCGCACGTAGTGTCCAAATCGCGGTGCTTTGTGCGCATTTTATCGATGGCGTCCTGACGCATGCTCAAACGAGACGTGAGCGCTTCGGAAAACGCGTCCGTGTTGATGTTAGAGGTGCTCTCAACGCCGAGTTCCGGATGCTCCTTCGCCGTCGCTTGCGCGAAGATGAGACGTTCTTCGATTCGTTTCGTTTGCGCCTCCGCCTCCGCGCCGAGTCTTCCAGCCGTCTTGATCATCCTCTCGCGATGATCTTTCAGCGCCTCCATCTCTAATCGAGCGTCGTTCACCTTGCGATCGAGCACGTCCCGCTCTTGTTTCAGCGACGCAAACTTTTGATTGAACGTTTCACCCATTTTCTCGAGCTCTTCGAGCGTCTCTGTCAACTCGGTATTCATGCTCGCGAGCTTGCGCGCATTTTCAGTTGTCACCGCCTCTCGACGAGCGAGCAAAGCGTTTCGTTTCTCATAAATTTGTCGAACCGTGGAGAACACCGCCTCTATCTGCGCGATCTCTTCCTGCGCGATCTGAATCTTCGCTTCGAGCGAGGCGACGTGTTCCGTCAAATCGGACGCCTTGTCGCGAGCCGTCTCGAAATTTTCCCGAAGTTTTGTCGCGTGATCCTTTTGAATCGTCAACGACTCCACCTTGCCCTTGTAATCTCGAATCAACTGCGTCTGTTCTGTCTTCAATTTTCGAATGTGTTCCAACGCCTTGGTGTACTTTGTCGCGCTAAAAATCTCATCAAACTTCTTCTTCAATCCCGCGCTGTCGCCCAGCGGCCAATTCGATTCCTCCTGGTGCACAAAGACGACGTTCTCCAATATCGCCTTGGACACCCCCATCAACGACGGTACCTCCGCGTTAATGTCCACGCACTTTTTCGAGACACTCACCGTCTCCCCTTTATCGTTCGTGCTCTGAATTACGCTGTCTAAATCCTTCTTCTCCAGCTTGCCTCTCGCCTTTTGCGTCAGCTGAAACGATCGAATCACCACGAACGGTTTCCCCGTGACGTTCCTAAATCGTAGTTTAATCTGCGCCTTGACCTCGGTCGCGTCCGCAACTTTTGGATCGTGTATGAACGCTTGTCCAGACCTCGCCGACGGCGGAAGCTCACCCGTGGATCCCATCTTTAAACATTCGATGATGGTCGTCTTCCCCGCGCCGTTTCTCCCGACGATGAGCGTCAACGGTTTAGGAAACTGGATGATGTTCGTGTTCTCGGGCGAAAACGACCGTATGCCCTTGATGAGAAGCTGCGCGTTCGTCCATCGCGCGTCCAAATCGCCGTCAGTCTTCCTCCCACCGTCGCACGGTTCGTATTTTCAAACGCGGCGGTTTGAGATTTCGAGACGCGATGGCGTCGCGATCCCCCTCCCTCCGTCCTCCTCGCGTCGCCATCGCGCCGTCGCTCGCGACGCACCTTATCCACCGTACACATCGCCCTCGTCCGTCGCCTCTCGCGCGTCTCGCGAGACGACTCTCCGGATGACGCGCCGTCGAGTGTCGATCGATCGGGTGCTCAGTTTCCGACGCGAATCTCTCTCGTCGATGCGCCTCCTCGCCCCGGCGTCGCGCGTCGTCGCGTCACCGCGTCACCGCGTCGTCGCGCGCGGGAACGCGTCGGGGTCGGCGCAGGGCGGGTTGACGAAGAAACCGTGCGACGTGTGCGCGGGAACGGGCGTGACGCTGTGTCCGGGATGTAACGCGCTCTCGAACGTCGGGTGGACGATCGACGAGAACGTCCAGCAGTGCGATCGACGAGGGTACCGAGCGGTGACGGAGGGTGGGTTCTTCGGGTTCGGGGCGAAGAAGACGGGCGAGGCGCCGTGTGAGCGGTGTAACGGGGCGACTATGAAGAGGAAGACGCCGGGGAGGATCGCGTGCGCGCGGTGCGGCGGAAACAAGTTTTTGTTTTTTAGAAGCGCGGATTGGCGGTGAACGGCGAGCGGCGGTGGAGAGTGGTGCGATGGCGGTGCGTGTTTTGTTATTTAAAATAATTAATGGCTGGGTCGTGATGTGTGCTAATGATTTACGCGTGAAATGCGAATATTTCTTTCATCCGCGGAGAACGCGAACGCTCCGTCATAGAATCGGAACGTCTATGTCTGGTAGATAGTACTGGCGAATTCGGCAGTATACGGTGAGGAAAATACTGATCGCCGGACCCCAGTAGAGAACGCGTTCCTTGGCGCCGACAAAGAAACCCGGGACGCCGGAGTCGGCGTACACAGCGCGCGCCGTGTCGATGGGAGAGGTGTCGACGGCGTCTTCGCTCAAGCCCGCGGCGATGTTCAATCGGCGTTCGTTGAACATGCGCGTGATGACGACATCGACGGGAGTCGTGCAGAACGCTCCTACGATGCCACCGACCGCGCCGAAGAGGGCCTCGGTGATCGGCGCGTCCGGGTCAAGGGCTTGGATGCCGGCGACGACGAGCAAGAGCTTCAAGTATTCGAACACGGCGAGCTGAATGCCACCGAATGGAATGTCTCTGAACAGACACGTCTTCCAACACTTGAAAATGTTCGCGCGGCCCGATGGCGAAAGCACGCTGCTCTCGAGCGCTTCGGAGACGGACATGCCCACCTGCGTCCCATTTTTCACCGCCTCTGCGGGGATGCGCAAAATGGACCCGAAGAATTCCCCAAAGCCGCCGGCGATGAGATACACCAGGATAGGATGCGGTTTCATGACGTCCACTTGCAGCAACACATCCTTCGCGTTCTCGTATAATCCTAAATACAGCGCCAGGGGCACGCCCTCTCTGCATAAATTCCAAAATAATCCTTGATACAGACCCGCGAAGCCGTCCTCGCCGACGATTTCGTCCCACGTCGGCTCGTACTCGCGAATCTCATCCGCACTCTCGTCCGCGCTCCGATCCATGCTCGCGCTAATCTCATTGGACTTTCTCTGTTTGAGCGAAATCTTACGAACCTTGATCGTGTCCAACGGGTGCATCGTGGTGTTCGATAACAGCGACGCGAAGAGCGCCGCTCCGTATGTGATGGCAGGTCCCTGCGCCGCTAATCGGCCAAACGTCACCTTTCGCTCCTTCAACCGTCGCTGCAACGACGCCTGGTCCGCTCTATCATTCAACAATCTCTTCTTCTGATCGCTCAATTTCTCATACTCCTCAGATTCTGAAAATTCGCTCAACTGCCCCTCGACGTTTTTCGCCGCGAGCAGCGCCAACTCGGCGTCCACCTGCTCCAACGCCTCCTCGTCCACCTGCTCCAGCGCGTTCAGCTCCTGCAACAACACGTCGATGCTCCCTCTCGTGAGCACGGACGCCTTTCGATTTCTCGCCTTTTCATCCAACACGAGCAAATTCTCCAGCTCCACGTTTCGGCTCGGGTTGTACAGCACCCCGGACGTCGAGCTCCCGAAACCTTCCGCCCTCGCGCTCTCCGCGTGCATCGTCGACGCCCCCAACGCGAGAGAGACGACCAGCGCGGCGACGACACCGACCCCGCGTTCATCCTCATCGCTCGACGACGCCTCGCGCGCCATCTCGCGTCGACGACACCGCGTCCGGCGCGCGACGACACCCTCGCGCGCGCGCGCGCGACTCGACGACGCTCGACGCTCGCGCGCGTTCGCGCCCACCCCGACGCTCGCGCGCGCTCGCGCTCGCGCTCGCGACGACATACCGGTCGTCGCGCACCTCTTCGCGACCCCTCGCGCGTCCACGCTCGACGCGCGCGCGCGCGCGAACGCCCGTTCCGAACGCTCCGTCGACGTCTGACGTCGAGCGAGCCATCGCGAGACGAATGTAATGGACGATTCGTGCTCCTCCGCGCGATTCCCTCGTCGCTCGCGCGCGCGTCGAGCGCGCGCGCGGGACCGACGCGCGCGTGAATTTTTTCTTTACCGATCCCCGTCCTTCACCCGCGCGATGCGTCGTCGCGTCGTCGCGAGAATCGCGCGAATCACGCGGTCGCGCCCCGGACCGTCGCCGAACGCGAGGGGCCCTCGCGGGTGAGCCCGCGCGCGTCGTCACCGCGCGACGCGCGACCGCGACCGCGAGCGTTCGAGGACGGTTCGCGCGCGATGACGATGACGATGACGCGCGCGGCGCGACCGCGCGGTGAGACCGCGTCGCGAGGCGCGGCGAAGACGACGAACGCGGCGCGAGGGATGGGCGCGGTGGGGCGCCCCGGCGGCGCGCGAGGACGAGCTCGGCGCGGAATCGTCGCGCGCGCCGATGTGGATCCGGAATCGTTGGCGATTTTACAGGAAAAGCTGGGGCAGCAGATCACGTTCGAGGGCTCGGGGGCGGAACAGTTGAACAAGGGCGTGTTGCTCGACGCCGGTGGACGAGCCATGGGGAAGGATAAGGGACTCGCGAAGTCGGAGGCGAGGGAGCAGGCGTTGGAGATCTCGTACGATCCGGATGGGTTGTTCCCGGAAGTGGACGAGTCTTCGGCGAGCATGATGATCGATAGACGATTAGGCATGCGTCAGGCGGAGAAGGAGAAGGAGATGGAGGAGGAGATGAAGAAGGAGCACGAGGAGGCGCGCGCCAAGTTGCAGGAGGAGCGAGACGCGCGCGTGCAGCCGGATTCGGACGATCCGGAGGCGCTCGTCAAGTACTTTTTCGATACCGAGATCAACGAGATGGAGTACGAGATCGTGCGTTGTCGTCCGTTGTTGGTTGAATCTTTTTTCCAGCACTTGCAAAAGACCGTGGATGAGTCGGAGGGCTTGGAGAAGGAGAAGCGCGAGGCGTTGTACAAGGTGACGAGCGGGTTCGTCGGTTTCGTCGATCAAACCACTCGAGCGATGTTACAACCGCAAGAGCGCATGATTAAACTTCTCACCGCTAAGGATAAGAAGGCGATGATCCTCGAAATGGTGGAAACGGGCGAGTTGGACGTCAACTTGATGGCGTTGCTCAAGACGAATGAAAACACGGCGAGACAAGCCGGTCGCACGCAAGAGGCTGACTTTATGCAAAAGATTTACAACGCGTGCGCCAAGTTCGTATCGGTATAACACCACAATCTCGCCCGCTGTGTCATTCAATCAACCATTCATTCATTCACTCACGCTCATCGGTTTTAATAACAAAACGAAAAGAGGATTTTTTTTCATTACACTCGTCTCGTCTCCTCGCGCCGCGCCGTGCTACGTTCCCGCGCCGTCACGGGAACAATTTTTGCGAGAGTTCGCTCAGAACGCCGTTCACGCCCAACAACACGCTCGCGGAGCCGAAAATACCCGCCATGACCAACGCCGTCGTGCTCAGCGCGCCGCCCACGGTCGGCCACTCGATCAATCCCACCTCCTCCGCCGCGCCGGCGAAGACGTTCGCTCCCTCGTCCGCCTTGGCCTCCTTCGCCGCGCGAATCGCCGCGCCGATGTCCTCGGGCAACGAAGACGACGCCTCCCCGTCGTTCGCGCTCGCGCTCGTCTCCTCCGCTGTCGCGCTCGTCTCCTCCGCGGACTCGGTCGCGGTGGAGGGCTCGTCCTCCTCTCCGCTCCCGCGCGCGACGACGACGACGGCGCGCGGGCGCGCGACGCGACGCACGGACGACGCGTGCGGTCTCGTGCGTGCGATCGATGGCGCGGACGCGCGGGCGAGGACGCGCATGGTGGACGCGAGGGTGAGTGTGCGGTGGATCGTGGTGAGGTTTTCTGCGGTGAGGTACGCCGCGAGGAAGTACTATGATAGTACAAACTATCAGGGGGAGGCGAGGGCGGTGGCCACGTGGTCGTGCACGTGGGTAAAGGCGACGCGAAGGAAATCGCGCGCAGAGATGAGCGAACTCGGACTGGTGTCGCGCGTGTGAATGAAGATTTCGATGGCGACGGCGGCGCCGAAGCTCACGGCGGAGAGAAAGGCGAGGGAATAGAGACCGGCGTGCACGGCGGGAGTGATGCGCGCGCCGAAGACGGACGGCCAAGCGTCGATGTTTCGACGCGTGATGATTCGCTCGAGCTCTTTGAGACCCTCGATCGAGCGCTCGTTTTTGCTGAGGATGTTCGCTTTTTGCTTTTCCAATCCGGCGTCGAGAATGGTGGAGTTGTCGAGGAAGAGTTTCCATCGAGCCTCTTGGATTTGCGTGGCGTCCTCCTCTTGGATCTCGTATAGCTTTGAGGCGATGGCGCTGATCACGAGCACTGGAATCATGATGACGGTAGAGATCATCAGAGGATACACGGGCGCGACCGAGGAGCCGTCCACGATGGACGTGATGTCGTAGTAAATGTACATGCGCAAAACCTTCACCAGACAGACGCCGACGATGCCGACGACGAGCGTGATGAAGTGCAAGAGATAAATTTGAACCCAGTTCTGTTCGAGCTCTCTGTGATCTTCGACGACCATGCGAATGCGAATCCAAGGTAACCAGGATTGGCAGAGGTTGATGTACGGAACGTCGTACGCTCCGGCTAACGACGGATCCGTAGTCGCCTGGAAAAACAACCAGTGTAACATGTCGTGATACGCGCACGCGCAGAGCCATCTCGAGAGAGAGAAGAAGATGAACAAGGAGATCGTGTTCCAAACAAAGGAGCACACGACACCGTAAAATTTGCCAGATCCGTCCATCGTGGACACCGACATGGGCGACGAGCCCACGAGGGCGGTGACGGTGGTCACGTGACCTCCCACCGGACACGCGGCCATGTCGAGATGCTCGGGTAAACCAGCACCGATGGAATTCGTGACGTTGTTCCGCATGCATAAATTCGAACGTTTCTCCATGCCGAAAGCTGAATCGCCGGTGAGACCGCGCATGAAGAAAGGGACGAGCGAAATCAGGAACGCAGCGATGAAAAACATCGCCATGTGAGTCTTTCTCGCCCTCTTCGTCGAAAGCCAATACGAGCGCCAAGACTCTTCGTTCGTTCGCTGAATGAGCTGCGTCACAACGTCCTTTTCCGTGACGACTCGTAGCTGTAATAATTTGTTTGCACCGACAATATCTTCGATGCTGTCTTTGGCTTTGTTTTTTATTTTGCGCGCAGTCGGTTGATGCGAAGGCTGATTCATCGTCGCTCGCGCCGTTTTCACGACGGTATTACTCGCCACGTTGTCCGCGAAATCATCCATCTCAGACATCCAACGAGGGCGGTCGCGCGCTCTGCCGCTCCTACGCCTGCCGTGGTCCACCGCTCCGCTTCGCTCCGCGGAATCTTCCGCATCGTCTGATTCGGGCGCGTCCACGTCCACTTTTTGCGTCATGTCAATAGGTATCTCTCGTACGCGCAAGGTGTCCACTGTTGGATGCTCTTGAACTATTTTACTTTCACCGTCGGGTAACTCGCTCCTCCCGCCCGGGAAGAAGAGCGTCACCGCCGACATTTTGTCGAAACTCTTCACGTCGGCCAGCGCAAGCGCCATCGCGATGAACGATAACATGCTAAAAGCCAACGCCGTTGGAATGATCCCGTCTCCCATGACGGCGTCCGAGTACGTGTTGGTGAAATACCACACGACGCTGACGATTCCCAACGCCCAGTACGGCGTGTAGTATATCGCCAACGCCACGAAACTCGATGACCCGCGTCGTCGCCGCCAAGCGGACGACGTGAACAGAAACCGACTCATATGTAACGTTCTCCGCACCGAGTGCACGAACGGCGCGAGGAAGATGGACAACACGGGAAGCGTCAAGAGCTGGAAAAGATGCCACAAGTACGAACTCGGCGCGCCGAGCAGCGTCGACGAGTCGGGTATCCCTTCAAACTCCTCAGTCCCCAGCGGATCGCTGTCCGCGATCGCATACAACGCGACCGACGTTCCAGAAACCCCACTCACCAACGCGCTCGTCGTCGCCGCTCTCTTATACTCTGACCAGTACCCGCCCCACGTGCCTCGTCGCACGAGACGCAAGAGGTGTTCCACCGGAATCAACCGCTCCATCTTCAAACTCTCGCTCTCGATGTCCTCCAGACATCTATCGAACAATTTCTTAAACTCGTGTCGATCCAGACCCTCGACGTCGACCCCACGATGAACGAATCGCGTCATGCTGTACTCGTCGATCAAACGCGTCGCGTCCCGAGGAATGGCTTCGATGCGTCTGCTATACTTTGTCTCCTTTCGACGTTTCCTCCGCGCCACGATGGCGTCAATCTGTCGCACGATATCCGCCGCACGCGCTCGCGCCTCATCTCCCGTCGCGATCTCGCGCGCGACCGATTCCACGCGATTATCGTCGACGTTCGCCCCGCGGCCTCCCTCGACATCTTCCGCCCCCAGCGCGCGCTCCCTCGCCTTGGCGTGTCGCAGCGCCGCGACGCAGCGATCACGAATCCTCTTCAGTCGCGCGTCCGCGTACCCATCGAGCCTGGCGTCGACGACGCGCGGCACGGTGCGCTCGGCGCGAGCGCGGAACGAACGGTACGTTTCGAGCGCGCGCGAGAGCAATCGCGCGAGGGCGGACGACGACGACGGGTCGTCGACCGGGGACGCGAGATCATCCCTCGGCGGTTCGTCCCCGTCGCGATCGACGCGGTCCTTCCACGAGATGGAGGCCATGGCGCGCGCGCGATGTGAGGCGGCTCGAGCGGGCTCAACCGTCAAAAAGGTGAAGAAATGAAATGAAATGAAATGGAGAGCGCAGAGATGTGCGCGCGGGGGTCACAGTCCGCGCTCGATCTCGCGCGCGAGCCAACCTTTGATGAATTTCGCCAGTGACGTGGGAACGCCGTGAGAACCGTCGTGGAAAAAGAATTCGCGTCGAATCGAGTCGAAACGCGCGGCGAGCTCGGACGCGCGCTCTCGCGTGATCAACGCGTCTTTATCGCCGTGCACGTGCAAAGAAGGCATCGAGAACGGGCTCGTCGCGTTCATGTTCGCCACCATTCGCGCGTCTCGAGGTTCGAATCCCGCGACGAGGATGACGAATTTCACAGACGCGCGCAACTCGTCGTCGTCCGCGAGCGCGGCCGCCGCCGCCGTCGATCCCTGTGAAAATCCCAACACCCCGTCGAACGGCCCTTTTTCCTGAAAAGCTCGTCTCAAGACGTCCAGTGACTCGTCCCATCCTATATATTCTCGACTCATCGCCGGTCTCGTCCACCCTTCGTCCGTCGACGCGTTCGCGTTCGCGCGCGCGTTTTCCGCCGACGTAAACCACGCGCGAGGACTCGCGTCGGACGCCCCCACGCCCCTCTCGAACGCGCCCGAGACGTCGTGCGGGGCGTCGACGAAATAAAACTCGCACGTTCCGCGCAATTGTTTCCGCACCGCCCCCGTCTTGGCGCGAAACGTCGCGGCGTCTTGCGCGAAACCGTGGAGACAGAGCACGCGAAACTTGGCGCGCGCCGTCGCCGACGCCGCCGTCTCACCGTCGTCTCGCGCGCTGGTCGACATGCGGTGCTCTCTCTCTCTCTCGCCTCCTCGCGACGGCGCTCGACGCTCGACGACGACGACGACCCGCGCGCGCGCTCGAACCGGCGCGCAACTGTCTGACGCGTCGCATCGCGTCGCCCATGGCGTCGGACGCGCGCGCGACCGCGTCCGCGGTGGCGTGCGGACGCGTCGGGTACGTCGCGTCGTTCGACGCGCGCTTGGACGCGCCGCGCGCGCTCGAACCGCGCGCGAGAGGGCTCGACGCGCCCGCGCCCGCGCGCCGCGCGCATTCGCCCACCGCGCGATGTCTGCGCGCGACGACGCGCGAGACGCTCGCGGCGCGCGCCGAGGAGGACGAGAGCGATGGGTTCCCTCGCGGGAACGCGCTCGCGGTGCGCGAGGACGCGTCGACGCGAGACCGCGAGACGGGGACGCTCTGGGCGGCGCGCGCCGACGGCGACGGCGGCGAGAGACTCTGGGTGGCGCGCGCGAGACGAGAACGCGGCGTCGACGGCGGTGTGCGTCTCACCGCGGAGTCTCACGTGCGATTTGAGTCTCGCGTCGTCGAAGTGGACGTCGCGGACGGTGGGTATCGAGGACATCGCGCGATGGCGGGGGTGTGCGCGAGGACGCGTCGAGGCGCCGCCGCGCTGCTTCGCGCGCGAGAGACGACGGATGACGCCGGGGAACCGCGCGTGGAGGTGATGGAAGTGGCGAAAACGACGGGAGGAGATGGTATTCGTGATGGTGTGGTGTGTGTGCGCGCGCATCCGTCGTGGATGGACGAATGCGCGTACGCGCGCGCGAACGGGACGGTGGGGACGCTGGGCGTCGACGGCGAGAGAGACGCGAGAGAGAGAGACGATCGTCGCGGTGCGAGCGATTGGTACGGCGTCGCGTACGGCGCGCATCCGCGCACGCTTCTGTACGCCGATCGTTCGACGGTGGAGTTTGTGGATTTACGAACGAGACGAGGGGAATCGAGGGCGGCGCACGACGCGCGCGGGGACGAGGCGTTTCGCGCCGTGTCTCGCGCGCGCGAACACTATTACGCCCTCGCGAGCGCGACGACGACGACCGCGTCGTTGACGACGTCGTTCGTCGAGATTCGCGACGCGCGACGCGCGAGAGATCCCGTCGTTCGGTGGGAACATCAGGGCTTTCGAACACCGACGACGCTGCGCGTCGTCGACACGACGGAGTGGCGCGAGAGAGACGTCGACGCCGACGCCGGCGCGTTTACGATTTTCGCCTTCACGCCCGGAGACGCCGAGGTGTACCTGTACGATTGCGCGACGTACGCGAACGAACGTCGAGGTCACTCGGGGGAACAGATATGCGCGACATCGTACGGCTCGAGCGTGAGACTGCCGACGGCGTCGGGCGCGTACGGGTTCGACGCGTGTCGACTCGGCGAGACGCGCGGCGGTTTGTTTTGGCTCGACGACGACGGTGCGTGGGAACAGACGTACGTCATCGACGCCGCCGAGTCTTCGTCGACGACGACGATGATTTCGGGTGCGAGCGCGACGCGAGCGATGACCGCGCTTCGATTCGAGCATCCGCGCGCGCCGCCGAAGACGCCGAAGACGCGAGACGTCGTCGGCGCGCGCGCCGACGACGCCGAAGACGATGAACCCGAGCGCGCGTTCGCCGACGTCCCTCATCTGTACGAATACGTCGTACACGGAAATCTTCCCCGCGCGGACGTGCGAAACGACGCGCGCGAGGGCGACGGCGGCGACGAGGCGGCGACGTTACACGCGGCGTTTAGCGACGGATGGCGCATGAACGCGAGCGAATTGTTGGAGTGCGGAGAATATCTTCTTCGCGACGGCGCGTCGTCGGCGTCGCTCGCGATCGACGATTGGCGAAGATCGCGCTGGCAACCGGATTCGTCGAAGCCGTACAAGAGACCGACGACGCTCAGGGCGACACGAGAGATTGAAAATCCGCTCGCGGCGACGCGCGAAGACGCCGACGCGCGAAGACGATGGAGAGACGCCGTCGCCGCCGAAGACGTGCTCCCGATCGTCGCCGACGCGCTCAAGGATTACGCGTCGAACGCAGAGACCGGGGAGACAAAGTTCACGCGTCGGTTAGTGCACGCGTCCAAGTGTTTGGAATTCGCGTCGGCGGAGGCGGCGGACGCCGTCGGTTCGCCGTGCGACGTCGACGGAGACGCGAGAGACGTCGACGCGTCGACGCCGTCGCTCCCACCGTACGATTCACTGTCAGAATCGTTCGCGATGTCGCAAGCGGTGTCGCAGGACGTCAATCAGGACGCACCGTTCGCGGATCGATTGCTCGCGCGATGGGTTCCGGAGATGCGACGACGGCGCGAGTCGGATGATTTCGCCTCCATGCCGCCGCCGCGACCGCGGTTTTGATAGACGACGGATGGATGGATGCGAACGCAACAGATTAGATGTAAACGCAATAGAATAGATGTAAAAACACAATAGGTACTAAAGTAAAAAATCCGTACTCTACATGTCGACCGAACGACGCGTCGACGCCGACGCCTCCGTCTCAGTTGCGCATGACGGCGTTCGAGCTCCCCTTGATCCCGACGTGATCGCGCGTCTGATCGAGCGTCGGTCCGAACGTGACGGTGCTCGTCGTGCGTCCCGCGGCCCAACCATTGTTGCGAATGAAACCCGACCCTTTGTTTTGCGTCTTCTCCAAGGCTTTGCGTTCGCGTTGAAGCTTGTATTCCTCTCGAAGCCACCCCTCGACGACGCGGAGCAGCGAGCCGGGCTCGCGTTCCCGTAAACCTTCAATCTCTTCGAATTTCTTGCAAAACTTGAGCTCACCGTTGGCGACGAAGGCGACGTGGGACATGAAGGATTCCAATCCGTCGAAGATGTGCGTCGCGTAGACGATGGTGACTTGTCGCTCTCGGCACTCGCTCTGAAGGAAACGCATCAACTCGGCGCGACCGAGCACGTCCAAGTCGACGGTGATTTCATCCAACAGTAACACCTTGTACGGCAACATCAACCCCCATGCGAGCTGCACGCGACGACGTTGACCGTCGCTCACCTTGTGCATGCGCCAGTCGACGTCGACGTCCAAGACATCGATGATTCGCCGCTTGCGTTCCGGATCCACGCCCGGAATCGAATCCAACATGCGACTCGCCGGGAAATCACCCGCCAACGGAATGTTATACCCCGCGAACGCCACATCACGCTGCCAATTCCCACCGATGAAGCTCAAATCCCCGCTCGACGTCAATCCCGTGTCGTAAAACGCCTCCCTTCCGAGTACGAGCACCTTTTCCCGCGGCACCAAGTGCTTCCCGGCTAAAATTTTCAACAGCGTCGTCTTCCCCGCCCCGTTGGCCCCCAACAACAGCGCGCACGACCCGGGCGCGAGCGTCAACTCCATATTCTTAATCAACGGTTCCGTTCCCATCGCCGGCGTGCCGTCGATGCCCGGATAACTAAACGTCAATCCTCGCACCTCGACGCCCGCCTCCGCCCCGCACGTCTCCGCCGCCTTCACCGGCGCTCTCCGCGCCGTCTCCACCGCGTCTCTTCCCGGTCGACGCAACCACGGTTTCGGGGCGTCCGGGTTTGTCTCGGCCTCGCGCTTCTTCGCCGCCATCGTCGCCCACCAATCCGTGGACGCCGGCGCGTCCGCCGACGCGACCGAGACCGCGGCGTCCATCGGGTCGCGCGCGTACCCGGTCTCCGCGACGGGCACCGGCATGACGACGCGACGCCGCGGCGCGTTTCTTCGTTCGCGTCGAAGACCTCGGTCGAGCGCGCGCGGGTTCACGGGCGCGCGGGAACGGCGCGCGGCGGATGAATGACGAATGACGACGTCATCATCTGTTCTTGCTCATCTTTTTCATCCGCGTCGGCGGGGACGGCGAAGAGTTTCGCTCGGGACGCGAGAGGTGGTCCGTGTGAATTCGGTGGAGATGTGTGAACGGAGGGATCGATGCGGGACGAACGCGCGGTCGATGCGGTGCGGTCGATGCGGTGCGCGGGGTACCGCGTGGAATGTTACACGCGCGTCTCGGCGCGGATGATTACGCGCGAAAACCGTCTATGAGCGCGCGAATGTGCGCGAGTTCACCGTGAAGGGCGTCGAAGACGTCGCGCATGGCGGCGTAGCGTTCGGTGCGAAGTGTGGCGAAACGCTCGAGACGCGCGATGGCGTCATCGCCTCGGCGGACGCGTTCGTACTCGTCGGCGTTGAGGGCGAGCGTGGCGTGAAGCCGGAGGTAGACGCCGTACTTGGTGTCGTACACCGCCTTGAGAGCTTCGAATTCGTGGATGGAATCGATGGAGTCGACGTGTGGTGAGGGTTTGATGTCTCGCCAATCGTCGTCGTCGTCGCCGGGGACGCGCTCGGTGATGTCTCGCGCGCCGCGCGCCGCTCCCGGCGCCGCGCACGCGTGAGGTTCTAAATCTAAACTCGGCGATCTGTCGCCCAAATCTACGGTGACGCCGTTTTTCAGCACTTTCGGCGGTTCTTGCAACGGAGGCGTCGGTACGGATCCGTCGGCGTTCGACGGTTCACCGCGAGACGACGTTTTCGTCGCGCGTTCCGCCGCCTTGGTCGTCTTCGCCGGCGCCTCCGTCGTCCTCACGTCCCGCCTCGGCAGACGCATCTCGCGCGCCGCCGCCGTAAGCGCCTCGTGCCGTTCCTTCGCCTTCCTACGCACGTGTCCTAACAACTCGTACCGACCGGGCGGACGCAACTTCGCCACCTGTTTAATCGCGTCCCGCACCGTCGCCGCGCCCGGCGCGCGCCGGCTCGCCGCCGCGAAACCTCTCGCCACGCACTCCCGCATCGCATTCTCCGACAACGGTCGCTCGTGCAACAGCGCCGACACCGCACCTTTCAGACGTGCAAACTCCCCACCATCTTCACTCATCGCGCTCGCCGCCACCAACCTCGTCCACCGCTCGACGTCGCGCTTCACGTCCTCCCTCGCCGCCGCCGCGCTCGTCGTCGGCTCGGGCGCGTCTCGCGCGTCCACCATCACCACGTGTCGCTCCCGCTTCTCTCGCAGTTCCTCCTCCCCCCGCATCTTCACCCGTCTCGCGGTACCATCCTCCAACGACCGTTTCGGTCGCAATTTCTCCGATACCGCGCCCACCGCGCGCAGAGACCCGCCTTCGCGCGCGCCCTCGGGACGCGCCGTCCCTCGCGCCACCATCGCCTCTCCCTCCTCCGCGATGGACGCGAACGCGCGCGCGCGTCCATCGCACGCGAGCGTCCACGCGCGCGTTTTACCATCCTCCCCCACGTCCACGCGCGCCGTCAGACGCGCCGCGTCCTCGTCCCCGCCGTCGCGAGACGTGGACGCCGCGCGCGCGGCGGCGGCGATCCAGGCGTCGATGTGCGCGCGCGAGCATCGCACGAGGGCGACAAAGGGCGGCGCGGACCCATCGCGCGGGTCCACGGGATCGAGATCGATCGTCCGCGACATGTCGCGCGACGCGAGACGGCGCGCGGCGCGGCGTGACGACGAGGATTCGCGAGCGGAGACGCGCGGTGATTCGACCGCGGGACGCGGTGGGGGCGTTTCGTATGAGTACACAGTATGTGGAGGGGGTACGTGGTGAGTCCTGACTCGAGAAGGGGTGTCGTGGTCAGAAGAGGAAGCGACGTTTGCGACTTTTCGGGCGCGCGCGAGAGAGAGACGTCGGCGCGCGCGAACGGACGAGACGGACGACGAGCGGGGCGTCGTGAGGGGTGGGACGGACGCGCGCGTCGGTGCGGCGCGGTGACGCGAGAGCGCGCGCGCGCGGTGACGCGAGAGAGCGAGAGAGCGCGCGGAACGTTGCGTTGATTGTATTTTTGGCTCGGGACGCGAGGGACGCGCATGGCGACGACGCGAGCGCGCGAGGGGGACGATGGCGCCGCGGGAACGTCGTCGAGCGTGACTCGAGGCGGACGGTTGCGGTTTCGTGCGGCGGTGGTCAAGGCGGCGCGCGCGAAGAGAGACGCGGAGGACGCGCCGCGGTCCGAGGCTGGGCCGGGGGCGACGTTGGCGGGACGGTCGTTGTGGACGTTCGGACCGGATAATCGCGCGCGGCGCGCGGTGTTTCGCGTCATGCACTCGCAAACGATGGAGTATGTGGTGTTGGGGGTGATCGCGACGCACTTTGTGACGCTCGTCCTGTTGGCGTCGAGCGGCGAGTCGACGACGCGCGGTGAGACGTTGCGCGAGTTGGCGAAATCGCCGCTTCGCGCGATGGACGCGGTCGTTCTGTGTCTGTACACGGCGGAGGCGGCGGCGAGAATATTCGCGCTTGGGTTCATCGGTCACAAGCACGCGTACGCGGCGAGCGTGTACAATCAGGTGGATTTCCTCATCATCGTCGTCAGTTGGCTCTCGATGGCGATGCGTCGCCGCGGCATCGATTCCATCTTGGCGCGCGTTCGCATCGGCCAACTCCGTCTCTTTCGCGGCGTGCACGCGTTAAAACAATTCAAACTCGCTACGTCCGTGGTATTCATCGCGGAATCATTACAAAAGTCAATCTCTTTATTGCGCGACGTCGCCGCCGTCACCGTGGTGTGCGCCGTCTTTTACGCCCTCATGGGCATGGGCGTCTTCGGCGGATCTCTTCGACGACGATGCGTGGAGACGACGTCCGCCGCGACCGCGAGCGACTTTTACACGGCGGTGAGCGACCCGCCCCTCTTTTGCGGCGACGTGCGGAATCACGTCGACGATAAGGGATTCGTGTGCCCCGGGGTGTACGACTCAAATTCGTCCCTCTTTTGTAGCGATTTAGTGGGCAATCCGAAACACGGGTATCAATCCTTTGATAGTTTTGGGTCGACGCTGTTGGTGATGTTTCAGACGATCACCATAGAGTCTTGGCAGGAAGTGATGTTTCCAATCGTGAACGCCGAGTACAAGGCGTCGGCGGCGTACTTCGTGACGCTCATCATCGTCGGGACGTACTTCATCGTCTCCGTCTTCGTCGCCGCGGTGAGCGGGGTGTTTCTGAGACTGCGCAGGGAACATCAGATGATGCTGCGAAGTAGATCGAAAGGGAAAGGGAAGGATGACGATGATGACGGTGATGACGACGCAGGGGACGATTTCGAGAGTAACGCGACGATTCGTCGACTCATTCGACGATTGAATGGCGGCGAGGGCGAGAGCGTCCATTCCGTCGCCGAGGCGGCGATGACGCGCGCGCGATTGATGCGCGACGACGAGGAGGAACCGCGCGCTGTGCCGAGTGGTGTCGCGCGTCCGAAGCGAGATCGTTTGTCTGAATACGTGCACGGGTTGTTTTTCGATCGAATGATCAAATGTCTCATCGCGTGTAACGCCGCCGTCATGGCACTGTATCGATTCGATTTGGACGCGGAGAAGAAGCGATACCTCCTCGCGGCGGAGGGATTTTTCATTTCCGCCTTCATGCTTGAGGTGGTTCTTCGCGCGTTCGCAGCCAAGCGCATGACACGACGCGTGTGCGCGATGCGACCGACGAACGAGGATGTGCTCTTACTGTCCGACGTCTTCGTCGTCGCGACGAGCGCCGCCGTCATGTGGAACCGCGGCGTCAATCTCACGTCGTTGCGCATCCCGCGACTGTTCAAGACGCACGGTCGCGCGCGATCTCGGTCGGGTGCCGACACCATCAATCGCGTGTTCCGATCGGCTGGATCGTTGTTATCGCTGTTTCTCTTCTATGTCGCCATCTTGGCCATGTACGCGGTGCTCGGCATGCAACTCTTCGCGAATCGAAACGACGGATTGGAGTCGCCGCCGCGTCTGCATTTCGACACCTTCCCGCAGGCGATGTTGGCGCTCTTCACGGTGAGCACGGGCGAGGGATGGACGGAGTTGATGTTTCACGACATACAAATCACCAAGGCGGCGATACCGTTCTACATCACGTTTTTCATCCTCGTCAACTACATCGTGCTCAATCTCGTCATCGCCGTCGTGCTCGAAAATTTGGAACTGCGCGACGTGGAAAAGACGATCGTGCAATCGGAAGAGTTGGTCAAGAGGTCGGTGCGACGCGTGATGAAGGAATACTGTGCGGTGGATTTCATGGAACGCGTTCGCGTGAAACTCGTGTTGACGCTGAGCGGAAGACGATGGACGACCGAGCGGGCTAACCGCGTGTCGCCGTGGCTCGAGCGTCGATGGGAGATTGAAAAACGAGTGACCAAACGCATCGAACGCCAAATATCGGCCTCCATCGTGGAACAATCGAGCGATACCGCACAGTTGGGTCGAGATTTTGTGCTCTGTGAGTCGAAATTCGTCGAGGTGAAGACGAGAGAGGACGCCTTCGTGGACACGGCGCCGGATTCGGCACCGCCGGAAGAATTAACCGTCGTCATGAAGGAGCCGACGAATCACGACGATTCGGGTTTCAGCGTCGAGACGAAATTATCACCATGTTCGAGCGCAGACGATCGCACCCATCGTCGCGACGCTCGAGTCGAGATCATCTTCGACGACGCCGTGGCCGAGGACGCGCACGTCGAGTCCGCCGTGGATTTTCCTTGGTACATTTCGAACAACGCCCTGTGTCTGTTTCCATCCTCGAGTCGAATCCGAGCGCGCGTGAAGCGCGTGTTACGTTCCGTGTGGTACGAGAGACTCACGTTTTGCGTCGTGTCCGTGTCCGTGATCGCGGTTTTGGCGACGAGACCCGTAGATCAGGAAAATCCTCTTCAGGCGCACGTCGACGCGGCGAATTACTGCGTGTGCGGGTACTTTTTGATGGATTTTGCGCTCAATATCGTCGCGCATGGATTCGCGCTCACGCCCACGCCGTACGTCGCGCGCGTTTGGAACTTGCTCGACATGGGCATACTCGTCATCGACGTCATGATCGTCGCGTGTCCGGCACTATTGAAGGGTTCGTACACAAGATATTGGCGACGCGCGTTCAACATGGCGGCACCCTTGCGACCGGTTCGCATCATGACGCGCGTCAAGTCGATGCGGCATCTCGCAAAATCACTCATCGTCACTCTTCCGACGATATGGTCCATCATCATGCTCACGGGCGCCATGTTTCTATCCTTCGCCATCATCGGCATTCGCGAATACGGTGGGACGTTTTACGGCTGCACCGACGCGACGGTGGCGTCAAAGTCGGAGTGCCTTGGGACGTTTGTAGAGTCGAGCGGTGAGGTGGTGGAAAGGATTTGGAATAGACACTTATTCGAGTTCGATTGGATCGGAAGTGCGATGTTGACGCTCCTCGAGACGGCGTCGTTGGACAATTGGACCGAAATCATGTTTGCAGCGATGGATAAAACCGGTGTCGATTCGCAACCGAGGTTTGAACGTAACTGGCCTGCCGCCTTCTTCTTCGTCGCATTCATTCTGTTTGGCTCCTTCTTGATGATTCGAACCATCATCGGCGTTTTCATTCACCAATTCGGTCTGATATCCGGTCGTAAACTGCAGACGGAACGACAAAAACTGTGGCACGACATGCGCAAAATCGCGCTTTCGCTAAAACCAATCAGAGCGAAAGTTTTACCACCGCCGGGGTTCAGAAGGATGTGCTTCAAAATCGTGAATCACGACTGGTACAAAACGTTCGTCTTGATCACCGTGAGCGTGAACGCGGGGTTGATGATGACTGAACGATACGGCGACGACGGGAACGTTTTAGCGCGCGTGCGCTCAATCGGTGAAATGTGCTTCGTGGGGATATACTTGACCGAAGCTTTGCTGCAGGTGACCGCCGCGTATCCCAGCGTGCGACACTATTTCTCCCAGCGATGGAACGCGTTCGAACTGTTCCTCGCCGTCGGATCCGCGGCGACGCTGAGGAGTGTCCCGGGGTCGCCGCGCGACCAAATTGGTCGCCCGTTTCGATTTCTTCGCGTCTTTCGCATCATTCGCCACGTGCAGTCTCTGCAAATTCTCGCGAGCACGCTCGTGTTGGCGGTGCCGAGCATTCTGAGCGTCATGGGATTGATGATGATATGGATCTTCGTGTACGCGGGCGTCGGCACGCAGGTGTTTCCGAACGTCAAGTACGGCGTCGCGTTAAACAAGGATGCGAATTTCCAATCCTTTACGAGTTCCTTCCTGTTGCTCTTCCAGGTCGTCACCGGCGAAGGATGGCGTCAGTACATGTACGATCTCATGATCATCGAACCCGAATGCGTGAACTCGGGCCCTTCGGAGAACTGCGGGTACCCAGACGGCGCGGTGATCTATTTCGTCACCTACGTCGTCGCCATGGGGTACATTTTCACCAACCTCTTCGTCGCCTCCATCCTCGACCACGTCACCTTCGGCGTCCTCCGCGAGGCCGCCATCGTCACCCCCGAACACCTCTACGACTACCAACGCGCGTGGAGCGAGCACGATCCGAACGCCACCGGTTTCATCGGCGCCCACCGTCTGCGAGAATTCCTCCGCGACGTCGGCCCGCCGCTCGCGCTCGAATTCGACGGCGAACTCGGCGATAAATCTCCCGCCTTTCGTCGACACACCGAGCGCGCCTCCGCCCTCTGGCGACGTCGCATCCTCTACGAATCCATCACCACGCGGGAACCCGGTCGAGGCGTCCCGTTCGCCCGCGTGCTCGAATCGCTCCTCGCCGCCAAACTCGGCGCCGCCGCGCTCCCGCTCGACGCGCGACTCGCGCGACGCCGACAACTGCGAAACATCGAAACCTGGGGCGCCGCCGTCGTCGCGCAGGCGTACATTAGAGGGCACATGGCGAGACGTTTCGTGCGGACGCTTCGCTCGAAGCGACGCGCGATGGCGGCCGCGGTCGATCTCGGGCCCACCGCGCCGCCGACTCTCGAAAATTTTTGAAATTTGATTTTCCCGCGAATGTCATTGACCGCGTCCGCACACACGTTCTCGCGTCGGCGCGCGGTGCGCGGAGACGTCGACCGCGGAAACGACGAACGTGAGCGCGAGATCGACCGTCGGTGGAGCGCGCGCGAGAGAGATATCGAGCGTGACGTCGAGGGAGAGGCGACGACGAACGAGTTTGAATTTCGCGAGATTCGCGAGACGGTCGCGGTGATTGCGACGCGATGGCGATGCGCGACGGGGAGAAGCGACGGGGCAAGGTGGAACGAGACACGTTTAACCTCCTGAACGACGTACGTGACGCGCGCGCGCGATGCGAGCGCGCGGTGCGAGTGACACCATACGGATAGTTGGTTGAGGACGAGATGACTGACCGATGCGACGTTTCGCGCGCAGGCTCTGAATGCGTTGCGAGAGAAGGAACGAGAGAATCAAGTCTTGAGTGATGCGCTCGATGCGACGAGAAAAGCGGCGACGATGTCGGAGGTGGAGACGGCCAAACTGAAGGATGGGTTGGCGGACGTGATGGTCGATGGCGACGAGGACGAAAAGACGCAGCTCATCGTGTCGCTGGTGGATAAGTTGGATCGGTTGATGAATCACTATTCTAGCGTGGTCTCGACACCGACGGAGTCCATCCCGCGCTCTCCCGACGCGAATGCGAACGGCGCGAACGCGGAGCTGATGAGAGAGAACCACGAGTTGGCTGCCGAGCTCGAACGTCTACTGCGGGAAAATGCGCAAAAGGGCGGCAACTTGGAGGCGTTGAGCAAAGCGCGCAAGCAGCTCAAGGCGGCGCAAGACATGAAAATTGCCGCGCTCGCCGATGCGGAGGCGTTTCAGACGGAAAGAGACGAAGCACGCGGAGAGGTGGAACGACTGCGTCGGGCGCTCGACGAAAAGGCGAGCTCTCGAGGACACCCGACGAACGGCGCCGTGAGCTCGGAACGCATGCGTGAACTCGAAAGTTTGCTCGCGGAGGCCCAGAATGCGATCGGTTTGCTCTCTGACGATAACGAAGCGCTTTTGCACAAGGTGAAACTCTACGAGCAAGACGAGTCGAGCGCGGGTAGAGCCGACGTCAAGGCGGCGCAGCAAGCGGCCCGGGACGCGGCAGAGGCGGCGCGAGCGGTGGCGCAGGAGGCTGAAAGCGCCATCATGGAAGCGCAACGTGGGAACAGTGGAGAGGTCGCTCAAGAGCTCGAAACGCAACGCGCGCTCGCCGCGCGCCGAGCGGAAGAGATTGAGCAGCTCAAATCGATCATCGGCGACATTGACGAGCAGAGAGACGCCTTGTCGCAAAAGCTCAGAGTGGCGTACGCGAATCTGCGCGAGGTTGAGAATAAACGGGACACGATCTCGCGATTCGAGGGTTCCAGCGCGGAAAAGATCTTGGCGCTCGAGAATGAGTGCATGCGTTTGCAAGACGAAGCCGACACGGCGGTGAGCGCGTTGGAGGAGGCTCGTGAGCGCGCCATGCGCGAGGGCGCCGCGGCGGAGGAAGCGCGCAGACTCGGTGCCACAGCCGAAGCCAAGGTGTACGGAGCGTTACAAGAACGCGATGCGGCCATTGCGCACGTCCGCACTTTGCAGGAACAGGGTGAACTCGCCGAAGATAAGCAACGAGCGGTGGCAACGGAGATCTCACAGTACCGCGAAGAGCTCGCCGTAGTGTCCGATGACTTGATGGCCATGACGAAGGAGCAACAAATTTTGAACTCTGAACTTCAACGCGCGACCACGGAGCGCGATGATGCTTGCGCGCAGTTGCGCGAGGCACAGTCTGCGCAAAGCGCGGCGGAGGCGAATGCCAAGGCGAAGCAAAAGGAACTCGATGATGTCGTGCAGACGTACGAAGAGCTCGGCGCGGAAAACCGACGCGTCGTGTCTGATATGCACGACATGGAGCGAGATATGCGACGCGCCAAGGCTGCGCTCGAAGCTCACGATGATTCTCTCGCGCAAGCGTTGGAAAGAGCGAAAACGGCCGAAGCTGAGAGCAAAGCGTACGCAACCGACTTGAACGCCTACCAGCGCCAAGTGGACAACTTGACACGGCTACTCAACGACACCGCGCGAGAGAAGGGCGAAGACGTCGGTTCGTACGAGGCTATGAATAAGAAGCTCGAATCATCTCGTGCGATGCTCTTCGAGATGGAGCGCGCCAAGGAAATGGCGAGACGGGAGACCGCCGCGGCTGAGGCGAACTTAACCGTTGTCAGAAGTAGGCTCACCGACGCGCAGGGAGACATCGAGACTCTCAAGCACAAACTCAGGTTAGAGACGAACAGAGTCAAGGAACTCGAGAGTCTGGCGTCGGCCCTTCGAACGCAGGAGCATAGGACCGCTGTCCAAAGCGGCGACGATTCCCAACGCTCTGAGCTGTTGCGCGAGAAAGTCAACGCGCTGCAAGACCAAAATCAAAGTTTGAGTGGCCAAGTGGATGCTTTAAAGCGCGATCGAAAGTCTTTCGAAACCGAGGTGGAGCGACTTCGTAACGTCATCGAGAATACCGCGGGCGGTTCCGCACCGCGGAAACCTGGTGAATCCAACACGAGCGCACTCATGCGCGCCGAGTCGCAGGCGAAGGAGAGTGCAGAAGAGGCCCAGCGTCTGGCTGCGTCTCTCAAAGAAACGCAAGATAAGTGTGACCAGTTGGACGTCAACTTGCGCGAGGCGCATGCCGCGGCCATGGAGGCGAAACGAGAACTGGTTGCGGTTTCGCGTAAAGAAGCCGAGGCGCGCGCCGAAATCGGTGGTTTGCGCAGCGAGCTCGCCATATCGAAGGATGCCTTGCGAGAGGCCATGGAGGTGAGCGGCACCAACGCTGAAGTGCACAGTTTACAGATGAGAGTGATGGACGCCGAGCGTCGCGCCGCGAGCGCGGAGGCGTCCCTGGCGAGCGTCGGCAGAGCGAGCCCTGTCTCAGAGGCGTCTGCCGAGGAATTGCGCGTGCTTCGCGCGGAGAACGAGCGCTTACTGAACTTGTTGGCTAAAGCGAACGATGATTTGAGCGCCGCACGTAAAATAATCGACGAAAAGGGGTACGCGGACGGTGCTACGACACTTCTCGCGACCGAGAGGGTTCAGGCTGCCGAAGAAAAGGCACAGCGCGTCGAACGAGAGTTTGAGCGTCTCGTCGAGCAGATGAAGGGGCTCGAGCATGGCGGCGCCGGAGGTGAACTCCTCGAACGCGTCAAGCAACTCGAGGAAGTGAACGCCGAGCTCGAATACGAAAACGATTCGTTGCGACAATCTTTGGGTGGCACGGAAGAGGCGATCGCGATGATGCAGCGCGATTTGGCTCGCACAGTGGAGGAATACGCGACGCTCGGAAGCACACTAGTAGAGACTTTCTCAGAAGACGGTGATGAGTACTAGAGACTCTCACCACTGGTGATAAATATTTATTAAAATAGCGTCTCCACGCTCTTACCGTCCAGAGACGTCAACCCGCGACAGCACGTGGTGACGAACTCGTCGTACTTTTCAACTTTCGCCGCGACGTTCCCCATCAGCGACAGCGCGCGCAATCGCGGTAGATATGCGAGCCAACTGATTTCCTGTAAATCATCGATGCGATTATCGTCGAGCCTCAGTTCGCGCACGTGCTCGAGTCTTTTCAGATGCTTCACCGTCCTGAACGCGTTCTTCCGAAGCGAAATCACTCGAAAGCTCTCGCATCCATCGAAGGTGTTTGCGTCGATTCGACTCAACTTGTTCTTATCCGCGTCAAGCACTCGCAACGACTTGAGTTGATTGATGCCGTCGAGTCTCGTGAGGAAATTATCCGCCAAGAGTAACGTGCGCAGTTGCGCGCACCGACCCAAAGAGAGCGCGCTCAGCGATGAAATGCAGTTGCCACTGAGATCTAAAAATGTAAGTCTCTCAAATGCGTTCGCTCGACCAAAGGCGGCGTTAACGCGATTGTTGCGCAATCGCAGTTTGGTGAGCTTTGGGAGTTCACCGAGCGCCGACACGTCGCTCAGGCGATTGTTTTCGAAATTAATCTGACGAATGGTTTGAAATCGAGCCTTGATCAGGGCGTGATCGAGGTACAACAATCCGAGCGATGCGAGCGTCATTTCGCTCGCGCGAGACGTCTTCGGAATCATGTCAACCGTCAGGCGACCCGTGTACGTCTTCATCGCCTCCGCTCGCTGCGCGTCGCTGACGTATTCGGCGTCCAACACGAGCAATCTCGGTAATTTAAACACTATGTACCGTTGGTAGAGTTTCGCATGTCCGAGCGCGTTCCCATAGAGCGTGAGTAATTTCAATCGAGGAAGCGAGGCGAGCGCGGCGACGTCGCTGACATCCGAAAACTCGTTGTGCGCGGCGTAAATCTCTTCGAGCGCCAGACACTGATCCAGCGCGCTCAACGACGTGATGTAGTTTTCTTCCACGTCTACGCGCGTCAGTTGACGAAGAGACCGAAAACACGCCGCAGGAAGCGCGCGAATGCCACAATTTCTCAAACGCAGCACCTCGAGCCGCGAGAGCAGACTCAAACCGTCGAGTCGAATCGCGTCGTTTCCGTCGAGCGTCAGATGACGCAATCGTTTGCACGCGCTGAACGCAATGAGTGTTTGCAGACAATTATTCGCGAGATGCGCCGCGCGCGTCGTCGCGAGACGCTCACACATCTCGACGACGCGCGCGTGCGCATCCTCCAATCCGAATTCCACCACATTCTCGCCGCGCTCGTCCACACACAATTGACCTCTTCGACGCACCGCGCGCAGCGTGACTTTTGTCTCGGGAAGACGCGCGCGAGCGTCCGATGGAACGTCGCCGCCGTCTATCTGACGCAACGTTTTCATCCTTTTGATGAGTATGGGGGCGTAGAATGTTTTCTTCGAGAGCCGCCGCGCGTTTCCGCGCAAAATCACCGAGGCGAGATTCGGCGCGCGAGTGGCCAACAGTATCAGATCGCCCGCATTCCACAATTCGTTCCGACCGAGATCCACGTGACGTAAGTCTACGTTGCGAGGGAGTCCGTCGAGCCTCTGAATGGAGTTCTTGCTCAAAATCAAGGTGTGGAGATGCGTGCACTGGCGCACGGCGGGTGGAATTTCCCGCAAACCCGCCGCGTGCATGTTCAACTCGCGAATGTCTTCGAAACGGTGCGTCTCGCTTAACGCGCGTTTCGGTATACCGATCGATCGTACACCACACGCATCGTCTTCGGACACTTCTCGCGCGTACCGCAGAAACCGATCGAAGATGTCCGCGAACCTCGTCTTAGCGGCGTCGGCGGCGCGCAAATTGAATATTTGCGCAAAACGACGCTCTCGCTCCGTTTCACCGACGATTTCCGCCCTTCGAAACGCATCCGCGAATGTGTCTCGCATCAACACTCGAGCCTCGCGTTCAATATCCGAAAACGCATCCTCGGCACGTTCGATCTCGACGAGCGCGCGCGTCATCGCCGTCCACTCGCCGCCCTCTCTGGCGCGCGTTAATTCGCGCTCGATGGATTCCGAAACGTCGCGCAAATGTTTCGTCGCGCGTGCGCGCGCGTTTCGAAATGATCGAACAATTCGAGCGCGCTCCGCGTGGTAACGCAACCGACGACTCGCGTGTTCCTCCTCCGCGCGCGCTCGAACGTCGTCGGTGATCTCCACGCCGTCGATTGCGCGCGCGTTCGGTAGCGCGCAAATGACGAACGAGCGGTAAAACTGACCCCGACACAGCGCGCACGCCCCGTGCACGTCATCCCGGAAAATCAATGACGCCGTCCACTGCGCCGGTTCCACGTCCTCGAGCGCGCGTATGGGATTCCCCGCGACGTTTAACCACTCCAACGACCGCGCGCGGGGCACGGCGCGCAACTCGTTCCTCGCCGCGTTGAGCTCGCGAAGCGACTCGAGCGACGTCACCGCGTCAATCTCGCGCAACGCGTTATCGTTCACCCACAACTTCTGAAGACGTCGAAACCCACCGCTCTCCCACATCCCCTCGATCGATCGAATCGCGTTCCCGTACACGTACAACTCCTCCAATCCCTCGCACGCCTCGGTCCCTTCCCACGAGGTCAACGCGCACTCCGCCACCGTCACCGACCGCAACCCGACGCACGCCTCCAACCCCACCATCGACCGGACCTCGCGTTGGCGCACCACCCGCAGCGTGCGCAACCGCGCGTACCTCGCCAGATCCAATCCACGAAGCGTCCCGACCTCGTCCACGACCTTCACGTCCTCCATGAAATATTCCACCGTCTCCGCGTCTCGCGCGTCGTCTTCACCGCCCCCCTCCTCGCGCGCGCCATCGATCGACGCGTCCTCGCGCGCGTCCTCGCGCGTCTCCATCGCGTCCTCGCGCGTCTCCATCGCGTCCTCGCGCCTCGCTCTCGCGTCGCGCGCGTCGCGCGCGTCGCGCGCGGTCGGTCAATCCCACCAATCGTCGGTTCGCCTTCCTCTCCGGCTCCAAACACCCGGGAGTGCCGGCCGGGCCCGCCCGGCGACCCAACGTCTCGTTTTCCCCAGTGCGCGCCCGCGACGCGAGATGTCGCGCGCGGCGCGCGCGGTGGCGGCGGTGGCGTCGCGAGGCGTTTCGCGCGTCGGGTCGTCGACGGTGGACGCGAGTCTCGCGCGCGTCGTCGGTGGAGTCGCGGCGGGGGACGCGCGCGGTGGTTGCGCTGGCGGTGGCGGTGACGCGCGCGCAGTGGACGGTGGAGGCGCGCGCGCGCGAGGGTTCGCCGCGTCGGGGGCGTGGAAAGACGGCGCACGCGCGCGCGTCGTCGAGGATGCGCGCGGGAGGGGACGCGAGGGGTGGACGCGGACGTGGACGCGAGGGGCGAGGGCGAGCGCGAGGGCGATGCTCGACGTGCGTCGGCCGGGACATCGAGAGGGAACGCGCGCGGGGATCAAGGAGGGGAAGAGGACGAAGGAGGACGGTATGGGGGAGTACGAGGAGATTCCGCGCGGGGCGTCGGTGGCGAAGCTCGACGAGGCGAACGATAAGAGAGCGCTGACGGCGGTGCACACCGCCATCGGGTGTAACACGGCGATTTTGGTGTGCAAGTTGGGGGCGTACGGGATGAGTGGATCGCCGTCCATGCTCGCGGAGAGCATTCACAGCGTGGCAGATATCGTGAATCAGGCGCTGTTGCAGGTGGGGATCACGAATAGTAATAGGAAACCGGACGCCACGTTTAATTACGGGTATCGTCGAGAGCGGTTCGTGTATTCGTTGATTTCGGCGGTCGGGATTTTCTTTCTCGGCGCTGGTTTCAGCGTCATGCACGGGATACACGGTCTGATGTCGCCCGCGCCGTCGGAGAACATCAAGATCGGGATCGCGGTGCTCTTCGCGTCCGCCATCTTGGAGTCGTTTTCTCTCAAGGTGGCGTACAAGTCGCTTCGAGACAACGCTGCGGCGCAAAACATGACGCTGGGGGAGTTCGTCAAGTCCGGTAAGGATCCGACGAGTGTGAGCGTGCTCGCCGAAGACGCCGCGGCGGTTTTAGGTTGTGGAATTGCGGGTACCGCGCTTCTGGCTGCGGAGATGACTGGTAATCCCATGTACGACGCGTTGGGTTCGATTGCGGTCGGAGGTTTGCTGGGCACGACGGCCATGTACCTGATCAACAGCAATCGTCTCTTGTTGCTCGGACGATCGCTTGGCGCAGATAAGATGCAGACCATCACGGAGCACATGCGTCGCGATCCGGTCGTCGAGGAGGTGTATTTCGCGAAGAGCGAAGAGCTCGGCGCGGGCACGTATAGATTCGCGGCGGAGGTGGAATTCAGCGGCAAAAAGATTGTCGAGCGTCACCTCGCGAAAAACAAACGACGCATGGAGCTTCATTCCAAATTTAACGAAGCGGCGCTTTCCGGGGACATGGTCGCCATGGATGTCGCGCTCTCGCATTACGGCGAGGGCATCGTGCAAGCCGTTGGAGACGAGGTCGATCGCATGGAAAAGGAAATCGTTAAGATTGAGCCTTCCATCCACTACGTCGACATAGAAACCAACTAAACATAATTTGTCACGCATGTACGTTCATCGGTCCCCGCGTCGCGGCGTAAAATTTAAAGCTAGATTTGTTGTAATGCTGTTTCACTTCTTTTGGTCAAACCACGTGAAGGACGCGTCACACGCGCGCGCTCCGTCACACCGCGTCGGCCACGATGAGGGACGACGACGACGTCGAAGGCGGTGTCGTTGATCGGTTGAGCGAATCACCGAGCCGGAGCGAGACGTTCGCCGTCCTGTTTACGAATTTGCAGAAATCTTGGGCGAAGCGAACCGTCGCACTCAAAGCGTTCGAGCGCACGCTCGCCGACGCGAACGACGGTTCGGAGAGTCTCGAGAGCACGTGCGCGTCTCTCCGAGACGACGTCACGCCCGACCGAGGCGGGATCTTCGTCGGAGGCGTCGAAGAGACGAAGCGAGAGCTCGACGTGGCTCCGCGGCGAAAATTGCTCGAGTCAGCCGAGGTGCGGTCGCCATCGGTGAAGCAGCGCCGGATCTCTTTCGGCATTGCGACGGACGAAAGCGATGAGGATATGCATACCGATGAAGATGCCGAAGATGATCTACGCGCACTGCTCGGCCGCGTCGTCGAGGAATCGATGTCGCTGCGATGTCGGCGAATTGAAAAGGAGGCTGAGCGGCGAAAAGCCGTGGACTCGGCACGAGAACGACGAGACGCGGCGAAAACGCTCGTGCGCGCAGTCAGACGTTGGCACAGATCACGAGTGAACAGAATCAGGGTCGTCCAAAGTCTATGTCGACGTTGGTTGTGTAAACGACGGGTGCACACGCTCAGATGTCAGCGAACGAGAACGTCACTACGGTTTCGGCGCTGGCGCAACGTTTGGTACGAGATGCGACGCGAGCGCGCGTGTACGCTGGTGCAAGCAGCGTGGCGTGGATACAAAACTCGATGCATGCTACGTGAAGATACGGAGAGGCGCAACAGGGTGCGAAAACGAGTCGAGGAAATCGTTAGACAATACATTGTTCGGCACGAACACTCAAGACGCGCATGCGGCGCAGTCAAAATTCAGCGCGCGTGGCGCGCGTGGTCTCGCGCGTGGCGAATAGAGCGGCGTCTATCAGCGGCAACGCATATCCAGCGCATTTGGCGAGGATTTCGCGCGCGACAAGCGTTGAGGCGATACATCGATGATTCGACGAAACTCTTCGACCGGGACGCCGCACTGGAGAGCGCCGACGAATCAGACTTCATGGATGACGGCGAAGTTTTGACCCACGTATTTTCGAGTATTCGCTCGTCACTCAAAGTGAACGCGCCCATCACGCCCGAGAAGACACCGACACCGAGCGCGGACGCTTCCCGGGACGTCCGCCGCGGACGAGACTCCGACGCCGCGCGCGAGCACTACATGCGTCGTCGTCGGCGATTCCTCATCGAACAAAAGAGACGAAAACTTCGAGAAAAGCTTCAAACCGACTCTGCGCACAGGCTCGCGCGGTTCCACTCCGCCGCCGCTCGATCGAGATAGACGGCTGCCTCGCACGTCTCGTCCTCACAATGGCGCTCGCCGGGCGCGCGGTCGAGCCGCGTTGCTCGACGCCGAGACTCCATCGACGCGACGCTCTCCTCGCGTCTGTCGTCACCGGCGTCTTCGGTCGTCCTCGCGTCGCCTCCGCGGAGCCGGAGGGGCTCCTTCCACTCGATGATTACATCGAGCGACTCGACGCGTGCGCTCGCTCGCTCGAAGCCATCGCCGATGAGCTCGAACGAACCGGCGAGTCCATCGATCTCAAGACGTACGCGCGCATGCGCGAGTCCCTTCATGCCGGCGAGCTCGGTCGGTTTTGGGTCACCGCGCGCGGGTGCGACAAGCGCGCGTCCGGGACGAGGGAACGATCTCCGTTCGCGCGAGAGAAGGAGGACCTGTGGGCGCTCATTCCGGAAAAGTCGGGTCCTCTGGGGCGACTGTTGCGGCCGGATTTCGATAATCCGGACGACAAACTGTGTTTGATTTATTCCTGCGTCAACGATCCGTCGGCGCCGGCGTCGATCGATACGCTGTACTCGTTGAAATTGTTCGATGAAGGCCTTCGCGCGGCGGCCAAGGGGGAGCGCGCGACGCCCGAGGGGTTGAGTTTCGTCGCGAGAGATGTCTTGGAAAAGTTGGCGACATATCGCGCGCTCGTGGTCGAAAAGGCGGACAGGGACATGGTGGACGACGCGTGGGTGAATCCCGCGCCGACGCGTTGGAGCGGCGTCGGGATTTGATGTGTTTTGATTGTTTCGCGCGGTGCGTGTTGTACATTAATTCTAGGAATCCGATCGCAATCGAAACTGCGCCAAGAGCGGGCCGTGATCGCTCACATCGAATCGCTCCTTCTCCGGCCATCGCCCGTCGAGCATGTCCTCCGGGAGAGACGCGCACTCAATCTCTAAATCGAGCGCCTCTCGTTGTTCGTCCCAACTCTCCGTGAGAGGCAACACGACCTGATCCGACGCGCTGCTCGCCATGTAGTCTCCGATGTCGAGCGACAGGTTCGGGTCCGCCAACGATTTTGCCATGCCCGTGATGTCCATGCGACGAACGAACTCTTGGAAATCGATCAGGCTATTTCCGTCGTCGTCGCACGCGTTGAAAATTTCCTCGAGCTCGTCCTTCAACAGTCCCGGACTCTTTTCCCCGCACAGACCAATCTTATTCGCGAACTCGATGAATTCTTCCTTTGACAACGATCCATCGGCATTCTCGTCGAACGCAGCGAAAGCGGCGACGTCGTCGACAATGCCATTCTCTACAATTTTCGCGCGAATCATTGCAAACACCGCCTCCTTCCACGAAGCGCCAATCTCCAACACCTGATTCGACGGATTGAGCAACATCATATGATCCACCCCCACGCATTCACCGTGATGGTTCAGGTGCGACACCCACGGCGTCTCGCACCCGTCTCGAAGTTGACACGAATCCAACGCGTTTATGAAGCCTTGACTCGTGAGAAATTTGTACACGCGCCCTCGATTACTACCGTTAAAATCCCCCGTGATGATCACCGGCACCTTTCTCCCCGCCATCACTGGTTCCGACAGCATCGCCTTTAAGTATTCTAAAATCTTAAACACCTCGCGCAGACGAATCAACGACGAATTCGCGTTGTGCGGAAACAACAAGTGCGTGTTCACGACCAACGCTTCCAATCCGCCTCTCCGCACTCGACTCACGCACGCCACTCGATCGCCACAATCGTTAAATAACACATCCCTGACGTCCAACACCTCAAACGTCGACGTTTTCACCGCCGTGAGTAACCCATCGCACCGCCCATTCGTCCGTTTCGTGATCCTCGTCGTGTACCCCGCCTTCGCGAGCGCCTCCGTCCACGCGCGCGTCGCCTCCTCGGACGCGTGCCAAAACTCTTGCAAGCACGCGACGTCGGGTTCGACGGAGAGAACGAGCTCGATCAACGCGTTCGTGCGCGCCATCGCGCGCGAGAGGTCGTCGGATTCCCGTCCATCGCCCGTCGACGCGGTTCTTTTATACTCGGGACAGAGAATGTTAAACGACAACAGTCGCATCGTCGTCGACGCGTCCTCGCTCAACGACGCCTCCGGCGACGACGCGCGAAGAGGAGGAGGACGCGCGCGAGTTCGCGCGCGCCATCGCGCGGACGTCGCGACCGTTCTCGACGCGGCCGTCCTCGACGCCGTCTGGGACATCCGGGTCGTCACACACTGACGTCACGAGAACGACGCGCGGCGATGACGACGACGATGGTAGCTCGCGCGTCGACGGCGCGTCGAGGCGTCGACAGACGTTCTCACGCCTCCTCTCTCTCTCGCTCGCGCGCCGCCGTCGTCGCGTCGCGTCCGGCGGCGCGCGACGACCGTCTCGACGCCG
>CEUM01137834.1_pt1 | contig 41169 bp, 38 predicted proteins | sample 356421 | NCBI WGS metagenome assembly CEUM01 (sample SAMEA2622716, study PRJEB7988) | marine metagenome | biome: marine biome (ENVO:00000447); feature: surface water layer (ENVO:00002042); material: "saline water (ENVO:00002010), including plankton (ENVO:xxxxxxxx)" | depth 5 m
AACGCAACAGCACGCGATGCAACCTATGTCCTGGACGGCCTGCTTTACCATGGAAGCAATCTCAATATTGAAGAACACTATACTGACACCGCAGGTTTTACGGACCATGTGTTTGCTCTTTGCCATCTGCTCGGATTCCGCTTTGCTCCTCGCATTCGCAACATTGGTGACGTAAAGCTTTACACCTTTGGCAGCGCAAGACGTTGGACTGACCTGGAGCCGTTGATAGGATCAAAGCTCAAGCAAAAGGACATTGAGAATCAATGGGAGGAGATATTGAGGCTGGCAAGTTCAATTCGATTGGGAACTGTGACTGCATCCCTCATAATTCGTAAACTGGCCTCTTATCCACGGCAAAACAAGCTGGCTTTGGCCATACGTGAACTTGGTCGCTTGGAGAGGACTCTTTTCCTATTGGATTGGGTCAAAAAGCCAGAACTACGTTCTCGTGTTCAAGCCGGTCTGAACAAAGGAGAGTCCAGAAACGCCCTTGCTCGTGCAGTGTTTTTCAATCGGCTCGGAGAAGTCCGAGATCGCTCTTTTGAAAGCCAGTGCTATCGGACTTCCGGCCTAAACCTTGTCGTAGCTGCGATAATACTCTGGAATACTGTGTATCTGGAAAAGGCCGTGGAGAAAGTACGAGAGGAAATGGATGTGCCAGATGAGTTTCAGAGCTACCTTTCTCCGCTTGGCTGGGACCATATCAATCTCACAGGAGATTACATCTGGAATCTTGGTCAAAATCCTTAGCGTGCAATTTTGTCCGTTCTATGGAGTGACCCCATTTATGATGGAGGCTCGGGCTCCATGTTATTAATCAATGGCATTCATTTCGATGCAATGCTATTTCCTGATATACATTAACAGGCTTAAATGCTGTTTAATTAGTTACTATTAATTCAAGTAATTATAGAAAAGTAGTAATTATTATCATTTTTTACTTGAATCTAACGCCCTGTTTCGATACAAATTATCCCGAACAGACCAACAACCCCTATTTTCAGGAGAAAGAAAATGAGCAAGACATTAGACAATCTGAAAGCAGCCTTTGCCGGTGAATCCCAGGCCAACCGTAAGTACCTCGCATTTGCCGAGAAAGCCGAAAAAGAAGGCAAACCCGGTGTTGCCAAACTGTTCCGCGCCGCTGCCGCTGCCGAGACCATTCATGCCCATGCTCATCTGCGCCTCATGAAAGGTATCGGTTCCACTGAGGAAAACCTCAAAGCCGCCATCTCCGGCGAGACCTACGAATTCGAGAAAATGTACCCCGAGATGATGGACGACGCCAAGGAAGAGGGCGAAAACGCCATCCTCCGTTACTTCGGTTTTGCCAACGAGGCGGAAAAAATCCACGCCCAGCTCTACACTGAAGCTCTGGAAGCTGACGACGACAAATTCGCCGAAGCCGACTTTTACATCTGCTCCGTCTGCGGTCACACCCAGGATGGAGAAGCCACTGAAAAATGTCCCATCTGTGGCGCCGCCCCCAGCGCGTACCACAAGGTCGACTAAGAGTTTACGCTGATCGTACAAAGCGCCCGGTCCATCACGGATCGGGCGCTTTTTTATGTTGTCTGGTCATCAACCGGCGGATAACACCGTCGTAATATTTCTTTTGGGTGTTGGTGTTCCTCATAAGAAAAGCCGCTCCAGATGGAACGGCTTTGTCGTTGTCGGTCGTTGTAGCGGAGCTAGACGGCCATGCTCGTCAGTTGCGGCTCGACAGGCACATATGCATCGCTATAGGCGTTGGCCGCAGCCTGTTGGGTCAGTTGCTCGGGATTGATCTGTGCTTCGATCTTGGATGTCAGGTCCTGCAATTGCGCAGTCTCATCCAGTTCCTTTTGCAGTGATTCCAGCAGTTGCTGGGTGGGATCGATAATCTCCCCGTCCGAGGCTTCCTGTACAGCATGGCTGAAGAATCGGGCGCTCAGGTTCTGCGTTTGAGATGCTTCGCCGGTTTCAGCGGGAGAAACTGCATAGAACAACTCGCTCTGACCATTTTCAAAATAGCCGTTCAGGGAGTCGTTCAGCGAACCATTGAACTGGGCAATGGCACTATCTCCGGCTGCAAAGCCGAAATTGCGATCAATGAATTGCAGGGTGTTGAGCAGTCCGTCACTCAGAGAGTCCTCGGTGACGCCCGATGCGGTGGACTGAAGGATCATGCCTGCGGCAGCGGATGCTGTTTCATCGCCGAACCGCTCGCGAATCCAGTCCATGGTCTGCCCAAGGGACTGGCGGAGGTCGTCGGAATTCTTGGGCTGCCCTTCGCTGTCGAGGGGGGCACCATCAGCGCCTTCCAGCCGTCGAATCACTTCATTGGCGAAGACGGTGCCGAGGGTGAGCTGTTCCCCGTCAACTATGCCCAGCTTGTCCTGTTGTCCCGGTGCCTTGGCAAGGGCTTCGGCAGCAGGAGTGAGTCCGGCATGGGCGGGATCCATATCGAAATTCTTGGCTATCTGGCCTAAACGCATTCCAGGCTTTTCCTGCAATAATGCCTCGGCAGACCCGAGGTCCTGCCCCTGGTCCTTGCGCGATTGCAACTTTTGCATGAACGCATGGTTCATATGACTGCCTTGAATAATCATGCTGCTCTTATCGTCTGTCTACCGGGGAACTTTAGGTTGTTTTGAGCAAAAAAAGGAACAAGAGGCATGCATCTTGAAAACCCCGTCATACACGGCAAAGATCGCCACATCATGAATCAGGGGGATTTCAAGTGAAAAGAAATCGTTGCAACGAATGCCAACAGGAAATCGACAGACATGATTTCTTCATGGAAACCAAGAAGGGAAAAATATGCAGTGACTGCCTGGTGGAGTCCGGTCCTGTGGAACCGGATACCGCGCATTTGTTCACAGCGCAGCAAACACGGCATGACAAGCAGGATGGCAGTGGCGTTTTACTGACACTGCCGCTCAAGGAAGCGTTGTAATAAAAAGGGCAGCCAATGGGCTGCCCTTTTTCATTCTTATTCGACTACTTCAAAGCCGATTCGGTGAATGGCTTCCTTGATGGCGTTGGGACTGATGGGTTGATCTTCTTCGTAGGACACTTCGCCGGAGAGCAGGTCCACGGTCACATTGGTGGCCCCGATCTTTTCCATGGCTTCAGTTACGGATTTGACACAATGCTGGCAGCTCATTCCTTTCACTTTGATGGCAGGCATATGGTTCTCCTTATTTAGTTGGTACGGACCAAGTCCGCACATGACTCTATCCCTTGAAAAAACGCAGTCGCAGGGCGTTGGACACCACGGTCACGGAACTCATGGCCATGGCTGTACCCGCCAGCATCGGATTGAGGGTCGGGCCGCCAAAAGCGAAGAGCAGTCCGGCCGCCACCGGGATGCCGATGGTATTGAAGGCAAAGGCCCAGAAAAGGTTCTGCTTGATGTTGGTCATGGTCGCCTGTGACAGCCGCAGTCCGGTGAGCAGGGCGCGTAGATCAGACTTCATCAGTACCATGTCGCCGGATTCCACGGCCACGTCGATTCCCGAGCCCATGGCAATACCTATATCCGCCTTGGCAAGGGCCGGGGCATCGTTGATACCGTCACCGATCATGGCGACCTTGCGTCCTTCGGATTGCAGGCGATCGACCTCTTCGGCCTTCTTGTCAGGCAGAACTCCGGCGATAACGGTCTCGATCCCGGCCTTGTCGGCCACCACTCGGGCGGTGTCCTTGTTGTCGCCGGTGAGCATGATCGGTGTTAGGCCGTTCTTCTTGAGTTCAGCCACGACCTCGGGGGTCTCGTCACGCATTTCATCGCTGATGGCGAACAGAGCGTTCAGCTTATTCTCACTGGCGAAATAGACCACTGTAGCACCCTGGCTTTCGTAATGAGGCACGGCGGCTTCTGCCAGGCTGTCATCATCAAATCCGAAACCGTACTCATCCATAAGCGCCTTGTTGCCGATGATCACTTCGCGGTAGCCGATGGTTGCCTTGATCCCCTTGCCGGGAATGGCTTCAAAGGAATCGGGCTGGGGATACTCAAGTCCCAGACGTTCGGCACGGCGAACCATGGCCTGCGCCAGCGGATGCTCGGATTGGCTTTCCGCGGCTGCGGCAAGGTAAATGGCTTCGGTTTGGGCCATGGTACCCCGAACCATGGTGATGTCCGCCACTTCGGGTCGACCGTGGGTCAGGGTCCCGGTTTTGTCAAAGACCACGGTATCGAGGTCTCCGGCTTCCTGCAGGGCACGGCCCGACTTGATGAGCACACCGAGCTGGGCGCCGCGACCGGTTCCGACCATGATCGAGACCGGCGTAGCCAACCCCATGGCGCAGGGGCAGGCAATGACCATGACGGCCACGAAGATGCGGAGCGCAAACGGGAAGCCTGCGCCACTCATATACCAGGCGATGCCGGCAATGAGCGCGATGGCCATGACCGCCGGGACAAAATAGAAACTGATCGTGTCGGCGAGGTTGGCGATGGGTGCCTTGGACCCTTGCGCTTCCTGCACCAAGCGGATGATGCGCGCCAGAACCGTGTCCTGTCCCACGCGCTCTGCGGTGATGGTCAATGAGCCGTGGGTGTTGAGCGTGCCACCGGCCACGGTATCGCCGATGTCCTTGCTGACAGGCATGGGTTCGCCGGTGAGCATGGATTCATCCACAGAGGATTGCCCCTTGGCGATCTTGCCGTCCACGGGAATCCGTTCGCCCGGCTTGACCAGCAGGGTATCCCCGGCTTCCACTTCATCGATGGAAATAGTCTGCTGGGTGCCATCCTTGATGATGGTGGCGGTTTCGGGTGCCAGCTCCATGAGGGCGCGGATGGCGTCCGATGTCTTGATCTTGGAGCGGGCTTCAAAATATTTACCCAGTGAGATCATGGCGATAAGCACGGCAGCGGACTCGTAATACAGATCCATTGCCAGCATGATCGTTTCGGTCGAATGCGGATCGCCCATACCGATGGCAATGGTGTTCCACAGGGAGTAGATGAACGCCGCACCGGTACCCATGGCAACGAGGGAGTCCATGTTGGGCCCACCACGCAGCAGGGCTGGGATGCCCTGTGTGTAGAAATGGCGACCGGTCCAGATGACAGGCAGGGTCAGTGCAAGCTGTGCCAGGGCAAAATTGAGCGGCACGAGTTCCGGGTTCAGGGCATCGGGCAGCGGCATGCCCCACATGTGGCCCATGGAAATGATCAGCAGCGGCAGGGCAAAGACAAAGGCAGGGATGAGTTCCCGTTTCTGGGCAGCCAGTTGGGCTTCTGCTTCGCGGCGTTTTTCCTCGAAGAGGTTGGTTGACCCGGACTGCACCGAAGAGGTGAACCCTGCGTTGCTGATGGCGTCCCGGATGTCGCGTCGGGAGACCAGCGAGGGATCGAAGACGAACGTGCCGGAATTGGCGGCCAGATTGACCGAAGCGGAATCAACGCCCTCCAGACTGCCGGTTACCCGCTCGATGCGAGTCGAACACGCTGCGCAGTGCATGCCTCCAAGCTCCAGATTCAGCTCTTCAAAACCTGAACTCGCCTGAAAGATTGCCTCGAAACCCAAATCCTTGATTCGTTGGGCCACGTCTTCGGTAGTGACCACTTTAGGATCGTGGGTCAATTGCATGGTCTCGGCGGCAAGATTGACGGATACCGTTTCCACACCGTCCATGGCGCCGACGGTTCGTTCAATGCGCCCGGAACAGGCGGCGCAGTGCATGCCTTTGATCTGTGCTTGTATTGTCTGCATAATTGAAAATCCTTATCAATGAATGAAAATCCATAGTGCGCATAAAAAGGATGTTTGGCAAGGGGTGTGAAAAAAATGACATTATGCACCGCTGCCATAAGAGGGAATGGCCGGAATCGGTGCAGTGGAAAGTCGTAAAAAAAGTGGGATCAGGCGGCTTTGGCCAGAGCCAGACGGATGCCCAGCCCGATGAAAAGCGTTCCGGCTATGCGCTTGATCCAGACGGAGAACCGGCCGCCTCCCTTGAGCAGGCGAGCGGCGCGGGCAGCAAACCATGCCCACCCGAGATTGACCATGGTGCCATTGATGGTGAACAGCACGCCGAGCAGCAGAAAAGCCAGCGGTTTGGTCGTTGAGTCGGCGGATACGAATTGCGGCAGAAATGCCAGAAAGAACAGGGCGACCTTGGGATTGAGCGCATTGGTAAGGAAGCCCTGTGTGAATATTCGACGCAGGGAGGGGCGCTGAGCCGGGCACGTTTCCTTGCCGTTCCCGTTGTTGCCGCGCCACATGGTCAGGCCGATCCAGATCAGATATCCGGCGCCGGCCAGCTTGACCACGGTAAAAGCAGTTGCCGAGGTGGCGAGCAGGGCGGACAGCCCCAGCGAAGCGGCAAAGACATGGACGAAACAACCGGTACCCACGCCCAGCGCGGCAATGGCACCGCCGCGCCAGCCAAGACCGGCACCGCGACTCACGATATACGCTACATCCTGACCCGGCGTGATGTTCAGCAACAGGCCGGATACGATGAACAGCGCGATATCGTGAATCCCGAACATCGTGTTCCCCTAGCTTTCCACAACGGTCGGCGTTTCAGGCACCGGGAAGACGCGGTCGTAGGCCCAGTTGAAAACATAGGCATAGACCAGGAAAAACAGCACGAATCCCAGGTCGGTGACAAACGCCTGCCACAATCCCATATCCAGCCACCAGGCAACCATAGGCACGGTGAACAGGAGAAGGGATGCTTCGAACAGCACGGCGTGGATTACCCGGAGCATGGGGGGTCTGTCACGCAGGGAGCGCCCCATGCGGACCAGGGCATGGTCGAAGGCAAGGTTGAATATATAGTTGCAGACCATGGCCGTCAGCGAGATGGCCAGGGACATGCTGCCTATCTTGAGCAGTTCTTTGTCCAGCAGCCACGAGGCAAGAGGCGTGCAGGTCAGCAGGCCGATTATTTCGAACATCATGGTGTGTCGAAGTCTATCTGATTGAGTACGCATGGGCGAAGCTCTACACCTCGTTTCTGATCATGTCCATGATCGTTTCCGGAATAAAAAATAACATGGTTGAGCCAATCAATGCTGTAGTGCTACAATTGTACAATCTATAAAAATAACCGGTCTGGTTTTGCATCCAAGGGGGATCTATGGGCATCATAGGGAAAGGGCTGGACACGCACTTCGCCGCTCCGGAACGAGGTGATTACAAATCCGTCAAGAAGATATCCGAAGAATTGAAGAACGAGTTTCTCCTGCCCTGGTTTGATGCTGTCCCTGCGTGCGTTATGGTCCTCAATATGCATCGCCAGATCGTTTACTGTAACGAAGCGTTCAAAAAACTCTCACTGAAACAACACATTGAAGATGTCATCGGCAAACGTCCGGGCGAGGCATTGGACTGTGTCAACGCGGCCCTGATGGAAGCGGGATGCGGTTGTTCCCTTGATTGCCGCTCATGTGGGGCTGCCAGAGCAATTGTCAAGAGCCTGCAAGGAGAAGAAGATTGTCAGAATTGCCGCATGACCCGCGTGGTGGATCACAATGAGGTACCGCTCGATTTGCAGGTCTTTACCCGGCCGACCACGTTTCGGGGTGAGAATTTCATTTTCCTGTTCGCCCTCGACATCAGCCATGAACTGCGACTTCGCTATCTGAATCGTACTTTTTACCATGGGCTGATCAATACTGTGGGCAGCATCACTTCCCTGGCAGAGCTCATCGAAGCCGAACCGGAAGATGTGACCCTGTTCCCGATGCTTCTGAATACGTCCCGAAGAATCCTCCGTGATGTGATGTATCATCGCGATTTGTACGCCGCGGAGCAGGGGGTCATGGTCTCCGAGAAACAGAATATAACTCCCATGTCGTTCATCAGTGACCTTGTGAATGAAGAATGTCGGATCCGCAACGTGCAGCCCAATATGGTTGACTACGATATCATGTGCGGGACCCTGTATACTGATCCCAAGATTATGCGTCATGTGCTCCGCAACATATTCGTCAACGCACTCGAAGCACGGGAGACCGTTGGCGGGCGAATCAGCATTCACTGTCGTCGGTCCGGCGATGGAACCACGTCGCTCAGCATAACCAATGACGGGGATGTCCCGGTTGAGATACAGGGCCAGATTTTTGGCCGCTATGTTTCCACCAAGTCACCTGATCGGGGACTGGGTACTTATGTCGCCAAACTGTTCACCGAAAAGTACCTCGGGGGCAGCATCGCCTGTTCCACGGGTAATGGTGAAACAACCTTCACTCTTTTTCTCATTTGATACCGTGAGATGAATCAATCCGAGCGGTTCTTGTCGCTCGGGATTGCTGCCCATTGGCTCTTTTTTTCTTGGTAATCGAGAAGAAAAGAGCTTTTTTGTGGTCTTTCGTGTTTCTTAACATGCTGATTTATCGTATATAAAAAACAAACATGGGAAAAAGTAATGAGCATATGCTCATTTTTTCTTGACGAGAAAACGTATGAGCGTATCGTCATATGACGAATCGTTCACATAAGGTGAGGTCCATGGGAAGGAAGAAGATACGACGGATGATTCAACGGGAGCCGGGGGCGACCTTTTACAAGCCCCAAGGCATACCCATGCGTCTGTTGGAGGATATCACGCTGACCCACGAGGGTTTCGAGGCGATACGGCTGGCGGACGGGGAAGGGTTGTCTCAGGAAGAGGCAGCCCGGCAAATGGGAGTTTCCCGCCCCACGTTCGGCAGAATTCTCGCCACTGCACGCAAGGCGGTGGCGCAGGCCCTGACCCGCGGATGGGCCATCCGCATCGATGGCGGCCACTTTAAGTTGGCCAAGGGATGCTGCAAAGCGACCAAAACCGACACGGACGCTTGAACCGGACATTGAGTCCAAAGGAGGCAGTCATGCCAGGAATGAACAGATCAGGATCAGGCGGACCGGGAAGTGGTCGTCGTTGTCAGGGTGGTCAAGGCCGTGGAATGGGCCAGGGCCAGGGAAAAGGGCAAGGTCGTGGAAATGGTCGCGGTTCGGGACAGGGCCGTGGTCAGGGAATGAACAACCGTCGTCGGGCCGCTGGTCCGATGAAAGCGGAGGGCAATGCCATGGAGGCGAAAAAAGTAGCGGTGTCCAGTGAAGGGCCGACCTTGGGAGATCGTGTGGACCCTCGGTTCGGCCGCGCAGGCGGCTTCGCAGTGGTGGACTTGGAAACCATGGAAGTGGAGTACGTGGACAACGGAACATCACAAACCATGGCCCAGGGCGCAGGAATTCAGGCTGCCGAGAACGTGGCCAACGCCGGAGCGCAGGTCCTGCTTTCGGGCTATGTCGGCCCCAAGGCCTTCGCGGCACTCGAAGCAGCAGGGATAGCCGTGGGTCAGGATGTCGACGGCATGACCGTTGGCGAGGCTGTGCAGAAATTCCGCAACGGAGAAATCCCGATGGCGGAAGGGCCTAACAGGCAAGCCGGAGGCAGAGCGTGATTTTCGCCATAGCCAGCGGCAAGGGGGGAACGGGGAAGACTACGGTTTCCGCCTCCCTTGCCTCCCTTTGGGAAGATGTTCTCGCCGTGGATCTGGATGTGGAGGAGCCTAATCTCCACCTGTTTCTGCATCCCGAATTCACCAATACTGAAATCGCCTATCTCGAAGTGCCTGAGCTTGTTGAGGAGCGATGCTCCAAGTGCGGCGCTTGTCGGGATATCTGTCAGTTCAAGGCCATCACGCTCATGGCCGGACATGTGCTCGTCTTCAACGAAATGTGCCACGGCTGCGGCGGATGTCTGGCCGTGTGTCCGGAAAAGGCGCTCTTCCCAAGTCGTCGTGAGCTGGGAGAAGTGCTCTCGGGTCAAGCAGGAGACATCCGTTTCCTGATGGGTCGCTCCCGCATAGGCGAAGCCATGAGCCCACCGCTCATGCGTCAGGTCAAGGATCGGCTCGGCATGATGGGGATTGCGGGCGATGTCATCATTGATGCGCCTCCGGGTGTCAGTTGTCCTGCCGTCAGCGCGGTCATGGATGCGGATGTGATCGTTCTGGTCACGGAGCCGACACCGTTCGGCCTGCATGATTTTCGTCTGGCGCACGAGGCGTTCACTCCACTGGGCAAACCCATGGGCGTCGTCATCAACCGTGCCGGTATCGGCGACAAGTCCGTATACGCCTACTGTGAAGAACACGGTCTGCCCATCTGGGCGGAAATCCCCTACGACCGGGCAGTGGCAGAGGCTTACTCCCACGGTCATATCATTGTCGATGCCGTTCCCACGTTGCGCGAGACCTTTGTCTCCCTCAGGCGCAACATGCTCGAAGCCGCAGGCGTACCGGAGGTCTCCCATGCGTGAGATAGTTGTCATCAGCGGCAAGGGCGGTGCAGGTAAAACCACCATCATGGCGGCATTCTCCCATCTCGCAGGAGAGGCTGTTCTCTGTGATCTGGATGTGGACGCACCTGATCTCCATCTTTTGCTCAACCCGAAAATTCAGGAAGAAAACGCTTTTCGTTCGGGCCATGAGGCAGTCATCAATCCCGAAAAATGCGTCATGTGCGGAACATGCCGGAACATGTGCCGTTTCGATGCCATTGAATTGTCTCTGATCGGCTACTCCATCAAGCCCTTTCACTGCGAAGGGTGCAAGGTCTGCGTGGAGTTCTGTCCTTCGGAAGCCATCGATTTTCCCGAAAAGCACTGCGGCAACTGGTATGTTTCCGATACCCGTTTTTCTCCCATGGTCCATGCACAGCTGTTTCCCGGTGAGGAGAACTCCGGGCGACTGGTCACGCTGCTCAAACAACGGGCGTGGCAAATGGCGGAGACCGCCGGTATTGATCTCGTGTTGTGCGACGGAGCACCGGGCATAGGGTGTCCGGTGATCAGCTCGCTGGCCGGGACCGATGTCGCCATTGTGGTCACCGAACCGACGCCTTCGGGCATTCATGATCTGGAGCGGGTGGCTGATCTGTGTGTCGGATTCCGAACCAAGGTGGCCGTATTGATCAACAAGTGGGATATCAATCCGCCCCTTGCGGAATCAATAGAGTCCTATTGCAGGGAAAAGGGATTTTCGCTGATCGGCCGACTCGCCCATGACCCGGGCGTGGTCAATGCCATGATTCAGCGACAGGTTCTGACCGAATACGATCCATCTGGACTGGGTAGCGTGCTGCACGGCGCCTGGGAGAAGGTCCTCGGTCTGTTGGAAGATGACAAGGCAACAAGTTGATTGTTCGATAACCAACACAAGGAGTTATGAAATGAATACCGTTATTGCCATTCCTTCTGCCGGTCCCGAGGGACTGGATGCGTCCATTGATGCCCATTTCGGCCATTGCGCCATGTACACCCTCGTCGAGGTCAAGGACGGCAAGGTCGAAAAGGTCGACTCTGTTCCCAGTTGCCCGCATGAGCAGGGCGGCTGCCTGGCGCCGGTGAATTATCTCGCCGAGAAGAACGTCACCAAACTGATTTCCGGTGGCATGGGCTTCCGTCCGCTCATGGGCTTCAATCAGGCCGGAATCGAAGTCTACCATGGCAGCGGCGCTCCGACGGTCAGGCAGGCTGTGGATGCATTGCTCAAGGATTCGCTGCCGGTGTTCACACCGGACCAGACCTGTGGCGGCGGCCAGCACTAACAAGGAAGGGAATGATGTCTACTTCCTGCATTATCGTCACACCGCGGTCAGATGACCTGCAGTCGTTCTCTGAAGGACTGAAGGAACAGGGGGTATCGGTGACAATGAAACCGGATGCTGAGACCCTTCTGGAATCAATCAGGCAAACTCCGGTGAATCTGGTCGTTGTGGATCAGGAACTGCCGGGGGCGGACCCTGTTCGTCTGGTAATGGATATTCTCACAGTGGATGCCACCATACAGACGGCAGTCATCACTCCCCTCTCGGAAGAGGATTTCCATGAAGCCAGTGAAGGGCTCGGGGTTCTCAAAGGGCTGCCGATACAGCCTCAAGCCCTGGACGGAAAGGCGCTTGGGGAACAAATTAAAACAATGACGGTTGGGTAACTCCTTCCGACATCCTCCCCAATTGGTTGAACGCGGTGCACGTCGCGTTCAACCATACTTTTTTGTCACTTGCATCTAGTCCGGGTTCTCGACTACATTATTCACCAGACCAAATGATCAGGACCTGAAATCAAGTGAATAGTATTACTTTATATAGTCGCCCCTTCTTCATTGTGGGCCTGTTGTTTTTGTTGTTTGCCACCAGTGTCCAAGCCAAAAATCTCGAATGGTATCGTGAAAATGGAGTCAGCATTGTCAGTGGCATCGGCTCTGCCCCCATGTCTTATGAAGGGGTAAACGGCAACGAGAAAGGGTTCATCATCGATTACTGGCGTCTGTGGTCGCTCAAAACGGGCATCCCCGTGAAATTCACGCTTGGCACCTGGTCTGAAACATTGCGCTGGGTTGCCACGGGACAGAGTGATATCCACGGTGGTATTTTTCAAAATGCCGAGCGGGAACGGTTGTTCGAGTTTTCCGAACCATTCCATAGCCTTCAGGCGGCACTTGTGGTCAGAGAATCCCGGAATGGCAGTGTTGATACCATTTACAAGCAGTATCGTCTGGGAGTGTTGGCCGGTGGGTATGGTGAAGCGTACATGCTGGAGAACCATCCTGAATCGACCATCGTCGGCTATCCGAGCGTCGCAAAACTGGCCTCGGCGCTGATGGATGATGAAGTGTTGGGCGTTGTGGGCGATCACCCAATCGTTGGGTTCGAGGTCGGCAGACTGGGGAGCACCAAGGATCTGCTGATCAAGGAAGTTCTCTACGAGGAGCAGTTGCGGGCCGCGGTTCGCAAGAGCGACCTGGAGTTGATGGAAATCGTCAAATGGGGAATGGCCCAAATCAGCGAGGAAGAGATCGATGTCATCCGCGGGCGTTGGTTTGTGGAAGACTCCAGCACAACCGTGTGGATATGGGACACGCTGATGATTGTTGGCCCTCTTCTGCTGGCGTTGTTCGTGCTCTTTTTCGTTGATTGGCGTCGGATCGGCCTGGGCGGCGGGTCCGGTTAATCAGCCCTGTCGGTCCATGGAACGGTAGTTGATGGCTTCGGCTAGGTGACCCGTTTCTATGGCGGGTGCCCCTTCCAGGTCTGCGATGGTCCGGGATATGCGCAATATCCGTGTATAGGCGCGGGCCGACAGTCCCAGTGTTTGTACCGCCTGTTTGAGGAATCCGTGTTCCTCCTCGCCTATGGAGCAATATTTTTCAAGGGCTGCGCCCTCCAGTTCGGCATTGGTCAAAATGGGCATGTCAGCGTATCGCTCTTCCTGAATGGCCCGTGCATCAATGATACGTTGGCGCATGGTTGCCGAATCGATATCTCCCCGCGCCTTTTTCAAATCCTCATACGGGACAGCCGGTACCTCCACCTGCAGATCAATCCGGTCCAGCATGGGGCCGGAAATACGGGACCGGTAACGCCCCACAGCCAGCGGCGTGCATTCACATGGGTGGGTATCATCACTCAAATAGCCGCAGGGGCAGGGGTTCATGGCCGCCACAAGCATGACGTCAGCAGGATACTTCAGCGTCACCAGCGACCGGGAAATGGAGACTTCGCCGTCCTCCAGGGGCTGGCGGAGTACTTCAAGCACCGACTTTTTGAACTCCGGCATTTCATCAAGGAACAGAACGCCGCGATGGGCCAATGATGTCTCGCCGGGTTGCGGGTATCGGCCGCTGTGATTTGTCATAATAAATGCGACAATACCCTCTCAAAACCTAGAGTTCAATGAATGATTTCTTGAAATTAATGCGACAAAAATTTAAGATTAAGTGCGATGGAGCTAAATATGTTTTACAATAAATGCGACGACACCCCACGGCAAGTCCGTAAAATCAAATCAACTCGTAGAAGTATCTCTGGTTCATACGTGTTCAAAGGAGAATCAGCCATACAATTTGAATCTTCGCTTGAACGAGACTTTCTCATCCGGCTTGAGTTCAACCTTTCAGTTCTTGATGTAATACCTCAGCCCTGCGAAATCCCTTTCATTGATCGAAATGGTCAAGCGCGTATTTATACACCCGACTTCCTCGTTTATTACAGGATAGGTGACTCCACCTACGAAAATCACATGCGCCCTCAACTTTTCGAAGTCAAACCAGAAGCCCATTGGAGGGACAATCGCCGTAAATGGTTACCCAAATGGAAGGCTGCCTATCGATACGGCAAAGAAAAAGGTTGGGGATTTCACATCCACGATGAGTCTCGAATTAGAGATCAAGTATACAAAAATATCCGTTTTCTCGAAAGATACGGACAGATGTATTTTTCGCCAGAGGAATCTGAATGGGTTATACAAAACATCGAAACGAAGGGGGCAGTTTCAATTAATCGTATTCTTGCACGTCACTTTATGGGCAACTACAAATCCGAAGGCATCAGCCACATCTGGCACTTACTAGCAACTCGCAAACTAGACTGTGACATGTCACTCCCCTTGAGCGAAAACACGGAATTATGGGTAGCTACAAATGACTAAGCACATAGATGAGTACCAAATCAAAGAAAGTTTTGAGCCTCAACGAATGCCTGTTGATATCAAGGTTGGCAACTTGGTGATTTGTGGAGAGCAAATTTATCGTCTCTCTGAGATACTTGATTTTGAATCTGTAATTGGTGTTGAAGTTCACAGTGGCCGGAGTGTTCCATTAAGAATCGGAGAGTTGCGAGCCCTTGAAAACCATGAAGTCCAAACTTCTGTTAATCAAGATATTGACGAGATAACCACCGATGATTGGAAAATCGCAGAAGAAAGATATGAAAAAATCAAACCCCTCGTAGAGTTTGAATCCCCTGGCCGAAAGAAAGTAAATCAAAGGGCCAAAGAGGTCGGAGTTCACCCATCCACTCTATACCGTTGGCTAAATGATTACCAAAGCTTTGGTGTTACTTCAGCCTTGATTCCAAAACGCCGAGGCTGGAAAGAAGGAAAAGGGCGTATCTCTGCAGCAGCAGAAAGGGTGATCGAACAGACCATCAAAGACTTCTACCTAACCCCTCAAAGACCAACAGCACAAAAAACAATTGTTGAAATTCGTCAGCGATGCCGTGAGGTGGGACTAGAAGCTCCTAGCGGATCCACCATCCGTTCAAGGATTTCAAAAATATCAGAAAAAGAACGTCTACGGGGACGTGGGCACAGAGAGAAGGCCAAAAACAAATTTTTGCCAACACCTGGCAGCTTCCCGCACGCGGAATATCCTTTGGCCGTAGTGCAAATTGACCACACACCTGTCGACCTTATCCTTGTTGATGATGAATTCAGGCGTCCTATAGGCCGCCCATGGATTACCCTTGCCATCGACGTATATTCAAGAATGGCTACAGGGTACTACCTCTCTTTTGATAGTCCATCAGGGACCTCTGTGGCGATGTGTGTAGCTCACTCCATGCTCCCTAAAGAAGAATGGCTTACTCTCCACGGGGTAGACACGGATTGGCCTGTTTGGGGAAAACCACGCACGATTCATGTCGATAACGGGCCAGACTTTAAGTCAGACAATTTTAAACAATCATGTGCGATGCACTCAATTAATCTCGAATATCGGCCTGTAAAAGTTCCTAGGTATGGAGCCCACATCGAACGGCTACTTGGAACGTTCATGCAACAAGTCCATGCGCTCCCAGGAACAACTTTTTCTTCGGTCCATCAAAAAGGTGAATACGACTCAGAAAAACATGCTGCTTTAACTAAATCTGAGTTCGAAAAATGGTTTGTTACGCTGGTTTGCAAACATTATCATCGAGAGCTTCACCGTGGGATTGGCATGTCGCCAAGCCGCAAGTGGGAAATCGGAATCTTTGGAAATGGAGAGGAGACAGGAATTGGTATGCGTCCTCGCCCCTCAGATAGACTGACCATCCAATTAGATTTTCTTCCTTCATTTAAAAGAATGATTCAAACCTTTGGAGTCAGTATTGATGGTCTAAAATATTACTCCGAAGCTTTGAGAAATTGGATTAACTGTAAAGACCCTAAAACGAGGAAAAAACGCAAATTTGTCTTTCGTCGTGATCCGAGGGACATCAGCAATGTTTGGTTCTTCGATCCAGAGCTCAAACAATACTTTAAAGTACCTTTTGCCAACCTATCCCTTCCCTCTATGAGTGTATGGGAATACCAACAAGCGAAAAAGAAACTCAAAGCTGAGGGAGAAAAGAGTGTCAATGAACACCGCTTATTAGACGCTGTTGTTGAACTCCGCGAAATGATTGAAGCCTCAAAAGAAACGACTAAAAAGGCACGCCGTCAAGCGCAACGTCGAAAGGATCACGAAAGAAAAATTACTCCGGCAACCCCATTTAAAAAGACGTCCCATAAACCAAGCACCCAAAAAAACAGTGATGGATTCGTTGATGGCGACATCAACGGCATTGGAGATATTGCCTGATGCCCAACAGCCCCAAACAACTCTCGCATGTTCACCCCGACTTCAGACATGTCCTTGGCTTGTCCCCTAAAGAACGCATTGCGTTCATGGACCAACCTCGCTGGGTTGGTTACGCGGCAGCAAAAAAAGTTCTCGACACCCTGCAAGGCCTTTTACATAAGCCTAAGCGGCCGAGGATGCCCAATCTTCTACTTGTCGGCGATCCCAACAATGGTAAAACAACCATCGTCAGACGGTTCAAGGACCTTTGTGGGCAAGGCTATGTCAACGAGGACAATGATCCCGTTAAGCCCATTATCCTTGCTGAAGCTCCACCGACAGCAGACGAAAAAAGCCTATACATCTCAATTCTTGAGCGTTTTTTTACTCCGTACCGACCAACAGACCCCGCCTCTAAGCTTCGGTACCAGGTCGTCCACTTATTCCGAGAGTGTCACGTCAGTTTATTAATCATTGATGAATTTCATTCACTTCTCACAGGAACACCCATCAAACAGCGCGAGGTAATGAACGCGATTAAACTCTTATGTAACGAACTATCAATTCCAGTCGTAGGAGTCGGAACCAGAGAAGCTGTAACGGCACTTCACACCGACCCTCAACACGCTAGCCGCTTTGATGTCTTGACTCTCCCCCTGTGGGAAACCAATAAGGATTTTCAAACTCTTCTAGCTGATTTCGAAAAAATACTACCACTACAAAACCCATCAAATCTTCACACCCCCGAGCTCGCACTCCTACTCCACTCAATATCTGGGGGGAATCTCGGAAATCTACATCGCCTTCTTATCGAATGTGCATCTGAAGCTATCAAGAGCGGCAAGGAACAAATCGATCAACCAATTATTGAAGGCAAAAAATGGGTGCAACCTACTCGTGGCATAAGGGAGCTATCAGGATAAATCCCGTCTGGGTGGCTTCTGCCGATTTGCAGCCAGATGAAATAATCTCATCTTGGCTCGTGAGGAGTGCTCTCCTAAACGGCTGCGATCCTATGGCTTTAACATGGAGCATTTGGCCTAGATGGCGGCCATGGACAACGGACATTGATCGATGGATCGACTCTGAAAAGTTAGCTCCACTCGCCCGCCTTTCTGGAATACCAGTAGCCTCATTTCAGTCCGCAACACTACGCCCAATTGCTTCGATAATTTCAAATAAGCTATCAACAAATACCGTCTGGCCATGGATTCTCGCTATTGGCTCACGAGGCAGCAGTAGGCGCAGTGGACAGCAATACTGCCCTCAATGTCTCAAGGAAGATAAAAAACCGTATTTCCGCATTCATTGGAGGTTTGGGTGGCACACTGTATGCCAAAAACATGAATGCTCTTTGTTAGACAAGTGCTATGCATGCCTTCACCCAATACAGCCTCACCAGTTAAGTGCTGAGGACAGAATCATAACTATCTGTCCCAAATGTGGAATAGACCTAAGAAATGTAGAAAGCCATGAAGTCAGCCCGGTCCTACTGTCTTTTCAGGTGGCTGCAGACAACGTGATTGCGAATGAGGGTGGTAGCTTTGGTAAGCATGAATTGACTGTGTCGGAATGGTTTGAACTGGCCCATTTCTTTTCACTTTTGATCAGAAGACTTATTGTCGTAGTAACCAATCCACACAAAGAACTCTCAAAGATATTTAATCTTACTGACCTATCAGACCGGCCCCTTCCTCCAAGAGATAGAATAGAGCTTTTACGCATTAACGAACGACAAAAGTTGCTCAGGGGAGTTGCCATACTCTTAAAAAGAGGTCCTGACTTTTTACAAAAAGCAACACAAACAGCCCGAGCAACACGACAAAGCCTCTGCCCCAAAGGAGTTGTATTGCCTTGGAGCCTTCGGTCAATTTTTGAGTCGCTTCCGGACAACACTCAAGAGCGCAAACGAAGGCTCTCAGTAAAATCTTACCCTCCAAAACCTACCCCTCGTCACCTTGTCGAAAAGCGAATGAGGCACATCATGCGCTTAGTAAAGGAGCAAAAGGGATGAAGGGCACCTCTACATGCGACATCTGTGGCAAATCTGTCCACACCCTCACGAGGCGCTACAAAGGGGAAGGGTACTGCTCAAAATGTTATGCGCGCTACTTTGTAAAACGACTTTGCCCTAAATGCGGTGAATCCGCTCGGCTATCTCTTGATGACACCTCCGCGATATGCCGCAAGTGCGAAGTTGCAAAGCCGTGCATACGGTGCGGAAAAAATGAATACAAAACAGGGAAGGTTACTCGGTATGGGCCAGTCTGCAATGCCTGTTCTGTATACTTCCGCAAGCCACGAGCCTGCCCGAGGTGCGGCAAACTCTCCAGGAGGCTATCTCGGGCTTTTAAGCTTGGAATCACTGAACAGGTATGCCCACAGTGTTCAAGCCATGGCCGTGGCACCTGCAGCTCTTGCAGAAGACATCGACATCTTTACGAATCGCCAACAGGCGAAATGTTGTGCAAAGCATGCCTCAGCACCGGTAAGATTCCTTGCCCAGAGTGTGGGCAACTAATGCCAGCAGGGAGAAAAAACAAATGTGAGCCCTGTTACTGGTTGGGAGTACTCCATAAACGCATAAAACTGGACTGTGTGGCATTCAGCTCTCAAATAATGGCTGAACACTTCGAGACTTTTGGAAAATGGCTTGGAGGCCATTCTGGCTATAAAAAGGCAAGCTTGACCATTCACCGCTACCTACCATTTTTCAAAGACATCGAATCAAGATGGAGTTCAATTCCCAGGTATCCATCGTTATTGGCTGCTTATGGGGTGTCTCGCTTACGCCAGCAGCTATTGCCGATGAAGTGGATGGTGGAGAACGATTTGATTCAAATAGACCTCTCGTTGAAGGCCGAAGCAACAGAAAATCGACTCATTCAAAACATCCTTGGTTCGCTCAGTGAAGGCAAAGTGAAAAATGTACTACTCGAGTATCACGGCATTTTAAACCAGAGTTATAATCAATCGGTAATCTCCCTTCGCTCAGTACGGTTGGCACTGCAACCAGCGACACAATTATTGTCTGAAGCGAATAGGCACAATCGTATTGTACCGAATCAATCAGACATTTTTTCTCTTTTGCATAGAGTGCCGGGTCAACGAAACGCTCTTTCGAAGTTTGTCGGTTTCCTAAACAAAAAATTTGGAGAAAGTCTTCGCCTTCCTCCGCCTACAAAAAAGGCCTTTGATGCAAGGCGTAAAAGGTTCAAAGAAGAGCTAATACGGTTGCTTGTCGAGCAAGACGGCAGCCTTAAGTACAAGAAGCGACTACTTGGAGTCGCTTTGGCCTATTTTCACGACCTGCCACTCATCATCGGGCAAACACACCTTCACATTGTGAAGTCCGATCCGTCTGGCGGATTGACGTTGCAATTCAAAGGACAGAACTATTGGCTCCCTGAGGATATTCGCAACAGGCTTTTTGCCTCGCTGTGAAAAAAGCACCAACTACCTTAATCCTCACGAAGAAATAGGGCCAGTTTTTTGGACCCATATACTTCTATCAGATAAATTGTATTGAACTTAGAATTATTTTTGATACGCTTGCGACCGATCGTGGTGCTGGAGAAGTGGGTTGTGATTTATCGATTCCAGCGAATCATTTGCTAAAGCTGTTAAGCGAAATCTGAGCTTTTGAAAAAAAAATCAATAAGATGACGATTGTAGTTGGTTCATAGTTCTATTTGGCTGATATCAAGCCATTAACAATATCGGAGCAAGTGATGAATAATTCTCATGATCCTATTAGGCATTTAAAATATTTACGGCAATCTTTGGCACAAGACAATGAATCTATAGGTTTTTTCATCTCTGCTGGATGCCCCCTATCTGTAGAAATGCCAGCTGATGAATGGCCGATAATACCAGATGTTGAAAGGCTAACAGCATTTGTTAATGAGCAATTGAAGGCGAATGAGAAATATATAGTCCTTACTAAGGAGTTAGTAAAAGCAGAGAAAAACACAAATAATATTGAAGATATATTGAGCTTTGTTCGAAGTCTGCTCCTCGTTTCTAAAGGCGGTGAGGTCCGCGGATTGAGTGAAAGTGATTTGTTGTCTTTGGAACGGGATATTTGCGCAGAAATTGTCAAAAAGCTTAACGTGGATATACCCACAAAAGAGACCTCATATCATCGCCTTTGTAAGTGGATAAGATCAATTGACCGAAAGATCGCAGTCGAGTTGTTTACCACAAACTATGATCTGTTGATGGAGCAGACCTTAGAAGCGTTAGAGATCCCGTACTTTGATGGTTTTGTCGGAGCAAGGCGGTCCTTTTTCGACCTTAGGGCTGTTGAGGACGCTTTGATTCCTACCCATTGGTCTAGGCTTTGGAAAATTCACGGCTCAATTAACTGGTATCAGGAAGAGTTTGAAGGCCAGAAAAAAGTATATCGATCTTCGGAAATCAAGGAAAACGCTTCGCATTTGATCTACCCATCTCATTTAAAATATGAGGAAAGTCGCAAGATGCCATATTTGGCACTGATAGACCAATTGAACAGGTTTATACGGAAGAAATCTTCATTCTTAGTTCTTTCAGGCTATTCCTTTAATGACGGTCATTTGAACGACACAATCATAAATGCATTAAAAGCAAATCCAACAGCAATGGTACTTGGATTGATGTTTGACAGGTACGAGATGGAATCTTCACCAGGTGCCGGGGATAGTGTTGAAAGATATCCAGAGGCATATCGATTGGCAAAAAACCAACACAATTTGAATATCTGGACATTCGATAAAGCTATTATTGGAACCAATTATGGTGATTGGGGTGGGATCCGAGATCAGGACGATGAGGACGATGAAATCCTAGAGTTTGTTCACCGCGAAGAAAGTGCAACTGATGAAGGGACAGAGTATCAAGTGAGACTTGGGGATTTCGCGGTCTTCACTTCTTTCTTACAGCGGATAATAGGTACTCCTGCGGGGGGCCAAAATGTCAAATAAGGAAACTTATCTTGGCGATGTGCAAGATGTGAATGGAACAACGGTTAGCATCTCTTTGTCAAAGGAGTCGTTGACTGGGTTTGTGTACATTGACGGACAAGGGTATCGGGTTAGTCAAGTAGGCAGCTTTGTTCGAATTCCTATAGGTTTTAACGATTTGTTTGGAATCGTCAGTCAGGTTGGAGCAAGTGCGGTCCCAGAGAATCAATTGGAATCTCAAAATCATGGAAATAGGTGGATGACGATTCAACTTATAGGTGAAGGACCCAGGAATGGGGTCTTTCAGCGAGGTCTATCTCAGTATCCGACTATTGGTGATGAGGTCCATTTAGTCTCAGAAAATGAACTGCAAAATATATATGGGCAACCAGACAAGCCATATTTTGTAAAAGTGGGGCATATTTCAAATGCAGACTCAATTCCAGCATTGATTGATGTCAATAAACTTATCAGTAGGCACTCTGCTGTAACCGGAACAACTGGCTCTGGAAAATCTACGACTGTAGCAAGTATTATTAATGCTTTGTCTGACCGTGAGAAATATCCATCATCTAGGATAATAATGTTAGATATTCACGGAGAATATGGCCAAGCGCTTCAGGATAAAGCTCAAATTTATAAAATCAACAAAGAAACATCTCCAAGGTTGGAAGAGAATGAACTTCAAGTGCCATTTTGGGCACTTAATTTTGACGAATTGTGTGAGATCAGTTTCGGTGAGTTTAACAATGAAAAGGATCGGAATATCGTTATGGAGCGCGTCCATAAGTATAAACTTGAGTCCTTAACGAAGCATCCGCGAAAAGGAGTGTCTGCCGATACTCTTAGTGTTGATTCACCTGTCCCGTTTAGTCTGCACAACTTGTGGTATGAACTGTTTGTTGAGCAGTTTGGAACATACTATCGAGAAGGCGATGGTAAGCCGATAGAAAAATTAGCATACGAAACAGATGAAAATGGGGTTGAATTGAAAGGGAATCCTTCCGAGGGGATTCCTCCAATCTTTAAAAATATTGCTACTGGGGCAGGTGAAGTAAAAGTTAATTATTTGCCTGGTAATTTAAATATTGGGAAACAGCTTTTGCTACTTGGGACCAAGTTGAGAATCCCACGATATAACTTCCTCTTCAAGCCAGACGACTGGACCCCCAATGCTGAAGGTGACGTAGTACAAGATTTGGATACTCTTTTGATGAATTGGATTGGCAGCGATAGACCTGTAACTATTCTAGATCTGTCTGGTGTGCCTGCCGACATTTTGCAAACAACTATAGGTGCACTCCTCCGGTTACTATATGAAGCCTTATTCTGGGCTAGAGACTTGTCTCAGGGGGGAAGGCATCGGCCTCTATTAGTCGTGATGGAAGAAGCTCACATTTATTTGAATGGCAACTCAAAAGGAATGGCTTCAAAAGTCGTACAGCGTATTGTGAAAGAAGGGCGAAAATATGGAATTGGAGCGATGATTGTTAGTCAACGCCCTTCGGAAATTAACTCAACCATATTGTCACAGTGCGGAACTTTTTTTGCCCTCCGGCTATCAAATGCTTCTGATAGAAGTCACATCACTTCTACGCTATCAGATAATTTAGATGGGCTAACAGGGATGCTGCCAATATTGAGAACAGGTGAAGCGATAATACTGGGTGAAGCTGTTAAGTTGCCTATGAGGACAACAATTGAAGCCCCCCCAAAAAACCGAAGGCCAGATAGCCAAGATCCTGTCGTTTATGATGAGGTCCCCATGGAGGAGTCTCAAAACCCAGGTGGCTGGGGAATCAAAATGGAAGCTGCTCCTCGCTATGACGAATTAGTAGAAGCTTGGAGAGCCCAAAATCCAAGAATTGATAAAGTTAAATAGAAGGAGATCATCATGGAAATGGAAAATGTAGAGTCTTCAAATCTTGCGGCCGTAGGGTACGATGAGGATAGTTCCACTATGCAGGTAGAGTTCAATAATGGTTCTATATACCAGTATTTTGATGTGCCTGAGCATGTTTTTGAAGAATTACGTGATGCGGATTCAGTTGGCAGATACTTTAATGCCAATGTTAAGGGCGTTTATAGGTACTCAAGGGTGTAAGCGCGTCGAGGACTGCACTCTTCATTGCTGCTAGTGGAAATTCTGCCTGGACGGTTTTCGTGTCCGTTATGTGTCCGCTTCTTCTTTTTTGCCATGTGTAACTAATTGGAATTTAGTCCATGCTGCACGCTATGCATATGGCTTAGGTTCGATGTGTGACGAGTGAAAACTTTTGTTTTCAGGCGGTTGTTTGCTGAACTGTTTGAGATCACTGTGACCAGCCTCCTTCATTGAGAGTGTCGGATCAGGCTAGTGTGGCTGAATAGTAAAGTTCTTAAGTCACAGGACGATTCCCGTCGAATTATCATATGCTGGCCAGAAGCGGTGTCATCTATGATGAACTTGTTTCTCGCCTCGCTGTTATCGGTGTTGAAGAAACTGTCCAGGGCATCAAAGGCAAATTTCATCGCGGCACATTCAGCTTCTTTTGGGTGCTACAATGCTGTCGTGCGTTGGATATCAAAGAGCTTCGACTAGACTAGATCTGGCCTGATCAATTTTAGCAGCCCCGTATTGAGCAACACAACCTGTTGCTCATAGGCTGGTATCTCCATCTTCTTCTGCTCTTCTTCAGTCCGGTGCAGGCCGAGCTGCTTCAGTACATAGAAAAGCATGGCCCTACGCACTTCAAAGACGGCCTCACCGTCTTCCATTCCATAATCCATTTCGATGGCTGCTCTTTGATTCTCATTTAGATCAGGATGTGGCCCTATCCGGACGAAAAGGATTTCGTCCCACTTCTCATCAATTTGGCCCTCAATCTTTGAGTAGCCTCGATCTCCCGTTTCAACGATTCGTCCAAGGACGAAATCCCTGAACTCTCCACGCAGAGAGCAGTAAGCGCGAACATGCCAGCGGAACCCGTCATGGCCAAAAGCATGTGGCGTTATACGCCTCCAGGTCGGCTCAGGGCTGGACATGGAGCGATACAGGATATCGATAGACTGATCATCCGCCATGGTTGAAAGCAATGTTCTGAGGATGTCTGTCGGGATCGCCCTTTTGGGAACAGGCAACCGCATCATTTCAGGCATTGGCGACAAAAATCCATCATCAAGAAGAAGATGTCCCAACACCTGATCCGGTATCGGATTGATGATCATCGGCTTGAAATCCTTAGTAGGTTTGTAAACCTTGTCAGATGGATCATAGTGGGCATTGTCAGGCGCAAGCTTGACGTACTCTCTGATTGCCGCAGAAGCGCGCTCAAGAGAAATGCCCAAATAGTCGGCCATATCCTTTCTGCTGGCCCTTCCGAGCCAGAAAAGCCTTGCTTCAAAAAAAGCAAGACGCATATATTTACTGCTGCTCTTGACTGTCATAAAAACGGTGTATTAGAAATTCAAACAGATTCATCAAATCAACCACGAGAAGACATTCTCACAGTGTTTAATAAAAGTCAACACTCATCAAGATCTACACATGAAAGAAAGTACCCAATTTATAAATTTGCTTGCCACTTTAGTGAGGCTTTACGATCTTTATGACCTTGATAGAACTCCTCATCATTCAGGTCAGGCCTCTGCTCCGCTTGATGCACGCCGAAAGAAGGCTGATGGTTTTTGGGTAGAGATTGCAGCCATTGTATTGCGTTTCTTGGCTCTTCGAGACGAGAAGTCACCAGACAGCTATGTGTCTGGTGAAGAGATTTTATTAGAAATTGAAGAAAGCCATGATGTAAGTCGAGAAGATGTCTCCACTGTTCTTAAATATCTACATATCCCATGTGAGTTGAAATTCCCAACGATGAAACCATCAAGCGTGCTAGAACAAACGGCGCTTGTGGAGCAGGCCGTTGTTGGAAATAGTTTTCGAATTACCGCATCAGGACGAAAGCTGTTCGCACATGTGCACCATGCCCAACGCCTTGACTACATCCCTGAAATTGTAGCGATGCTGCGTAAAGACATATTGCAGGGCAAATACGACGAATTCTCTCAAAACTGTGCACAAATTGTACACATCATAAGTGAGCGCTCAAGGACAGTAACAAAAGTACGAGAACGTAATGTTGCCTTTGAGCAATACAGGGCTAGCATTCTAGAAGAAGTGGAAGGCCACAAAGAGCTTCTAGAAGATGTAAGCCAAAGCCTTAAAGCGCTTACAGAACTCTTTCTCTCACGAGAAGTTGTAATGGCTGTCGAGGCCTATGAAGCAGAATTTGACCTCCACTACAGTCTGTTGGCCATACTCAAAAATGACATTCGTCGTGTTGATCAGGCTACGGGTGCTCTCTTACGAAACCTCGCACCGTTGTGTGGTGATTTCCATGCCCAACAAGGTCGAACAGGTGCAGCGTTTGACCTTAAGAATATTGTGGATGCGTTTTGGTCAGGAGAGGTGCCTGTAAAAGAGATTATACACAAAATGGGTGTCCACGGTTTGTGGGCCCCTCAAAAAATGCATTGCAGCATTTTTGATGTTCCAAGACAACTTGCTCACCCTCTACCAGCGCAGGCCGACGATGAAATTATTGAAGCCGTTAATTATGAGGAGTTGGGTGAATCGCTTTACGCATTTTTGCGAGCACACAAGAACACCGTCAGAGAGCATTTGAAAAAAGGTCCTCTTCCCATGAGCTCTCTTATTGAAGAAGGCCTCGACATCTCGACAATTGAAGATGCTGCTGGCCTTCTAGGAATATGCCTCAATTTGGAATGGCTCAACAGTGGCCGGTCAGGACGAGCCCTTATTACCAAAATCCCAAATGCCTGCTGCTCGATAAGATTTGAAAGCGGGGAGTACTTCTCAATAACTGACCTGCAGCTTGAACTTGTAGATGGAGACAAACGATGAATGGTTTTAAACTTGGTCTCGTGTTCGGATTCTTAAAGAAGCATCGCAGATTGCGATCTGCGAGTGGCGTTGGGCAACGCCTCAAGAAAAATGAAAGCGAACTCGCTGCCTTTTGGGAACTGGAGTCTACAACCCAGGAACAAATATTTATGGATCACTTTCTTCAAGCTCAAGGTTTTTCCCTGAAACGCTACGACTCTTTCGATATGCCTGGTATCCCAAAAGACGCATACACATTTTTGTTGTTACGCGATGGCGATGGAGCACTTACGCCTTGGGCTGACGCTGAAGCTTTGATTGAGCAATGTCGAATCAAAGTGAACGGAAAGCCCGAACTCAAAGACGAAACCCGAGCTTGGGTGGCGCTTCTATGGCTAAATCTGCTTCAACTACAATATCCAATGGTTGGACGTGGCTTGTCTGAAGTCTCACGGTATCAGGAATCTTTTGTGAGTAAGGACAAGCTTGCAGAAAGCATGAAGGAAGCAGTGAGGGCCGAAAGAGAAAAGGATATTGAAGAAAGCTCACCAGCAAGAAACTATATTTTGAATTCAGCCTCTCCCAGCATAAACACCCGAGTCAATCGATTCGTTAGTTATTTGAACGGCATTGGTCACTTAGAAGAGTTTGGCAATGAAAAGGGTGTGTTTCAACAAACGCTACTCGCAGCAGCCGAGATTGGCGTTAATTACGACGACGGCCTTCTTCTTTTACTTCCACATGATGAGGATGAGGAGCTTGAACTCGGAGAAAATCAAATTTTTGCTCAAATGGAACATGCCTTTGAATTAGCAGAGCAAGGTGAAATGGCACACGAACAGGAGCTTTAGCAATGGCACTCATCAATCGCGTACAAATCGTAAACATGATTCGCAACAAGCGGGTTGAAAAAGGGTGGAAACCCAGGTTCGTAAACGAAGTATACAACCTCGGTGGATATTCTAGCATCGTTCAAATGCCCAACGGTGTTGGGAAGACCACTATATCTAACGCTTTTAACGCTCTTCTTAGCCGTCGAGGTAAACTGATTAAAGAAGTGCGAAAATCACTAGCACCAGCTTCGCATGGTTGTTTTTCGCACTTTCGTGTGGAATTTGTACCTAATTCAGACCACCCTCTTCTCCGTTCGGGCGGAATTGTTGTTGGAGGGCAGAGGTATGTTTTTGGTTTTTATGGAACACAATCAAAGAGTTCGATGGAGTTTTATTACTATCAAGGAACTCTTGAGGATCTTCCCGTGTGTGAGACTGATGAGAAAGGGAACACAACTCTTTATTCTCAAAAACGTTTCAACGACATCCTTACTAATTTTCGCAACATTAATACCAACATGAAAGTACGCGATTGGAGACGGCATGTAAGCCAAGCCGTTCCTAGGCATATTGTAGAACGAATGTCTCGATTTCAGGAGGCTGGGGGTGGCGAGAATCAAGAGGCTGGAATATTCCAGGTCAAAACTGTGAAGGGTGAGAAATTCGATGAAACGTTTTTCTGGGAAGTATTAGCTCCAGAACTCATGGCCAATCCCATGGGTACATATTCTGACGAAGATGAATACCATTTTGAAGATACGATCCTGAGAAGTGTGTCTGGCATCGTAGCTGCACAGATTGAAGCAGATAAAGAGACCGCTCGCCTCAAGGATATGCGCGAAGCTTTGGTGCGTCTTGATGGCTTGGTCGAATCGGGAGATAAAGTTCTTGCTTCACGCAAAATACTCCAAAGACATCTGACCAAATTAAGCGAAGCCATGGCCTCGGTAAAATATGTTGTTGAGGATTCGGGCCTTCCCGGCTTTCCTCGCTTTACGCCAAGTGGCGATAAGGATGTTGATGCTCTGATTTTACATCTTGTTATTGACCCAGACCAGGGAATACTTCTTATGGACCGAGGTCTGGCAGGGTTGCTTGGCAAGGATGCTGGAAATGTGAACCAACAAATAGCGAATGACTCAATCAAGAGGAAGTCGTCTCAACCTATCGAAATAATTAGCAATCAAAAACACCAAAGTCGGGATCGTCGTGGCAGAGAGTCAACCTTTTACGATTTGGAAGGAATTTTTGCCATTTTAGATTCTTATTCCGAATCTTCACTGCCAGCTTCGGTTGATTCCTTGAAAGAAGTGGTAAAGCGTTCTTTCGAACACTTTAAACGCTATATTGATACGAATCCGTTTCGAGTGCTTATGCATCGTCTTGGAGGCGAAAAGGCGGCATTGGTAGAAACTAAGGCAAAAGATGAGTTAAAGGAACAGGATCTTGCTCGCGAAATCGAACGCCTTGAACAAGGACTCAGAGAGTTTAAGGAGAACCAAGGGCTTTATGAAGATATGGTCAAGTCCGGGTTATTCTCAAAAGAAGAATTGGACAGTCCTCTTGAAACGCAGAAGGAATTGAATACACAACAGTCCAATGCACGAAAGGAACTGAAGGGCCATAGTAAAAAAAGGCGAGAATGGAGTGTCGTTCACGCGCTCTACCTGGAATTCCTGACTTTGCTTGGGGAAGATGCCGATCCGGCTGAAATAAAAAAAAAGTGGGACGAGACCAGACTAGAGTTAGGGAAACGTAAAACGGAAGTTGATAACGCTCTTGCTGTTGCTAAGGCGGAGGTAACTGCGGTGAATAAGGAACTTGAAGAAGCTGAAGAGGCAGAACGTCCTTTATTAACTGCATTCGACAAGCTTAGTGATAAATCTAATTCAGCGGCTCCCTATTACGCAAAGTATCCAGACAAAGATCCAGTAGGCCTTGAAACAAAAGTGCGCAAGCAGCTTGAACAAGTCAAACAGGATATAGCAACAAAGGATATCGACGTAGAGCGTAACAAGGCAAAGGTGTCCCACCTCAGATCGTGGAAAAAGAATAACCCCGGCAAGACTCCATCAGAAATAATCAAGACTTTTCTCGAGGATAGGCAACTTCTTGCATCTGAAAAGCTTGAAATTGAGACAAGCTTGCAGGCTGTCGTGAAGGATATAGATTATCTTTCCAATCGAAAGATTGCGCCAGACCAAGCTGCTACAGAGGCGTTTGAAATAGCTTCTAACATTGGGGTTGTGACCCCACTTCATGAGGTCATACAAACATTTAGTCTCGAAAAGAAACGTCAGGAAGAAGTTCTGTCCCTGTTCTCGTCACTTCTCTTTGCTCCCGTTGTCGAAGATATGAAGCATGCTGCGATGATCCTTTCAAAATTTGAAGATTCTCGTATCACAATGCCTGTATTTGTTAGAAACGAACTGCTTGCATTTTGCGGTAAGGGTGAAATCAGATATGCTGAGACTGATGGGATTGTGCACACTTATCTGGCTGGTCGGAGATCTTTCACAGTAGAATGCATCATTGAGCCGGATAAACTTGAGAAGGCAAAGACTCTTGCTGAGCAAAAGAGAGACCGCCTTAAAGAGACAATTGAGCAATTGGGTAACAAGTTAGACAGTATGGGAGACGACCACCCTGTGCTCAAGTCAGCTCGTAAAGCACAGGAAGCGGAACACGATAACGTAGAAGAAAATGAACTCCAGCTAAATGATGAAATAAGAAAACTGACTCAAACGAAACAAAGCCTTGAAGATGAATATCCAGAATCCATATTGTTAGCAGCTCGTTTCGCTGAATTATTTGTAGCGGGTGGAGGGGAAAAAGCACTCCACCTTGCGAAGGAAACTCTGACCCTTGCTCAAAATAGGATTCAAAAGGCAAAAGAAAACAAAAAAGATGCTCAGGCAAAAAACGATGAGGCTTTAGAGAACTTGAATGACCTTCGGAATCAAGAAGTCTCGTTTGCCCAGAAAACGGCAGGATTTCACGGAAAGCTCGATAACATCATTGTTCACCTTGAACGTGGAGGGGTGGACTTCATGAAAACAGCAGAGTGCAAGGAGCAAGAAATACAAGACAAACTTGCAGCACTCGCAAAGAAACTCGGCCACAATTTTGAACGGGTTGCTGCATATTTAAGCAGCCTCGATAGCTCGGAGGAAAAAAGAAGGACGTTTATAGCCCAGAAGCAACTTGAACATGTAAATTGCAAAAATGCCGTCGAAAAATATGGCCGAGAAATTGGGGCATTGGCGGGACGGATTGGCAATTTACGTAGTGCCTGCACAAGTTATGATCACCATATCGCCAAGACGTTGCCAAGCTATCGAGCTTTAGCCACGTTAATGCATGACGAAGAAATGCAAAAACTTGTTGGCGAAGCCGGAGCAGCCTTAGTCCCTCCAAAAGATTTAATCACAACGTCAGAAATGGTCCTTGATAAAGCCAATGATGTTGAGGTGCACGCTCAAGAGATTCTCTCATTAATAGGCGAAGTTAGCAGATATTTCGACGAAGAGTTGAACTTGATGCGATACGACGAACGAGCTCGTAGCGAGCGCAACTCATTGCAGTCGGCCTCGACGGCTTATGGCAAGGCCATCACTTCTTTTACTGCTACTCCGCCGAAAGGTGTTACATTGGAACAAGCACGCCATATAGGAGGGCTCAAAGACAATCCAGGAAAGCTTAAAAAGTACGTGGAAGGAAAACGTACTGACATCGAACGCGATGAAGTGGCATGTGAGAGAGCCCGTCAACTGGAGGATGACCTTTTTCAAAAACAGACTGATCAATTAATGCGACTTGCAGAATCTAGCTTTACCTCACTTGATATTATGCGCCATGTTCTGCGTAAACGGAAAGGTGCGACTTATGAGATTGAAGTCGAGCGAAATATGAAATTAGCGAGCGCCCTTGAAAAGTTGGTCGGTAAAGTTAAGCGTGCTCAGATAGCCTTAAATACCGAACATGATCTTGGATTCGACGACGACGCTCCTGAAGCACGGCATGCACGAAAAAGCACACTCCAAACCCTCAGGCACGAGCTATACAGATCGGTATTTTTGAAGCCCAGAATTCGAATAGACTTTCCGCACATTTGCGGTCCCAAAAAACGACGCTATAGTAACGATTTTAGTGCTGGGGAAAGGATGGCGCTTTCCTTGTTATGGCTTTCCGCTCTAGCTGAGTACTCCATGAGCTTGGAAGAAATTAGTGACGGAGATGTTACGCGCAGTAGAAAAAGAACAGAATTCGGCCCCAGTATTTTTTGGATTGACGGCATATTTTCACATTTATCCGATTCGGAAATGTTAAAAGCTACGTTGGAGTTGCAGCAAACATTAGGCAAGTTTCAGCTCATAGGTTTAATGCATAATCCTGCCAGCCTTCTTCAGCACGACTTCAAAAGCTTTCCAAAGCTATTCGTAACAATGTTGCGTAATACACGCGCTAACGCATCTCCACGAGAGTGGGCAGAAAGCAGGGAATTCAATGTCGGTGAGGCGGATAGTATTTTGGCCTTCCTCGACGGCAGTAAGGAAAGAGAGGTCACACAATGACTCCTATCGCACGCAAAGTCTTAGATGCGTTATGGGAACTGTCGAAAGATGGAACTCATAAGCTACGTCCCAAAGGGCTGATTACCCGTATCTGTTCCGCCTCAGACCTCGGAGAGATTGAAGTTGGACTTGCGTTTGCTGAACTTCGTCAGGAAAAGATGATTTTTTGCAGCAAATGGAAGGCAACGCCAACCCGGCCAGGAGCTATGCTTGAGGTGATACCGGCGAACCGCACAACACCGCTTTGGCTAAAAGAATGGCGAGAGATCCTTAAGCACCCTGAAATTAGTCTGGAAGACGTAGAGCAATTGGAAAGTCTTGCCCAATCCTTAGCCGAATTGACTCCTGATCAAAAGATATCCTTCCGAGACAATCTAATCCAACTCCGCAAAGAACAAAGCGGCCTAACCGATACGCCTTCTTATCTTATAAGTGCAGAACGTTTTTTGGCTTCTTCCAAATTGCTCAGCACATGTAAAAGCGCAATCAAAAAATTTGGCATCAGTGTAGACCGCTTTGCACCCGCTACCAAATATATGGCTGTAGCAGGCCCTCCTCGGCCGGATGCGGTTGTTCTTGTAGAGAACCCTCACGCTTTTGAAGTAGCTGTGCAAGCGGGAACAAGATGTGCCTTTGCCTGTACATACGGATTTGGCCTTTCTCTAGCACGAGAAAAAGGACATGGAGAAATGTTGGTAGATGCCTTGTCTGCTCAAGCAAGACATATCAAAGGCCTAGTCCGCAAAGGGAATCCTCCTAAAGTGGAAAAACTGCTTGGGCATTCAAACATTTATTTCTGGGGAGACCTGGATCTATCTGGACTTAGGATCTACGACAATCTCAAACTACATTTACCTTCATTACGCCTGTCCGCACTCTACCTTCCCATGATTGAATCCCTGAAGAAAGGGTTCTGCCACCCTTATACAAAGCTGGTGGGCAAGGCCGGACAAAAGGAAGAGGAAAGGCGAAAAAGCGCATTGAAGGACCCACTAGCTATGCATTTAGCCGAGATGTGTTCTGATCAGGGCGTAGATCAGGAAATAGTCCAAAGCGGATTTCAAAAATTAGCTGACAAGGCTCTCAACTCTGTCTGGACTAGACAAGAGCGATAGGCATTGGCTGATTGATTTGGAGAGTTAAAAGGAGCTCTTTCATGAGTAAGCATATCGCCATGGAATTGAACTGCCCAGGATGGATTCAAAAGCTCATCGAGAACAAAGACGAGATCCAAGCAAAGCAAGCGATCAGAAAAGAATTTGAAAAGCATGTAGAAGAGCTGGAACTACCTCTTACAGAACAAACGATCGGTGAATCTCATTTGCACGGTGATTGCCGGGAATTCAGACGCCTGAGCCTCTTTGTGAAGTACCACAGTACCTACCATGTTCGACGAGGAGGCTGCGGCCTGTGCAGCAAGCACCATTGGCTTGCGACATGGTGTATTCTGCCTGACCATCATGCTGAGGAAATTGAGATCGCAGAACTGGTGGCCAAAGACTTTGACCGACGCTATCCGCACTTGGGCATTTTCTCTATGCCCCATGAATGGTGGCAAATATAAAACAGGAGTAATGACATGACTACTACAGCATCATCTGTCGGTTGGGTTAAGCTCATTGGCGGTGGCTTCGCTCACCAGACAGCTCCTTTTGCAGTGCATCCTTTGGATCGAAGCCGCGCTAAAGAATATCTGCAGCAGGCAAAGGCCCATGGCTTGACCGTTTCGGATGCAGTTGCCCACGCAAAAGAATATCTGGACACGGCCATAGGATGGCCGATCAACGAGGCAGAAGAACTACAGCGCGTAAGAAAGTTCTTCGCAGGGAAGTTGCCCCAGTAAGTCCCTAATCATGACATTGGGCTTACTTATTGATACAAAGACGAAGAGAACCTGATTGCTTTGCGACCAGGACCATTTCAATCCCATCACTCAAGGAGGCACGACATGACATTTCTATAGGTAATCTATAACCATAGGAGGTCTGTCATGCCTGACTATCGTTGGTCGTACTATCTCACCGCTCCGTGGGAGCTGGTGGATGAATGGTATCGTGCGGTCAAATTCGGTATCCGTAATCTGTTCCAGTGGTTTCCCGTTGTGTGGGCCGATCGACACTACACGTCCTGGGGAATGTTCAACGTTATCCGTCACAAGCTCGTGCTCATGCAGCGTGAGTTGAGCCGTAATCCGTATTACGTGGGCGCAGAACGCGATCTGCACTTGATGCACATCTGTGAGCTGCTCATCGAGCGCTACTTCGCAGACAAGTACAGCGAACGTTGTTTCAAGCGCCATGAGGAGAAGTGGGGCGAAATGCGCGACTTCTGGGAACCGTCCTACGACCACGAAACCGGCGATATCGATCCGAACTACTGCATGTCGTTTACGGATTGGCCGAATGCCACCAACCCGGAGTTGGAAGAGAAGGCTTGGAAAGAGTTCCGTGCCTGTTTTGATCATGAGCGCATGCTTGCAGATCAGGACATCCAATACCTGTTCAAGCTCCTGAGCAAGCACTACCGCCGTTGGTAGAAGAGGAGAGAATCAATGAACGAAGATCTTAACAAAGTGAAACTCACCGCTGACCACATGCATGAAGCCTGCGACAGGGCTTTCATGCTCAGCTCCATGTTCGATGAATTCTTGCTGCAGCATCCGGCTGTGATGGGAACTCCGGACTTGAAGAAAAAAGCTGAGGCTATCTCCAATGCCTTGGGAGATTTCTACCAGGTGAGTGGCCAAGCAATGGCCGACTTCGACGAACAGTCTAACATTGTGGTCGATGTAAAAGCATTGTTTGATGACAAATAGACTCTAAACTCGCTTAAATAAGAAGGCTCCCTTGCGTTTTGCCAGGGAGCCTTCTGGTGTCGTATCACTACGACTTTATTGCTTTTGTGCGTTTCCTACATAATGCCGGGAGGAATAATAAAGGGCTCAGGGCCTTTTGGCGAAGTCCTTTCCAGAGAACGCACACTATACCGCGGCATGCATTGGGTTGAAGCTTTCGTCGTTCGAGATAACGTCATATTGGCCCGAAGCGGACCGTTTGAAGTCAACATCGGCTAAACTTTTAGTAATGCACCATAAGACTAATGCGTTAAGGAGTTAGGTATGCCATTCAAAACAGCCCTAAAAAACACAGTATTAGCTTTGGCCTTTTCTTTGGCCTTCCTGACTTCTGGAGCGTATGGAGACGCTGCTTCTTTAAAAGTTGTCTCCTTCAATATCCAATTTCTTGGCCACTTCAAACAGAAAGACAACAAAGCTCTAGCCAAGTTGCTTTCTGACTACGATCTTGTGTTCATTCAAGAGCTCGTGGCACCGCCTATCGCGGGTAAATATCCCGATGGTACGCCATTCAAAGCCGACACAGAGGCCGAAGGGTTCTTTGACGCCATGGCCATGCACGGCTTTTCATATAAGCTCTCTGAAGAGGATACCGGAACCGGTGAAAAGATCCACAAGAACTCATCAGCGACTGAGTGGTTTGTTGCTTTTTATAAACCCCACAAAGTCATACCTGCGAACGATCTAGCCCACGGTTTCCTCGCCGAAGACAGGTCGAACCACTCTGACTACGAACGAGTGCCCTACGCATTTCCTTTTAGAGCAGGGGGTGCCGATCTCGTGTTTATTTCAGTACACTTACAACCAGGAGGGAGCAAAAAGGAAACAGCAAGGCGTGCTCATGAATTTGAATCCATATTTAAATGGATTGCTAATCAAAATGCCCCCGAGAGAGACTACGTGATCTTGGGCGACATGAACATAGAAGACTGCGAAGAACTGGCTTCGATTTTGCCGACTGGATTTGCGTCACTCAATAACGACTGCATCCCTACCAACACGAGCCCCAGAACCCCGAAGCCATACGATCACGTCATTTACAATGAAAAAGATAGCGCCAACGAGATGGCCAACAACCATTTTCAGGTAATTGACTTGGTGGTTGCCATGGGAAAAAAATGGAGTGGCGAAAGAGGTAGTTTCCCCGGCAATCCATATAGGCACAAAGAGTTCAGGATGCGGTACTCAGACCACCATCCTATTGCGTTAAAAATTGTTATCGATGGCACAGATGATGATTAAAGAAGCCCACGTTAGAGGGGCGTTGAATAGCTGTCTTAAGAATCGTTTGCCATTATTGCGATGCCCTTTCTTACAACCTTTATTAGTTGGGGGTTGGTAAATTTTTCAAGACAAAGAGAGTATATTCTAAGGTTTTCCCGTGATGGGTACTTGTATATTTTCCCCAACAATGCGTAACTCCTCTGTATGTCAGGCGCATCAGTTGCTAAAAGTGATAATAATTCACTTTTGTATGAGGAGATTTTTGTGGCTTCGTAAACGTTTTGTATCAGCTCCGCCTCTAGTTTGGCGGCTTCTTCTTTGAGGCCTTCAATCTTATTCTTATATTCAGTAGTCAAGCCATTTAGATCTTCCTTCGCATCAGTCGAGAATTTAGTAAGCTGCTCTACTTCAGAACGAAGTCTGAATGCGTGCTTTGATCCAGAGTACACATTCACCGCTGTCAACAAAGCAACAACGACCACTAGGGCACTTACAAAGACTTCAATTCGCTTTAGGAAGAAGGTGTAGATGCTCTTGTTGCTGAACTCCAAGCCCTTGCTTCCGTAAAGATCTTTAATTACAGCATCTTTCACTGTGGATATAGTCTCGTCGTCTATCGTGGCTTTCACATTCGCAGTACCAGTAATGTTAATACTAGGTTCAGTTGTCTTTTGAGTTTCGACAGAAGTGAGAGAATTTACCTCTGCTTCCTTATTAGTCCCATTCATTTCTGCGCTGCCAGCAAAGCATATGGAAAAGGAGATGCACAATGTCAAAATCGAAATAATTACTTGTATTTTATTTCGCATCTGACAACCTGTGAAGCACGTCATTTAGCTCTGAACGCTCAGAATCAAGGGGTTTTACTATATAATAAGTGTTTTCCTTGCTTATTAAATCATTCCAAACTTCTTCTTTTCCTAAAGCCGACAGAACAATTACTGGAATGATCTTATTTTTTTTTCGAATTCGGTTGTGTAGTGCAATCCCTGTCTCTTCTGCTTCATCATCAGGTATAGATGAAGGAAGAAGCATCATCATATCCAATATTATAAGGCTATACTCATCAATTCTATTAATGTGTGTCAGCGCATCTTCTGGATCGTCAATAAAAACAACTTCATGCCCGTCTAGTTCTATGAACGGCACAACATATTTTTTAATATCAAGATCGTCTTCAATGAAGAGTATCTTCATACAGCTCCTCCCGATCAATAGGAAAATGCAATTCAAAAATCGTTGGATTTTTCAATTGCGCCAAAACAACCTTACCGCCAAAATATTCCATTATAGACCTACACAAAGCAAGCCCTATTCCGTCTCCTTCGGTCTTGCGCCTTTTAGGAATAACTCCTCGATTAAACTTTTCAAAGATTCGCTCTTTCTCTTCCTCCAGAATGTCAAGTCCTGTGTTTTTGACAACAATTACGCTATAGTCTGGATCTTGCCGACCATTAACCTCAATCCTTGTGTCTCGATTGGAATATTTGATCGCATTATCTACGACCACATGAAAAGCGATAGAAGCGGCTAAGGCATATGCCTTAACCCCCATAAGTCTTCCCATGGACTGTCGATCGTCACTAATTGGTTTACGATTTTTGAGAGCGTGCCATTTCGCGAACGCCAGCACAGGTGCTACAATTTCTTTGTACACCAAACATGTCTCATTTCGTTCAACAAGTGCGGAAGGCTCAAAAGTTAGTAGGTGCGAGATGAAGCGGAGCCTGTCACCAGTAGATTTAAGATCCCTGAAGATTAATGATACCGCCTCTGGCAATTCAGATGCGTTGTCAATAATACCATTTCGAACAAGTTCTAATTTGATAAGATCTGCGGCCTGAGTGAAGACCGTCATAGGCGATCGTATTTCATGGCGGAACGTCCTAAGCGTATCATGTAAATAGTCATACTCGCGCTCTTTTTGTTTAAGTTCCTTTTTCCGCTGACGCTTTTCATACTCAAAAGCCTTTTCAATATTCTGGCAATAATCAATGATTTTGCTAATGTTTGTGAGCATATCAATGTCGATACTGTTAAAATATACTGCCTTATCAGATTCATTCTTGTTCTTTACTCTTAAAACACCGGCAGGTGATTGTTCCCCAATAGGTACGGCCACCCAATTAGTGGGAGGTAAAGCTGTCGGTTCATCATATATATGGGTATTTCCTGCGGCAGTATGAATATGATATGAAAAACCTACATCTCCAGATTTCGCAGTGGCTACAGTAAGAGAATCGGCAGAGAGTTCATATTTCACTTCTTCTTGTGGAAACTCATTAAGAGTATTGTAAGTTGATGCAAGGCGTAAATATTTTGAGCCAGATTTAAATATTGATGCTGCTTCCCAACCAAGTTGATTGACAATGGTCTTTACACATTCAGAGTAGAAGTGTTTGAGCTTACCAGGAGAGTAACTTTGAGTTATGTGCTTAGTGGTGTCTTTCCAGCGATCAATATATCGCAAGTACAACTGTGATAATTTCAAGTGGAATAGTTCACAAATATCCCCGACAGTCTCCTCGCGAAGTTTATAGTTTTCCTTATTTGAGTATATACAAAGAAGAAATTCCATTTCATATGGGGTTTCTTCTTTAGAAAGATAGAATTTAATTAAATTTGTGCAGCTGCATGTGCATTGGTGCTTGAGCTGCGGATCTATATGGTTCACAAAATTATTACCATCCTTCGCCTTAATGAAGGTTCTGGATAGTGTGTGTTTTCTCTCTCTCTTGAAGCAGGCACAGTCACCCACATCAAAGGAGGACTCTAAAACTGTGTAGTAACCTGTAAAATCATTATAAATCCACACAGCAAATTCATCTGCAAAAACATACTTCTTAATCGCATCAAGTATGTCGTTCAGCTTTGAGTCTCGAGCAAGCGTTGAGTTAATAAGCGCCTGTTTTGTCGTTCTTTTAAATTTCTCTACTACATACTCAGCGTCATCTGATTTCTTTATAATTTTGTTAAAAAAGTATCGTACTGGATTTAAGGGGGATATTGAAAGATGCCTTTCTCTATATGTGATAAAGCTATTGACTTCTAACGAGACGTACGACTTTACAATTTTCAAAATGGCAGAACTGTCTTTTTTTAAAATTGCATCTTCTGGAATTATTACATAATCAACAATTTCGCTTGTTGATTTGTCAATGATTCCCCAATGCTCGTTTGCTAAATTATATAGTACGACTGATTTGGCTGGCATAATAGCTTACTCGTGGAGTTTGATATACAATAAACCCATACGCTTACGAGACGCATTCAGAGCGAATGTAAGCAACCTAAGCCAACGGTACAATGGAACTCGGTATAAAGGCAAATAGCTCTTGATGCATTGTCGTATGGCTATCCGTAATAATCTAAATACACACGTCTTTTTCTTGTGGTGTAGGGAGCTATTTCTCCAATAGGTCAAGCCACCCTTCGTAAATCATCACCATTGCTAGAGATCAAAGGAATATCATAACTTTACTCAGAGCATTACGGGCTGAAGCCTCTTCTGGTCTTCTTTGATCACTTTTACGCGAATGTTTGAAAGCGGCTCCTTTTTCTGGGCATAATCCCGATACCTTAGAAAAAATGCCTTTAGCATTACGGACTTTTGAAAGAATTTGCCTTAAATAATGCCCTAGCTTTGAGTGGTCTTTTAGGGTGAACACTAGACCTGTTAAAGGCTCTTCACCTTCTGTTATTTTACCCTTTTTATCTTTTTTCTTTACCCATCTTCTTTGTGTTTCAACGACATAAACATACTCTGAAGGTGTTGTAATTCTTATTACAAATATGCCTCGTGGGAATTGTCTTTTCGCTCCATCAAGAAATAGCCAGTTCCTTATTTCTCCATCAATCTCTTCATCAATGTGAAAAGGCTCTAGTCCAATAAGTTTAAGCTCTTCCTCTTTGCTCAATCCGTCAACGAAGGTAAACCACTCGACTGAAAGTAATTGCTTTGGATACGCTTGGTGTAAATACAAAAATGCTTCCCACATTTCACGTAACACTCCTTGAGACACAAACGTCTGAGGAGAGTGGATCAAAGCATATCCGACATCCCCTCCACTTCCATATGGTTCCCCTGTAGAAAATGCATTGGCCTCATCGTCCGTGAATTGCGTCTGTTGATTTCCCTCTGTCTCCTTTGTCTCGTCTATTACAACTCTTCTTTTGCCAAGTATTTCAAATTCTGAGCTCAATATATCAACGATAGATCCACCTTGGTTTGGCTCGTCATCATCTGTTAAATCAATTTCATCAGGAGGTGTAACTAAATCAACCCGAACTCTATCTCTATCCTCTTCTTCGGTTCCTGCATTTTTTGGGGGGGATTTCTTTTTTTCGACCAAGACATGAATTGGTTGCCCCTCTGGTTCGCTATGTCCTGCAATTCGTAAAGCGAGAAACGTTTTATTGTTGTTGAGCCACAATCCGCGCACTTTTACTCGGGCTTTCCCTTTAAACCATGGATTAATCTTTAGATTAACAGGAGCACATATTTTATCATCGAATTCTGCCGCTATTTGAGAATGAATGCCTTTTGAAACTCTTCTAGTGTAATCATCATATTTGTAGTGCGCGAGAAAGACCGAATCGTCTTTATGAGTACGCAAGCGTCTACGTATTCTCCATATGCCATCTTCTTCCGGCATTCCCAATGGGGCAAACAGCTTGTTTTCACAGTCTTTTTGTAGAAAGGTTGCCAATACTCTTTTGACTTCCTCTGATGCTCCGTAACATCGTGAGAAATACTCCATGCATGGAATCAATAGAGTCACTTGATCAGTAGTCTTGAACTCTAGTATTTGGCTTGGGTCATCACTATGTGACAACGGATAAAATTCTTGATGAAAGGGTGAGCTCTTTAGATATAAATTGGTGTCTTCAAATGATGTGTGAGTCCATTTCCCTTCTACTAGATCTAGGTCAAACTTTGCCTCTTCAAAAAGGGCTTTCGCCCTGCACCGTCCATCTTGCCAGACTGTACCAATTCTAACTTTTCCTAAGCTAGTAAGAAGCAAATCTTGGTCATATGTTTCATCGCTGACCTGGTCCCCAAGTAACTTGCGGAATACAACTCGAACATGTGGCTGACTCTTCGCTCTATGGTTTTTAAGTACCCCCCTATACCACCACGTTAGCCACCGGTCAGAGCTATCATCCCACGGCTTTTTTAGTCGGATTTCATGTGTGATGTCTTGCAACGGAAATGGGTAGGTAATTGGCATTAATACCTCCTAAATGGCAAAGCCAGCCGAAAATTCTCGGCTGGCTTCAATGCTAGTAAAGGTATGGGTGTCGCGTTTATTTTCAAAATGTCGCATTAATTTTGATAAATCACAGCCGCCACCGATGAGTCCCACATCGGATATGGTGTGATGGGGCGTGCGGAACGGACGGTTGACCAGCAGTGCCTGATCCGAGGGGAGCAGGCCGGCCACGGAATAGATCTTGGTGACTTCCAGCGCCTCGTCGAATCGGAGAGGCGGGAGAACCGTGGGGATGCGCTTGGCGAGCATGGTCTTGCCCGATCCGGGGGGACCA
>CEUM01019885.1_pt1 | contig 41126 bp, 37 predicted proteins | sample 356421 | NCBI WGS metagenome assembly CEUM01 (sample SAMEA2622716, study PRJEB7988) | marine metagenome | biome: marine biome (ENVO:00000447); feature: surface water layer (ENVO:00002042); material: "saline water (ENVO:00002010), including plankton (ENVO:xxxxxxxx)" | depth 5 m
TCATTTGCATTAGCTGTCATTGAATATCCAATCATAGTAAATATTAAGAATAAAAATTTATATAAATTATTATATTTTGCTTTCATGTTATAACCTTATTTATTATTTAATTTTTGTATTTGCATTTCTTTAAGCACATTAGAAGAAACAAAGCTAGAAATATCTCCGCCAAAGGTAAAGATTTCTTTTACTAGCCTAGATGATATAAACTGTTGATTTTCACTTGCCATTAAAAAAACAGTTTCAATACTTGAATCTAATCTAGAATTCATCCCTGTCATTTGAAACTCATATTCAAAATCAGTAACTGCTCGCAAACCTCTAACTATAATTTTGGCATTAATTTTCTTTGCATAATTTACCAATAAGCCTTCAAAAGAACGAACTTCTACAAAACCCTCTAATCCTAAGTTTTTTATATCAGATAATACTAATTTCTCTCTCTCTTTTAAACTAAATAATCCTGTTTTTCCCACATTAACTGCGATTCCAATAACTAATTTATCTACTACTCTCAATGATCTTTTTATTATATCTATATGGCCATTCGTAATAGGATCAAAAGAGCCTGGATATAAGCCAATTCTATCAGTCATTTTTATTTTCATCCTCATTTACATTGTTAACATTTTCAATATTATCATCATCAATAATTACTTCATCATTATCTTCATTTTCGTCTAGAGATATTGTAGTGACAGATACAACCTTTTCACCATCATCTATTGAAAATAGAGTCACACCTTGCGTGTTTCTTGAAGCGATTCTTATATCATTTACAGGTGACCTAATTATTCTACCTTTATTTGTTACCATCATGACATCGTCAGTATCTAAAACTGGGAATGATGCTATGACATTACCATTACGTTCAGAAGTTTCTATATTAATAATACCCTGACCACCTCTATTTGTGATTCTGTACTCATAAGCAGAAGACCTTTTTCCATATCCATTCTCAGAAATAGTTAATATAAATTGATCATCACTATACATAGATTCAAATATATTATCATCAATAAAATCTTGATTATCCCCTCTACGTTTTGCTGTAGCAGCTTTTAGATATAACGACTTAACTTCTGTATCAGCCTCTATATGCTTCAAAACAGAAATAGATATAACTTTATCATCTTTTTTTAACCTAATGCCTCTTACCCCTATAGACCCCCTACCCTTAAAGAGTCTTACATCGCCAGACCTAAACCTCATGCATTTTCCCTGTGAAGCAGATAACATTATATCATCATTTTTCTTGCATGGAACAACACCTATTAATGAATCCCCATCTAGAAGCTTCATAGCAATTTTTCCATTTGCCTTTACATTAGAAAAATCACTTAATGCGTTTCTTCTTACATTACCAGATTTTGTCGCGAACATTAAGTCTGGCGGATTTTCATCATTATCAGGTAAAGGCATCATAGTAGTAACCTGTTCACCTTCACTTAAAGGTAATAAATTTACCATAGGTCGTCCTTTAGCTTGAGGATTACCAAGAGGAAGCTTATATACTTTTAGCTCATATACTATCCCTGTGTTAGTAAAAAATAAGACAGGATCATGTGTATTTAAAACAAATACCTGACTAACAAAATCTTCATCTTTAACGGACATAGCTGCCCTTCCTTTTCCTCCTCGTTTTTGAGCCCTGTAAGTACTGAGAGTTGTACGCTTTATATATCCACTATTAGTAAGGGTTACCACCATATCTTCACGTTCAATAAGAGATTCCACATCTTGATTAATCTCTATATCCAGTATTTCAGTTCTTCTTGGTACAGCAAATTGCTCTTTAATATTAGCAAATTCATCCTTCATGATATTCATTAACTTATCTCTAGACCTCAAAATTGAAAGCAGTTCAACAACTTTAGAAACTATTTCTTTTAATTCCTCTACTATTTTATCTCGTTCTAAACCCGTAAGTCTCTGTAAACGTAATTCAAGAATAGCTTTTGCTTGATTATTAGATAATTTATACATACCATTCTCGTCAGCCTTATCATTAGGATCCCCAATTAAATCTATTAAATCGGCTATATCTGAGGCTTTCCAATCTTTATCTAATAATAATTTTTTTGCTTCGTCTGAATCTTTAGAAGATTTGATCAACTTAATAACTTCATCTATATTAGATACAGCTAAAGCTAGTCCAACTAAAATATTAGCTCGATCTCTAGCTTTTTCTAAGTCAAATATTGTTCTTCTAGTTATTACCTCTTCTCTAAAAGTTAAAAAAGAGTCTAAAATTTGCCTGGTACTTAGTTGCTCTGGCCTGCCTCCATTTAAGGCTAACATATTAACTCCAAAATATGTTTGCAAAGGAGAATGTTTATAAATTTGATTTAGAACAACCTCAGGCGTAGCATCTCTTTTTAACTCAACTACAACCCTTACTCCTACTCTATCAGACTCATCGCGTAAATCTGATATTCCTTCTATATTTTTATTTTTAACCGCTTCAGCAATTTGCTCAATCATTCTAGCTTTATTTACCTGATAAGGGATTTCTGAAATAATAATTGCTTCTCTATCTTTTCTTACATTTTCAATTGAAGTTTTTCCTCTCATTACTACTGAGCCTCTTCCTGTTTCAAATGCAGACCTAATACCAGACTTTCCAATAATTTGTGCTCCTGTGGGAAAATCTGGGCCTGGAATAATTTCAAGTAGCTCATCAGATGAAATTTCAGAGTTTTCAATTATAGCCAAACAGCCATCTATAACCTCTCCTAAATTATGTGGTGGAACATTTGTTGCCATACCAACTGCAATACCACCTGCCCCATTAACTAAGAGGTTAGGATATTTGGCAGGAAGAACACTAGGCTCTTGTGTAGAATTATCATAATTTTCTTGAAAATCTATAGTATTCTTATCTATGTCATCAATTAACATAGTTGAAGCTTGATCCATTCTAACTTCTGTATAACGCATAGCTGCTGGTGGATCTCCATCCATAGAACCGAAATTACCTTGACCATCTAGTAACTTAAGACTCATAGAAAATGATTGAGCCATTCTAACCATTGCATCATAAATAGCATTATCACCATGCGGGTGATATTTACCCATAACATCTCCAACAACTCTTGCCGATTTTCTATAAGGTCTATTCCAATGATAATTTCCTTCTTTCATAGCATAAAGAATACGCCTATGGACTGGTTTTAAACCATCTCTTACATCAGGAAGAGCCCTACTAACTATTACACTCATAGCATAGTCTAAATAAGACTTTCTCATTTCATCTGAAATAGTTACAGGTAAAATGCCTTCTTCTAAAGGATTTGCATCTTCATTATTATTTTCGTCATCTGGGGAATTTGGATCTTCAGGTTCTGCCAAATTAATATTCCTTAATATAAAAAATTATAGTTATTTATACTATATTTAGTATATAAGAGCAAGAGATCCTCAATATAAAGTACTTAAAATGGAATATCATCCTCAATATCAGAGTCAATAGAAGTATTTTCTGTAATAGATTGATTTAAATCATTATTTTTTTCCTGATTTATTTGCTTATTATCATTGTCAGAATAATTATCACTGCTACTTCCCCTAGAATCTAAAAAAGTTAATTCTCCTTTAAAATTTCTAAGAACTACCTCAGTAGCATATTTATCTACACCAGAAGAATCTGTCCATTTTCTAGTTTCAAGCTGCCCTTCAATAAATAATTTAGAACCTTTTTTAACATATTGTTCTATTAAATTTATTAGATTTTCATTAAAAACGACTACTCGGTGCCATTGTGTTTTCTCTTTTTGTTCATTACTCTCTCTATCTTTCCATCTTTCGCTTGTAGCTATAGATAAATTACAAACTCTACCTCCGCTCTGAAAAGACCTTATTTCAGGATCTTGCCCAACATTACCAATTAAAATAACCTTATTTACACTTCCCGACATAAAAGCTCCTTTCATAAAAAATATATATATAATATAACACAACAATCGATAAATTTATACAACTGCTTTATATTAAATTATAACATAAATATAGGCTTATACTATGACTGTAATTAATAAAAATAATAATGAATCTAAGATATTAAAAATAAGAGGTGCGGGTGAAAATAATCTAAAAAACATTAATATTGATATTCCCAAAAATAAATTTGTTGTATTTACTGGTGTTTCAGGAAGTGGAAAATCTTCGCTTGCCTTTGATACTATTTACGCAGAGGGACAAAGAAGGTATGTTGAAAGCTTATCTGCATATGCAAGACAATTTTTAGAATTAATGCAAAAACCTAAGGTAAATTCAATAGACGGTTTATCTCCAGCTATAGCTATTAATCAAAAATCAGTTTCACATAATCCGCGTTCCACTGTTGCAACAGTTACTGAAATAAATGATTACATGAGACTTTTATTTGCTAGAGTTGGAATAGCCTATTCTCCTTCAACAGGAAAACCCATTACAAGTCAAAGTATCTCTCAAATGGTGGACGCTATATTAAATATTAATGAAGGAAATAAAATATATTTATTAGCTCCAATAGTTAGAAATAGAAAAGGAGAACACAAAAAAGAATTACTTGAACTTATTAAAAAAGGATTCCAGAGAATAAAGATAAATAATCAATTATTCTCAATTAATGAAATTCCTGAAATTGATAAAAATAAAAAAAATAATATTGAAGTGGTGATTGATAGACTTGCAGTAAACAATAACATCAAAGACCGTTTAGCAGAAAGCATAGAAACTTGCCTAAATATCTCAGACGGACTTCTATATGTTGAAGATATTTCAAAAAACATTACTAATATATATTCATCAAAATTTGCTTGTCCTGAGTCTGGCTTTACTATAGATGAAATCGAACCTAGATTATTTTCATTTAATAATCCTATAGGAGCTTGTAGTGCATGTGATGGTTTAGGTGAGCAAAGTTTTTTTGATGAAGAGCTAATAATACCAGATAAAAATTTAAGTATTAATGAAGGTGCTATTAAACCTTGGTCATCTAAAGGAAGAGAATTTTATAAACAAGCCTTAGAAGGCCTTGCTAAATATAATGGTATGAACCTAGATGACAAATGGTGTGATTTATCAATTGATATACAAAAACAAATTTTATATGGAAATAAAGATATAAATATAAACATAGATTTTTATAATGATTCAGAAAAAGTATCTATTAACAGACCATTTATTGGTGTAATCCCCTCGTTAGAAAAGCGCGTTTTAGAATCTACAGACAAATGGTTTAGAGATGAATACTCTAAATATGAGTCCATACAGGAATGTAAATCATGTTTAGGCAAAAGACTCAATGAAAAAGCATTATCAGTAAAAATTGATAAAAAAAATATAGCCGAAATATCTGAAATGACAATTTTACAGGCTCAAAAATGGGCAAACAATATTGAAATAAAATTATCTGACCAACATAAGGCTATAGCTAAACCTATTATTAAAGAAATATCACTAAGATTGACTTTTTTAGTAGATGTCGGACTGGATTATCTGACTTTAAATAGAAAATCCAACACTTTATCGGGAGGAGAAAGTCAAAGAATAAGGTTAGCATCTCAAATTGGGTCAGGTCTTACAGGAATTTTATATGTTTTAGATGAGCCTTCTATAGGTTTACATCAAAAAGATAATATTAAGTTAATAGAAACTCTCAAAAACTTAAGGGATTTAGGAAACACTGTTATAGTTGTAGAGCATGATGAAGAAGCAATGTTAGCTTCAGATTATATAGTTGATATAGGAGAAGGAGCAGGAATAAATGGAGGAAATATTATTGCTGAAGGTACGCCCAAGCAAATTTTAAATAATACAAAAAGTATTACAGGAAATTATCTATCTGGAAGAAATAAAATACCTACTCCTACTGATAGGAGAAGAAATAAAAAAAATGAATACTTAGAACTCAAAGGAGCATCTACAAATAACCTAAAAAATATTGACTTAAAAATTCCATTAGGAACTTTTGTATGTGTTACTGGTGTTTCAGGAAGTGGAAAATCATCACTTATAATTGATACACTTCTTCCAATAATTGAAAAAGAAATAAACAATAAAAAACATTTACAAACAGGTAAATATAAAGAAATTAAAGGAATAATGTATATAGATAAGATTGTAGAAATTAACCAAGCTCCTATAGGAAGAACTCCTAGATCTAATCCTGCTACATATACAGGTGCTTTCACTCCAATAAGGGAATATTTTGCACAAAGTACGGACGCAAAAATACGAGGCTATAAACCTGGAAGGTTTTCATTTAATGTGAAAGGTGGAAGATGTGAAGCCTGTCAAGGTGATGGTATTGTAAAAATAGAAATGCATTTTTTACCTGATGTATATGTTAAATGTGATGTTTGCGATGGGAAAAGATATAATAGAGAAACATTAGAAATATCTATAAAAGACAGTAATATAAATGATATACTTAATATGAGTATTGAAGAAGCAAAAATATTTTTTAAACCTATACCTAGTATATTTAATAAAGTAAAAACACTTGGAGATGTTGGTCTAAATTATATCAAATTAGGTCAAGCAGCTACAACGCTATCTGGAGGAGAAGCTCAAAGAATTAAACTCTCTAAAGAACTTTCAAAAAGAGCAACGGGTAACACATTATATATTTTAGATGAGCCTACAACAGGCCTACACTTTGAAGATGTAAAAAAATTGCTATCTGTTTTAAACAAACTAGTTGATCAAGGTAATACAGTAATTGTTATCGAACACAACCTGGATATTATAAAATCATCTGATTGGATTATTGATTTAGGTCCTGAAGGCGGAGAAAACGGTGGTAATATAATTGCAGAAGGTTTACCAGAAGAAATAATTAACAATAAAAACAGCTATACCGGGAAGTTTTTAAAGAAATATATAAATAACTAGGCAGATTGAGTTTATGAGTAAAAATAAAAATATAGTTATAGTAGGTGGAGGTTTGGCAGGTTGTGAGGCTGCTTGGCAAATTGCAAATTTAGGTCTTGAGGTACATTTGTATGAAATGAGACCTAAAGTAATGACCGAGGCCCATAAAACAGATAATTTAGCAGAGCTTGTGTGTTCAAACTCATTTAGATCTGATGATATGAATAATAATGCTGTTGGCCTATTACATGCAGAAATGCGTGAACTAAATTCACTAATTATGAAGTCTGCAGATAAGAATAAAATACCTGCTGGTGGTGCACTAGCAGTTGACAGAGAAGAATTTTCAAAATCAGTTCATGAAAGTATAATTAGCCACCCATTAATAAAAATCATAAATCAGGAATATAAACATTTACCTAATAAATCTGTAAAAGCTATAATCGCTACAGGACCACTCACTTCAAAAGACTTAGCTGAAAAAATAATTGATTCCACTGGTAATGATAATTTAGCATTTTTTGATGCTATAGCGCCCATAGTTTATAAAGAAAGTATAGATATGAATATTGCATGGTTTCAATCAAGATATGATAAAATAGGAACCTCCGGTGATAAAGCAGCTTACATAAACTGCCCTTTAAATAAAGATGAATATATTGATTTTGTTAATAAACTCATAAATGCAGAATATACCGATTTTAAAGAATGGGAAAAAAACACTCCTTATTTTGAATCATGCCTACCAATTGAAGTTATTGCAAATAGAGGCATAGACACCCTTAGATTTGGCCCCATGAAACCAATAGGCCTGTCAAATAAGCATAATAATTTAAAGCCTTATGCAGTAGTACAACTTAGACAGGACAATTCCAGCGCAACTCTTTATAACATCGTAGGATTCCAAACAAAAATGAAATATAAAGACCAAACTGAAATATTTAGATCATTACCTGGTTTAAAAGGTGCTAAATTTGCAAGATTAGGTGGCTTACATAGAAATACTTTTATAAATAGCCCCTTAATAATAGATAAACAATTGAGGTTTAAAAAACATCCTCATATTAGGTTTGCTGGACAAATAACAGGTGTGGAAGGATATGTTGAAAGTGCAGCTATGGGACTTTTGGCAGGAAGATTTTTAGCATATGAAGAACTAAATAAGGAATATGTAGCTATACCTATCTCTACTGCTTTAGGTTCATTAATTGAGCATGTAACAACTATTAGAGATAAGAATCTATTTCAACCCATGAATATAAATTATGGCTTAATCCCTAAACTCTCAATAAAAAAGTATAAAAACAAAAAAGAAAAAAAGGAAATAACTAGAAAAAATATTGCTATTAAAGCAATAAAAGAAGTTAAATTATGGCAAAATAGTTTTGCTACCAATAGCGAGTAAATTTAATAAATAATTTTTTATAGAGATTTCTTTTTGTAAAATAATTATTTGTGTTTAATAGATATAATATTAAAAACTTTTTATCTGCCCTATTATATATTTTTTTCGACTTATTATAAAATTTAATACTCGTTTCTAAATTATTATGATCTTTATTACTTTTAAATAAAACTAAAAAATTTAATGATTTTTTAATATTTATATTTAAGGGTTCTATATTTAAAATATGAAAAATTATTTTATTTTTAATCAATAAATATCTAGAATATTTTTTAATTTTCTTATTAATACTATTTTCAAAATAATAATCTTTTAAGCTAGTTATTAATAAAGTGAGTTCATTAGATATAATTTTATTTTTATAAAAATATTTATTTACAAGTCTTAGAGATGGAACAGCAAAATATTTACCACTTATTGATTCAGTACATGAAATTTTCCACCACTCTAATTTAGCTTCTATTAATGAATTATCTATATTACTATTTATAATTTTATTTAATTCTATGTCTAAAAAAAGTATTAATAATAATTGATTTCTAAACTCGTAATTAACAAAAAAAGTAGATATATAATGATGATAATTTATTAATTTTAGCTCATTTTTAATTATTTTAATATCTAAAAAATTATTCAACCTGGCTCAATTATAGCAGAAATACTTCTCCCATCTCCAATAAGAACTGACCATGTTCTACATGCGGAACCAATCTGCATTACTTCTAGAGGTATATTCAATGATTTAAGAAAATTTAACATATCAGACTCGTATCCAAGTCCCTTTAATGTCCCATAAATAATCATTTCAGGTTGTGAATCATTAATTTTATTTTTAATAATAGTTTTATTATTTTTATCTAATATTCCTTCAATCTCAAAATATTGGTCTGTTAATAATAAAATAGTATTATAAAATTTATCTCCTGAAACCTTAATATATCCTTCACCATATCCTTCTATATTTGGTGCATTATTTTTAGGATATAATTCTAAATCCATATGATTTAGCTTTCAGTTTCTTTTGTTCTTCTAATATTTAAATAAACTAAAATCGTCGAGGCGATAAATATTGATGAGTAAGTACCAACAATTATTCCCCATAACATCGCAAAAGCAAAATCGGATATTATTTGACCTCCTATTAAATATAGAGCTCCTAATGCTAGCATAGTAGTAATAGTAGTATTAATTGTCCTAGTTAAAGTCTCATTTATACTTTTATCCAATAATGACTTTAGTTCCATTTTTTTAAATTTTCTTAAATTTTCTCGTATTCTATCATAAACCACAACTGTATCATTCATTGAATACCCAATAATTAATAGAATGGCAGCAACTGTGGAAAGATTAAATTCGAGTCCAAGTATAGAAAAAACACCTAAAGTAAGAATGATATCATGTAATAAAGCTACTATCGCACCAATAGCAAATGGTAATTCAAACCTAAACCATATATAAGCCAACATAGCAACTATAGCAAAAAATATTGCCATAACGCCATCTGATATTAAATCTTTACTTACTGTAGGTCCTACATATTCTAACCTTCTATATTCAATACCATCAGCAAAGGCGCTATTTAAAACACCTTTTAAAGCTTCTACGGCAATTTGCTGAGCATTATCAGATCCTTTTTGACGCTCTACTCTAATAAGGTAATCAGATTTTGCTCCAAACTCTTGAATAGAAACTTCACCAATATTTAAGTTTGATACTTCTTTTCTAATATCAGAAATACTTATATTATTAGCTGTTCTTACTTCAAGTAAAATTCCTCCCTTAAAATCAATACCGAAATTTAATCCTATGAATACAACAGATAAAATAGCTAAAATCGATAAAGCAGCTGATAAAGAAAAAGAAAAAGTTTTTAATCTAATAAACTTGATTGTCGTATTGTCAGATATTAACCTTAACACTGATTTAATCTCCTAATTTAAATATTTAAGCTATTTGGTTTATATTTATTGTACCAAATAGTTATAATCCCTCTGCTTAACAATAATGAGCTAAACATAGTTGTTAAAACTCCTAAAGCTAAAGTAACCGCAAAGCCTTTTACAGGTCCTGATCCAAACTGAAATAGAATTACTGCGGCAATAAGAGTAGTTATATTTGCATCAACAATTGTTCTAAAAGCTTCCTTAAAACCATTATCTATCGCACCAATATTAGATCTTCCAGATCTTGATTCTTCTCTTATTCTTTCAAAAATTAAAACATTTGCATCAACTGCCATTCCTATTGTTAATGCAATACCAGCTAAGCCAGGCAAGGTAAGCGTTGCATCTAAGACACCTAATAATGCTAAAATTAATAAAATATTAATTATTAATGAAATATTAGCAGTAACTCCAAACCTTCCTCCATAAATTACAAGCATATAAATAATTACTAGAATTATTGCAATTAAAGCAGCATACATTCCTGCATTTATCGAATCTTTTCCAAGGGAAGGTCCTACAGAACGTTCCTCTAAAATTGTTAATGGTGCAGGTAATGCCCCTGCTCTTAGAAGAACAGCTAAATCGCTTGCGGTTTCAAATGTAAAGTTTCCAGATATCTGTCCGCTACCACCAGTAATTGCTTCCCTAATAACTGGAGCGCTAATTACTTCGCCATCTAATACAATTGCAAATCTCTTTCCTACATTCTTTGATGTAAGGTCACCAAATTTTCTTGAACCCGTTGAATCAAACCTTAAACTTACTACTGGTTGATTATATTGGTCCATGCTTGGATTTGCATCCACTAATTGGTCTCCTGAAACGCCTATACGCTTATAAATAATATAAGGAATAGTTTTTTCTCCAGTTCTAGGATCTAATTCAAATAGCAAATCTGAACCAGGAGGAACTCTGCCAGACATAGCTTCATCTATACTAGCTGTTTCGTTAACCATTCTAAAGTTCATCCTTGCTGTTTTGCCGAGTAGTCTTTTTATTCTCTCAGGGTCATCCAAACCAGGAAGTTGGACTAATATCCGATCGTCACCTTGTCTTTGAATAATTGGTTCATTAGTCCCTACTTCATCAACTCTTCTTCTAATAATTTCAATTGATTGTAAAATTGCATAATCTCTAATTTCAGTAATTTTTTCTTCTGAAAAAGAAATATTAATAGAAGAATACTCTTCATCGTTAACTACTAATGAATTATCAATATTTAGAATAAGCTCTTTAATATTTTCTTTACTATTTTCCTCAATTAAAGAAAATTGTAAATTCGTACCAGATACAGATAAATTTGTGTATCCTATTCTTGGATTAGCATTTCTTAATGCTATCCTTAGTTCATCCGCTACTGAATTTAACCTATCAGTTTGCAAACTATCAGAATCAACTTTTAATAAAAGATATGATCCTCCTTGAAGATCTAACCCTAATCTAATTTCACCTGCATTTATAAAATTAGGCAAATTATCTTTAGAAATAAAATTAGGCATTGAAAATATAATAGCAAAAAGACTAACTAACAAAATTATAATTTTTTTCCAAGTGTCAAAAATAAGCATGTAAAACCCTAAATAAAATCTTTATTTTTTCTGATCTAAACTTTTATCAGATACTACTTCAGTTATAGTTGACCTTACAACCTTAACTTTTACATTTTCGGAAATCTGAACGGAAGCAATCCTATCATCAATGATTTTATCAATAGTTCCCATTAATCCGCCAGCTGTAATAACCTTGTCACCTTTAGTTAATGCATCTACCATTGCCCTATGCTCTTTCATCTTTTTTTGTTGTGGCCTAATAAGTAAAAAATAAAATACTGCAAATATTAACACTAATGGAGCAATTTGAATTAAAAACCCAGATCCTCCTGATGCACCTTGTGCCATTGCTTCTGAAATAAACATATTAACTCCTTAAATAAAAAAATTATATAACCCCTAAACCATTTATTGCAAAGAATATAATGAAGGTTTACCGTAATAAATATTAAAAACTATATTATTGCAACAAAAACTATTAATCTTATTACGATATTGGGAAACAAAAATGAATTTTGATAAAAATATTTTATCTTTTTTGGAAAGATCTACTAAAGCTTTAGAGACACTTAGTAAGTCAAAATCAAAGGAAAATATATTAATTACTAAAGCTGATGGCTATTTATGGAATGCTGATGAACTTCAACTTATTCCTGTAGATAATATAAACGCAATTAATCTAAAATTATTAAAAGGTATTGATCATACAAAAGAAATTCTATTAGAGAATACTATACAATTTGCAAAAGGTTTTTCAGCAAATAATGTTTTATTATGGGGTGCAAGAGGTATGGGCAAATCATCTTTAATAAAAGCAGTACATAAAGAGGTGAGTAAAACGAAAAATTTTAATAGATTAATATTAATAGAAATATTTAGAGACGATATTAATAAACTACAAAAGCTAATATCTGAATTACAAAAAGAAAAGCATCAGTTTATAATATTTTGTGATGATTTGTCCTTTGATAACAATGAAACAAATTACAAGTCATTAAAAACTGTTCTTGATGGAGGAATAATGAAAAAGTCTGATAATATTTTATTTTATGCAACCTCTAATAGAAGACATTTAATGCCTAGATCAATGATAGAAAATGAAAGTTCTACATCTATATCTCCATCAGAAAGTGCTGAAGAAAAAATTTCATTATCAGACAGGTTTGGGTTATGGTTAGGTTTTTACCAATGCTCTCAAGAAGATTATTTATATATAGTTAAAAGTTATGCTAAAGAGTATAAGTTTAAAATTGATAAAAGTGATTTAGAAAAATTAGCTATAGAATGGTCAGTAACAAGAGGGTCAAGATCAGGAAGAGTTGCATGGCAATTCATTCAAGATTTAGCAGGAAAATTAAAAATTAAAATCAATTACTAAGGTAAAAATTTTAATGGATCTAATGGACCGTCTTTATCTCTTATCTCAAAATGAAGTTGCGGAATAGATACTTTACCACTATTACCGACTAATGCTATTATTTGTCCTTTATTGACTGATTCACCTTTCTTGACATTAATTTTATCTAGATGTGCATATGCAGAAGTTTTATCATTATAATGCTTTATTAAAATTAAATTTCCAAATGCCTGTATTTCGTTACCTGCATATACAATTTTTCCAGACTCAATAGCTAAAACAGGATTACCTATATCTGCAGAAATATTAATACCATCATTCCTTAGACCTTTTGCTAATAAACCAAATTTAGATATAATTTTTCCTTTAACTGGCCACATATAAGAGTAATTATTATTTTTCTTTTTCTCAGTAGTTTTATTAACTTCCTTAGTAATAGCAACTTTTGTTATATTATTACAATTAGTTTGGTTAGTATTATCATATAAAGGAATAAATAATTTATCACCTAAATAAATTTTATCATTATTTTTTAATTGATTAATTTTCATTAAATCTGAAATACTAACCTCATAACAATTAGCAATATCATATAAAGTGTGTCCTTTTTTAACTATATGAAGCTTTGGCTTAGCAATTATAAGTCTGTCACCTTTATATAAAGTAAATGGTGGTTCCAATTTATTAGCTTTAATAATAGATTTAATTGAGACACCTTCTCTTTTGGAAATTGAATAAAGACTATCACCTTCATAAACCGTAATAGTTCTCTGTCCTTTTGCTATATTATTATTAATATTATTTTTATTAATAACCGGCGCTAAATAATCTGTTGTAGTACAACCAGAAAAAAATATAAAAAAACTTATTAAGATAAAATAATTTTTATTCATTACAACTTCATCTAAATTAATTTACTTCTATCTACTTGATAATCTGACTTTATTATTACATTTTTTTCAGTAGGTGAATAGCTAGAGTAAAATTGTTTTCCATCATAGCTTTTAACTAATATTATTACACCATCTTTTTTAACTAAGTTCGAATACAAATTAATTGCATCATCTCCTACATCACAATCTATATATATAGCATCAAATGGCCCTGATTCAAGCCAACCCTTCTTGCCATCACCTAATTTAAAAGATATTCTATTAGATATATTTTTTAAAATATTGCTAGAAAAATTATATGCTTTTTTATTAATTTCAATAGTGTATACACGGTTATATATTTTAGAGAGTAAAGCTGTTTGCCAACCTGAACCAGTTCCAATTTCTAATACGTTTTTTGTACTATTATTATTAGATAAGCCTAAAAAAAGCATCTTAGCAATATCACTAGTTTTTGAAGCAGTCACATCTGAAAATATATTTAAATCTAAATCTTCATTGGCAAAGCCTTTTAAACCATCTGGTAAAAACAAATCCCTTGAAAATGAAGTTATAGCATTAAATATTCTATCATCTAATATACCACCACGCCTTAATTCCAGCAGCATCATTAAATTTCTATCATCTAAATCATTTATTTTTATTGAATTGCTCCTTATAAACAAATAAATCACTAATTTCTGTCATTGCAATATTAAGCGGACTTATTGATATATAATTATTTTCCACTGCCCAAATATCACTATCCTTTTTATGAATAATAGAAGAATACCGTTCAGTTGTTAACCAAAAGTACGGAATATTTTTTGCATCTTTTCTCGATAAAAACTTCCCCATAGGTTTTCTTTTAGATGGCCTTGTAATCATAATATCATTAATATTTTTATAATAAGTATTCGGAAAGTTTACATTTAGGAAATGATTGTTATTAATTTTATTATTTAACAAATTTAGAATTATATTTTTTAAATATTTATCGATCGAGGACCAATCATCTTTATTTTCATCTTTAGGCATAATTTTCGATAAAGCAATAGATTTAATCTCTCGTAAAGCTCCTTCTAAAGCGGCACATACAGTTCCGGAATAAGTTATATCGTTGGCTAAGTTTTCCCCCATATTTATACCAGATATGAGTAAGTCTGGTTTTTTATTTTTTAATATTTCATAAAGACCAAGCATAACACAATCAGTTGGTGTACCATCACAAGTAAAAAAATTATTATCTATTTTATTTAATCTTATTGGTCTTGAAATAGTTATTGAATGTCCATATCCAGAACGATTCTCTTTTGGTACGACTACTAAATAATTATCCGTTATTTCGCTGACAATTTCAATGAGTTTATTCAAACCCTTTGTATCTGGTCCATCATCATTAGTAATGTATATTAATGGATTTTTATTCATTTTACTCATTAATATTAATTTTATTTAAACCATTCATATAAGGTTGGAGTACTTTAGGAACATTTATACTTCCATCTTCATTTTGATAATTTTCTAATATTGCTAATAAAGCTCTTCCTACAGCAACTCCTGAACCATTTAAAGTATGCAGTGATTCAATATTTTTTTCACTACTTCTATATCTAGCTTTCATTCTTTTAGCTTGAAAATCATTACAATTTGAAATACTAGATATTTCCCTATACTTATTTTGTGAAGGAAGCCAAACTTCAATATCATATGTTTTTGTAGCTGAAAATCCAAGATCACCTGAACAAAGAATAACTATTCTATAAGGTAATTCTAACTTTATAAGAATTTCCTCAGCACAGTTCAACATTCTTTCATGTTCCTTAACAGACTCACTTGGTTCAACTATAGATACTAATTCTACTTTTTTAAACTCATGTAATCTAATCATTCCTTTTGTATCTTGTCCAGCTGATCCGGCTTCAGAACGAAAACAACTAGTTAATGAAGTATATCGTAAAGGAAGGCTTTCTTTATCAATAATTTCATTACAAACCATATTAGTGAGTGGAACTTCTGAAGTAGGAATTAACCAATGTCCTGAAGAAGTTTGAAATAAGTCTTCACTAAATTTTGGTAACTGTCCAGTTCCATACAAAGCATTATCTTTTACTAAAGTAGGCGGATTGACTTCTATATAACCATGTTCTTGAGTATGAATATTTAACATAAAATTTGATAATGCTCTTTCTAATAAAGCCAATTTATCTTTTAAAATAACAAATCTAGATCCTGAAATCTCCGCAGCTTTATTAAATTCCATCATACCTAAATTAAAGCCCAAAACATCATGCTGAGCGGGTTCAAAAGTAAAATTTTTTATTTTTCCATATTCTTTTATCAATTGATTAGAATTTTCATCAGTACCAATTGGAGTATCTTCAGATGGCATATTTGGAATTGTTTCTAGCATCTTTATTATTTTATTATGAATAGAATCACTCTTTTCCTGAAAAGAAGTAATAAATGATTTAATTTCTGAAACAGATTGCATATCCTTAGATGCATCTTCACCTTTAGATTTTTTTAATCCAATATTTTTGGATAAGATATTTCTCTCATTCTGAAGATTTTGCAATTTAGTAAGTAAATCTACGTATTCATCATGCAATTTAACAACTTGTTTTGATATGCTAGTTATGCCTCTTTTTTTCATTGCAGCATCAAATATATTAGTATTTTCTTTAAGCCACTTAATATCGTACATTTTTAATCCTTACTCTTCAGTAAAGTCAGTTTCAGGTATATCATCTATATCGTCTTCTTTTATATTTTTTGATTTAGGCGTATCATCTGGATCATCTGGATTATCTGGATCGTCAGAATTTATTTCTTCATTATCAATTCTTTTCTTTTCCATAATATAGGCAAGTCTTATAGAAATTTCGTATAAAATAATTATAGGCACACCTAAACCTACCTGACTTATTAAATCTGGTGGAGTTAAAATTGCTGCCGTAGCAAATGCACCAACGAAGGCATATTTTCTTTTTTCTCGCATACCTTTTGATGTAACTAATCCAGCCCTAGCAAGTAAAGATACTGCTACCGGTAATTGAAAAGCTAAGCCAAATGCAAACATTAATTTTAATACTAAAGATAAATATTCGTTTACTTTAGCTTCTAGTTCAATTGCGAGCCCAGTTTCTAGTCCTGTGGTTTGGAAACCTAAGAAAAACTTCCAAGCAAGAGGAAATATAAAATAATAAACTAAGGAAGCCCCTAACGCAAAAAGAACTGGCGTTGCAATTAAAAATGGATAAAAAGCCTTTCTTTCATTTTTATAGAGGCCGGGTGCTGCAAATTTATAAATTTGTGAAGCTATCACAGGAAAAGATATAAATAATGCTGTATAAAAAGAAACCTTTAAATATGTAAAAAAAGCCTCAGTTAAACCAGTATAAATCATTCTAGGATTTTCATATCCCATATCTTGATAAGTAAGTTTCAATGGTTTAACTAAAAAACCATATATATAATCTGCAAAAAAGTATGAAATTAAAAATGCTATAAAAAAAGCAATTACAGCCCACTTTAATCTATCTCTTAATTCTATTAAGTGAGATACCAAAGGCGCTTTCGAATTTTCTACACTATCTTCATCTATATTATTAGCCATATTAAATCTTAGAATTACTAGGTTATTGAACTATCTTTATCTTTATTTTTTACTTCTTCAGCAGTATTAATTTTATTTTCTGCTTCATTATTTTTAGGTATATTATCTTTTGATTCTTCATTCTTATTTAGAGGAATTGGCCAAGCAGAACTTTTTTGAGACTTTTCTTTATCTACAACATCTACTCCTCGAAGCATTTCTGTTAACTCACCTTCAGAATCTATTGTTTCTGTCATACCTTTTGTAAAATCATTTTTTGCAGACTCAATTTGTTTCTTTACTTCATCCAATTCAGAATCTCTAACTGCATCCTCAACAGTATTTTGAAACTCGCGAGATAAAGATTTAAGCTTTCCCAGCCATATACCAACTGTTCTAAGAGCCTTTGGAATATCCTTAGGCCCCACTATAAATAATGCTACAACAGTAATAACTAATATTTCTGTCCAACCTATATCAAGCATACAAGTCTCCTCTTAATCTAGGTAAATATATTAACTGGCTTTAGAGTCTGTATTATTATCTTTATCTTTTGAAACTGATACTGTATCTTTAGCGTTAGCTTCCTCAGTATCCTCTTCTTCCTTCATACCAGTTTTAAAGTTTTTTATTCCTTTTGCCACATCGCCCATTACTCTTGGTAACTTTCCTGCACCAAACAAAATTAATACAATTGCTAAAATTAAAACAATTTGCCAAATACCTATACTCATAAAAATTCCTCCATTTAATAAATTTGATATAAGCTCTAATATATTATGTATATACTTTATTTATTTAATAGGAAACACAAAAGCCCATTCTTTATTAAATAATAATTTATTACTAGATAACACCTTATCCAAAATATTAGAAAATATTAAAAATTTTATATTTTTATTACTTTTATTATCTATTATTATTATCTCCGTTAAAAGACCTAAATATTGATAATTTATAATATGTAATGAGATTGCCTTTCTATTATTATTCGAGTAACTAAAAGCTTCAGGCCTAATAATTACTTCAAACATTTTATTTTTATTAGGACTTACTCTTATTTTGCCAAATGGTGTATTAAGAACATTATTGATTGATTTTAATTTTATACTAGCTGTTGGCCCAATTAATTTAGTTGAAAAAGGATGTTTAGATTTAGAATATAATTCTTTTGGAGATCCTTGATCTATAATATGTCCATCCAACATAATAATTATTCTATCTGCTAGTCTCATTGCTTCTTGAGGATCGTGTGATACCATTATAGTTGGAGTCTTAGTGCTTTTTAATACCTTTATAATATCTAATGCAATATCAAATTTAGAAGAACTATCAAGTGCGGCAAAAGGTTCATCTAGTAGCATTACATCAGGTTTATTAGCAAGAGCTCTGGCTAATGCAACTCTTTGTTGCTCCCCACCTGACATGGAACTGCTATATCGGTCTTCAAACCCCTCTAAACTTACTTTTTTAAGTAGTTTTTTAATAACAGAATCATATTGATTATTTTTATCAACGGAAAAACCAATATTATGTTTTACAGTTAAATGAGGAAATAATGCAATATCTTGAAATAACATACCTATTGACCTTTTTTCTGTAGGTACATATTTATTTCCAAAAACTATATTATTACCAACTTTTATTTCCCCACTATAAGGATCTTCAAAGCCAGCGATACACCTCAATAAGGTAGTTTTCCCAGACCCACTTGGACCTAAAATACAAATTATTTCATTTGAATATAATTCTAAATTAATTTTTTTTATAGATTTTCCATTTTTATATTGATGGCTTAAATCTTTAATGATTAGTTTTTTTTTCATTTTCATATCTTATACATTGTTTACTATAATTATTCTCTAATTCCCTTTGCTAATATAAATAAAGGTATCAAACATACTATAATAATTGCAAGAAGAGGAATAGCAGCATCACCTAGTCTTTCATCAATAGCATACTCATGTGCCTTTATGGCTAAGGTATTTAACCCAAAGGGCCTAAGAATAATTGTAGCAGGCAATTCTTTAAGCACATCTACAAATACTATTAATAAACCTAAAGATATGCCACCAAGACCTATTCTAGCATTAATCTTAGTTAAAACCTTACTATTGGAAGCACCTAAAACCTTCGCAACATAATCTAATGACTTTGGAATCTTAATAAAAGAACTTTCTACAGAATGCATTGATAATGCTAAAAACCTTACTAGGTATGCAAACAATAGAGCAAACCACGAGCCAGTTAAAATTAAACCAATTGAAATATTAAAATAATAAAGTGAAAAATCATTAATAAAGTTATCTAACCAAGCTAGAGGTATTAGCACTCCTATTGCAGCAACTGCTCCAGGTATTGAGTAACCTAGGCTGGCTATTCTAGCAAAAGGTCCTGCTATCTTTTCATTAGTTCTAACTCCATATATAATTATTATAGCAAATGCTACACATATAAGAGAAGCTAATAACGCTAAACTAAAAGAAGACATTATTAAATTAAAAAAATTATATATATTAACATTATTAATACTATATATAGACCAATTAATTAGAGTAATAAGAGGTATAATAAAACCAATTATTATTGGAATACTACAAATAACTAATGCTACAATTTTTAGAAATTTATTCAGTTTATTTAATTTAAAATTTCTAAAACTTCTAACATCATTAGTATACTCAGATTTACCTCTTAAAGTTTTTTCGATTGTTATAATTAAAGATATAGTTATTAGTAGAATAATAGACAATTTACCAGCTGAAATAATATCTCCTAAATTAAACCATGCTTTATAAATACCTTTTGTAAAGGTCTCAATTCCTAAATAGTCAGCAACTCCGAAATCAGCTAAAGTTTCCATCATAACCAATATTACACCTCCTATTAAAGCTGGTCTGGCTAATGGTATAGATACCTTATAAAATATTGATCTCAAATTTAATCCTGATACTTTAGCTACTTCAAGATATGTTCCAGATTGAGCAATAAAAGCTTGTCTAGCTAATAAATAGACATATGGATAAAGGCTAAAAATGAAAACAAAAATTGCTCCATATATTGAATAAAAGTTTATACTCTTAATTTCTGTGTTAATTATAAATGAAAATATTACAGTTAAATAGCCTCCATAATCTAATAAATCAGAGTATACATACGCCAGAGCATAAGACGGAATAGCTAAAGGAAGAACTAATAACCATTCTATATATTTCTTAAATGGGAATTTATACATAACAACAAGCCATGCAGAAACAGTTCCCAATATTAAAGTTCCTAATGCTGAGAATATTAATAATATTAAAGAATTAATTATATACGAAGTTAATACCGTATTCTTTAAATGAGTCCATGTATCACTACCTGAATGAAAAATAAATAAGAATATAATTATAATTGGAAGAATTACCAATAAACTTAGTATAACCGATAAATATGCCCAATAGTTTTTAAAAAATATAGTCATTTAATAATTATAAATATAAATTAAAAAAAATTATATATATATTAAAATTATTTCCAGCCAACCCTATCAGCTAATTTAATAGCTTTAAAAGATAATCGTCCGTATTCATAAATATTTATAGAATCTTCTTTAAATGATCCAAGCTTTTTTAAAACATCAGGAATTTCAATATGATCTACTACAGGATATTCAAAATTAATATTAGAATATATTTCTTGTCCTTGATCACTTGCTAAAAATTCAATTAATTTTTTTCCATTATCTGGGTTAGGAGCATTAATTAATAAACCAGCTCCACTTATATTAAAATGAGTACCCATATCTTCGTCATTTGGGAAATAAATACCTAGAGAATCAAATATTCCCTTATTATCTGAATTAAGCATATTAATTATGTAATATGAATTTACTACTGCTATATCCCCTATGCCAGCAGCAATTGCCTTAATTTGATCTCTATCACCTCCTGCAGGGTCTCTTGCAAAGTTATTAACTAAGTCTTTTGCCCAAAATTCAGTATCTGCTTCTCCATATTTAGCAATCATATGAGCAATTAAAGATTGATTATAGACATTACTTGAAGAACGAATTAAAATTCTATTTTTAAAAATTGGGTTAGAGAGAAATTTATAACCTTTAAGTTCACTCTTACTAACTCTATCTAAAGAATAAACGAAAATTCTAGCCCTTAAACTTAAGCCAAACCACAGATTATTTTTATCCCTATATTTTGGACTTATCCTACTATTTAATGTATCAGAATCAATTGATTGAAAAAAATTTTCGCTTGATGCCTTCCATAAATTTCCAGCATCTGTTGTAAGTAATACATCTGCAGGAGAGTTTTTTCCCTCTCTTAATATCCTTTGATGTAACTGTGATGATTTAGCTGTTACTAAATTAACTTTTATTCCAGTATCTTTTTCAAATAATTCTATTAAAGGTTTTATCAAATGTTCTTTTCTAGCTGAATACAAATTAACTTCTTCTGCCCAACATTTCCCTATACAAAAAACGGACACTATTGCTATCATAAATAAATTAATATTTTTCATTTTATTCCCTAATATATTTTCTAACTTATATAATAATCAATGAGATTGACACTTATTCACAATAATATAACAAAAAATTTGTATTATCTATATAAAAGAAAGGTTTAATAAAATTGTAATATTAAAGTTCAGATATATTATCTCTGTTTAAAACTGAAGGGCCAATATTTCTAGCGAGCAAACCAGCAGATTTAAGTTCTGATATACCAGGCAATTCTTTTAACGAAGCTAAACCAAAATGATCTAAAAAATCTTTTGTAGTTCTCCAAGTAGATGGCCTTCCAGGTATATTTTTATGTCCTTTTGGTTCTACCCAATTATTATTTAAAAGAACTTCAAGTGAACCTTGACTAACACTTATACCTCTCATATCTTCAATTTCAGCTCGTGTAACAGGTTGATGATAAGCAATTATAGCAAGTATCTCTAATGCTGCTTTAGATAATTTTTTTTGGATAGTTTTTTCAACTTTCATATAATCAGAAATACTACTAGATGTCCTAAATGCTAATGTATCGCCATTTTTTTCTAAAACAAAACCACCTTGCTTATACTTATTTACAAGGAAATCTATTATAGAATCAATATCCTTACATTCAGGCAATCTATTCGATAAATCTTTTACTTTAATTGGCTCCTGACTTGTAAAAATAATGCCTTCAGCTATTTTTATTAATAAATCATTATTCATAATTAATTAATCTCCAGCTTATTTCTGATAAATATTTCTCCAAATGGATTTAACTGTCTTATCTCAACTTTTCCTTTCTTTGCTAATTCTAAGGTTGCAGAAAAAGTAGCTGCTAATACTGAGCTATTATAAATATTGTCATTATTATCTAAATCTTCTGGTAAAAATAATGATAATTGTTGCCAATCCTTATCATTGTTTAATAACTTATTCAGTCTCTTCAATGCAGATTCAATAGTCTCTAATTTTTTTATAGGAGGTTTATAATCGTTTAAGTTTTTACTTCTTATGATATTACTATATGAAAATAATAAATCATTTAAATTAGTATTATCTTCAACAGTAATAATTTTAATTTCTTTAGAAATAATGCCTTTAGGAAACCTATCAATATATAGTAGATCTAACTCAAATAATTTTCTTCCTGCCTCTCTCATTGATTGCAATCTACTTAATTGAATTCTTAATGCATCCGATAGCTCCTCTCCGCTTAATTGATCCTCTTCCTCTTCAGGCAGCAATATTTTAGATTTTAAGAATGCTAACCATGCAGCCATTACTAAATAATCAGATGCAATTTCTAAGTTTAATTTATTGGCATTTTCAACATATGTTAAATATTGTTCTGCTAATTCCAATATGGAAATGTTAAGTAAATCAACTTTCTGTCTACGAGCTAATTCGAGAAGTAAGTCTATAGCTCCTTCAAAACCACTTATATTTAATAATAAAACGTCATCATTTAGAGAATTATCTTTTATTTCTGAGGAGGACTCAGAATTATCATCAATATTATATTTTATTTCTTCCATTTTAACCTTAGAGAATAAGTAATTACAATAAATTTAACACAACATATATAAATATACCAGATATAAACACTATATATAGCAATTTAAATATTATAAAGAAATACTGTAATTTAATTCATTTTCTAAAATATTACTTAACTCTTTCTTATAAGAAGATAAATCAACAGACATATTTATTTTATTGATTTTATCTAAGCTTGATTGTATTTTTTTATATAATATATCTTCTAAAATATTTGCATTTTCAAGCGCTAATTCAGTAGACTTTAATTTACCAGAACAATGTAATATTATATCATAACCTGCTGAATATATTGATTTTATTTTACTTTTAATAGATCCTGATAAAGCTAGCATTTCGATATCGTCAGATATTAAAATCCCTTTATAATTAAGGTCTTTCCTAATGAAAACATTAGCTAATTTAGATTGAGTAATAGGCCATTTATTATCTATATTTTTATATAAAATATGTGCCGTCATAGCCATTGGCATATTATATAAAGCTTTAAATGGAAGAAAGTCCGATTTTTGAAGAATGCTTAACTCTTCATTTATTACAGGTAGCGATAAATGACTATCAGAAGAAGCTTTTCCGTGTCCAGGAATATGTTTAATAACAGGTAAAACACCTGAATCAATTAAAGCATTAGAAGCTGCTTCACCTAAAAGTGAGACAATATTTGGATCTGATGAAAACGATCTATCTCCAATAACAGAATGAGTTTTTAAACTTTTTACATCTAAACAAGGGGCACAGTTTACATTTATACCAACATTATTAAGGTTAGTACCCAAAAGATAATAATTTAAATATACGGCTCTTAAAGCGTCGTTTATAGACTTTTCTGCCAAATAGCCAAATAAATCTGCAGCTGGATAATCAGGGCAATTAGGTTGTTTTAATCTTTGAACCCTTCCACCTTCTTGATCAATAAAAATGAGACAATGAAAACCTAATATTTCTCTTATATGCATAATTAATTTTTTTAATTGATTGTTATTTTTAATATTTCTGCTGAATAATATTATACCTAAAGGTAGAAAATATTTTAAAAGAGATATTTCCTCTTTTGTTAAAGATAAACCAGAAATTCCAATTATGATACTTTTTGCATTTCTCATTAAGTATTATTTGTCCTTAACTATTAAACACTCATTATTAACCAATTTAAGATCTATACATAATGAATAAATATCTTTATTATCTTGAAATGGACCAAGTCTAATTCTGTAATAAATTCCTCTTTCCTTTAAATCCGCAGAAGTTATATAAAATTTCAAATTCTTGATCAATTTTGAATTATCTTTTTTGAAAGTTTCAACAAATTGATTTGCTTTTTCAATTGTCTTGTAAGCACCTAGTTGTAAGTAAATATAATTTGATTCTACCAATTCCTCATTTACTGTATTATTATCTTTATTAATATTTGTATTTTTTTGCTCAGAAATAATTTTGGCTTTATCATCATTTGGTAATAATTTTTCTCTTGTAATATCATATATTTTAAGAGATTCTCCGTTAAAGTTCTTCCCTTCCTTATCAGTAGGAGAAAATTTATATTGGCCTTCATCACCATCTATATAGATAATCTGATCATTATTCGAAAATAAATTAGGAATATACTTATAACTAATACCTCCTAAAATAATTAAAATAATTAAAATTATAATCTTTTTTAACATTTATTAATCCTATTAAGATAACTTTTCTGCTGGCTTAACTCCAAGTATTGATAAACCAGAGGATAAAATTATCCTAACAATTTTTGCTAATGACAACCTTGCTATTGTTAAATCTTTATTACTATCATTAATGAATCTTAAACTTGGGTTATCATTTCCATGTGACCAAAAACTATGAAAAGCTCCGGCTAACTCATTTAAATAAAATGTAATCCTATGAGGTTCATTTGCTCTTGCAGCCGCTTCAACCTGTCTAGGCCATTTAGATATAAGTTTAATTAAATTTATTTCTGAAATATTTTCTAGTAATTTGAAATTTATATTATTTAAATCATCTCTTAAATCAATGCCATGTATTTTTGCTTTTTCATAAAGTGAATTAATTCTTATATTTGCATATTGAACATAATAAACTGGATTATCTTTAGATTGCTCTTTTACTTTCACTAAGTCAAAATCTAAAGGGGCATCATTTTTTCTAGTTAACATTATAAATCTTAATACGTCAGGACCAACAGTATCTATTACATTTTTCATAGTGACAAAATTTCCTGCCCTTTTAGACATTTTTACAGGCTTACCGCCTTTACTCAAGTTTACTAACTGACATAATTTTACATCAAAATTTACTTTTGAATCTGAAACTGTTTTTACTATTCCTTCAATTCTTTTTATATATCCTCCATGGTCTGCACCCCATACATTTATTATAGAAGTATAATTCCTTTTGTATTTATCATAATGATAAGCAGCATCAGCTGCAAAATAAGTCCAAGTATTATCAGCCTTTTTTAAAGGTCTATCTAGATCATCTCCAAATAAAGTAGACTTAAAAAGTAGTTGAGGCCTACTCTCCCAATCATCATTTTTTTGTCCTTTAGGAGCTTCTAATACTCCTTCATATATTGAATTTTTCTTACTTAATAATTCAACTACATTGTCTATTAAACCATTTGACTTTAAACTCTGTTCTGAAACAAAATTATCATGATTAATATTTATTAAAGATAAATCATTCCTTATTAAAAGCATCATTGCATTAATACTATATTCTTTGAAAACCTCTATCCAATCTAATTCTTTTAAAGAAATAAATTTATCTCCAAATTTATCAATTATGCTTTTTGCAACAGGTATTAAATATTCTCCAGGGTATAAATCATCTCCAAAAATAGGTTCTTTATCTTTTAGAATTTCTATATATCTGATATAAACTGATCTTGCTAAATTTATTATTTGCTGTCCAGCATCATTAATATAATATTCTCTGGTCACATTATAGCCTGAATACTCAAGTAAATTTGCTAATGAATCTCCAAATACAGCTCCTCTTGCATGACCAATATGCATAGGGCCAGTTGGATTGGCTGAAACATATTCTATATTCACCAGTGCAGATTTACCATAATCACTTTTACCATAATCATTTTTTAGATCTAAGACATTTTTGCAGCATTCATAAAATATAGATTTATTTAAAAATAGATTAATAAAACCAGGACCCGCGATCTTAACTTCATCTATATAATTATTTTTTTTGAGAAGCATTGCAATATTTTCAGCCAATTCTCTAGGATTTTTATTTAAAGCTTTTGAAGACAATAACGCTATATTAGTAGATATATCCCCATGTATTTCTTCTTTAGGCGGCTCAGCTGTAATCTTATCAAGTATTTTTTTATCATTTATTCCAAAAGATTTTGCAGCTTCTATTATTATATTTCTAATATTTTCAAATATATTCACTTTTCAATCCATATCTACATTACTGATTATCTATCGCGTTTATCATACAAAGAAGTTCCACTCCAACCTCCATGCAGATCATAAAGCCTTTTATGTTCCATAACGGCATATCTATCTGTCATTCCAGCTATATAATCTGATATAGTTCTATATAGCTCTCTATCGGTATTAACATTATCTGCAATTTCTCTCCACTCTAATGGTAAGATAGAAGTATCATTAGAAAAAGCATTAAAAAGATCTTCAACAATTCTCTTTGCCTTTAATGTCATTCTATTTACAATTGTATGTTTATACATTTTTTCAAAAAGAAATTTTCTCAAATTTTGATTATCATTAAACATGTTTTGAGAAAAACAGATAACTTTATTGTTGTAATTTCGAATATCCTCTACCGACCTAAACTTATTTTCATTAATTATTTTTTTATACTCACTAATTACATCTTCTATCATAATATTGATTAAGTTTCTTATAGTTTCATGAATTAATCTCTTATTTTCAATATTTCTCCACTTTTTTCTATTATTAAGTATAACTTGACCTACGTGTTCAATACTTTCTAGCGCCTCTAAGTTGAATAACCCAGCTCTTAAGCCATCATCAATATCATGGTTACAATAAGCAATATCATCTGAAATAGCAGCAACTTGTGCCTCAGGCCCAGCAAATTTATCTAAATTTAAATTTAAAGAAGAATTATTATTTTTAATTAACTTTTGATAATCTTTTATCACTGTTGGTATATTATTTTTTAAAGGCCCGTTATGCTTAACAATTCCTTCTAATGACTCCCAAGTTAAATTTAAACCATCAAATGCAGCATACTTTTTTTCAAGTTTTGTAACTATTCTTAATGTTTGTGCATTATGGTCAAAACCTCCCTTATTTTTCATTGCATTATTAAGGGCGTCTTCCCCTGCATGCCCAAACGGGGTATGACCTAAATCATGAGCTAAAGCAATAGTTTCTGCTAAATCTGAATCAAGATTTAAACGTGTAGCTAAGGTTCTAGCTATCTGTGCAACCTCTATAGTATGAGTCAAACGAGACCTAAAATTATCACCTTCATGTTGAACAAAAACCTGAGTTTTATGTTCTAATCTTCTAAATGCTGCCGAGTGAATTAGACGATCTCTGTCCCTCATAAAAGGATTTCTATAGGACGATTCTGATTCTTTAAAAAAACGACCTTTACTCTTAACGTATTCAGTTTTATATAAATTTAATTCACCCATATTTAAAATAAATCTTCCTTAAGTTATTATTTATATATATACATAACTTGAAATAATATAAAATTGAACTAACATTATAAATATATTATGAATTAATAACGAGTTTTCTATGCAAGAATTAACTATAACAAAAAATGCTCTAGAAAGAATAAAACTTATTCAAGAAAAAGAGGGTAATGGCTTTTTAAGAATAACTGTAGATGGTGGTGGCTGCTCTGGCTTCTCTTATTCTTTTAATTTTGATAATAAAACATTACAGGATGATATTATTGCTTCTACAGACAAAGATGGAAAACCAGCATTAGTTACCGATAATGTGTCTATTAATTTTCTAGCAGGGTCTGAAATTACTTGGAAGGAAGACTTGAGTGGAGCTTCTTTTACAATAGATAATCCTAATGCAACATCTAGCTGCGGGTGTGGTACTTCTTTCTCGGTAACTTAATATGAAAATAGCTACATGGAATGTAAACTCAATAAGAGTTAGACTCCCTCATGTAAAAGATTTTCTTAATACGAGAAAACCAGATGTTATGCTTTTACAGGAGCTTAAAGCTCAAGATAATGACATGCCTGCATCCGATTTAGAGGATCTAGGATACAATGTAATTTTCAAAGGTCAAAAAGCATATAATGGTGTAGCTATTTTATCTAAACACCCAGTAAGTGATATTATTACAAATTTGTATAGTGATGAAAATGCTAGGTATATTGAGTGTTGGATAGATGCAAAAAATAGTGGACTTAGAGTGGCATCAATTTATCTACCAAATGGGAATCCAATAAATACTGAAAAATTTTCATATAAAATAGAATGGATGTCAAAATTATCAAATCATGTAAAAAAATTACTGGATAATGAAGAAAAAATAATATTAGGAGGAGATTTTAACGTTTGCCCAGAAGATAGAGATGCTTCAAACCCAGAAATGATGAAAAATGACGCCTTATTTCAACCAGAATCAAGGGCTAAATTTAGGGAAATTCTTAATTTAGGCTATTATGATGCATGGAGATCAATATACCCAAATAAAACTAATTGGAGCTATTGGGATTATGGAAGAGCATTTGAACAAAACAAAGGTTTAAGAATTGATCATTTTTTACTTTCACCTTCTGCTATAGATAAACTTGAAGCAATTGAAATAGATACTTATCATAGAGCTTTAGAGAAACCCTCAGATCATGCACCAGTTATAATAAACCTTACTGACTAAATAAATGATTTTAGTAAATAAAGACAAAATACTATACTTTAAGAAAAAAAAGTATAGATGCTCAGTAGGTCTAAACGGATTTACTAAAAATAAAATAGAAGGAGATAAAAAAACTCCAATAGGGACATACAGTTTTGGAAAATTATTTGTTAGAACAGATAAGATTAACAACCTTAACACTAAGTTTAAATATACATCAATAAGAAAAAATATGGCTTGGTCAGATGATCCTAATAAATCAAATTATAATAATTTAATCAAAACAAAAAATAAGCATAAAGAGAGTCTTTATCGCGATGATAATCTATACGATTTAATTCTTGTTATTAATTATAATATGAACCCGGTATTAACTAATAAAGGAAGCGCCATATTTCTACATGTATCTAGTGATGATTATAAGCCTACGGAAGGATGTGTCGCAATTGCAGTTAATGACTTTATAGAAATATTAAAAACACTTAAACCAAATGACAAAATTAAAATTTTAAAATAATAATTATATATTTTAATTAACTATAATCTTAAGCAAGGTTCCTTCAGGTAAAATTTCCTCACTATCCATATTCAAACCATTCATGATCTGTAGAATTTTTAATTTATTTTTTTCTAATGCCATTTGATTTGCCAGTTTAGAAGCTGTATCACCTTTTTTTGTCTTATAAATACTTATAAATTTTGGTCTACCAAGTATTTTTTCATCTTCACTTAACTCATGAATACTTCGCGCAATTTTATCTGCCTGATTTTCATAATCTGTCTTGGATTGAGGTTTTAATAGTATGGAAAACCTCCAAACTCTATCATTAGTCCAATTGATCAAATATGTTTTTCTATTATATTCACTGCCTTCATATCTAATTAATCTGTTTTCTTTAAATAAAATTGCGTTTTTATTGTCGATAGTAACTTCTTCATATGCAGTTATATTTGATCTTAGATAATTAGACTCAGCAATTTCAAGTAATGATAATTTTTCTTTATTTAATAATCCGTCAAAAATAACTATTACTTCTTTATTTTTATTAAAAGCAATTACATTATTATTATTATTTTTAATCTTATAATTTGATGGAGTATTAAATGAAAAATTTAGTTCTAAATGATAAAAATTATTATTTTTAACTATTCCATGTTGAGAATTATTTCCATAAATCATTCCATCTATAGCATTTAAAAAAACATCTCTATTTATTATATTTGCTGAACTATTATTGATATACCCTTTAGAAGCTTTCATTCTATCTGTAGTTTTTGGGTGTGTTGCAAATATTGAACTAATTATATCACCATCATTTTTTGATGAAATTTTAGTTAATTCATTTAGCCTATTCAGAAATCTATAAGAACCATATGGATCATATTTAGACTTAATAATATATCTTATGCCTAATTTATCTGCTTCAAGCTCTTCTGATCTACTAAATGCAGATAAAACTCCTTGTAAACCAACATTTGTAGCATTTGTTATTATGGGTTGGCCTACAACAATGCTTAATATATCTAATCCAACGTTTGATAAAGTAGATTTAGCATGTCTTTGAGCTGTATGTCTTGCAGTGACATGAGCTATTTCATGTCCTAATACGCTTGCAATTTCTGCCTCATCATTTGCAAGGGATAATAAACCTCTAGTAACATAAATATAACCTCCTGGAAGAGCAAAAGCATTAACTAAAGGATTATCTAATATTGTAAAAGTCCATCTAATATCTGGCATTTCAGAGTTTAATGCAATTTTATTACCTAAATTGCTAACATATTCCTTTAACTCTTGATCATGATAGATACCTCCAAAACTTTTAATTATATTTGGATGTTCTCTTGCTCCTATATTCTTTTCTTCTTCTGGGGATAAAATTACTAACTGTCTCTCCCCAGTTGCAATATTTTTTGCACAACCAGAAGTAATAATTAAAAAAACAACTAAAATAATATGATATATAAATTTATATTTATATTCAGAAGTCATTATTTATTCGTTATATATCAGCGTAACACTGCTTTTCTTCTTTTGCGCCTGGATGAGTTACAGCTCCTTTTAAAGCAGATCCAACTAATTGTGAATACTTCCAAATTTCTCCAGAACCATATTCATGCTCGCGAGGTTTCCAGTCTTTCTTTCTATTTATTAATTCCTCATCTGAAAGGTCAACACTCAACTCACCAGTGTCAGAATCTATTGTTATAATATCTCCGTCTTTAATAAGTGCAATTGTTCCTCCAACAGCTGCTTCAGGCCCCACATGTCCAACACAAAACCCTCTTGTTGCACCAGAAAAACGTCCATCTGTAATTAAAGCAACCTTTTCTCCCATTCCTTGTCCATAAATTGCGGCAGTAGTAGCTAACATTTCTCTCATACCAGGTCCTCCCTTAGGCCCTTCATATCTTATTACAAAAACGTCACCTTCCTTATAATTTCTCTCATTAACAGCTTTATATGCATCTTCTTCACAATCGAATACTATTGCAGGCCCTACGTGCTTTGTTCTTGTCATACCAGCAACTTTAACTATAGCTCCTTCCTCAGCTAAATTTCCTCTTAATCCAACGACACCTCCTGTAGGAGTAATAGCATTTTCAACTTTATAAATTACATCTTGTTCTTCAGGAAATGTAATATCAGCTAAATTCTCTTCAATAGTTTTTCCAGTTACAGTCATGCAATCGCCATGAATATATCCTGCTTCGAAAAGAGCCTTAAGTATTACTTGAACACCCCCAGCCTCATGTAAATCTTTAGCAACATATTTTCCTCCAGGTTTTAAATCTGCAATATAAGGGGTAGATTTAAATATTTCGGCTACAGCAAATAAGTCAAAGTCAATGCCTGCTTCATTTGCCATAGCTGGTAAGTGAAGTGCAGCATTTGTTGATCCACCAGATGCAGCAACAACTCTAGCTGCATTTTCAAATGACTTTCTGGTAACTATATCCCTTGGTCTTAGGTTTTTTTCAATTAAAGTCATAACCTGTTTACCTGCAGCTAATGCATATTCATCTCTAGACTCATAAGGTGCAGGCGCACCTGTACTATTTGGCAAAGCAAGTCCTATAGCTTCACTAACACAAGCCATAGTATTTGCCGTAAATTGGCCACCACATGAACCAGCAGACGGACATGCAGCTCTTTCTATTAAATCTAGTTCATCTGCATCTATGATACCAGCATCATTCTGTCCAACCGCTTCATAAACATCTTGTACTGTTAAATCTCTTCCTTTATGTTTACCAGGCATTATAGAGCCACCATAAATAAAAACACTTGGAATATTTAATCTTAACATAGACATCATAACACCAGGCAAAGATTTATCGCAACCTGCAACGCCAACTAAACCATCATAACAATGTCCTCTCACTGATAATTCTATTGTATCCGCAATTGCTTCTCTACTAGCTAAAGAAGCCTTCATACCTTGATGCCCCATAGCTAGTCCATCAGTTACTGTAATAGTAGTAAATTCTCTTGGAGTGCCATCAGCACTTGCAACTCCTTTCTTAACAGATTGAGCCTGTCTACGTAGAGTAATATTGCAAGGAGCAGATTCATTCCAAGTTGTTGCTACACCAATAAAAGGCTGATGAATTTGCTCTGTGGTTAAATCCATAGCATAATAAAAGGACCGATGTGGAGCCCTGCCGGGTCCTTCAGTAACATGTCTACTTGGTAACTTTTCTTTATCAAATTTTTTCATAATACCCCCTTATAATATTTACTTTCACTTAAGCTTATCTATAGCTGCTTGCAATCTTAATATTTTATTTTCAAAAACATCTTTTTTACTATTTTGCTCCTTAATAACTTCTTTAGGAGCTTTATTTATAAAATTCTTATTTGATAATTTATTATCTATAATAGATATATCATTTTTCAGCTTATTTAAATCTCTATTTAATCTATTTAATTCCTCTTCAAGGTTTATTATACCTTTAAGAGCAACATTAAATGTAGCATTATCAACTAATATTTGAGCAGAATTTTTAATTTCTTCTTTAGTTTGTTTTATACCTCCTATTTTAGAAATTCTAAATAATACCTCTTTATTATTTTCTAAATAATCAGCATAATCTTCATTAATAGAATTATAATATATATCTATCAATGACTTAGATGGAATATTTAACATAGATCTTAAAGACCTTATTTCACTTATAAATTTTATAACCCATTCTATTTCGACATTACTACTACTTAATTCAATATTATCTTCTTCTTCATTTGGCCATTTGGTAATTGCTAATATATCACCAAATTTGTGAATTTTACTGTATAAATACTCACTATTAAATGGAATTATTGGATGTAAAATAATAAGAATTTTACTAAATACATATGCTGTAATATTTTTAACTTCTGAATTATGAATATTTTTCTCATTTGATAAAATTGTCTTAATAATTTCTAAATACCAATCACAAAAATTATGCCAAACAAAGTGATATATTTTATTTGCAGCTTCATTAAACCTATATGATTCTATATCTTTTGCCACACTATCTGCTGTTTTATAAAATAAATTTAATATCCACTTTGATACAGGCATCTTTACTAATTTAAGATCATAACTTTTGTTATAAACACAGTTATTAATTTCTATAAATCTAGATGCATTAGTTATTTTTGTAATAAAATTTCTATATCCTACAATTCTATCTTCTGCTAATTTAATATCTCTTCCTTGAGTAGCTAATGCAGTTAATGTAAACCTGATAGAATCTGTACCATATTTATTCATTAAAATTAATGGATCTACAACATTTCCCTTAGATTTAGACATTTTATTACCTTTAGAATCTCTAACTAAAGCATGGACATACACTTCTTTAAAAGGAGTTTTTTTCATAAAATGGATACCCATCATCATCATTCTTGCCACCCAAAAGAAGATAATATCAAAACCCGTAATTAAGATATCTCCTGGATAATACTTATCTAATTCAGGACTTTTATTAGGCCAGCCCAATGTAGAAAAAGGCCATAAACCTGATGAAAACCATGTATCTAAAACATCAGGATCTCTCTGTAATTGTTCATGCTTTCCATATTTCTTTAAAGCCTTCTCTTTTGCTATTTTTTCAGATTTTTCAACAAATATATGTCCATCAGGTCCATGCCAAGCAGGAATTCTATGCCCCCACCACAACTGTCTAGAAATACACCATGGCTCAATATTATTCATCCATTCAAAAAAAGTATTTTCCCATGACTTGGGAACAAATTTAGTTTCTCCATTTTTAACAGATTTTATAGCTGGTATAGATAACTTTTTAGCATCAACAAACCATTGATCTGTTAAATATGGCTCTATTATAGTTTCAGATCTATCTCCATAAGGCACCATGTGAATAGTCTCTTCTATCGATTCAAGAAAACCAAGTACATCCATCTCATTAACAATTTTTTTCCTGGCCTCTAACATTGAAAGCCCTTGATATTTAATGGGTGCATTCTCATTAAGAGTTCCATTGCTATTCATAATATTTATACTATCCATATTATGTCTTTTACCCACTTGAAAATCATTAAAATCATGCGCTGGTGTTATTTTAACAGCTCCTGTACCTTTTTCTGGGTCAGCATATTCATCAGCAACTATTTCAATTTCTCTATTGACTATAGGCAGTAAAACCTTTTTACCTATTAGCTTAGTATAACGTGTATCACTTGGATGCACTGCAACACATGTGTCACCCAACATAGTTTCTGGTCTTGTTGTTGCTACAACTATATATTTATCGTTATCAACTATTGGATATTTAAAATGCCAATAATTACCTTTTTGTTCCTTTTGTATTACTTCTAAGTCTGAAATAGCGGTTTCCAGCTTTGTATCCCAATTTACTAGCCTTTTATCCCTATATATGAGCCCTTCTTTATAAAGATTAACAAAGACCTCTAGAACAGCTTCAGATAGCCCTTCATCTAAAGTAAATCTTTCTTTGCTCCAATCAGCGCTTGCACCCAAACGCTTTAGCTGATTGATAATAGTACCCCCAGATTCATCTTTCCATTCCCATACCTTATTAAGAAATTTTTCTCTACCAAGTTCAGTCCTGGATTTATCACCATCTTTTAATAATTGTTTTTCCACAACCATTTGTGTAGCAATACCGGCATGATCCGTACCAGGTTGCCATAACACATCTTTTCCTTTCATTCGCCAATAACGAACTATTACATCTTGTAATGTCATATTTAAAGCATGCCCTATATGAAGGCTACCCGTAACATTTGGAGGAGGCATCATGATTACTAAAGGTTTTTTCTCAGAATCAACTTTTGAAGCCATAATTTTATTATTAGCCCAATTATTATGTGAATAATCTTCAATAGATTTATTTAGATCACTAATATCCATATTTTTATTACTATTACTCATAAAACATTTTCATTATTATTTTTTATCTTTAGTTGTATTTAATGATTTTTTAATATCATCACTTATTAAACCAGACATATTAACATTAATCCAATCTTGGATATCAGGCTTTATAATATTTCTAATATTTTTTTTTATAGTAATGAGTCTATAGTCCATATTTTTATATGGCGAAGCTTCTATTACATCTGTTAAAATAAGTATATCATCTCTAGTATGTTTTTTAACAGGTAGCTTTCTTTTTTTTATTTTATTTTTTTTAGTTTTTGGATTTAGTAGAGCATCTTCAAGCTCTTTCATAGCAGAAGTAATATTTTTTTTAGATCCTTTTTTTCTAACCATTTTAAAAGAACTTAATTATTATCTAAAAAATTCAGCAATAGCATATCATTATTACCAGATAACTCTTTCATTTTATTATAATATTCATCACTATCATAAAATGATGATACAGGTAAATCTAATCCTCTTGCAGTCATTCCACCTATAACTTCAAGTAATTCATAATTAGCAATATAACGATTTATATTAGCTCTAATTAGATTTGCCTTAGCCATAAACAACTCATTCTCTGCATCAAGAACATCTATTACAGTTCTTGCACCAACATTTTCTTCCTGAACCACTCCATCTAAAGCAATTTCGTTCGCTCTAATAGAAGATTTAAAGGCTGCTATTTGAGAATTAAGACTTTCAATATTATTCCAAATTAACATAGCTTTTTCTGCTTCTTTTCTTAGTATGTCATCAATTTCTGCATTAGACTTATTTAGTTTTTCTCTAAACTTTCTAATAGAAGCCTTATCCTTACCACCTTTATACAAAGGCATCTTAATTTTTGCAGATACATCAAAATATCTTTGCTCTTCAAAGAAAGTATTAGGATCCCATGCTTGATTAGCACTCGCTTGAATATCTACAGATAATGACATTTCTTTAAGGGCTAATTTTAATTCCTCTTCAGCAATAAGCTTCATTTTTCTAGCATTAATTACGTTAGGGTTAGATTTTTTAACTTCATCAATTAAACTTTGCAAATTCTGAGGAATAACGGGCATATCTTCTGGATAAAAAACATCATCAGGTTCCAAACCTATGTCTGAAAAAAATACTGCTTTTGCAGAATTCAAATCTGCCTCTGCCTTTACTAAATTGGCATTTGCATCAGATAGTCTTGCTTCAGCTTGTGAAACATCAGTAATAGTCAAATCACCTACATCAAATCTATCCTTAGTTGCCTCTAATTGCCTTTGAATAACATCCTTATTTTTAATGGCCACATCTAACAGATCTTGTTCTTTTAATAAATTAAAATATGCCTTAACAGCACTAAGTAAAACTTGGTTTTCAATAATGGCAAGTTTTGAGATATTAGCATTTAATTTTGTATCTGCAATTTTTATATTTTGATTTGTTTTACCACCATCATAGATTTTTTTTGATATAACTATACCAACTGATACGGGTAAATTATTATCTGTTTTTGAAGCAGTACTAGTTTTAGTAGTAACTATATTTTTACCCATAGAACCATCTACATATACCTGAGGTTTCCAGCCTGATAGTGCCTCAGCTACATCTTCACTTAGTACTCTATCTCCAATTCTTTCTGAAAATAATAAAGGATGATTAGAATAAGCATTAGCAAGCGAAATATTAATACTTTGAGCTTTAATATTCGCACATGTAAATATCATAGCTATAATAATTATAGGAAAAATTAACATAAAACTGTTATTTATATTTAATCTAAACATTCTTTATATCTCTCATTAATCTCTAAGCTACTAATTAGCAATAAGTAAGATTAAAAATTTCTAAAAATTAAATCCTTCTTTTTTACTAAAACCTTCCATAAAGGGTACTTCTACATCAAATATATTAGAACTACTAATTATATCTTTATTTTTTTTAAATACAACAGCCTTTCCACAAGATTTAATATTATTATGATTTTTCACAACAGTAATTAGCTCTCCATTCTCCGATAGTTGTTTAAACAAAGTATCAGGTACTGACGGAACAGCTCCAAAAATAAAAATTTTGTCATATGGCGCACTTTTTAAATTTCCCTCTTTATGATCACCATCCACTATAATAGCACTATTTGCCTCAATTTTTGTAAGAGCTTTATTTGCTATATCTCTTAATTCACCATCAGCTTCAAGACCTACTACCAAAGAACATAATTTTTCTAAAATAGCAGTAGTATAACCGCTACAAGCACCTATTTCTAATATGATGTCTTCATTAGATATATTTACACAATTAATCAAGCGAGCTATTACCATAGATGATAAAAGCCAACGATTATTTTTTACTAAAATATTTCCTTCATGATATGAAAGAGATGATTTTTCTTTATCTATAAATATTTCACGTGGCACATTTTCAAAAGCTTCTAGAATAATAGGATTATTTATTCCCATTGGCTTTAGCTGCCCATCAATCATATTTTTATTCATAGTTTTCAAAGAAACTGTCAATTTATCACCTTAATTTAAATAAATATATACTTAATATAATAAATAATAAAAAATGTTAAGAAAGATTATTCAATTAACATTTTATTTTTCAAATGGCTTAAATAAGATTAATAATTGAGGCAATAATATTAGTGATGAAAGTAAAGCCATAAGCATTGCAATACTAGTTAAGATCCCAAAATATATACTTGGAATAAAATTTGAAAATATCAAAATACAAAAACCAACAATTATAGTTACAGAAGTATAATACATCGCAAAACCGATACTCATATGAGTTCTGTGCATAGAAAGACTATAATTATTATCTTTGATTAATTCATTTCTAAATCTATAAATATAATGGATTGTGTTATCTACAGCTATGCCCATACTAATTGCAGCGATTGTTATTGTCATCATATCTAAAGGTATTTTAAACCAGCCCATAAAACCTAAAACTAAAGAAATAGATATTATGTTAGGAAATAAGGCTATTAAAGAAGTCTTAAATGACTTAAATAGTAATAAAAACATTATAAAGAGTAAAATTATTACTGTTCCTAAAGTAAGTATTTGCGATTTAAATAAGCTTTGAAGCATGTTATTATATAATATTAAAACATTACTAAAATGGACTCTTTCTTTACTTATATTAGCAATATTAGGTATTTCAACTTTTAATCTATCAATTAATTCATTTCTTCTTAAACTTGGCATAGAATCCTTAATTCTAAGGCTAAATTTTGCTTGATTATTTTCTATAGATAAATATGGAGAAACTATAATTTTTTTATACTTATCAGGAAGCTCAGAATAAAGTAATGCTAGTTGAATAATATCTAGTTCTTTTTTATTATTTAATTCTTTTCCTACTTTTAATAAAGTTGCAAAAGACATAACTTTTCCTATTTCCGGCTGATCATTTAAATAATCATGAATAATACTTATTAATTCCATTTTAGAAGACGTAAAAAATAATTGATTTGAAGAATTCATTGATTCATTATCTTCTTCTAAAAAATCAAATTCGTCATCTTCAAATATTGAATCTTCATCAACATATATTTCTTCACTAAGTTCTTCTTCTAAATCAACAGTAATATCTAAAAGAGTTGTGCCACCTAATTTCTGATCGATTAATTTCATACCTTTATAAATTTCACTATTATTTTTAAAATAATCAATAAAACTATTTTCAACTCGAAGCTGAAAAATACCAATCACGCCAAAAAACAATATTATAAGAGCAATAAAAATTATTTTTTTTCCGATAAAATTTGAAACTTTTGAAAAAATTTGTGGAAGTGGAAACATTTTTTCAAAACTAACATTTGGTTTAACTTTATTTAAATTAATTTGTAAAATTGGAAATAGAATAAAAGATGATATTAAAGAAATTATAATACCAATACTCATCATCCATCCAAAATTTATTACAGGAAGAAGGCCTGAAAAAACTAAAGAAGAAAAACCAACAATAGTTGTCGCTACAGTATAAAAACACGGCTTAGCCATAGATGACAATGTTTCTATTAATAATTGTTTTTGATTTATATCAGTATTTATAAAGTATAATTCCCTATATTTTACTGTAAGATGAACAGTTATAGCCATAGTAAATATTAATTGAAGAGAAATAAAATTCGAAGAAATAATAGTTATATCCCATCCAAATATTCCTAAAACTCCTGAAGTGACTACAACAGAAAAAAAACATGTCACAATTGGAATAATAATCCATCGAAACTGCCTAAATATAATTACCAATGTGATTATTAAAAAAAGCAATATAGAAAAACCAAATATTTTTAAATCTTGTTTTACATAAGCTATTACATCGTTAGTTATCATTCCTAAACCACCTAAAAATATTATTTCTTTATCTTTTATTGGCTTTATTATTTCTCTTATCTGATTTATAGTTTGCTCATTTGTACTTTTAATGATTTTTTTGTGATTATTATATCTCTTTTCGAGATTGTTTAATTTTACTAAATCAGTATCACTTAAACTTGCTTGTAAATTTTTTTCTCGTAATAAGTTTCTCTCATCTCTAATTTTTAAACCTACTTTATCCTCTTTTAAATTAATTATTATTGAAGTAGTTTTAAAGTCTTTGCTTACTAAATTATCACTATATAAAGGACTACTTATGAACTCTTTTTTTGCCAAATCTAAATCAATATTTTGGGATTTAAGCGTAGGTATATACTCTACAAGTTCTGTTATTGGCCTAGGTGGGCTCATTAATAATGGTACATTTAAAATAGACGTTACAGAATCAACATTATTTATTTGTAATAGTTTTGTACTTATGTTTTCTATAGTTTCAATAGTATTTTTAGCAAGCAAATCTTCTTTTGGTGTATACGCTAGAATTAGAAAATCTGGTGAATAATATCTTTTATTTACTAATTGTGTATAGGCTAAGTCTGTGTCACCTTCTAATATTAAAGTGTCTGATGATGCATCAATATTTAATTGATTAGCAAAATAACCAAAAAATAATAAAAAACTTAACAGTAAAGTTAGTATAGGTTTATGATATTTAAAAATATAATTGTTATATAAATTGCTTAAAAACAATTGAAACCTCAAAAATTTAATTTCGTAATAATAATATTTTACCTAATTACTAATATAGAGTATATGTTTCTAAATTTATTTTAAATAATATTTTATTTTTATATATTTTTATTAATATCTTTAAAATATTAATTTATTACAAGGCCCGGTGTCAGAGTGGTTATGTAGAGGACTGCAAATCCCCGTACG
>CEUM01108553.1_pt1 | contig 40611 bp, 31 predicted proteins | sample 356421 | NCBI WGS metagenome assembly CEUM01 (sample SAMEA2622716, study PRJEB7988) | marine metagenome | biome: marine biome (ENVO:00000447); feature: surface water layer (ENVO:00002042); material: "saline water (ENVO:00002010), including plankton (ENVO:xxxxxxxx)" | depth 5 m
ATGATTCGGGACAGCACCCCTCCGCTGGTGTGGGGTGCGAGGGCACAGATGAGGTGGCCGACGAGGTCATCGGCTTTGTCGGCGTTGTAGTAAGGCTCCATGTTGTAGAAGCGAACCAGCAATTCATCGATGTAGTTGGCCGTGCTGAGCAGGAAATCGGCCGCTCCTTTGGCGACGATGAAGTCTTGTGGGAAGAGTTCGAGCATTTGTTCGTCGTCTTCCAGCGGCGCACCGCGGTAATCGTGCGTGTAGCCGAGACCGTGCAGGGTTTTCCACGGGACGCCGATTTCGCGGGGCGTAAAGTGCGTGGTTGGTACATCACTCATGTCATAACGAACCGTACCGTCCCTAAACACCGGCAACCCGTGCTTGGCACGGAGGATGCCTTTCTCGATGGCTTCCGGTGTTTGGTCTCGACTGTTCAGTTTCTTCATGCATTTGACCTGCGCGGGCAGGCGGTCAATCCCGAGACGGATACGGGCATCCTCCACCATCTCGTCCATCCGCACGGATTGGACCTCGCCCCGCCGGTAAGCGTTGGATTTCGTAGGGTTGGCGGTGGTTGGGCCACCGCAGGTTTCACCGGCTTTACCCTCGCCGTGGGCGTCCAGTGCCCGATGGTGGCAGCGGAGGTAAGGCGATTCTTGGCCGCAGGTTGAGCAGGTTCGCCGACCGAGTTGGACTCGAATGGTTCGCTTGTCGATGGCGTTGTTGAGCAAGCGTTGGTTTCCACCGTTCAATTCGATGGGGAACAACGAGTGCGTCATCGGGTTCATGACCCGGGGGGCCGCCTTTTCTGGCCGCCCCATTCTGCAACCAACACGGACCGGAGCGCTGTGTTCCCAACGAAGGTCCGACAGCGACCTGACGAGCACCATGATGCCTTCGACAGCGTGCTCGTCTTCGAGGCGCTGAGCGGCGAGGTACGCAGCAGGGTCGCGAGGCCCGTTGTCGGGGACCGAGGCCGCAGCATCTCGACCGACCTGGTCGGTTTCTGCAATCCCAAGCCCACGTTGACGAGCCCCGGTTTCAGCAGCGATTCGAATGGTCGCACGCTCTTTTTCCAATGCACCTTTTCGAGCCCGTTCTTCGTTCAACACCTCTTTTGCCTGACGGAGAGCGTGAATCCGTTCGGCCGCAACGTGTCGGGCGTCCTTCGTTCGCAGGGGCTTCTCCCCATCGAAGGAGAAGCCAAGACCCTCGAGGAGTGCTTCCCAACCCGCCGTAACCACGATGTCATCATCCTCGTGGTGATGAGGAAGACCCAGGAGCATCATGGCGCCTTTGACCAGCCCGTGTTGGTGAAGGGCCCAGCCTTCGGGAAGTCCGTTGCCCATGATCGGTGCTTCAAGTTCGACCGTTAATCCTGGGAGTTGAACGCTGTCGAGTGAAGGAAGCGACTCGGGTTCGAGTTCGTCCATCATTTTCGGCGTCCAATCCCGTGCTCCTCCCGGCAGCCGCAAACGACGCCCGCTAGGCAAGGGGCGGGCTCCCTCCGGCGCTTCGCTATCGGTCGGTTGGGCTTCGATGATCGAAGTTTCAAGCTGGTCCAAGAGGGCGGGAAGCCATTCAAGCGGGAGGTCCTTGAACCAAGGGTTGTGGGGCGGGGGCAGAGAGGTGGCATATCGGCGGGCGAAGCGATGCGCTTGGCTCCACGTCAACTCGCATTGACGGAGACGCTCGTGCCAGTCGCGTCGGACCCAAAACTGGCCGTGTCCGTCTTCCGCTTCCGAGGCAGGTAGGCCCGGAGCACCCGACGGCCAAGCCGACCTGTTGTCACCCAACACGTCGAGGAACGCATGGATGTCGTCCTCGCTCTCGAGGTTGTCCAACATATCGCTGGCCCACCAGTCCATCGTGTAGCCTGCGGGAACGAGGCGTTTGTTGTTCTCCATGAATTCCCCATAGCCGATAACCAACTCGCCGTTGTCCCATACCTGCTTCACACGGTGGCGAAGAACAGCGTAGGCCGAAGGCTCGTCAATGCGCAGAAATCGCCCGTCCTCCAACACCACCCACGGACCCTCGGCCTCGTCGCATGGCGTGATGGCACAGGCCTTTCCCGGCCGTTCGATTTTCATTTGCGTCCCGATGGTGATGAAATCATCCAACGCCAGCATGGAGGCGGTGTTGGTGGAAGCAGCCGCCAAACCCGAAGGGCGTGCACGCCCGTAGCGGAGTCGGAAACCGCCCGGTTGGAGCGGTCCACCAAACACCGGTCGTCCGGCGATGATGTCCTTCATGAACTTGGTAATCGGTTGAATCTGCTGACTTTTGAACGTGGCTTTGCCGGTGTCCTCCGATTCTTTTCCTCGTGCGGCGAACTTCGCAATAAAGTCCCATCCGGGTACGCTCAATCGTTCGGTGTGTTTCTGAATTTTCGGTGCTTTCAGGCACATGCCTTCACCAATGACGAGGAGGACACCGCCTCGGATACGGGCCTCGTCGATGTTGCGGACGTTGCCATAGCCAGCGCACTCGATTCGCTCGGTGGATTCGCCGTTGATCATCACCGGGCATGCTCGGACGATTTCGTCAATTTCCTGAGGCGATGGTCGATACTGGAGATTCCCACGATAGAGACCGAACTCTTCCTTCACACGCTCAACTTCGGGGTCCGTCGGCTGATAGTGCCCGATGTTGAGTTCCCGACGAATCATGTCGGCGATGAGAACGGCCAGCGCTTGGGCGGTTCCACCTGCGGCGCGAATGGGGCCTGCGAAATGAACAGAAACGAACTGGGAACCATCGATGTTGTTGAGCAAACGAACCTCACTGATGCCTTCCAACGGGGCCACAAGAACGGCCTCGGTCAACACAGCAAGACCGACACGAAGGCCAACATCGATGGATTTCTCCAAATCATAACCCGAATCTCGGAACCCGCGCGCCACCGACTGTGCAATGATGATCGACGTGGTTTCACGGTCGTGTTCTTCCAGCAGGTTGCGGATGTCGTCGGCGACCTCGTAACCCTCAAGGTGTTCGATGAGGAGTTTTTCCGTTCGCCCGGCCAGGTCGGAGGCTCGAGGAATTTCCACCCTGTCCTTGTGGTCAAAACCCTGTTGACGGGCTTGTTCAGCGATGCGATACGCATCATCCGCTCGTTCGTCGAGCCATTGATGATACGCCTCCATCTCACGCTCCAAACGCTCAACATCGACGCCAATGAGGGGATTTTTTGCCCCCAAATTCACGCCCTCGTCCGGTTGGCTCATGGTCGCTCGGATTCTGTTCATGCCGACCCTTTATCATCACCTCGGTAGCAATGGATGGCCGTTTGAGAGAAGGAAAGTTCATGTCGTGTCCACCAAGGAAGCAACCATGGGCGTTCACGACACCGTTCGCAACCATGAGCGTTGGCCGAGGCTGGCCGAATTGGTGCACGACTTGGCCTTTCTCGACGGTGGGCACGATGCGGCGTTCACGCTCGCCAGCGGGCGAGAATCTCGCTGGTTCTTCGACACCAAACCGGTGATGATGCACCCCGAGGCCGCTGGCATCATGGGTGAGCTGCTCAACCTCCGCATCCAAGCCATGGACGCTGCCCTTGTCGGGGGGCTCGAGTTGGGCGCTGTACCCCTCACCGCCATCGCAGTGACATCACCTCATGCACCAAGCACACTTCGCGGCTTCATGGTGAGAAAGAACCCCAAGGGCCGAGGCGGAAGGAAAACAAACAACCCTCCCGGCATTGAGGGCACTTCATTGGAAGCAGGCGGAAACGTGGTCATCGTTGAAGACGTGACCACCACGGGAGGGTCGTCAATCGTCGCCGTTGAGCGCATTCATCAACACACCGCCTGCCAGGTCGTCGGCGTCATCAGCATTCTTGACCGAGAAGAGGGGGCGGAAGCGGCGTTTGCCGAGGCTGGCATTCCCTTCGAATCGCTTCTGACGCGATCTGACATCGTGGCGTTGTGAGGTGGTCCGTTGCACCGGAGCCTGACCCCAAGCGAAACCACCATCGAAGGGTTGGTTGAACGGGCACAAGACACCACGGCCCCGGAAGGATTGGTGTTCTATCATGCCAACGAAGGGCGTCCGCTTGCCACGCCTTGGCAGGTCGCAGCGCTTCGTGCCGGGATGGTCGGCCGTCATCGTCTGCCGGAGGGTTGGGTGCTCGACTGCGCCTGTGGAAGTGGGATTCAACTGGCGGCCTACGCCACGGCTCTCAAGCGACCAGTGCTGGGGGTCGAGTTAGCGGAAGAACGGGCAAAGGCCAGCGCCGTGAACGTGCGTTCGTTGGTCGAACACAGCCGCGCCAGCGACGAGGATTGGTACCGCTCAAGCCGCATCATCAGCGGAGACGGAACCGATGCGGTGGGCGTGCTGAAATCATTGGACGAGCCGTGGACCACCGTGGCGTTCCTCCACCTTGACCCGGCACGACCAAGAAACAGCCGAACCCACGCACTCGAGGAAATGCAGCCACCGTTGCACCGTGTGCTGGCCGCATGGGCGCCGCACTTCACCCCGTCCGATGCAGGGCCGGCGATCCTGCTCGACCTCTCGCCCCGCCTGACCACCGCTCAGCGAACGGAAGTCGAAGCCATCGTGGATGACACGTGGCCCGGTATCGCTCGAACCTGGGAGTGGACCTCTCGGGGTCGAGGTCGTGTGGACCGGTTGGCGTTGTGGCTCGGGGGCGTGGCCGACCCGGACGCCACGCGCCGCTTCGTTCGTGTGCCCCCATCGATGGCGGACCAACCGGTCATCCTCCGGTCAACCACCCTCGCCACCGAACTCGAGGAGCGCCATCACCCGCCGAAGCGAAACGAGCATGTCAGCATCCTTGACGCTGCCTTGTTGGAGAGCGGTTTGATGGTCGACTGGCTGGCACGCGTCGCACCGAACGATGAAGGGCGGTGGGCCACGCTTGAGGGTCGACGGCCTCAACTTCATCACGAACGCCCGCTCCAACTTCAATCGGGCGACCAACGGCTCATTCAGGCCACCGGCAGGGTGGTTGAGCTTCTCTCGTTCACGCTCGACGAGACGACGGTCGACCGGTTGGTGACCGTTGCGCTGGACCATCGCTTGTCCTCCGTCAAACTGCGGTTCGATTTGGACCCGGCCCTGCAGCCAAAACTTCAGGGTTCACTCGACCGACAACTCAAGCGAAGGCACGGCGACCGCGTCGGATTTGTAGCCCGCCACCCTCACGGCGAGGTTCTCTTGCTCTGCGTTTCTCCCAACACGTCGGATGAACCTGCCGTGATTTGAGGGCTTTTCGCGGCTCAGTGGCGCGGATTTCATCATCGCGGTCTTGATATATGGGAGGTTGGTCGGAGGGATGCTTGACACTGTGGTGTTAACGTTAAGGTGAACGATATGGCACGACCTAAGGATGAGGACCTTGGTGATGACTTTTCTTACATTCTGCGAATGGCAGATACGGACATGGACGGCTTGAAGCCGCTCGCTACTGCCCTGACCTCGGTCAAGGGTGTCGGTGCCCGCACCGCCATTCAGATCTGCAAAAACACCGGGTTTGACCCCTATGCCCTCGCCGGTTTCCTCGACACCGACCAGCAAGAGCAACTCCGTGTGGCCATTGAATCCTACGCCGAGAGCGTCCCTCTCTGGATGCTCAACCGACAGCGAGACCTCGAGACAGGCAACGAGATCCACCTCACCGGGCAACAAGTCCGATTCACGCTTCAAGACGACATCAACCGCCTTCGAACCATGAAGTGCTACCGTGGCGTTCGACACGCCTCCGGCAACAAGGTTCGTGGTCAGCGCGGTCGCTCCAACGGCCGTGGTGGCCTGACCCTGGGTGTCAGCCGAAAGAAGTGATGAGGAGGAATCAGCATGGGAGAGCCAAAGTTTTCACGACCCAAGTACGACACGCCTTCGCACCCCTGGAAGGCTGACCGAATTGAAGAAGAGCACGCCATCCAAGGCAACCACGGTCTCAAGAACATGAAGGAGATTTGGAAGGCCAAGTCCCAACTTCGACGACACCGACGTCAAGCCATGCGCCTGATTGGAAACATCGACACCACCGAAGGCCACGGCAAGCGAGAGCGCGAAGACTTGCTTCGCTCGCTCCACCACAAAGGCCTCATCGAATCCAACGCCGAGCTCGGCGACATCCTCTCGCTCAGCACGGAGGACGTGTTGAACCGCCGCCTTCAGGCTCAAGTGTACTACAAAGGACTGGCCTGCACCATGAAGCAAGCCCGCCAACTGGTCACGCACGGTCAGATTTGCATCGGAGACCAGAAGATCACCATTCCATCCTACGCCGTGAGCCGAGACGAAGAGGGCGAACTCCGCTACCACCCCGCCTCCCCGCTCAACGACCCCAACCACCCCATCCGAAAGGCGATTGAGGGCGTTCGCGAAGCCGCCAACTACGAAGACGAAGACGTCAGTCCGGAGGCCACCGCCGAATTCGCTGAAGAGGTCCGTGAGGCTGCCGAAGCCTCGACGGAAGCCATTGAAGGAGGCGATGAATGATGTCCCGCAAAGCCATTGTCAACATCTTCAGCTCGTACAACAACATCCTCATGACAGCCACCGATTTGACCGGTGCCGAAACCATCACCACCTGCAACGGCGGTGAAGTCGTGAAGGCTGGCAAGGACAAGGGCGGCCAGTTCGCTGCAACCCGTTCTGCCGAACGCATGGCAGACGCACTGAAAGACAAAGAGTTCACCGAACTTATCGTCAAGTACCGTGCTCCCGGCGGCAACCTCTCCAACAACACCGGTCCTGGCGCTCAAGCCGCCATCCGTGCACTGACCCGTGCGGGCATGACCATCACACGAATCGAAGACGTCACCCCCATCGCTCACGATGGTACCAAGAAAAAGGGTGGCCGACGTGGCCGCCGTGTCTGATGAAGGAGTTGAACACACATGAAGACCGAGATTGTTGAAGGCTGGCCTCAAGGCCACGAGATTCGAATCCTCATCAGCGAGACCGACGCCTCCCAGGTCAACGCCATTCGCCGTGCGCTCATCGCCGATGTCCCCAAACTCGCCATCACTCGCGTGGATTTCTCGCAGGGTGTCACACAAGACAACAAGGGCGAAGTTGTGGAGTCGGTCAACGTGCTTCCCGACGAAGTGCTTGCTCACCGTTTGGCCATGATCCCCATCCCCACCAACCTTGACGAGGGTTTGGTCTTCCCCAACGAGTGCGTCAACTGCCAAGATGTCGTCGAGAAGGACAAGGGTTGCCCCATGTGCCAGGTCCTCTACACGCTCTCTGCCCGCGGTCCATCTGCCGACGCTGAAGAGGAGTTCAAGACCGTCTACGCCGGCGACATCACCACCATCTCCGACCCCGTCTTTGACATCCGAGACGAACACAAGCAAATCCCACTCACCGTTCTGTCCAAGGGTCAGTTCTTGGAATTCTACGCCTTTGCCGTGCTCGGCCGTGGTCGAGACCACGCCAAGTGGTCCCCCGCGGCTGCTGTTGGCTTCCGCCCACACCGCGTCGCCGTCCTCAACAAGCCAAAGAAAGCCAGCGTGCTCTTCGAACTTGGACTGACCACCTCGGACGGCACGGCCATCGACGCCAAGTTGTTCGGTAAGGACAAGAAATTGACCGACATCAACCACGTGATGGACCTTGAGAAGGCCCTTCACCAAGTGGGCGAAGGCACCGGTCGAGAGGAAGCCTTTGACGACGCCATCACCCTCGAGCCTGTTGATGGCGCCTACGTGTTCACCTACGAAACCGACGGCAGCCTTGACCCGGTCACGGCCTTCAACATGGCCCTTGATGAACTCAAGAACCGATTCAACAACCTGAGCGAAGACTTGGCCTCCGCTTTGGCTTGAACCGACGCGGGATTCATCAGCCGATGCCCCTTCGCTTGGAGGGATGACCACCGCTACCCGTCGCTGCGGTGGCCACATTACCCTTCTCTTCACGGTTGACAAATCCACCACCTTGAAACGAAGTCAAGGCAGCAAGGGCGCAGGGTTTTCCATTCATCATGGCGTCGAAATTACCGGAACCCTTCACCGCAAAAACGCCCCGGCCGGTGAGCCCATGGCGGGAATCACGCCCGATCTTCGCAACGAACAAGACGCCCCAGAACCCCCCACGGTGACGGCAAAGGACATGCACGGCGACCACCTTGAACGAGTTGACCTCTACCTGGATTTCATTGAGGCATGTTATGATGCCACGCTCTTACGTTCGGACGAACACATCGAGATGGAGGTCACCCTTGAGTGCCCGACCAGTCAAGGATTCGGTATGTCGGCCGCTGGCCTCATCGCCGCAGGCCGGGTCATTCACGCCCTCACCGGACGGGGGCGGGCGACGCAATACCTGAAAATTGCTCATCGCATTGAGCGCCTCCACGGAGCTGGACTCGGCGATGTGCTCGGAGCCTCCGTCGGGGGGGTCGAATTGAGGCTGGCGCCCGGTGCTCCTGGGTGGCCCGGCCACGCCACCTCGTTCGAAGCCAACGTACCGGTCCTGCTGGCATGGGACCCGCTCGAAGAGCGGCACACGTCCACCTACATCGACAACCCAGCCTGGCAGCGGTCCATCACCATGGCAGGCGAGGCCGGTGTATCGGCGCTCGCCGCACGGTCGTGGTCACCTGGGCGCTGGGGTGATCTTCTGCTGGCATCGAGAACGTTTGCCACCGCCTCTGGCATGTTGGAGGAAGAGGAGCGAGCACGCATTCACCGTCACACTCTCGAAGCGGTGCAGGACGGAGGCTGGCAAGCTTCGATGGCGGTCCGTCTTTGCATGCTCGGCAGTTCGGTGGCCGTGCTCCCTCGTACCCTGGACGACGGCGGCGCAGTGGAGGAGTTGGAACACCTGGCAGAACGTATCCGTCAACGAGGGTTTGCCTGCCTCATCACGAGCATTTCACCGGTCAGTCATTTGGATTGAGCCGGGAGAGGTCGATCGGACTGGCGTCGAGCATCAGTACACCGGGTAAGAACAAGTTTTCAGAGAAACCGTGACGGAACATGATGGCTCCACTTCCCCACTCCTCGATGTAGCGGTTCATTTGTTTCTTCATCTTCTTTCGCTGGAATTCGACGTCAGCCCCGTAGAAGTGCTTGGCGTCGATCCAAGCCACGGGTTGACCGTTGATGTAGACATGATCCAAAAACAGCAGATCGGGCGTTCGTACGGGGCGACCGAGAAGTTCAGACTGCTCCTTGACCATTTCGGGCTGACGGCGCAGACGAATCCCCTGTGCTTCGAACCAATCGGCAAGGATGTCCTCAAACAGGTCGGCTTTGACTTGGGTCTCGGACTGGTCAACGCTTGAGACGCGGTCCACGGCTTCGGCCGCTTCGAATTCCTCTCGCTCTCGCTGCTTCATGGATGAGGGGTTTCGCAAACTTTCCTTGATCCGCTTTTTCGACCATCCCATCGCTTCAAGCACAACACGGAAAATGTTGACCGGTGGGAAATCGTATTTCTTGGAAAGTTCGACCACCGAGGTACCCTCTCGGTAGAGTCGGGCAAGTTCGCGGGCCTTTGATTTCAGCCGGTGGTGAGAATACACGGTCTTCTGCTGGAGAAGAGCGGACCGCAGGGAAAGGGCTTGGTCGAGGTTCATTTGCTCGGATTCGACCTGTGCAGCGATGGCGTCAACCCGTTCATCGCTGAGCCAGCCAAAATCACCCCGCTTGACCACCAGCGATGCCACGCGCTCTTCAGCCTTCAACGGCACCGGTTGGGGCGTCCACGAGAGGTGAAACGTTCGAGGCGGTTCCATGTCCTTGGGAAACGCCATCGGGAGCGGTGTCCGCTCAAACCGCGATTCAGCATCGGCGTTCATTGATGCGACGTCGTCAGCAAATCGCTCCATTTGGTGTGCGCGCTTTGGTCCGCCATAGCGGCGTTTAGACGACGAACCACGCCGTTGTTGTTGCCGACGAGGCGGCCGCCGTGAACCCTCACCCATGTGCTTCTCTTTCTGACGACACTCAATGAAGGCTCCCCCAATCGCGCGCTCACGGAAACACGAGGGGTTCTTATGCAGAGGCACCTTGGTTGCCGTGTGAGAATCAGTCGCATCATGCCGTTCTTGGTCGTGAGCATGATGTTGCTCACCCCGTTGTCCATCAGCGGTGGACACGATGGCAAGTCAACCTTGACTCAGGTGAGCCCCAGCCACACCTCTGCCGAAAACGCCAGCGGTTGGTTGGCCAGCGCGGGCGGAGCAAGTTACGAGCGCGTGCGAGGAATGGTTCCCTTGCCCAACGGCAGCATGCTCGTGGGCGGTATGTTCGAACAAAACGTAGAATTCCACGGGGATGTGGTTGGTTTCTCGAGCGATGACTCCAGTTTTGGAATTGATTTTTTCCTTGCATGGATCGATGAAAACGGTACCTGGACCCAAACCGTCGCCGGTACGAGCAGTGGGCTCGACGGCATCGACGCCATGGACCGTATGAGCGACGGGACCATCATCGTCGCAGGCACGTTCTGCGACATGACCAAGGGCGATGCTTGCAACATGACCCTTGGCGAACTCGCACCCATCAACAAAACAGCTGACGAACACGAAAACGCCGTTTTCGTGGCTGGCATGACGGCCGCAGGCGAGTGGATGTGGGCAACGAGTTTTTCCAATCCTTACCAGCTTTCAGTGATTGACATGATGGTCGGCCCGAACGACGAAGTTCACCTCGCACTCCTTCATCGAGATTCGCTGACCTCCGGTGGCGAGTTGGCACCTGGAAGCCTCTCCGAGGACTCCGTGGCCATCATCGTGCTGGACAGCATGGGGGAGCATCGACACATGCAAACGGTGTTCTCCAGCCAGAACCTCGAAAACACAGGGTCCCTGTGCTCAGACTACAACGGCGAAACCTACTTTGTGACCTCGTTCCTTGAACTCGTGAGTTTCGGAGAAAACGAACTCACCAGCGAAGGAACCTCACACGTCGCCGTGGCCAAATACAATTCTGGTGGTTGGCTTTGGGCCACAAGTGCCGGAGGTGCGGGCGACTCGACCGCTGCTGACTGCGATGGCCGCCATGACGGTGGTGTGGCGGTGGTGGGTGATTTCCTGCAGAACATGACGTTTGGTGAGATTGAACTCTCGCCCTCGGTGTGGGTCGATTTCTACGAAGCCCATCTTTCTCCACAAGGTGAATGGATGCACGCTACCGCCTTCGGCGGCGGTGCAGCGGACCACGCCGTGGCGATTCATCTCACCGAGCAAGGTGATTCGCTCATCTTGGGCAAAACCACAGGGACACTTGTGCTGGGCGAGTACACGCTCACCGACCTCGATGGTATGAACGACGGGAACCACCACGACCTCTTCCTCGCACGGCGTCAAGCCAACAGCACCTGGGATTGGGCCATTTCAGCAGGAGGGCAAGGCGATGATCTTCCCGACACGCTCGCCATGAGTGCAACCGGTTCACCGGTCATCTCCTTCATCGCCAACAACGACGGTGCCTACGGCGCTCATTCGTTCGAGCAGCGTGATCATTACGACATGGGCGTATGGCTGTACGAGACCGATTTGGACCTCGACGGGGTGCTGGACGGGGTTGACAACTGCCCCGGCCTCGCCAACAACGACCAAGCCAACCTCGACGGGGACGCCTTCGGCGATGCTTGCGACGATGACGTTGATGGAGACGGTGTGCTGGACGTGGACGATGATTGCCCAACGGGTGATGTCGGGTGGGCAGCCAACACCATGTCCGACCATGACAGTGATGGTTGCCGAGACCTCACGGAGGATTTGGACGACGACGAAGATGGTATATTCGACGAATACGACTTGTGCCCCAAGGGACCCGTTGGGTGGATCTCCACCGAAGAGAGCGACATTGAGTCGGACGGATGCTCGGATGAGGACAACGACGAAGACGGCTTCGTCGACCAAGCCGATAATTGCCCTGCAGTCGCCAACCCTACCCAAGCCGACCTCGACAACGACGGAATCGGTGATGCCTGCGACGCCGACAAAGATGGCGACGGGATCACCATTCCCGACGACAACTGCCCCAACGACATCCAGTCTTGGGTTTCCTTCTCTTGGAACGATTATGACAGCGACGGTTGCCTCGACGAAACCTCGGATGAAGACGATGACGACGATTCGGTGTTGGACGTCAACGACGCCTGCCCGATGGGAGAAAAGAACTGGGGCGACAATGCCTCTCTTTACGACAACGACGGTGATGGATGCCATGACGACCTCGAAGACAATGACGACGACCAAGACGGCATCAAGGACCCGATGGACCGCTGCCCACGCGGCCTGATTGGACCTGCTCAGCCCGGCCAGGACAACGACGGCGACGGGTGCATCGATGCTGTTGAGGACGACGACGACGACCAAGACGGGGTGCTTGACCCGCTGGACCGCTGCCCGAACACCGACCCTGAGCAAACGGCTTCTTCGAACGGATGCAGTGAGTACCAGCTCGACGATGACAACGACGGCGTTGTCAACGCTTACGACTTCTGTGGTGATTCGCCGGTTGACGCTGTGGTTGACGAGCGAGGATGCGAAGCGGCCGTTGTCAACCCTGCGGGCGAAAGCGACGACGGTGGAGTGAGTGCGTCGACCGTCATGTTCCTCCTTGCTGGTGCCGTCATCGTCTATGCGGTCTACACCAATGCACAGCGGCCGGGCCCGCCGCTGCCAAAAACCCAACCCGAACCCATCACGGCTCCGCCGCCCCGTCCTGCGATGGACGAAGAGGCTTGATCAGGCGTAGACAACCGCCGGAGAGAGCGGCATGGCCGAACCGGCACGTCCAGTGCCGTCATCCTCGCTTTCACCGAGCACCACGTTCACCGTGCTGAGTTGAAGTTCCTCTGCAACAAAGGCCTGAGCAGCAGCGAGCACCGCCGTCTCATCGAGGGAAGAAGCGACCACGGCCTTTGAGGCATCGTCCCACTTGAACACTTGGGGCAGCATTTTCTTGCCCCAGAAGCCCATCATCTCACCTTTCCGCTCACCTTGCGCCAACGGGAGTTCTTGGAGAACGGGAATGAACTGTTTTGGATGCCCACCGTCTTGGATAAACGCCAGCGCTGCCTGAGCCATGCTTCGCTTCCACGAAGGCGAGACCACGAAGGTGGCTTCGGTCGCTGCCTGGCCCAAGTGACGCTCGGCCACCACGCGAACCTTTCGAGCCTGCTCCAGCACGTCTCGGATGTACTGCTCACCGTCGAGCAGGGTTTGCTGTGCTTCGGACAACGGGGCGGGCACGTTCATCGTGCTGCCCGCGACCAGACCGTCGGTGCCGTCCAGTGCAGCCCACCATTCTTCGGCGAGGTGAGGCGTTGACACCGAGACCATCTGGGCCCACGATGGGAGCCAGCGCCGTGCGACGTCCACATTCTGACCGCCCCGACGGGTGTACCAGTTGATGTCTTTGATGATCTCATAGTGAGAGATCTCCACGGCTCGACGCAAATCGTACGTCTCCATGGCTTCAGAGAATTCATGCACACGCTGAGCGAAACGGGCCTCCAGCCAGCCGTCCATGGGTGAGGGCGCTTCGGACCACCCCAACAGTTGCTCCGGCATGCCTCGCATTTGCACCATCACACGGTGGTTGGCGTCAAGCGCTGCGTCCGACCAATCCATGCCGGCCGTCGGGTTCGCTGCAAAGAGAATGAACAAACGAACGGTATCGGCGCCGTAGCGGGCGATCATGTCCTCCGGTGAGACGGTGTTGCCCAGCGACTTGCTCATCTTGGCAGACCGAGAACCGAGTTCACTCCCGCAGTGGGGGCAAGGTTGGCCCTCGAAGGACGTGGACAAGGTGACACCGCACGGCTGGCAGAAGGGAGCGGCTTTGTTGACCATCCCCTGGCAGAGCAGTTCGTTGAACGGCTCGTCAATGTCGACCAAGCCGAGGTCGCGGAGCGCCTTGGTCATGAAACGTGCGTAGATGAGGTGCATCTGAGCGTGTTCGATACCACCGCAGTAAAAGTCGACGTGCATCCAATGGTTGGCCACCGCCTTGGCAAAGGGTTCCTCATCGTTCATGGCGTCGGTGTAGCGCAGGAAATACCATGATGAATCAATGAACGTGTCCATCGTATCCGTTTCTCGTTGAGCTGGTCCACCGCAACGTGGACAATCCACGTTCAGGAAGGCTTCAGAGGTGGTCAGCGGGTTGCCCTGGCCGAAGACCACGTCGCGAGGCAGTTCAACCGGAAGGTCCTCCTCGGGAACGGGAACAGGGCCACATTCCTCGCAATGAATCACGGGAATGGGGGTCCCCCAGTATCGCTGCCTGGAGATGAGCCACGGTCGAATCTTCCAGTTGATGGTCTGGGACCCTCGTCCCGCCTTCTCCAAGGCGTCACACACGGCTTGCTTTGCTTCCGACCCGTAGAGGCCGTCAAAACCCTCGAGCGGACTGTTGACCATCCAGCCAAGGTCGACTTCGGCCTTGTCCATGGGGGCGTCGCCGTCGCCACCTTCCTTCATCACCAGCACACGCTTGATGGGGATGTCGTATTGCTTGGCGAAATCGTGGTCTCGCTCATCGTGAGCGGGTACGGCCATCACGGCACCTGTTCCGTAGGTGGCGATGACGAAATTGCCGATCCAAATGGGAACGTGCTCACCGGTCAACGGGTGAATGGCGTAGCGTCCTGAAAACACACCTTTCTTCTTGTTCATGTTCTTGATGCGGTCGAACTCCGCCATCGAGGCCACTTCGTCGTAGAGGGCTTTCCAAGCTGCTTCGTACTCGGTTCCTGCGACCAAGGATTCAGCCAGCGGGTGTTCGGGAGCGAGGGTGACAAAGGTGGAGCCGAACAGCGTATCGGGGCGGGTGGTGAAGACTTCGATGTCGCGCTCGTCGTCCACGATTCCGAAGCGAATGTTCGCGCCCTCGGAGCGACCCAGCCAGTCTCGCTGGAGTGATTTGACGTGCTCGGGGAACCCAATGGTGTCGAGGCCATCCTCGAGTTCTTGGCCGTAGGATGGGAGGTCAAGGAACCACTGATTCATTTCCTTCTGGGTTACAGGACCGTTGCAGCGCCAGCATCGACCGGCCTTCACCTGCTCGTTCGCAAGCACCGTACTACACGACGTGCACCAGTTGACGGGAGAGAACTCGCGCGTCGCCAGACCGTTCTCCATGAATTTGGTGAAAAACCACTGGTTCCACTTGTAGTACCGAGGGTCATGGCTCTTGAGCGTGCGTCGCCAGTCGTACGAGAAGCCCATCCGCTTGATTTGTTCTGTGATGGACGCCATGTTCCGTTCGGTGATGTCGTGTGGATGGCCACCCTCGGAAATCGCGGCGTTTTCTGCAGGCATCCCGAAGGAATCGAAGCCCATGGGGTAGAGCACATCAAAGCCCATCAGCCGCTTGAAGCGGGCCACGGCATCGCCAATGGAATAATTTCGAACGTGCCCCATGTGCATTTTTCCCGACGGGTAAGGGTACATCTCAAGGCAGTAGAATTTGGGACGATCGCTGTGAATGTCAGCGTGAAACAAGCCTGCTTCGTCCCATCGTTGCTGCCACCCAACTTCGTCCACGGGTTCTGCCTCGGCTGACATGGTTCATCACCGTCCACTGGACAACCGTGGCCACTCAACGACACGCTATGAAATCCACGCCTCGGTTCTGCCCAGAACCACCAACCTCAGAGCAGGTCGTCGTGAGCGAAGTCATCGCTGGTCTCCAACAGGAACACCGCTTCTCGAGTGAGTTTGTATCGGTTTTTCACGCCCATCTTACGCCGTTCGACCAGCCCGTACTTCTGGAGGGTTCGCAGGTGATGGGAGATGAGTTGCTGGCTCTTTTCCAACCGCTTAGCAAGTTCGGCCTGCGTGGGGAATTGGCCCATGTCGCCGTCTTGGTCGAGCAGATTGAGGATCTTGCCCTGAAGGCTGTTCGGGTCGGGAGAGAGCGGTGGGACAGGGAGGTCTTCCTCGCTGGTGTTGGGGTGAAGTTTGTTGGTCAGGGGATAGAAGCGGACAAGGCGACCGTCGTTCTTTCGCCACACGTGCTCCTCGGCCTCGAGGATACGAAGGTGGTGCGTAATTTGCCCGTTGCTCATGTCAAGGGCACTCATGAGGGCTCTGAAGTGGCACCCGGGGTTGGCTGTCAGGTAGCCCATCAGTCGGCCGCGCTGGTAGCGACCGTCCGTGGTTTCATGCGTCTTTCCGATGAGCCCGAGGAACCACAAGCCAGCAGCGGTGGCCGGCAGACGGAGACCTTCGTTGGTGGCGGCGACCATGACGAACATCGAGAGAACCGATGCGGTGACCACCACGCTCACCGCAGTGACGGCGGCGTTGGATTCCACGACCGTGGTGGTGGGTTCGTCCAAGACCACGCCCGGGGCGGCTTCTTCGCTGGCCATGGGTTGCTCCATGCGAACCTCAACCACTTCAACCGACGGTGCAAGGTAGCCGCTGCAGGCAGGAGAGGATGATGTCTCGACCACGATGTAAACACCTTGGTTTTGGGCGCTGGGCTGCCAGTTTGGCAGGGTGCGTGCGTTGGACAGGAGGAAGGTTTCACCGTCGACGTCCATGACAAAACACGTGCCTTGGTCGGTGAGAAGACCGGTCCATGTGCCCGTCAATTCGAACGGTTCAAGCGTCTCAACGACCGTCGGTTCGACCTCTTCAACACCGTAGTCGGCAGGCCAGGCAAACGGAAGCGAGACGGTGGACGGTGAAGTGGACAGCATCGTGAGGCTCAGGGTGTAGTAGCCATCGGGAAGAAGCGGGGTGCCGTCTTGAATCATGCTGATGTCAATGGCGTCAAACTCCAGCGGCTGTGAGGCCTCAGGCAAGAGGACTTTACGACCGTCGTACGCGTCGCAGAGGGTCTGGAAGATGTGAACAACATCACCGCCATCGTTGAGGAAGGCCACTTCAAACGTGCACGGTTGGGCCATGCGGAGGTAGGTGGCTTGGTCGGTCGAGGCCTCTGTGTTGAGGCGGAGTGTTTGGTCGTCCTGCCACGCCAGCGATGCATCAAGTTGAGCAGCGTCGGAGGCAGCGCACGGATTGGCTTCCACGGACAAGAATTCAACGGTCTTGCTGGTGATCAACCCGTGCTCGGGCACTTCAGCTACGACCGTGTAGGAACCGGGTTCGACCATGCACCCGGCAGCGTCGTAGAAATTCCACTGTGGCAATGTCAAGCGTTCAGGGGTCTCCGGTTCGATCGTGACTTCCAAATCGATCGTCGTGCAGGTCTTCCCCGTTCGGCTGTCGTAGACGACGGCCCCAAGATCGTCCACCACCCACATCTCGGCTTTGCAGGCGTCGGTGAACTCAACCAGAACGGAGGCCGTGGAGGAGGAGCGCAACAGCACTTCGCTGACCAGCACTTCGCCTGGGCTGAAGGCGGGCAATTCATTGCCGCTCATTGCTAACTCCATTTGAAGTTCGGACAGTGTCGCGCCCGTCGGCTCACCTTCTCCGCTGTTGAACACGAAGAAATCACCCGGCGTTGAGATGGTGACCGCAGCCGATGGACTGGTTGAAACCTGCTCCACCATCATCACCTCACCGGGCATCAGCGTGCTCACGCCACCGGTGCAAGGTGCCCCGAGACGGTGCTGGGCATCCACCGCAATTTCCAGTCGGCAGGTCGCTGTCTCGTCAAGGTCAACGCTCTGGGCGGTGGGGTTGTACAAACTCACCAAATGAACGGCCTGTCCGTCCGTCGTTCGCTGGGCGGTTTGAACGGCAAAGGTCAGGTCCTCAGGGAAGGACACAGGCGTCTGGATGGTTGCTTCGGTGATGAACGAGGCTCCAGCTGAATGAAGAAGTTCCACGGTGTAGGAGCCGCTCTCAAGCCACGCCCCCGATTCATCTTTCATGGACCATGTTACGGCCTCGAGAGTGAGTTCTTCGCCAGCAAACAGGTCGAGCCCTTGCTCGCGTTGGGGACAGTCCGAGGAACCGTTGACCAGCATGACGTTGGAGGCGTTGTACACGTTCAACACCACCGGACAGGCTGGGTTCATTAGCAACGAGACTTCTGGTCCGTTGTTGACCAATCGAGGCTCAAGAACAAGGGGTTGGCCGGGTTCGAACCAGGGCTGGTCTGGGGCGTTGAGGACAGTGGCCGTCAAGACCACGTCGCCTTCATCCGCCGACACCATGCCGATGAACAACGAGGTCACCAAGAGCCCCGCCAACATCAACAATCGGCCTGTCGGCTTCTCGCCCATGTGAAAACATGGCCCGTTCCCCTTTGAAAGGTCAGCGGTGCAAATCATGTGTGATGGGTCAGAGGTTTTCGAGGTCCATCATGGTAGGAATGGCTGCTTCTTGAGCCGCCTGCTGCTGCATTTCGTATTGCTTCCATTCGGGCAACCCCTCGGTCCCTTCCCAACCCAGCGCACGTGCTTCTGCATAGTTTCCTTCAGCGATGTAGTGTTGAATCCAGGCTTGGCGGCGCTCCTCTTCCTCTGCGACGGAGGCTTGAGCGAGTTGGTCCTCGCGCTTGTTCGCAACGGCTTTTCGTCGACCGGCGGTCTTGGCCACTTGAGCGACGACGATCAGGGCGAGCAGGAAGATAATGACGCCACCCATGATTTGGAGCGTTCCACTGTTTCCACTCAGGAGGGAACCGGCTTCTCCATCGTCGTTGGATGCAAGGCTTGGGTCCTCAGTGATGCCGCACACGGCCGTTGTACGGGAGCCCTGAGACACCTCAGGGTCCCACGGGCAGGGGTCGTATTCGTCGGCTGTGCCATCACCGTCTGAATCAGGACAACCGAAGTATTCCTCGTAGTCTCCGGTGGTGGACGTTCCTGGCACCTTGTAGCACGCATCGAACTGGTAGCCAGTAGCGTTGTCACCGTAGCCATCCCCGTCGAAGTCCAGCCACTGGCTGGCACGAAGGGGGAAGTTGTCCACGCGGTTGGAGCTGCTCTGGTTGTCGCCCCAACCGTCGCCGTCCATGTCAGACCACTGGCTGGCGATTTGCGGGAAGGCGTCGCCACGTTGTTCTCGCAACGTCAGGAACATGCCTGGGTTTTCTTCATCGGCCACCGTGTTGTTTTCCCAGTAGTAGTTGTCGCCGTAGCCGTCGCCGTCAAAGTCAGCCCACTGCTCTTGGTCGGTGGGGAACACATCGTCGACGTCGGCATAGCCGTCAAGGTCAGCATCGGGGCAGCCCAAGCGGCCCTCTTCGAAGGATTTCCCAAACACGTCAACACAATCATCGCCGCTAGGGACATTGGTGTTGTCGCCGTAGCCATCACCGTCGGTATCGGCCCACTGGAAGGGATCGTCGGGGAAGGCGTCGAGCGGATCGGTCACACCGTCGAGGTCAGAGTCGGGGCACCCCCGGCTGAGTTCAGCCTGCGACTCACCGTAGTCCAACGGACACACGTCCCCATCTTTTCCATCGGTGTTGTCGCCGTAGCCGTCCCCGTCTTCATCGCTCCATTGCGTGGCGTCGGATGGGAAGGCGTCCCCGTTGTTACCACCGGGGTTATCGCCGTAGCCATCACCATCGCTGTCCTTCCATTGACTCGTATCGTCGGGGAAGGCGTCGGGGTTGTTGCCCGAAGCGTTGTCGCCTCGGTTATCGCCGTCCCGGTCGGACCACTGTGTGGGGTCGTCGGGGAAGGGGTCGCCGGCGTTGGAATAGCCGTCGCCGTCTCGGTCCACACAACCCACGCGGTCAACGGTGGACGAGCCGGCGTTGTTGGGGCAGTCATCAGAATTGTTGCCATCGGGATTGCTGCCAAAGCCGTCGTTGTCTTCATCGCACCATTGCGTCGAGTCTTCAGGGAAGGCATCGGCGCCGTAGCAGTCGGTGGTGCTCGGCCATGATGCACTTGGGTTAGAGTACCCGTCTCCATCGGTATCGGGGCAGCCAAGTCGGTCGTATTGAGAATCGCCGAACTCGTAAGGGCAGGCGTCAGCGCGGTCGCTGTTCGGATTGTCGCCGATCCAATCGCCGTCAGAATCCATGTGTTGCGTGCGGTCAAGTGGAAACGCGTCGGGCTCGTTGGCGAGGGGCAACAAGAGTCCTGGCCAAGTCGATGGACGATAGTCGTTCCACGAGGCATTGTCGTAATTGTCGCCAAACCCGTCGCCATCGGTGTCGTTCCACTGCGTCGGGTCGTTGGGGAAGGCGTCCCCTGATTGGTTCACGTGAATTTGATATTCGTTGAGGTCAAAGCGATAGTTATCTCCGTACCCGTCCTCATCGGCGTCAACCCACTGCAGAGGGTCGAGCGGGGCCCAATCGCCTGCATCGGACCAACCGTCTCCGTCGGTGTCGGGACAGCCGAAGCGGTCTTGGGTTGAGGTGCCTGGGGTGGTGATGCACTCGTCGGGTTCGTTGGCAGGGGCTGGGTTGTCGCCATAGCCATCGCCATCGGTGTCGTCCCACTGCGTGCCATCGGTCGGGAAGGCGTCGACGATCCCATCGCCTTGGTCCGTCGTGTTGTAGCCGTCATTGTCTTCGTCAATATCGGCGTACCAGAAATAAACGCCCTCGTCGTTTCGTCCATTCGCCGTTACGATGTGGGTGGCATCGGGGCTCCAAGCGACGCCGTACATGACGCCGCATTGGTTGTTACTACCAGAGGTGCAACCTCCAGGTCGTGGCCCGCTGAACGAATCCACTTGAACGCCCGTGTCGGACTCGTACACTCGGGCCGTATTCCCGTCTGCTTGGTACCAGTACATGCCAGCGACGACCTGCGAACCGTCGGTTGAGAACGTGGTCGATGCGCAGGAAGTGGTGGTGGTCTTTTCCCATATACGGTTCCACGCACCGTTGGCGTATTGATACATGTCAAAACTGGCCGAGGAACCTTCCCAACCTCCACACATCGAAATGAAATTGCCGTCCGGCGACCAAGCCAGAGCATTGACCGAAGAAGGTGGATTGGTAAACGTCCACGTCGTCGATCGTGAAGTCGTGTTAACGATGTAGATATCGCCGTTTCCAGCCAAGGCCATGTATTGCCCATCCGGTGAATGAGCCACGTCATAGAAGCGGTCCTCACCGTTGGGGTTCACGGCGTAGAGTTCTGTCCCGGTTTGAACGTCGATCACTGCGACTTCCCCGTTGGTACCGCTGTTCCCCGAACGGCCGATGGCCACAGCAACCGTAGCGCCGTTGGGTGAGAACTCCACGTTGTTGACTTGATCGCCGCTTCCAACGTCGACGCTAATGCTACCATGAAGAGACGACAGGTTACTACTGTGGTAGATGTCAATGGTGTCGTCGTTCAAAGCGGCTGCGACGTACATACCGTCAGGAGAGAAATCAACGCCGTTCACGTCCGTGTTGGCGTTGACCGAACGGACGATGGTCCATGTGCTGGCGTTCCAAATGCGAACGAAGCCGTCCTCGGCCCCTGTCACGATGAATTCACCGGTAGGATGGTAATCCACGCCGTAATAGTCGCTGCCGGACGTGATGGTGAACTCGTTTTGAAAATTCGGATTTCCAATGACCCACCCGTCGTTGTAATCGGACGTTCCGTCACCATCCTGGTCCGGACAACCATCGCTGTCAACGGTCGAGGTTCCTGCGGCCCAAGGACAGTCGTCAAGGCTGTCCTCCACGCCATCACCGTCCGAGTCGGCCGCCTGAGCGGCCATGCTCATGAGGGAGAGGAGAAAGAGCGTCGCCAACAAAAAAGCTCGATGTTTTCGAGTTGGGATCTCGGCGGCTGAATTTGCCATGGCCATGGCTTGATTCTCAATATAAAGTGCTTTTTGCATAAATGCTCAAACAAAAAAATTGGTTAGGCAACAAGAGAACAAAGTCTTGAACACATGGAGAAGGCACCGCAACGCATGGCGGGCGACATTCCGAAGGTCAACGTCGCTGCCAAAGACAGGGTGTTGCTCCACCTGCTGGCCAACGACGAATGGGCAGATCGCTACATGGTTCCACCCGCCCTCACCCGTCCCGGTATCGCCGAGGCGTGCGCCCAACATCCACCCAACGTGAGTCGGACGATGCGCGACCTCCTGAAGGACCTCCTCGTGGAGGAACACACACGCGCCGTGCAAGGCGATGAACGACGTCAAAAGACCTGGCAATTGACCGAAGAAGGTCGTCTTCGTGCACGTCAGCGTCGAGTGGCCTTGGACGACACGAAAGTGCTGGTTCGAAACATGGACGGGGAATTGTTGGAGGTCAAGGCCTCAGAAGCCCCGGGACTTCTCGAAACCGATCTGACGCTGCTGCAGATTCTTCTCCACGCCCAACACGAAGGGGTGCTGACCTACGGTGACATCCGCTTCGGAAGCATTCGGAAATCAAACGACGACAACCTGCCCGAACCCGGCCGGTTGACGCCACTGGTGGGCGTTCATGCGACCTATGCGAACCAGCCGCCGCCCACGCGCCCGGTGTACGGCCGAGACGCCGAATTGGACACCCTGCACGCATGGTTTGCCGACCGGCACCCTTGCATGGTGGTTCACGGCATTGCCGGGATTGGGAAATCAACGCTCATCGCGCACTGGCTCCATCAGCACATGGAAACCGACCCACACCTCTCCGTGTGCTGGTACACCTGCCAGCCATGGGACCGAGCCTTGGGGCTGGCCACCAGCCTGCTCCATCGGTTTGGGATCGACGAAACGCACGACCCGTACCGCATCATTGAGACCTTACCGCTGACGCCAGGCGCCGACATGGATGTGGATGCCTGGCGCCGCCGACTGATGGCTTACATGACCGACGCCAACACCATCCGTGAGCGTTTCAAAGACAGCGTTGGCGGCCCACCGCCGTACTGGCTCATCGTGCTGGACGACGTGCACCATATCAGCGAGAAAGCCCGACACCTGCTCGGTTCTTTGTTGCAACTGGCTCAGAAAGGGCCGCTTCGTGTCCTGCTCGTGTCTCGCACGGAACTCAGCGTCTACGACCGCCGGGATGTCCACATCCGTGACACCGTTCGCGAACTCCCGCTCAAAGGCCTCAGCCTCGAGGCGACCGAAGCGTGGCTCTCGAACCTTGAAGGTGGAGAAACGCCGCCTGCGGAAGACGTTCATGCCGCCACCGGCGGTCACCCGCTTGCGATGGAATTACTGGAATTGTACGGCCAGCCCACGCACAAAGATTGGCTCCGGTTCCTCGACGAAGAGATCCTCCTTCGATTGCCCGACAAGGAAAAGGAACTGCTGGCAACGCTGGCTGTCGCAGAAGCACCGGTCCCTTGGGATACACTGGCGAGCGGGGTCGGTTGGAACGGTACGCCGCCAGAAAATTTGCTAAAGCACGGATTGTTGCTGGAGCTTGAAGAAGGCATGTGGCTCCACGAGGCCTTGAGGGAACGCTTGTTACGCGATGTGGGCGAGCAGCAAGAGGAGCGGAAAAGCCGCTTGTCCTGACTTCAGAAATCGTCGGCCGTCATGACCTCGTCAATCCAAGCGAGGAGTTTGGCCTTGGGCATGCTGCCCGTTTTCTGAGATACGATGGTCCCGTTGCGGTACATGAAGAGGGCGGGGATGCTTCGAACGCCCAACTGAGCGGCGGTGGCGGTGTTCTGCTCGGTGTCAACCTTGGCCACGAGAATTTCTCGCTCCTCGGCAACGGCTTCCAAAACGGGTCCGATGGCTTTGCACGGTGCACACCACGGGGCCCAAAAATCGACGATGACCCATTCGGTTTCGTTGACGGTGTCGCTGAATTCGCTGTCGCTGACGTTTCTCACTTCGCCCATGTCTTCACCTAAAACCCCGTCAAGAGGACGCATTATAGGCGTTTGCGCCAAATCGGATGGCATCAAAAAAGGCAAGTCTCTTCAAATGGCGACCACTGGCAAGCCCTGAGGGATGACATGATCATTGCACCCAGTGTCCTCACCGCCGACCTCGCCGACCTGGCCACCGACTGCAATGAAGCGATTGATGCGGGCCTTGATTGGCTTCATCTCGACGTCATGGACGGCAACTTTGTCCCCAACCTCACCTTCGGCCCACCAGTGATTCGAAGCCTGCGAAAAGCGCTTGGCCCCGATGCCATTTTTGATGCTCACCTGATGGTTGAAAACGCCGAAGCTTGTTTCCAAGATTACATCGACGCGGGTTGCAACCATCTCTCGGTGCACGTTGAAGCCGTCAAGCACCTCCACCGCCTGCTCGGTGCGATTCGACAAGCTGGCGCCACGGTCGGCGTCGTGTTGAACCCGGCGACCCCCGTTGAGGCCGCCTTGGAAGTGCTGAGCGAAGTGGATTTGGTGCTCATCATGAGCGTGAACCCCGGGTTTGGTGGGCAATCGTTCATTCCCAACGTGGAGGCGAAAATTCGCCGGTTGGCAGCTGCTATCGAGGAACAAGTGGCCAGCGGTGGACGCCCGGTCCAAATCCAAGTGGACGGTGGCGTGAAGGCGCACAACATCGCCATGCTGCGCGACTGGGGCGTTACCAACTGCGTCGTCGGTTCCGGCCTGTTCAACGACCGAGCCAGCGTGGCCGAGAACCTCGCCGACATTCATCAAGCGCTCAACTGAGGAGGCATCTCCATTCGGATTCTCGTCGTCTCGCTGCTCTACCCCGTCCCGAGGAACCCAACACGGGGGGTCTTCGTTGAGGACCACGTTCAGCTCCTCCGCGAACTCGGTCACGACGTGAAGGTGGTCAACCCGCTTCCTCGCATGCCGCGCTACGCTGAAGCACGGCGCTCCACCATGATGGGCGTGGCCAAGGCCCCGAAGCGTTGGCTCCACAACGAAACCGACATCCTTGTCCCACGTTTCTTCGCCCTGCCAGACCACCCGTACCCTCGCCTCACGGTGTCCAGCGTCCGCCGGAAGGCAGCATGGGTGGAGAAACAACTGGGCAATTGGCGACCGGAGATCATCCTGTGCCACACGCTCTGGCCGGTCGCGAACCTTGCCCAACGACTCGCTACGCGCTGGAGCGTCCCATGGGTCGGCGTCGTGCATGGTTACGACCTCGACGTGGGCCTTGGGCTGAAGGGCGTTGAAAGCAACATCAGCGCCTCGGTGGCGTCGTGCGACCTCCTGGTCTGTGCTACCGACCGATTGGCCACCATCGCTGGCGGCCTTCCCTCTCCACCGAAGCGTTTGGCGACCGTTCCTTGCGTAACAGCGATTCACAAGGAATGGCGACGACCGGTTGCACCGATGAAAAAAGCGTGGAAAAAAGAACCCATTGACATCCTGTTTCCCGCCGATCCCAGACGGCCGGAGAAACGCCACTTGTTGGCGCTTCAAACAGGTGAAGCACTGGAGCAACGCGGGTGGATGGTGGGCATCACCTCGTTGCGCCATCAACCACGCGATATCGTCTACGACCGCATGCTGACCGCTGATGTCACGCTCATCACCTCGACACGAGAAGCCGGCCCGCTCGTGGCGAGGGAGTCGCTCTTGTGCGGCACGCCCGTGGTCAGCGTGGACATCGGCGAGGTGAGCAACTACCTTCCCGATGAATGGGTCTGCATAGAAGACCCTGAAGCCCTGGCTGACGGTATCGAAGCAGCGCTCCGAGCGGGTTGGACAGAAGACACCACCGTGGAAGAACGGCTGGCCTTCGCCTCGAAGGAAACCGTCAGTCAAGGGTGGAGCGAACTGCTTGCCAGCCTCGTGGCGTGAAGAGAAAGAGCGGGAGACCCAACACCCACCAGGTGGTTCCTGACACCAGGCCAACCACCACCAACGTCGTACCCAGCAAGGCCAGCGCCCAATCGTCCTGTCGCTCTCGAACCAACGCCCATCCCTCGCTCATGTGCCATGAAAGTATCAGCAACACACCCGCAGAGAGGGAGCTGGCCACCGCAGCAGCGAACAATTTCTGCCCGGGGTCCGTCGGCCCTTGCATCACCAAGACGTAGCCAAACAGGACGGCTGCCAGCAGCACGAGCACGATGAACAGCGTGAACCGCCAAGGTCGAGGTCCGGCCATGAGGCTGGTGTACGTTGGCGTGGCCAGCAGCGTCAGGGCCCAACCGGCCAGCAGGACGGTGAACACGTCAACGGCCGATGCACCGTAGGTGCCGTCGAGGTAGGATGATGGAAACGCCAAGGGTGCGAACACCGTCATGATGAGATAGCCACCGAACAAGCCGTAGGGGAGCAATCCAAAACACAGGTCCGTCGCCTGGTTCATCTCGCGTTGATGGCGAGTGGGGTCATCCCGTGCAGCACCCAGAACGGGCAACAAGGCTGAACGAATCGCCGCAGGCACCACCAAGCCGGCCAGCCAAGCCAACTGCGCCACATGGAACACTGCACCAAGGGTGGCATCGCCTGAGGCGGCCACCATGAATTTCTCAATTCGAATCACGTACGGAAGAATGCCCAAGGTGATGGCGAAGGGAAGGGCCGACATCATGAGGGCACGAGGCGTAACCCAAGCCTCGCCCAATCGCCCCCAATCAACACGTTGGGCTGGTGGAGCCACTCGAAGCAACCACCACAACGCCAGAGCCCAGCCAGTGATGGCTCCCCCGAGAAACGCAGCCGTAAACGCCGTGGCTGAAGTGGACCCCTGCCACACCAAGACGCCGTAAGCGACGACCGTCACGCCCCGTTCGGCGACCTTGGTCAACGCCTCCAGTCGCGCCTCCCCCAGCACACGCAACCCTGAACGCGGCGCGTAGGAGGCGACGTGAACGAGCGCGATCATCGCTGCCAACAGGAGCAAGGTCGCCGGTGCCTCAACGTTCAACCACGCTTCGGGTCGAGCGGCCAGCGCAAGGAACACAAACGGCAAGGCCGCCAGGGCTTGCCAGCGGTACGTGCGCCACACGGCGGCTGGAACAAGGGAAGGAGCTCGCGTGCCATCCCGCGCCAGCAGGGTTGGGAGTCCCAAATCGATGACCAAGAACAGCGAAGCGTACAGGTCGATGGCCAGCACCATCCACCCGTAATGTTCGGCGAGCAAAGCGTGCGTGAGCATGATTTGCCCGATGAAGGCCAAGACGACGGCCGCCAAGTCTGCGCCAACCAACCACGAGGCGTCGCGCCCGCTGGAGGGGGTGCGCACGGTGGTCTCGGTCATGATTCCCCCACGGAGCACAGGCTTTCAATCACTTCCGCCACGAGCGCCCGCATCGTCCTCATCCAGCCCCCATGCCCATCGGCTCACCGGTCCGCGCTCGCCTTCGACGGAACCGATGCGGTGGACAAAGGGTGACTTGCGCAGCGCCCGTTGCAAAATGTGAGCGCGCACCGCTCGACCCTCCGCCTCGAGCGCTTGAACGATTTCTGGTGTGGTGGCGGGGCCGTTGGTACGAAGCCAGCCGACAATCCATTCGGCCTGTTCTCGGTTGGCCTTTCGCTCATCACTCCAGCGAGAAGGGCGAGCCATGGAATGGCCTCGGTGGGGCGTCGTAGATAATGTGCTCGCGGGCACGCCACTGCGGATTGTTGGACGAGACCATACCCTCAGCAGGCGTTTCTGCGATTGCTTCATGTATGATGGACCGAGGCTTGTGGTCATGGATGAGCCTTCGGGGAACCCCTCGTTCTTCAAAAAATGGATGATGCGCCAGTACTGGCGAATGCAGCAATCCCAAGCGGTGGTCAGCCTCCTCCTGTGGGGGACCACCATCACGCTCCTGGTCTGGCCCTACCTGCGTTGGCGCTTCGAGCCCGGTTGCGGCGACGGCATGTTCTGTTTTGATTCCGAACTCTTCGGCATTCCCCTCACCTATGTCGGTTTGGTCACCATTTTCATGGCGGTCATGTTTGGTGTGTTCACCGTTGGCTTCCTCTACGACCAGGTCTTCTCCCTGTGGACGGAATGGCGCAACGTCGACGCCGAACGAAACCCGTTTGCCACCTACGCTCTTTCACCCATCTGGCTCGTTCTCTTTGCCCTTCAAGCCGAGACGCTCAAGCGCCAACTCGGCGATGATGAAGAAGAAATGAAGGAACAGATCGACTGGTACCTCAAGTGGTGCAAATCATACACTGAAGGCGAGATGTTTGCTCGAGCAGTTCAACAGTGGGACAAAGATCTGGGCGAAACCCCGACGTTCTGGTTCACCGATGAAGACGCCATGAAGAAGGCGCGCGAACTCAAGCTTGACGACGACAAAAACTGACGCTCAAGCCTGGCGACCGGCGTCGAACATCTCGCGAAGACTGCCGTCCTGCAACATCTCGAGGGCGATGTCCGACCCGCCGATGAGCTCGCCGTGGACGAACACCTGGGGCATGGTGGGGAAGTCGGACCAAGCACAAATCGAAGGGATGGCGCGTGGGTCGCTGAGAACATTCACGGAGGCGAACTCCTCACCGAGGCTCTGGAGCACTTGCGCTGCTCGGTTGGAAAACCCGCACTGAGGTTGGTTTGGGCTGCCCTTCATGAAGAGCACGATGGGGTGGTCGTCGACGAGGCTTTGCAATTCTTCTGGGGTCCAATTCATGGGGTTCACTCCTTGTTTCTCTGGATACGGCGGATGTGGATGCCTTGCCCGCCGCCGTGCGGGTCAAAGGCCGTGTCGCCAGCCGTTTCGGCTTGGGCAGGGGTCATGCACTTGAGGTCAAGCGCGTGAACGGGGTGAGGGATGTGCTGCTTCATGACGGCGAGCACCTGCTTTTGGCGCTGAAGGGGGCGAACGCCCTCAAAGGTCTCGGAGATGACGCGCACGTGGAAATGGTCGCCTGAGCCGTGCAGGTCGATGACCTCGACCGTAGCTTCGGGAACGGCTTTGAGCACCTCTGCTTCAATCCACGCCGCTTCAACCATAACCACGCCTCACATGCACCTAAGGGAGCACCTTCTTTGAACCTGCGCCCGAACCTTCGTGGCTCATTCACTGGCGAGTTTCTCGAGGATGGCGGTCACGCCAGTGGTCTTGGACACCCGCAGCCAGGGTTCAACCACTCGCGTTTCAAGGTCCGCCTTCAGCCGTTCCACGCCACCACCGCTGATGTTCAACAGAATGCAGTCGTCCTTGTCAACCTCGCCCGATTCGACCGCCTGCAACAAACTGGCAGCGGCCACGGCACCAGGGGTCATGATGTCGATGCCCTCGGTGGATTCGACCATCTCCCGCGCTGAAACCGCATTTTCTCGGGCCACAATGTAGGTTTGGCCGTTGGAGCCCTTGAGGATGTCATGAACGGCGCCCACCTGACCGTAGGCCGGTCCCTTGTTGAGCAAGTAGTCGGAATACACTTCCACCTCCTCAGGGGGGAAATCGTCGGGCACGAGGTGATCGCGCCCCGCCTGCCAGGCGTTGTGAATGGGATGATGTTCGACGTTTTGGGACACATGTTGGCGTGGTGCAGGGCCTTCAAACAAGCCGGCTTCAATGAGGCGCTCCGCCATTTCGTGGATGCCAATGGGGCCAGGTCCGCCGCCAATGCCCTGGAAGTAGTGGTCGGGCAGTTTTCCAATGGTGAAGGCTGCATCGAGGATCAGGCTACCAATACCGTCACGGCGAGCGACGTTGTGGACGCTGCCTTCCATTTGCCAGCCGGGGAGTTGGGCGGCGATCCCCTTGGCGACGGTCTTGGCGTCGTAGTAATCGCCGTCCTCAACCACGACGACCCGGACGCTCTCAGCGTTGTTTTCGGGACGCGCCCAAATGCGATGCCCGTGGTCCTTACCCACGACAACAATGAGCGGCGTGCCGTCGAGACCACAGAAGTGCGTGAAGGCACGGGCCGTGTTACCGGCGCTGGCGCAGATGAGGCCCTGGCAGCCGTGGTCGTGCATGCGCTGAATGGTCGGAACCGCTTCCATGTCCTTGAAGCTCCCCGTAGGGCAGAGCCCGCCCTTTTCCGGCCAGTAGCCGTGGTAGGTCACCCAGAGGTTGGAAAGGCCCATCGCTTTGCCCAGTGCTTCAGCCCGGTAGGTCACGGTGCCGGCGACGTAGTCGTTGGCCTGCGAAACGGGCATCCACGAGAGGTACTTCCAGACGCCCTTGGCGTTTTCCTGGAGGGCAAAGGGTTTGCTGTAGACGGCGCGAAGGAGCGCGTTGTCCGTGTAGTGGAGCGTGTAGTTGTCGTTGAGAAGGTCGCCTGTCTTCAGGCACTTGAGTTGATACTTCATGGTTTCACCGTGCCAGAAAAATTGGCTACGGACCACCGTCCGGAGGCCGTGATATAACTCTTGGTCAGGAGAAACGACTGGAGAGCCTGTCTCATCCGTTGGTGGGCCGACCTACAGCATAGCACTGCCAACCGGCTTCTTTGAGCGATTCCAGGTCGAGCACGCGACGGCCGTCGTAGATGCGTGGCGTCTCCATGTGCTGGGCGAGGGCGGACCAGTCAAGGTCAACGCAGGCCTTGTGCGCCGTGACCAAGACGGCCAAGTGGTGGCCTTTGGCCTGGGAAAGATCTGTGATGACGTTCACCGATTCGGGGAAGGTCTCAGGGTCGATGTGCGGGTCGAACACGCTGACGTTGATACCGCGCTGCTGGAGCGCTTCCGCCAGCGGTTCTGCAGGCGTTTCACGAGGGTCGCCCACTTCGGCTTTGTACGACCATCCGAGGAACAGCACCTCGGTGGACTCTGCTGAAAGGCCGGCTTTCCAAAGAATGTCAACCAGGACTTGAGCCACGTGGTTCGGCATCGAGCGGTTGACGGCGCGAGCGGCGGTGATGAGCCCTGCAGGCACGCCCACGTCGCTGGCTCGCTGAATCATGTAGTACGGGTCCACGGGAATGCAGTGCCCGCCCACGCCGACGCCCGGGGTGTAGCGGTGAAAGTTCCACTTCGTGGCGGCTGCCGACAACACGTCTTCCACGTCAACGTCCATGGCCGGGAAGATGCGGGCGAGTTCATTGACCAGCGCGATGTTGATGTCGCGCTGTACGTTTTCGATGACCTTGGCCGCCTCAGCGACCTCGAGCTTACCGACGTAACGGACATCCTCGCTCGTGAGTTGGCCGTACAACTGGACCAGCGCTTCACCCACCTCAGGATTGGAACAACCGATGACTCGCGCCACGGAACGAACACCGTGGGCGGCATCGCCAGGATTGAAGCGCTCCGGACAATAGGCTATTTCGACGTCTTCGCCGACGGTCATGCCCAAAGCTTCGATCAGCGGCAACCACGTATGAGCCGTCACGCCAGGATAGACCGTGGATTCAAGCACCACGATGGTGTTGGAACCTTTTGGAATGGCTTCAAAGACCGCTTTTCCAGCAGCCTCAACGTAGGAAAGGTCGGGCTTGAGGTCGTGCGTCACCGGTGTCGGCACGGTTACGAGGACGATGTCGCAATGGGGAACCGCCTCAGCCGTGGAGGTTGTGATGTGCCAGCGTTCGGTGCCGGGCTGGGGGACGATGTCGTTGACGTCCGGGTCGCCGGTCGGGTTGTTGCCGTCCTTCACCATGTCAACGGTGCGCTGAGAGACGTCCACGCCCCAGACGGTAAACCCAGCATCGTGGAAACCAATGGCGGTAGGAAGCCCCACATAGCCCAAGCCGATGACGCCGACGGTCATGTCGGCATTTGACGCCAGCGAAGCAAAGCGCTCGCTCCAACCCATGGCCCGCCTAACCGGTTCCTCTATTCAACTCAACCGCTGATTGCCATTCGCTCCGATGAAACCCGACAGGAATGGTGTGAACAAGTTGCAATTCTCCGCTTCAATGATATAGGGATGTTCCGAGGGAGAACCGATGGAGGAAGGAAGCGTTTCTTCTCCGGTTCTACGAAGAATCGGTAGGAAAACAAATCCACTTCTCGCCCCACTCAGCACCCTGTCTGAAATCAGGAAAAACCGATTCTTGGTCCGCAACCTTGTACGGAGAGAAGTCAGAGGGCGGTACAGGAACGCTGGTCTTGGTTATGCATGGGCCATCATTGAACCTGCCCTGCTGGCTCTCGTCTACTGGTTTTTGTTCATCATGTTGAGTGGGAACCCTGACGAATTGTATGCTGTCTGGGTGCTGATCGGTGTCATCGTATGGAGTTGCTTTTCAAAATCATTGAACGCCGCCACCAATTCATTGAGCAGAAACGTACGAACCATTCACCTGGTGTATTTTCCTCGCTCCATTTTCCCTGTCAGTGGCGTGGGGGCGAACATCGTGGTCACACTGATGAGTTGCATGATCATTCTCCCAATCATCTACATCTACGACATGCCAATCACGGTCCACATGATTTGGATACCGGTGGGCGTCCTGATGGCTGGTTTCATGGCATTAGGCTTGGGCATGATGATGGCTCCACTCAACTGTGTGAACGGCGATGTTGAGCACCTGATCCGATTTATCACGCGAGCTGGATTCTTTGTCTCCCCTGTGATGTGGACAGCTGAAATGGCGTTGGAGCGCGGAGCATGGGGGGAAGCCGCATTGTGGAATCCGATGGTGGTCCCCATCACTATGGTACGGCATGGACTCGAAGGAAAAGCCGTCGAACTTCCCGACGGCATCGTCATGGCAAGCATTCTTGTCTCCATCACACTCTATCTCATTGGCACCATGGTGTTTTCAAGGTACGAACGAGGGGCGGTGAAGTACCTATGACGAAGACGGCCATTCGGCTGAATGACATCAGCCTTCATTTTCCAAAGCAGCGAAACCCGCTTGCCATCGTGTTGGATTTCATCAAAAAGAACGATCGGAAATTCACCGCTCTGAAGAACGTGAACATCGAGATCAACCAAGGAGAAGTCGTCGGCATCATCGGAAGAAACGGGTCGGGCAAATCCACCCTCTTGCGCGTGATTTCTGGCATCTATCCCCCCGATGCCGGCGAAGTGCACGCTGCCGGTGACATCTCGCTTCTTGCAGGCCTCGGTACAGGCTTTTCCGGCCACCAAACCGGGAGGGAAAACGCCCTGCTCTACGGGTCAATTCTCGGGCACAACGAAGATGAAATGCGGGAAAAATTGGATGAAATCATTGACTTTTCCGAGTTAGGTGATTTCATTGATGAGCCGCTAAGAACCTACTCTGCAGGTATGAAGGCTCGACTCGGGTTGGCGGTGGCTTCAGCCATTCATCCACACATCTTACTGATCGACGAAGTTCTGGGCGTGGGCGACCCGAATTTCAAAGAGAAATCCAAGGAAAAAATACTCTCCATGGTGAAGGGCGCAAGCACCGTCGTCATCGTATCCCACAGTTTCGGGCTGATGACCGACATTTGCGACCGTGTTATCTTGCTCCACCACGGTGAAGTCATGCACGATGGCCCTCCGCAGGAATCCATCAAAAAATACTACGAAATTGCAGGTGAGTGAATGAAAAAGGACCGTTCGAATTTCTCTGCCACTGAATATTCCGCCCAGCGGGAATTGGCTCGAATTCGAAACACATTCTCCTTCCGTTTCGGTCTGCTCGTCACAGAATCGTTCGTTCGCAAACCTTGGCTGCTCTTGTTCTTCCCGTTCCGGTTCATTGGTCTCTTCTTCTTCAAATCTGAACCTCAGCAGATCGAGTACAAGAATCAAAACGGGCCTGAGACCTACATTCTCTTTTCGACTTCGGAAGAGGGGCCATCTTCAGCCGTTCGTGCCTTGAAGAGGTCAACAGAACTTGAGAAGCAGGGTTTCAAAGTGGTTCACATCAATTCATCCAGACAAGGTGGACAAATTCTCGAAGAACAGGCACTGTTCACACTGCCCGATCCCAAGAACAAAGCCGCAGTGAAGTCAACGACAGAGTGGAATGAGACGTGCCTTAATTTCCTCCATCACATTGTAATGTCGAATAACGTGACAACGCTGGAGTTTGATGGGCCCTACCCTTACAGAGGCGTTCTGAACCTCATGAAAATACACCCGCATGTCAAGACGGTATGGCGAAGGCTTGAAACAAAAATCCCCACGAATCAAGCTCATGTTGAGCACTTCGATGAATTGGACATCATCGAACTGGAGTTCAGTGATTTCTCCAAGCCGAAGAAGCCGATTATGTTTGGAAATGAAGAACCCAAATCGATTTTCATGGGCTTGGGTTATGACCACCGTGAAGGAAATGCAAAAGGCAAAAATTACGTGCTTCAGCAATTGAAGAAAAAAGGAAACCATCATGTCATCATGTTTGACCATCTTCACATTTCCAACAAAGCCCTCTCTCCTTTGCCGGTGACGAGGTGGGGTTCTTCCATCAGTAAGTTGTTTTCCGAGAACATCCAGTTCGCAATCGTACCCCCAAATCCAATGCTCTTGGAACCGTTGTCGATGAGGGGCATCCCTACGGTGATCGTGTGTGACGATTCGATACCAACGGACACACTCATGAAACTCCGAACACGATCACTGACTCAACCCATTTCAGTGTTGATGAACCCTGACGCTGAAGAAATCAAGGTTGGGCTGGCGCCGTTCCTGGAGGAACGAATCAAACCTCCAAATTTCATCCACTGAAGCCAGAGAACCAATGAATCAGTTGGTCATCAAGAGCCAGGTAATACTCTGGAATGTAATGGAAATTCGCTAGTCCCCATTTATGGGTGGAATCTGCGATTGAATTCGCCGAAGAAGAGATTATGTTTACAATTTCGATCTCCTCTCGCAGAATTTTTGTCAAATTGTCTAAGAGTTCATTCTCAAATTGAATTTTCTCCTGGTTATCAAATTCATGAATTTGGCCATCTTGTTTGTAGGTTGAAGCCCATCGTGCGTTGTGAAGGATGACTGGCCTATCCAGATAATCCGAAAACTCTTGGGTTCCGCGACGAAACAAGTCGAAATAATCTTCTGAACCACGCTTGATTCTTGTGAACTCACCTTTCATTGTTGATGCAACTCCGGATCGAAAAAATGCTTGTGAACGCGTTGCATGGGTATTTCCATCCGTAAAAACATCAAATCGCTCGTCAATCAAATCAATGATAATGCAATCTGCGTCAAAAGAAGAAAAGGGCTTTTTGTTGAGGTCCCACTCTACCATTCTCCGCTGGAATTTACTCTCAATACTGAATAATTTCTCTGAATCATAAACAGCAGATTCTCCGGTTTTTGTGCACAGGGACGATCTTGCCTGGTAGTGAGGCACTTCATAGCCGTGAAACTCTGCTAAATCACGAGTCACACAGGAACCATGGATGGAGATTTTTGGTCGCATATCCACCAATCCAAATCAGTTCATTGTGTTTGAGGAAAGAGGTCCATACCTGCTAATTTCTCAAATTGTTCTGGCGTCATGGACCTGGAATATTGAGAAAGTCGGCTGGAGGTGTACCGTCTGTATTTTTCAGGTAAGAGCTTGAGACCACCTTCGTGGTGGGCCTCCAGGAAGGAATAATCGCCCTCAATCAGTGTGTTCAAATCTTCACTTCTTGAGAGGATTTCTTGATAGGATGCTGCGTCCGAAAGCCTCTGGATAGAGTAGAGGGTGCTCGCCGCCTGTTTCAGGGGCCGCTTTTTCAGGAACGTGTCAATTTCGTTGCTAAAGGAAAAATCGTGCCCCGCCAGTGTGTTCTTCCTGAAGCACTTCCAACATGCACCGCATGGCTTCCCCGGTTTGCTTGACCGAAGACACGATTGGGCAAAATCGAGAAGGTTGTTTTCGGTGACAATTTTCTGATTGATGACCTCAGAACACCCTCCGACGGGTTGATAGATGCTGAGTCCGATGTTTCGGAAAATTTCTGAGTAGTGGCGCCAGAACCACGACGCTCCGAAGTTACGGTACCGGTGTCCGTGGAACAGGAACGTGTTCTCAAGTGGCATGCCGGTGGCGAGCGAATCCAGCTGAAGATAATCTGCGAGAAGGATGACTTGGACGGCACATGCATAATCGGTACTGAAACCAGCGGACTTGCCTTGGAATTTTCGAATTGATTCATGGCTCGATGGAACTTGAAGAACCGGCCGGCCTAATGTTTCAAGCATGTGTAAAAAGAGACGATCGGCATTGGTGTGATCGATTCCTGACTGGAATCCCTCTCTCCGATTGTACACCAGTGCGGTGTCTTGTGGCATCAACAGCATGGCAGCGACAGAATCAACACCTCCACTGAACGCAAGACCTGGACGCCAACCTGGCTTTCTTGAAGGAATCCAATCATCAAGAATGCCGTCTTCCCACGGAGATGTCATGACATAATGTGCGACACGCAACAAATCCTCATGGGTTTCCTCAATACGCCAGTCGTCTGGCATCTTGAAATAGACCTCAATGTCATCATAGGTGAAATACAAGATGTTTCCGTTTTGTCGCCACCGTTTGGCGACGTTGTACGGTATGTGGGTTTGTGCGTTCCTCGGTGAACGCTCAAAACTCAGTTTCAACGGTTCCTCGACCATCTCGTGTTGGATGATTTGATTTGGGGTGATCAACTTCCATTTGCCGGCTGATTGAATCACCTCCAGCATTTTGTTCTGAAGGTCAAAATCCACCTGAACTTGCGCCCAGATGGCTTCAAGCTCCTCGTCTTCTTCCTCAATGGGAATCATCCACTCATCTGGCCGAGGCGGCGTAATCATGGGGATGTTGTTGACCTGTGCATGGGCGGCCACGAACAAATCCACCATTCGCTGATACTGGAAGTCTCGGTAGTCAAACCGAACGGCGTCGACGTGATAGGCCATGGTTCCTGTTCCAACGATTTGAACGGGCAGAGGTGTGCTCAAACCACGTCTGAACCAATGGACACGGCGGTGATCCTTGTAATCCTGCCACGTTTGAATGGGTTCGTTGACCGGAAGGACTGCGCCATGAAACCCTGTGATGACCTTGTTCTCAAATCGTTGAAGCCAATGGATGTGGGATTCAATGTAATCCTCTGGATAGATGATGTCATCGTCCACAGTGAGAACATAACCCTGATTCACTTTCTCGGTCATTTTGAACTTTCCAATGTCGGTGAGATTTTCATCCGGCGAACAATACACCTCAATTCGGTCATCGTCCGGGAGAGGAGGAGGCGTATCGGATTCATTCACATGGATGAGAATGCGAGTGGGTGGCAAACGCTGGTCAAGAAGGCTCTGAACCGCCTTTCCAATCACAGAAAAACGAGCGGGAAATGTTGCCATGCAAACTGAAATTTCTTCTTCAACACTTTTGTTTTCTAAAACCTCATAGTCAAAGATGTTCAAACTGAACTTCCTCATGTCCTCAAGGATGGGGTCCATCTCTGAGTCAATGAACTCGGTGTACTCGTATCCTGCATTTGATCGAGGCATCTCTTCAGGTGTTTTGAACAACCCTTGGACACCTTGACGAACCATCGAGAGGCCTGTTGGTGAAGCACGCAATTTCGCATGCCATGAACGGAACGATGAGACATAGGCTGCACGTGGACCCCGGATACCCGGCCAACCAATGGCAAATTGACCGCCCCCGGTAAGCGAACTGTCGTGATAGGTCGCGATGTAGGTGGGGACGGGTGTGTGAACGAGAGCAGATTTTCCGTATCGAATCTCTGCTCGCTCGAGTAATTCTGAATCAGCAGATACTCGTACTTCGTCAAAGCCACCCAATTCATCTTTCAGAGCAGATGTTTTCCACGTGATGCACATCAGCGCCTTTCTTGCAAACCAACTCCCAACCTTAGCGAGCCTTCCGTTTGGGTAAAGGCGTATGTATGATTCGAGCGTGGCCACGGAGTCTTCTGCTTCGTCGAGACGACCCAGTGCATGTTCTAACTTCTGCGGATGCTGCCAATCATCCGAATCAATAAAAGAAATGAATTCCCCTTTTGCTTCACTAATGCCACGGTTCCGCCCCGCATATGTTCCAGCATTCATTTCTTGGCGAACAACCCGAACGCGTGAATCCTGTGATTCATATTGCTGGTAAGCCGCAACATCCTCGGGTTGACTAGCATCATCAATGATGAGCAGTTCCAAGTTTTTGTGCGTCTGGTTGAGGATGGAGCTCACCGCCGTGTCCATCATCGGATTGATTTTGTGGGCCGTCATGATGACGGTGACCAACCGTTTATCCTCGGAGGATGACGATGGTGAAACCTCGATCTTGTCCAACTCAAACCCGTTGTCCATCCAGGACGGTGCAAATTCACTCATGCCATGAAAAGAAAACAAATCATTCAGCGTGTCAAATGCTGCACGGTGTTGTTCTTCTGCTCGATGGAGTTCGTATTTTGTGAAGGCTGCGTTCATGCATCCGTCTGCAACCAAATCAGCAAGTGTATCGTGGCCTTTCTCCACCATTCCGAGTTCAAGGTATGACAGAGCTTTGTGGGCTGCAAATTCGCTTCGTTGCGAAAACACCTCTGGAATGCGATTGAGGTACTTGATGTTCTCTTCATGGCGCTGGTATTGATAGAACTGGAGATGCATCATGAGGCGGTGTCCTCGGTTTTGCAACCGTTTTCCATTTCGCCTCAGAAGTTGTTCTGCTCTCAGAAATTGACCGTCTTTGATGAGCGAATCGCAAAGATGCTCGACCGTTGAAACATGAACATTGGGGTTCGTCACTGCAACTTCCCCTCGAGGAATAACATCCTCAACATTCAGAAGCTCTGCATATGCTTGGACCCACCAGCGTAGCACTTCAGGGTCTCGAGGATGGAGTAACACAAGATGTTCCAGAAAACCACTCGCTGCCTTGCTGTATCCGTTTCGAATCAAAACTTCGCCGATGAGGATGGCGCGTTTTTTGTTGATCTGATTACGAAAGAACGGCCATGAAGATTTGAGAATGCTCAGTGCTTTTGGATAACTCCTGGTCGCCAGTGCATCCTCAATTTCTGCAGTGACAATCTCAACCTGATTGTCAATGATGAATTCTTGCAAAATCAAGGCCTCCTGGTCAACGTTGCAAACCTTCGGTTGCTCCCACCCTCTCTCGGTTTTTCAACATCATAGGTCGTTTGAATCCTGTCCAACCGAGTTGAGAGCATTTGTGATAGTTGCAACTCTGCTTGACGGTCGACGTCGTCAACAAGAATCAGTGATACAGAGGCCAGTTCGTCCAGCATGGACAAAATACCGGTCCGGCCGATAAACCCTGGAGGACCATCCACAATCACGCACTGCGGGTCTGCTGGCCAATGTTGCTTGACGACATCGAGGTCGTACCATCCCTTTTCCCCGGCTTCGGTGGCGTGTTGATTTTCCACAATCGGGGCATGAATGTAGGTTGAAGAAGTCACGCCGAGCCAAGCCTCATCGTGTTCAAACGAATAGAGGTCAAAATGCTCGGAGAGCACTTGAGAGCCATGACCAGAACCAAATTCCACCACGACCGAGCCGGGCTCCACATGGTCAAGAATGAACGCCACGGCCTCTTGAGGAAGCATCCATGATTCATCCATTCGATCACCTTATTTTCTCCAGCAACAGCGTTGCCAATTCATCCGCGCCGTTGGTGGATTGAGGGTGTTCGTCAGGCACCTTAAGACCAAGCAACGTCTCTACAGAACGTGCGATGGAGGCCTTGGTTCGTTCCTCGAGCACCAACCCCCACCCTTCCTTCTGAGCAATCTTGCATCGCGCAAGCTGGTCGTCCATCCCGGTGTTCATGTTCGGGTAGAACAAGGTCGGGAGACCAAACGTCCGCATCTCGTGGAATGAATTGTAACCACCGGCTTGGATGCTTGCGTCAAAGGCTCTGAAATACATGGAGTTCGGATAATCTCGGAGGAGTTGAACCCGAGGATGTTGGAAATAGATACGGTCACCAAGCATGCTTTCACCGATGACGACATGGACATTCTCATGGTTGAGCAAAGCATCAACTGTCAGTCTGATTTCAGAATCAATGTCGTTAATGCGCCCCGCACCCAGCTGAACATAGACAATTTTCGAACCATCGGGAAGGTTCAATCGGCCGCTGGCCTGTTCTTTTGTCAGAACCTCATCGTGGTTCATGAGCAACATCGGACTGACGGAATGGGACTGTACAGAAATCTCAACCTTGAGGTGTTCATCAACATCCACGCTGTCACCAGGACGAACAATTGATGTGAAATGCTCAATGCTGTCAACAGGGATGTTGGAGCCTTTTCTGAACATGCCTCGCCGGACCCACACCTTCTCAATACGATCGCGGGAACGAATGGCATTCAACATGCCGCGATACGGAAAGGCGCCATCGAAGATGAACATCTTTGGTTTGTGTTGATTGAGAACCAACGACAAATTTTCTTCCACCATCGCGTTCCATTCGCTCGCCGTCATCTCTCGATGCTTCTTTCTCCCAGCCAAATGGTAGGTCGAAAAATCCTCATTGTAGAGGATTTGCAACGTCGGCATGGTGGTGAAAAATACAATTTCGGTGCTTGGAGATTGCATTCTCAATCGCTTCGCAAGGGCATACATCCGAGTAAAATGGCCAAACCCAACGCCGTTGGTGGGGAACAGGACGATGCAGTCTCTAAGAGGCTCTTTTGCCTCAGCATCATCCAACGAGCGGTCTGGATAAGGAAGCGGCCGACGACCAAGACGTTCGTTGACGTAGCTCCAACCTAACTTTGCGAGGGTAAGAGGCAAAAGCGGCAGCATCCATGGTTTTCGGAACGAATTGGTCAGCAGTGTTCCGACTCGGAACGAAAGAGAATTGCGTAATCTGCGGTTTTCTCTGCGATATTTATCCTCCTTCACAACCATCGTGTGCTGAGGTTGAATTTCCATATCGGAGTCGTCGGAAAGCGATGGACCCACGTCGAATTCATCCTCGTCCATGTGATTCGCCTCTTCTCTTGGTGCTTGGTTGGATGTTGTGGTTATGGTCTTGTTGTTGATGGTGAGCGAGAACCTTTCATCATGCTATCATTTAGTCCTCATCGAAGTGATTCACATCATGCAGGGCATAGGGCTCTGGCATGGTCGGGAGAATCCC